>OCOJ01037523.1_pt3 | contig 15999 bp, 12 predicted proteins | sample 1539251 | NCBI WGS metagenome assembly OCOJ01 (sample SAMN01911457, study PRJEB22624) | soil metagenome | biome: Soil | place: Malaysia | collected 2012-04-30 | depth RA_metagenome m | reverse complement strand
CGCCAAAAGCCGATGGGCCAGCGGGTCCAGCTCCGCCCGCGCCTGCTCCAAAACCACACCTGGCTTCAACCGACCCATCAGCAGCAGCCAGCTCGTGCTCGGGTCGTGGAGCCAGTTTCGGCCGCCATTCACCAGCGGCTCCTGCTGGACGGGAATCCAAAGGTCGTATCGCGCGCCCATCACTTCGCCGTAAAACTCGGGAGCGGCCACGCCAACGACGGTAAACTGGCCTCCATTTATGGTCAGGCGTTTACCCAGCATGCCGGGATCGAGCCCGAAGCGGCGTTGCCAATAGGAATAGGAAAGCACGGCCACGGGCGGTGCGCCCTCTTTGTCGTCCTCGTCCGTGAACGTCCGGCCGATGGTGGCGCCGACACCCAGCACGGAGAAGTAGTTGCCGGATACCAGCCGTCCTTTCGGATGCTCCGGCTCCGCGCTGGCTGGTGTCCCCTCCGGGCGAAGGTCCAGTTTTTCCGTTCTCCCGGAGGCCAGCAAGCCGTCAAAGCTGCGGCCGTTCTCCCGCAGCGCGCGATATAGCGGCACGGACATGAGATCCAATCGCGGCGTGCCCTCCGACACCCCATTCACGCGCGAGGTTTCCCCGACCGCAGCGAGTCCTTCGGGCTGGCTCACTGGCAGATGACGCAGCAGCAGCCCGTTCACTAGGCTGAAGAGCGCGGTGTTCGCGCCAATTCCCAGCGCCAGCGTCAGCGCCGCCACTGCGGTGAACCCTGGACTCCGCGCCAGCGTCCTGAGCCCGAATCGAACGTCCTGCCAGATCGTATCCACGGCTACCTCCGCACGTCTTCCGCCAGTCACGAGTCACTCGTATCTGAGCGCCGCGATCGGATCCACGCGTGACGCGCGGCTCGCCGGGATCGCGCACGCGAGCGCCGCGGCCGCCGCAAGCGCCACCACCATCCCCGCAAGCAGCAACGGGTCGTTCGCCCGCACTCCAAACAGCAACTGGTCGAGCAGGCGGGCCAGCGCCAGTGCTCCCGCGACCCCCGCCAGCGCACCCGCCCCCACCAGCGCCATTCCACGGCCCAGCACCCGCCGCCAGATATCTGCCGGACGCGCGCCCAGCGCCAGCCGGATGCCGATCTCGCGCGTCCTCTGCGACACCAGATACGACATCACGCCATACACTCCGATCATCGCGAGCGCGATGGCCATCCCGGCGAATACGCTCACCAACACCATCAAAAATTGCTCCAATGCCAGCGACCCCGAAAGCACCTGCTCCATCGATCGCACGCGCCCTACCGGCACCTGGGAATCCACTTGCCGCAGCGTTCGTTCCACCGTCGTGCCCAGCGCCAGCGGATTGCCCTCCGTGCGCACAAGTACATGCGTGGGAAACCATCCTTCGAAAACGCGAAACAGCCGGTACGGAGTCTGTGCCACAGGGATGAAGACCGTTGGCGGCGCCGGCAGGCCCACAAACGATTTCACGTCCCCCACCACGCCCACCACCGTCCGCGGCCCATAATTACCATCCACCGTCACCGCGTGGCCCAGCGCATCGCCGGAAGCAAACCGCCGCGCGAACGACGCGTTGACCACAGCAACCGGTGCGCCCCCTGTTCCGTCCGCCTCGCTCAGACCGCGGCCGGCCTGCAAGGTGACGCCGAGCGTGCGGAAATATTCGGGAGTCACGGAGCGGTAGTCGACCGCCGCTTGCAGCGCTTTTCCGTCGAACTCGATTCCATTATTTCCGCCTCGTTCGAGCGGCAGCCCGGCTTCGACCACCGCGGCGGCGCCCACTCCCGGCTGCGCATTGAGGCGCGCCGTCAGCTCGCGGCAGTACGCGTCCATTTTTTCCGTTGTGTCGTAGCGCGTGCCGCTCAGCCAGATTTCCGCCGAGAGCACCCGCCGGGGATCAAATCCGAGCGTGTTCGTCATCAGATTGCGAAATGTCTGGAGTAACAGCGCCGCTCCGACCAGCAAAATCAGTGACAGCGCCACTTCGCCCGTCACCAGCGCGTCCCGCAGCCGCTCGCCACGCGCCCCCGAAGCCGTCCGTCCCGCCGCTTCCTTCAGCGGCACGTTCAGATCCGCGCGCGAACTCTCGAACGCTGGCGCAAGCCCGAACAGCAGCCCGGTGAGCAGCGAAATCCCGAGAGTGAACCCCAACGCGCGCACATCCAGGTGAATCTCCGCGCTGTGCAGCATTCCCGCCGGAGCCAGCGAAAGCAGCCCCGCAACACCCCATGCCGCGAGCACCGTTCCCAGCACGCCGGCTGTCAGCCCCACCAGCGCGCTCTCCGTCAGTAGCTGCCGGATGAGCCTGCCCGAAGACGCTCCCAGCGCGGCGCGCACCGCCATTTCGCGGCTACGCGCCGCGGCTCGCCCCAGCATCATGTTGGCCACGTTGGCGCACGCGATCAGCAGCACCAGGCCCACTGCGCCAAACAGCACCAGGATCGGCGTTTTCACGTCGTGCATCACGATGTCCTGCATCGGGAACAGCGTCAGGCCGGATTCTTTGCCCAGCGTATAGGGGAACAGCCGGCGGAATTCCTCGTTTGTGGTTTCGATCGCGGCGCTGGCTTGCTGTAGCTCGACTCCGCGCGCCAGTCTCCCTACCACCGCGATGTTTTCCCCGCTCCCCACGGTGTGCGCCACTGGCGCCAGCGTCGTCCACACGTCCACCGGAGGTATGGCCGCGAAATCCGCGGGCATCACGCCGATGATCGCGTACGGCGCTCCATCCAGAATCGCCGTGCGTCCCACTACGCCGGGGTCGCCCCCGAATTGCCGCACCCACAGCCCGTGACTCAGCACTGCGACGTTTACGCCCGTTTCCCGGTCGTCCTCCGGGATAAACGTCCGGCCCACCAGCGGTGACGCCGCGAACACCCGGAAATATTCCGGCGAGACACGCAACGCGCTCACGTGCTCAGCCTGATTGCCCGCAATCACCGTCAATCCCACCCCCGCTGTGCCCGCCAGCGCTTCGAACGGTGCGTGGTGCTGTTCCAGGTATTCCAGCTCCGGGTAGGTCACATCCATCTCGTCGTAGATGCCCTTGTGCACATCGATTTCCGCGAGCTGCACGATGCGCCCGGACTCGTTGTATGGCAGCGGCCGCAGCAGCACTCCATAGAGCACGCTGAAGATCGCTGTGTTTGCTCCGATGCCGAGAGCCAGCATCAGTACGGCCACCACCGAAAACGCCAGGCTTTTCACCAGCGTTCGCGCCGCGTACCGCACATCCTGCCAAATCGTCTCCACGGCTACCTTTCCACGTATCTCGGGCAGTCACTCGTATCGGAGCGCCACCATCGGATCGACGTGTGCCGCGCGCCCCGCCGGGATCGCGCACGCCAGCGCCGCCGTCGCGATCAACATCGCGCTGACGCACGCGAACGTCGTGGGATCCCCGGCTGTCACCCCGAATAGCTCGCTCGCCAGCAGGCGCGCTGCAGCCAGCCACCCCGCGAGGCCGGCGATGACCCCCGCGAGCGCGAGCCGCATGCCTCCGCCGAGAACCAGGCGCAGCACATCGCCGGGTTTCGCTCCCAATGCCAGCCGCACCCCCAATTCGTGCCTGCGCTCCGTCACTAGGTAGGCCATCACGGCATAAATCCCCGCGGCAGCCAGCAGCAGCGCGAGCAGGCCGAAGGTCCCAAGCAGCTCGGCTGCGAAGCGTTGCCGCGCCAGGGAATCTCCGAGCAGGGCAGCCATCGTCTCGATGCGGGAGACCGGCATGGACGCGTCCTCCCCAAGCACAACTCCGGGAATCACGGCGGCCAGCGCCTCCGGCGCTCCCTTCGTGCGAATCACGAAATGAATGGGGACTTCGCCGGAAAGGTAGCTGATGTCCTCGGCGCGCTGCTGCCGGAAGGGAAGGTAAACCTCGTCGCGAACGTCGTCGTCCAGGCCGAACGTGTGCACGTCGGCGCACACGCCCACGATTTCCATCCACTCCGCCTGGTTTTCTACATTCGTAAACGCAATGTGTCGCCCGATGGGGGTCTCGTCTCCCCAGAAGTGGCGCGCCATGTGCCGGTTGATGACCGCAACCAGGTGCGACCGGTCGTTATCCGCCGCGCTGAATTCGCGGCCCTGCATCAGGGGAATCTGGAAGACCTGGAAGAACTGTGGCCCGATGAACCGCATCTCGGCGAGGGGCCGTTGCGTCACATCTTCAACCGGCCGGCCTTCGATCTGTACGTCGGAGTTGATGTTGTATCCGCTTAGCGGAAGCAAAGCCGTCGTGCTGGCCGCCTCTACACCCGGCAAATGTGTGAGCCGGGCCGTGATTTGGTCCACCCGGTCGAGGTTTTTGGCCACTTCGTCTGGCTTCATTCTGGGCAGATAAATCTCCGCCGTTTGCACGTGAGTGGGTTCGAACCCTGGATTCACATGCAGCAATGCCCCGAGCGTTCGAATCAACAATCCGCCGCCCACCAGCAGGAGCGTGGCCAGTGCCACTTCCGACACCATCAGCCCGCTGCGCAGCCGCACCAGAGACCACGACTGCGTCGCGCGCCCGCCTCCCAGTTGCATCCCCGCGTGCGGGTCCACTCGTGCCGATTCGATCGCCGGCACCAGGCCGAACAACAGCGCGGTGACTATTCCGGCCAGAAGTGTGAACAGCAACACGCGCGCATCGAGCTCGATGACGCCGGCACGCGGCAGCATCCCCGCCGGGATGATCGCGGGCAATGCCGCCAACGCCGCCTTCGCCAGCGCCAAGCCCGCCGCCGCGCCCGCGAACGCCAGCAGCCCGTTCTCCGTCACCAGTTGGCGCACGATCCGTCCGCGGCCCGCTCCGAGCGCGGCACGCACGGCCATCTCCCGTTGCCGCGCCACGGCCCGCGCCAGCAGCAGGTTCGCCACATTGGCGCACGCAATCAGCAGCACAAATCCCACTGCCGCAAGCAGAACCAATAGCGCCGGCCGGATGTGCGCCACCGTCTGTTCCAGCATCGGCGTGACGCGAATGCCCCGTCCGCGGTTCGTCTCCGGATACTGCTTCTCCAGCCGCTGGGCAATCGTCGCAAGCTCCGCGCGCGCCTGTTCTACCGTGACGTCCGCTTTCAACCGTCCCACACAGCCGAAAAAGTGCGTGTCGCGGTTGCGCGCAAAGGGCGAGTCGAGACGGTTCGGCAGCCACACTCGGGCGTCCCGGGGGTACGCTGTTGTCTCGGACACAACCCCAACCACCGTGTGGAGCGTCCCGCTGAGTTCGATGGATTTCCCGATGAGCCCCGGATCGGCCCCAAACACGCCGCGCCACATTCCTTCGGCGATTACGGCCACATTCGCTGCGCCCGGTTTCCACTCCTCATCCGTAAACAAGCGGCCGGCGACGGGCCGCATGTCAAATGTGTCGAAGAACCCAGTCGAAACATCCGCCGATTGGACGCGCTGCGGAGCGAATTTTCCGGTCAGATTCAGGCCGCCCACGCGATAGATGGCCATACTTTCGAAGGAATTGCTCTGCGCCTTCCAGTCCAGATAGTCCGGAGCAGAAACGGATCCCCACCCGCCCCGCGAGGTTTCGTGGAGCACCATGATGCGGGAAGAGTCGCGGTAGGGCAGCGGGCGAAGGAGAACGGCGTCCACCACGCTGAACATGGCGGAATTCGCGCCGATTCCCAGCGCGAGGATCACCACGACCAGCAGCGTGAATCCCGGATTATGCGCGAGCCGGCGTGCGGCGTAGCGGAGATCCTGTCCGAGTCCCTGCCACATATCGCCTCCCGCTTTTTTGGTTCCGGCCGAATACACTTCGAACGTGGTCGCCCGGACTCGCGAGCGATCCGGCCGAACTCGTTGCCTCTGCGCTACAGCGGTGAAATGAACCGGCTCAGTTCCGGCGCGTTGAAATCAGGCAGCGGCACGGTCAGGACGCCGCCGCCGCCGGATTTTCCGGCCGAGTTTTTTTCTGAGGGGGTGCCCGCGCCGCCCTGCGGGGCCGCGCCCGGCACCGACGAGCCCGCAGAAACATGCGCCGCGGTGGCGGGAGAAGTGTTCGCGGTCTTGGACGAGGGCGCGTGCGCCCTGGCCGCCGCGGAACGTGCCGCACTCGCGCGCGGGCAGGCCAGCACCACGTTGCCTTTGCGCGCCGCCACAGCGTTGCCCGGGCAGACTCCGAGGTGCCGCGCGGTTGACGACAGGGCCATCCCCGCCGTGAGAACGGCCACGAACACAGCCGTGGGAGCGGCTGCCAACCGCCCGCCGGCTGCGCGAACTTCCTGCGCCACGCGGCTCATGCCTGCACCGCCTCGTGTCCCGCCGCTGTGGTCTCCTCGACGATGCGCCCGTCGAACAGATGCACGGTGCGCTCCGCGCATCCTGCATAGCGAGCGTCGTGCGTCACCATGCAGATCGTGGCCCCTTCGCGGTGGAGCTGGTTCAGCAGCTCCATCACCGCCTCGCCGTTTTTCGAGTCCAGGTTGCCGGTGGGCTCGTCCGCCAGCAGGATGGCCGGCTGGCCCACCAGCGCGCGCGCCACAGCCACGCGCTGCTGCTGGCCTCCGGAGAGTTGCGAGGGGTAATGCTTCATGCGGTGCGCCATGCCCACGCGCTCCAGCACTTCCTGCACGCGCTTGCGCCGCTCCGCCGACGACATGCCGCGGTAAGTGAGCGGCAGCTCAACGTTCTCGTACACGTTCAGGTCGCCGATCAGGTTGAACGCCTGGAAAATGAATCCGATCTCGCGGTTGCGGATCCGCGTGCGCTCGGAGAGCGAGAGCTGCGCCACCGGCTGGGACTTCAGCCGGTACTCGCCGCCGCTCGGCGAATCCAGCAGGCCTAGGATGGAAAGCAGCGTGGACTTCCCGCAGCCCGACGGCCCGGCGATGGCGATGTACTCGCCCGGGCGGATTTGCAGGTGAATCCCGGAGAGCGCGTGGGTCTCGATTTCATCCGTGTAGAAGACCTTCGTCACACCGTCGAGATGAATCAGAGCATTACCGTTCGTGGCCATGCGTTTTCTCCTGGTCCCGGCTCCCCACCGGGACACGTACCCTCAGCGCAGCCGGATACGGTCGAAGCGGTCCCATGCGGACATGTCCGACAGGATCACCTGGTCGCCCGGCTGCAAGCCCCCCTGGATTTCGATGGTATTCACCGAACTGCGCCCCAACTTCACTTGGACGCGAACCGCTTCCTGTCCGTTATCAACCAGCTTGAACAACCCCACCGTGCTCAGCTCCTGCCCGAACGCCGGCCGGCCCACGTAAATCACGTCGGCCATGCGTTCCAGCTCGATGGTCCCGTCCACCGTCAGGTCGGCGCGCGCGCCGGCGGGCAGCGGGCCGTCGAACAGCACGTCCACGGTCACCGTCCCGTTCACCACCGACGGGTCCACGCGCGAGACGTGTCCCTGCACCACGCCGTTGCGCGTGTCCACTTCCGCCTTCTGCCCGATCTGGATGTCCTTTGCCTGCGTCTCCGCGATGCGAATCTGCGCCTTCAGCCGCGTGGGGTCGGCGACGCGGGCCACATTCGTTCCCGCGGTGAAGCGCTGGCCCACTTCCACGGGCAGCAGTTCCAGGATGCCGTGGATTCCCGCGCGCACGTTCAGAGCATCCATCTGCTTCCGCTTCAGCGCTTCGAGCGCCCGCAGTTGATCCACGCGCGCCATTTGCGCGGCAATTTGCGCCTCCGCAGCCTTCTTCTGGGTCTCTACGCGATCCACCTCGATTTGGTTCCGCTTCTGGAGCTCCTGCGCCTTGAACTGCGCGACCTTCAGATCCATGTCGCTGACCAGGCCATCTTTGTTGAGCAGCTCTTTCTTTTCCAGGTCCAGTTTGGCCTGCTCGTAATCGGAATAGACGGTGGCGGCAGCCGCACGCTGGTTCAGCAGATCGCTTTCCAGGCGCGCTTTCGTGTTCAGCAGGTCCGCCTCCGCGCCCTTGCGTTGCAGCGTGGCATCTTCCATGGACTGCTCGAGGTCCGGATTGCTGAGCTTGAGGATGATCGAATCCGGCTGCACAACGGCGCCTGGGCGCAGCACGATTTCATCCACGCGCGCGTCGGTCAGCGCCGGAATCCAGCGGATGTCTTCCGGCACCAGAGTTCCGAGGCCGCGCACCTGCCGCACCATCGGCCCGCGCTTCACCGTGTCCACCCAGACCGTGGATTTATCCACAGGGGGCGCGGCGGGCTTCAGTTGCGAAAGTCCTACCGACACGACCGCAACGGCCACTACGACCAGTCCGCCGTAGAGAAGCCGGCGCAATTTCTTCTGTCTCAAGACGGATTCGGGGCGTTGGATATCCATGGTTTGCCTTCTATCGAAGTGCACACCGGATGCCCGGTGCACCTCAGCCTAACTATAAGCCTCTCAGGACGTTAGGTCCCATTCCCCCTTTCCAAAATGCCCCCTCCTGCCCGCTCGTGGGATTGCCTGTCGCAGAATCGAACAGGACCCGGGCTCGATGACTGAAGATCGGTGAGACCGACCAGGCTGAAGCCGGCGGGCTTGCGGCGCGAATGGCTCTCGCAAGGTGAAACGAGGCAAACGCAAGATGTTCGGCTCCTGAGGCGAGGTATCTCCCCCCCTCCTCCTGGGAATGCGTAATCTCCTGGGAATCCAGCACTTGCACGAGATTGAGTGTGTAAGTGATTGAAAATAAAAGAGCGGATTTGGCGTTTTTCTGGAGGAGTTCGTAATCGCATGGGCGGTAAGGGGGTTAGATCGAAATTCACCCAGCAGACGACTGCTCGTTCTGGACGGGCAGGCCGCTCCGGCGACGAAAGGCAAGGAGAATTCGAGTCGCTCGGTTTTCAGCATAGGCAGCGTTCCCCTGGCGGGATTCACGGACATCGCGGGAGGGTTGGGCCGGAGAGCCCGGATCGGCGGAGTGGGTAGATTCAGTTGAGCCCAACGGCCTCCTCAAGTTTAGTAACGGAGACGTTATGATCCGGGATTGCCATGGACAAATCCTCGCCGCCCTGTGGGGTGCGCGAGAGCGTGCGGCGCATGTGAACTCGCGACTCTCCTTCAACACTCTCCCTGCGCCTCGGCCGAATCCGCGTGTGCCCTGATGCGAGATGTGGAACCGCGGGAGAAGGGAGCTACATCCCCCCGTGTTCGACGCCCTCGAAAATCGAGGACAGGTTCGTGATCGAGAACAAGTCTTTGATACGCGGGGTCAGGTTCGTGACTTTGAACTCGCAGTTCGCGTTCTTCGAAGTCACCCACAAGCGCACCACAGCGCCCAGGCCGGAGCTGTCCAAATAGTTGACCTGGGCCAGATTCAGAACAAGCTTCTTGCTTTCGGGGATGAGCGGGCGCACTCGGTCGTGCAGTTCCGGCGCGGAAGTGGCCGTGATTTTGCCGGCGCAGTGCACAATTGTGGCCGCGGGAGTTTTCTCGACGTTCAGACTCAATTCGCGAGCGGGAGAAGCAGGTGCAGCAGCCATGTGTGCCTCCTTAAAGTGCAGAATTAGCGGGCAGTAACCCTCTGACAATGTCCTATACACCCAAACGGCCGGGACAACAAGTAAGTCGAATCGCGAGGCTCGGCCCCCGGGGAGAATGAAACTCGAACCAGAACCTTCGGATCGGGACGAAAATCAAAAAGCGAGGGACGCAGCAGAGTGTGGAGTGACCAGCGTCTGATGGTCTTTCCGGACAAGGACTTGATCGCGGTCTTCACCGCGTGGGACATTCTCGGCGACTGGGTGACCAATCGCCAGCTTGTCCGCCGCAAACCCTCCGCCGTGGGCCTCCACGCGTGCGGGATTTAGCTCCTGCGCGCGGCGGGTCTCGGACCATCCGGCAGTCGAGCAAGTCCTGATTCTATCGGATACTGCTGCGAGGGTTCCTACTTTTTCGGATAGCCCACGGATTGCGCCAGGATGATTTTCTGGCTGGGCTGCAAGTTCAAGGTCTTGGCGAGCCCAGGCTTATCCACACTCGCGCGCACCACCGTGGCCAGGCCTTCGGAGGCGCAGTAGAGATACACGTTTTGCGCGATGAATCCGACGTCGGCGGCGGTGAGCACCTCCGCGTCGGACCCGGCGGCGCGGCTGGTCTTGGAAAGGTCGGAGACATAGACCAGGTTCACGGCAGCGTCCTTGACGAATGGCTGCGTGCCCGTGGCGGCTCGAAGGTCGCCGGCCACGACAGGGTTGAGCGCATTCTCCTTGGCATCGTAAACGTACACGCCTTCGCCTGTGGCGACGTAGATGCTTACCTCCTGCCAGTTCATGGCGGAGGGTGCAGTGCGGCGCCCGTCCGCCCTGTTGATTCCGAATGCCGCCCACAGCAGGTTGGAAAGGATTTGCGGGGAAAGCGCGCCCGGACCGAATTCGCGGGTGGACTTGCGGTCCTTGAGCACTTGCATGAGCGGGCGGCCCCCGTCGGTCTGCGGCGGAGGGAGTTTCAAGGGCTTGAGAGCCTGCCCTGCCAGGCTGAGAGAGAATCCGAATGTCGCCAGCGCGAGGCCCAAAAGGAACGATGGTTTGCGTTTCATGGCATTCCTGCTCCACCGAAACCGGTTCTGTTGGATTTTGACCCCGGAGGCCCATGTTACAGGGGAGGGATGAAGGGCGAAAAACGAAAATCGAAAAACGAAAATCGGGCGAGGACCGTACCATGCTGCGGCGGGGCAGAGAAATGTGCGCTGAGGTTCGTGTTGGTGGCTCGAAAAGGCGCACAGGCAGGATTGCCTGTGCTGCTGGCGTCAGTAGGCAGCGGCGGCCCGAACCTCGGCGAGCGGCTTGGACAGGTCGGCGAGGAGTTCGGGTCCGATCACGGAAAACGGTGTAGAGCCATAACACAAAAGGCGGTCATGGAATTCATGCAGCGATGCGCCCGGGCCGGCTTTGGCGCGGTATTCGGAAAGAAGCGCTTCGAGCTCCGCGCGGCCCGCGGTATAGGCAATCACGTAACCGGGACCCAGGGCGATCCCGGCGACGGCCGCTTTGGCCTGCTCGGGCGTGAAGCCGGTCTGGTGGGCGAAGAATTGCACCGCTTGATCCACGCTCCACGCGCCGCTGGCCAGCTCCGGGTCCACGATGGCGCGGGCGCCGCGCACGCGTTCCCACTGCGCCGTAAAGTAGCGCGCGTCGAGATCGTCGCCGAATAGCCCGAGCTGCACAAAGAGTTCTTCGCCGTAGAACGCCCAACCTTCCATGAATTCGCTGCTGGATTGGATCTTGCGGATGAAATCCGGGTGGCGGCGGGCGATGGACAATTGCAGGAAGTGGCCGGGCATTACTTCGTGCGCCGCCGTCGAGAGGATGCGATCGCGGTCGAAGTCCTGATTGGCGTCCAGATTCTTCGCCGCCTCCGCCAGCGAGGTAGGAGGCGTTATGAAGTAGAAGCCTGTGGTGCTTTTGCTGAACAGGAGCGGAGAAAACATGGAAGCCCCCGGCGACACGGGCTGCAGGAACTTCGGCGTTTCAATCACCTTGATTTCGCCCAGCCACGCCGGCACATCCACCACGTTGTGCCGGGAGACGAACTCGCGCAGGCGCGCAATTTGCGCGCGATAGAAGTCAATGAGCGCGGCGCCTCCGGGCGCCAGGCCGCCTCCCGTCTCGGGCCCAATGGGGGTGCCGCGCTCCGCAGCGAGGTTTTCCAACCACACCTGCACGGCCCATCCGTGCGCCAGTTCGTCGCGGCCCATGCGCTCGATGTCGCCGGCGTTGAACGGCAGCAACTGCTCGTCGCGGAGCATGGCGTCGTAAGCGGCGCGCCCCATCGCATAGTTTTCCGGCCACGATGGGGCATGCTCTTCGATGAACTTTTTGGTCTGTTCCATCGCCGCAAGCGTCGCGTCGCGGGCTTTGACGAACGCCGCGAAGCGGTCCGCGGGCAACTGCTCTTTGGCCGCGTCGGTGATCGGCCCGGCGAGCAAGCTGGGCGCTCCGGCAAGCTGCTCCGCGCCGGTAACGCCATAGAGGTGGCCCGGGTGGGTGACCAAGGCGTTGCCCGCAGCGATGTACGCGGGGGCTCCTGCGAGACGCGCGATGATTTTCTGCCACGCGGCGTCCACCTCTGCCTGCGTGGCGCCCGCGGTGCCGGCGATGGGCAGATGGAGGAACTGCGTGTAGATCGCGCCGAGAATCGTTACCGATGGCCCGGAAGGATCCTTCTCATAAGTTTTGTAGAGTGTGTATTGCCGCTCGAGGCCGACCAGTTGCGCGCGGAGCAGCTTGGCGTCGTCCACATCCACCAGCGAGGCGCCCTCGAGCGGGATGGAGGCGAGTTCGCGTTCCCAGCCGCGGATTTTTTCCAGGTCGCGTGCATTTTCAGCCTCGGACGGGGTGTCGAGCCGGCCGTCTTCGTCGCTTAGGCCGAGGAAGGTGGCGGAGAGCGGGTGCAGTTTTGCCCACTCGAAGACGATCGTTTTCGCCAGGGTTTGCAGCCGCTCGGCTGTCGTGGGCGGTGCGGGCGCCGCAGGAAGCGCGCACGGAACGAGCAGCAGAAACAGGAGCGAGCTCGGAAGACCGCGGGAGCGCCGGGGCAATGGAGACCGGAAGTCCGGAGCAAAGCTGCTCATTCGCATCGTGGCCTCATTTCCACAGCGCGCTCGTGCACGCGGTTGGGTTCTGCTGTTTCCCAGAACCAGCCACCGGAAAGCGATCAATATCGCTGCTACCGGAAATTTTCTTTTCGCCCTCCGGCGGCCAAGAGTTTACACCGCTTTGCTTCGAGCGAAGGGGTGCGACCGAGGCGCGATCCCGCCGCCTGATTGCCGCGAGAAGGTGGGGCCCGGCACCTCAGGTATCATACGCAAGAAGAAAACTTCCACGCCTCGGCTCCCAGAGGCGCCGCGAGAAAGACGGCAACCCGTGCATTCGTGCCCTGAGGTTGAGATGAGACGCAGCGGGGCCCCGCAAGGGACCCCGCGATTTGCTTTGCCGCGCCGTTTCGGACTATTTCTCAACCGGCACGTACACCTCGGATGGACCCGTGAGTTCGACTCCGCTCATTTCCGTGGTCACGTGAATGGGGACATACTCCGATTTCTTGCCCGCTTTGGCGGAGAAGGTGATCACATATTGGTTGTTCAGGTGCCGGGCCATCTCGTCGAGGAACGGCTTCATGGAGACGGGCGTGCTGAAGCCCTGGAAATAGGCCTCGCCGCCGGTTTCATCCGCCAGCTGCGACAAACAGTTCTGCCCGTTGGAAACCAGGAAGAGGCTCCGCGAGAAATGCGCCGCGGGAGAGACGTACATCGCAAAGACAGTGATCCCGCTGCGGTTCAGATGGTCCACGGCCGTCTGGAAATCGGGGTTCAGAGCGGGATAGCTGTCGCGAACGCCGCGGAAGAGGTCAATGCCACTGCTCAGGAACATAATCGCGCGGCGCCTGTCCGGAACGGGCGGGAGCCGCTTGGCCAGGTCGATCAGGGAAAGATAGATGCCACCACCCGCGCCGATGCGGCCAAAGGGAATGCGCAGGGTTTTGAGCGCCTCTTCGCGGTTCTCGGTGACGTCCTTGGCGATCGTGACCGTGCCATTGAGCGCGTAAAGAACGCCGACTCGCGCCGTGGACGGCAACTCGTGAACAAAGTCTTTGATGTCCCGGTAATTCAAAGTCACGTTCTCGTCGATGTTTTCGTCAATGAGAATATAGAGATCGAGTTTGTTGTTGTCCCCTGCTTGCCGCACGGCGTCGAGCACCGGCCGCCGTTCGTGATGCTGGTAAATGAGCACGTCGTTCTTGGTCAGCGCGGGCGGCTCCTGGCCCTTTTCTTTGGCCACGGCTGTGACCGTGATACGCACGGGGACGCCTTCAGCGGCAGGGGCTTGGGCGGCCGCTGCACCGGACGAAAGTACGGCAATCAGGGCGAGCGGCAGCCCGAGGGCGAATTTTGGGCTCACACAATTGAAATACATACATTCCTCCAGTCGGGTTGCGCCGTTAAACTCTCTCCTCTATATAATTTAGATGAATTCTCTCAGCCGCACGTTGCGCCGCCGGGTCTGAACTAGGATGAGAAACAGCGGCTCGAGGCACGTCACTTCCAGCCGGGCGATTGCGGCGCGGGCGCTCGTGCGCGCGCCGGGACCACCGCGGGCGCAGGGCCCGCGGGTTTTCTACCGCCTGATGCGCCACCCGCTGGAGATGTTCGCGGAGGCGGCGCAGTATGGCGACTTTGCGTACCTCCCCGCGATGTGGCGGCGCGTTTTCTTCATCAGTCATCCGGACTACGTTCGCGACCTGCTGGTGACCAGCGCGCATAAGTTCGAGAAAAGCCCCGCCATCAAAAGCATGAAGCCCGTGCTGGGCGAAGGCCTGCTGACCAGCGAAGCCGAGTTCCATCTGCGGCAGCGACGGATGGCGCAGCCGGCTTTCCATCGCCAGCGTATCGCCGCGTACGGCGCGGTGATGGCCGAATACGCGGACCGTTGGCGGCGCCGGTGGAGCGACGGCCAGCGCGTGGACCTCCACGCCGAGCTGATGGGCCTAACGCTCGCCGTAGTGGGCAAAACGCTGTTCGATTACGACCTGCAGGAGGATTCGGGCCAGATCGCGAAATCGCTCGATACGTTTCTCGGGATGTTCCGCTTCATGATGATGCCGTTCGCGCGGGCGGTGGAGCGGCTGCCTCTGCCGGGGATGATCCGGCTTCGGCGGGCGCGAGAACGCGTGGACGCGATCATCTATCGGATCATCCGGGAACGCCGCGCCTCCGGCCGCGACCATGGCGACCTGCTGTCCATGCTGCTGGCGGCGCAAGACACCGAAGGCGATGGAGGACGGATGACGGATGCGCAGCTCCGCGACGAATCCGTCACGCTGATCCTCGCCGGGCACGAGACCACGTCGAACGCGCTCACCTGGGCGTTCTATCTGCTGGCGCACCATCCCCAGGTAGAGGCGCGGCTGCACGCGGAACTCGATGGGGCGCTCGGTGGGCGGCTTCCGTCCGCGGAGGATCTCCCGGCGCTGCCGTTCACGGAGATGGTGCTGGCCGAGGCCATGCGGCTCTATCCGCCGGCGTATGCCGTGGGCCGTTGGGCGCTCGAGGACCACACGTTCGGGCCGTACGAAGTCCCGAAACATTCGGTGGTGCTCACCAGCCAATGGATCATCCATCGCGACGCGCGGTTTTATCCGGATCCCGAGCGGTTCGACCCGCAGCGCTGGACTCCGGAGGCGCGCGCGGCGCGGCCAAAGTTTGCCTATTTTCCGTTCGGCGGCGGCAACCGCGTGTGCATCGGCGAAGGTTTCGCCTGGATGGAAGGGGTTTTGATTCTCGCCGCGCTCGCGCAGCAGTGGCGCATGCGGCTGGTGCCGGGCTACCGCCCGGAGCTATGGCCGGTGATCACGCTGCGCCCGCGCCACGGCATGCCCATAATCCTCGAACGGAGGCCTAGGTAGCGCCGGCGTCCCGCGCCGGCCCTGGGCGCCGAAGACGAAATACCGGCATCCGAGAGCGCGCCTCAGCGGCTGAAGGGGCAGCATTTTGCATGAGGCTTACAGCAGGGTTGAAACCGTGCCCTGACGTTGCGGTCAGTGCAGGCCGGCGCGGGACGCCGGCGCTACCGCGCTTCCAGGAATTCGACGAGAAGGGTATGGAAGTGGTGTACTCCGTTCTCGCGTTTGACCGAATACCGTCCGCGATCGTAGGTGGAGGACCGCAGGCCGCGCTGCACGGCCTCGCACAGGTGCACGTCTTCCTTCTGCACCTGGTGGCTGAATTCCACGGCGCGCTGCATGCGCTCGCGAACGGCGGGAGAACCGGCGTCGCGGTAATACCACTCGAAAATAGTCAGCGTTTTCTCGTGAGAGAGGGGAACGACAAGGTTTACTTGAAGGTTTTCCGGATAGAGGTTGAGCATAAGGTTGGGGAAGACCCAGTAGTAGAGGGCTTCCTCCTGTCCGGGGTCGCCATAGACGCGCCCGGCGTTTCCGTGTTCCGCTTTTGGCCGCACCGGCGCAATCTGCTGGGAGGAATAGCGGCGCGGCTCGACGCGGTATCCGGCGTAGTCGATTTCGCGCATCAGGCCCGGGTGGGCGATGGGGATGTGGTAGCCCTCGAGATAGTTGTCCACGTACACTTTCCAGTTGCA
>OCOJ01039065.1_pt1 | contig 16012 bp, 11 predicted proteins | sample 1539251 | NCBI WGS metagenome assembly OCOJ01 (sample SAMN01911457, study PRJEB22624) | soil metagenome | biome: Soil | place: Malaysia | collected 2012-04-30 | depth RA_metagenome m | reverse complement strand
CCTTCTCGCCGCGCTGCTTCAGGGAGGCGTACTCGGCGTAGAGCTGCGGGGAGGGAGGCGGCAGTGACAGGCCCACGACCACCGTGGCGTCCATCACGTTGTCCCTGAAGTCCTCGCCTTCCGAGAACCGACCACCCTGCACCGCGAAGAGCACGGAGGCGGCGCCCAGCCTGAACGACTCCATGAGCTCGTTTGCCTCCTGGCCCGAGAGGCCCTTCCTTTCGAGTACGACGTTCCTGTCGGCCAGAAACTTCGCGGCGATTTCGTGGATGGGCTCCAGGACCGCGTAGGAAGGCGCGAAGACGCCGACGCCGCCGTTTACAGAAGTGGCTATGCTGACCACCTTGCCCGCGATCTTCGCGTACATCTCCGGTGTCCTTGACTTGAATTTCGTGGTCACGCCAGTGTCGATCACCGTCCTGACGTAGGTCAGCGCCGGAGCGTGGACGACGAAGGTGTTGGTGCCGGGGACGGTCAGCCCGAGGGAGCGGAGGAATATGTCCGACGGGTTGATCGTGGCAGAGACTAGTACCGACCCCGCGAACTGCTCCAGGAACTGGGGGAATCCGCGGACCGGGTCCGTGCTCACGAGCCCCAGGTTCTGGTCCCACTTCGTAAGCACCGTGTCGTGTGGGGCTGTGGAGACCCGGTTTAGGAACTCGCCCACCTTCAATATCAGGAAGGGAAGCGTCCTGCCATAGGCGACGGAGTGCCACGCTGCCTCAGAGCAAGCGTTGAGCTCGAAGGCGAGGTTCTGCAGCCACAATTCTCCGCGGCCATCGCTCAGCCTCCGTACGAACGAGTCCCGGCTTACGTACCAGCCCGGCGCCCCCGCCAGCGTGGCGAGCACCTCTTGGTGCAACTGCCGAAGCGACGACGCCGTCTGGTCCATCATCAGTTCCTCGGCCTCCCGCACCGCGCCGGCGAACTCTCTGGCGCTGATCTGGGCCGACTGGGCCTCCTTCAGGAAGTCCCGAACGTTGTGAGCCTCATCCACGACGAGCACCGTGCTAGGTGGCTCGACCGCGCTCCTCTCGAGCAGCACGGCCCTTGATTTCGAGTCGAACACGTAATTGTACGGGACGACGACGACCTCGGCCTGTGCCATGGCGAGCCTTGTGAGCTCGTATGGGCAGACGTGAATCTTCTCAGACTCCCGGAGGAGCTCGGCGTGTGCCGGCAGGGAAGTGGAGACTCGGCGCACCAAACGGTCGAGGTCACCACCCAGCAGTGGGACGTTCAGGAAGTAGGAGCAGAGGTTGTTGCTCACGTTGAACCCGCAGTACCAGCCGAAGGATTCCTGGGGAACGGACCTGGCGGAGGTCTTCTTCAGGAGACAGTACTCGACCTTGGAGAACATCGCGGCGGCCGTTACGGGAAGCTTCTTCTGGAGGAGCGAGATCTCCTCGACGACCCTCAGCACCTGGCGCTTCGTCCTGCAGGCGTAGACCACCCTGCAACCGCGCTCCCGCGCCGCAGAGACGGTGCCGCTCAGCACGGCTGCGGTCTTCCCGAACCCGCTCATCGCCTCCGCGAGGAGCGTTCTGCCGTCCATGCAGTTGTCGTATATGCTGAGCGCCAGCTCCCTCTGGTTCGGGCGGAAGGACTCGTAGGCGAAGAAGTCCTCTATCCTCACCCCTTCACACTCGAAGAGGGTATTTTACCGCAGCGATTCACTCGGGGACTCGGACGAGGGACTCGTTCCTGCCGAACAGCTCCTTCGTCGCCTTTTCCACCGCCGACCTGTCCTCGGGCCTTGTGTAGACCCGCAGTATGTTCATGAATCCCGCGATGGAGCCGACCAGTGGAAGTTCGCCGATGGGGACGGTCTGGTGGCGCGGTCTCCTGCCCGCGCGGTCGACGACAGCTATGGAGCTGGGCATCTGGCGCGATGGGGTGTACGGGACCGACGGGGTTGTGGGCACGTCCAGATACAGGTGGATGGGGTCGACTCTCGCCCTTCTGGAGATGTCCAAGATTACCTGGTTGCGCACCCTGTCATTCTCGAACAGTCGAGCGACCGTGCGGTCCTTTCTCTGCATTAGCCTCTCGTAGACGCACTTGACCAGCCTCCGGTCGCGGAATTCGCGGGCCAGGCGACTGGCCTGCGCGAGATTCTTGGTTTTCCCCCTGAGGGTGACCAGCCGGTGCAGCACCACCTCGTCTGTGAGCTCCAGGTAGTCGTCCATGCTTGAGAGGTCGGTCAGGTGCAGAGTGTCGTCCGCCAGCCTCATGGAGTAGGCCAGCATGAGCTGGGCTGCCCTGACCGTCCGGTGGAAGTAGACGTTCCTGAACATCTGATACCTCGCCAAGAGCATCGCTTCGAAGGCGCTGAGAGCAGGTTTCTCTAGCCCCAGGTGCCCGTCGACGACCTCCAGGGAATCGATAATTCTGTGGGTGTCCACCCTCCCGTATTCGACTCCTGCGAAGTACGAGTCCCTCGGCAGGTAGTCCATCAGGTCAGCGCTCAGTCCTCCCGATATGATTTCGTTCATGAAGGTGGGGCGGCTGGGCAGGCTCCCGACGGCGAATAACGACATCTCCCTGGAAGAGAACCCGTGGGCCTCCAGTATGTCCTTGACTTCGGTCCTGGAGATGACCAGCCGCGTGATGTCCTCGTGGTTGATCTTGGTCTTCGCTGCCAGGACATCTTCGAAGAGGTGGGAGAACGGCCCGTGGCCGAGGTCATGGAGCAGGGCGGCTAGCCGGATCTCCTGTATCTGTTCGTGCGTGATGTCCGCCCGGGCTGCGACGGACTGGGCGACTGCTCCTGCCACGTGCATGGCCCCTAGGACGTGTTCGAAGCGGGTGTGGACGGCCCCGGGATAGACGAGGTACGCCCCGGCGAGCTGGTGAATCCTCCTGAGCCGCTGCACCGGCGGAGAGTCGATGAGCCGCCTCTCGACGTCCGTGACTTGGATATAGCCATGGACCGGGTCCCGGATTTCCGCGACCATTCTCAGTGTCAAGGAGTTGCTACCAGGCCTTCCTCTCAGACGGCCCGCCCTTTGGAATCGAGCAACCGGGATACGGCATTGATGACCAGGCGGCTGGTCTCCTGAATCCCGTTGGCGGCGTTGATCGTTTCCCAGCCGAACCTTGCTCCCAGCTCGAGGTAGGCCTTCCTCGCCCTCTCCTGCAGGCCGGCGTCGCTCTCNTCGCTCTCGTACTTGTCCTTCTTCGTGCCGCGCCTGTTGTAGAACGTGGAAGGCGGGGCGTCAAGCACCAGCACCAAATCGGTCTTCGGCAGGCCGGCCTCGAGGTTGAGGAGCCAGTCGAGCTGAAGCCCGTTGGCCACCCCGTAGGCAAGATTGGATTCAGTGTACCTGTTCACTACCACGACGTCTCTCCTTTCGAGCCGGTCTTCGATGGCCTTCTTCCTCTCCCAGCGGTTGGCAGCGAAGAGCATGTGCCTGACTTCGGGCGGGTAGTTCTTCGTGCCGAGCAGGAACGCTCTGATCTCGCCTCCGATCGTGGTCGAGTACTCTGGAAAGGAGATCATGTCGACGGTTGCTTTCTGCGAGTGGAGCCATGCCTCGAGCAAGGAGCTCTGGGTGCGCTTGCCCGCCGCGTCGATGCCCTCAACCCCAACCAGCAGGCCCCTCGAAGGCATTTCACCGTTGGTATCTGCCGAGCCTGAGTCTAAATCTCTTTCTTACACTGCGAGTGCGAGTGCTAGCAGAATCAGGGTGAGGCCGGCCGCGAACGCCGTGTAGCGCCTCGCGAACCTGACGCTCGAATCGGTGACCCGTTCGAACTCTTCCAGGGCCTTCGTCCCGAGAGTGTTCATGGGCTTGACCAGCGTTCCGGAGCCGTAGCTGCACTCCGCCAGGCGCGTATCGGCCATTCTTGCCAGCTCCACCACGGCCCTGGTGATTTCTGCCTGGGGTGTGGCCTCCCCGAGCGCGAGGTACCCCCTGTTCACGGTCAACCCGCGCGCGGCGAGCTCGTGGCTGTCCGACGTGCAGAACTCGAGCAGGGCATACCCGGCCGCGCTGAGGGCGTCGGAGACTGCCCCCCTGAGGGTGGAAGTCGCGTTGTTCGAGTCCGCGAGCACCAGCGTCCACTTAACCCCGTCCGCTTCGAGCATCAGAAGGCTCAGGCCTCCTTCACTGACGTCGTGCCCGCTGGCGAAACTCAGCTCGTGGGAGTTGGCCGCGGCGACCCTCAGCTTCGCGGAGCTGGCCCCGGCCAGCTTCTGAAAGAGCTCCTTCCAGAGGGGGTCGTGGAGGTCCAGCGACTCGGGTCTTGGCTCAATCGAATTGTGCCCGTCGACTACGGACAGCTGGAGGCCGGACGGCTGCACCAGCTTCGAAAGCTCCTCTCCGACGCTGGCATCGAGGTCGTCCGATCCAAAGGGGGCGAACGAGACGGTCAGAATCGCGTCGGCGCCCAGGGAGAAGCACGAGACGTTCGCCCGGCCGATTCGGGTGGAAATCGGGCCCTTGAGCAGCGCCGGGGAAAACGGAGTCGTCACCGACTGCGAGAACTGGTAGACGTCGGACACGAATTGCTGGGTGTCTGCGGTCGTGGCCAGGTTGTTCTCGTGGCCGCCCGGCCCGTGGAGCGTCAGGACCGTGGCCGCCTCGGAGAACTTGCGATACATCAGGCTCGGCAGGTTGTAGCTGCCCACCGGGTAGAACGGGCCGGGGTGCACGCCCGGGAGGACGAGGTAGATGTCGCCGCCCTGCCTGTGGAACCGCAGCACCTTCGTGGAGACTTCCCTTCTAGCAGCGTGTTTCGCAGTTATCGCTTCCAGGTCTGCCGCGTTCCTTCCCGCCCAGGTCTTCATGAATGCCTGGAACAGGCGCACGGCGTCGTCGTTTCCGTCCATCCTCCTGCGCTTCAGGGAGAGGATGAAGAGGACGAGGACTCCGGAGCCCAAGAGGCCGAAGACGACCGCATACGCGGTGGGAGCGGTCACCGCGCCGGTCAGCGCGAACGCCAGAACGGTCAGCAACGGATGGAGGACGGCCAGAGGGAGCGCAACCGGGGTTGAGGTTGTGAACGCCCCGTTGATCACTATGAACTCGAAGCCTCCACAGACGAGCGCCCCAAAGAAGAGGGCGTTTCCGAGGGGCTGGCTGGACCCTGCGACGTAGGAGTAGACCAGGCCGCAGGCCAGGCAGAACAGCCACACGGCGTCGCCCGCGAAGACGACAGCGGTGGCCCGCCTGAAGGTCGCGATGCTGCCAGAGTCAGCAAGGCGAGCCGAAGACGAGACGACCGCCGATGTTAGCACGGCGACCAGAAACGAGGCCACGAAGGCAGGCACGTCTGGAGACCCTCCGCGAGCCGCGAGCGAAAGCAGCACCGAAAGGATGGCAGCGTAGATGAGCAGCAGCGTCTTGGAGGGGAGCACGAAGAGATGTCTGTATCTGCTCGCCAGGGACTCGGAAGGAGAGCCGGTCTGGCGTCCCTTTGGCTTACTTGACGATGTTGAGGACAATTGACGCGGCTATCAGGGCGATGGCTGAGATAAGTACGATTTCAGGCCTTATCTTCACTCCCTGCGTGTCCTCGTTGAAGAAGGTCAGCAGGCCTGCGCTCGACGCAGGCATCGGGTTACCCTTCTTGCTCATCGAGGCCGCTGATTGCCAGTCAGTTCTTAAGCGTAGCGGCCCCCGCGGAACCAGCTCCCGGCGCCCGTCAGAGATCGATCGTTGCAGGTCTTCAGGATCCCGGGCAGACGGTGGCTGGCGGCGCCGGCAAACGTATAATTAAGGAACCGCGGCTGTGGTGATTCGTGCCCAACTATCGCGCCGAGTACGATTCAGTCATCCGCAAGGTGAAGCAGCATGAGAAGTGGTTCTCGGAAAGCCTGCCGCTGATAGCCAGCGAGAACGTCGCGTCGAGGGCCGTCAGGCAGGTCATGTCTTCGGACCTCGGACAGAGGTACGCCGAGGGATGGCCCGGCGAGCGCGTGTACGCGGGCTGCAAATACATAGACCAGATCGAGCTCAAGGCAATCGAGCTGGCGAAGAAGCTCTTCAGGGCAGAGTTCGTGGACGTCAGGCCGACGTCGGGGGTCGTGGCCAACCTCGCGGTCTATTCGGCGCTCAGCTCTCCGGGGGACGCAATGATGGCGCTGCCCATACCGAACGGCGGCCACATTTCGGCGGGAAAGAAGGAGTTCTCGGGGACGGCCGGGCTGGTCCACGCGCTCGAACTCGAGTACTTCGCCTTCGACAAGGACGAGATGAACATCGATGTGGACGCGACCAAGAAGAGGATCCGCGAGCTCAAGAGGCCCATCAAGATCGGCATGTTCGGGGGCAGCCTGTTCCTCTTCCCGCACCCGGTGAAGGAGCTTGCCGCAGCGGTGAGAGACGCCGGAGGGACGGTCTGCTATGACGCAGCCCACGTGGCGGGCCTGATAGCGGGCAGGCAGTTCCAAGACCCATTGCGTGAAGGGGCCGAGGTCATGACGTTCAGCACTCACAAGACGCTCTACGGCCCGCAGGGCGGCGCCATCGCGGCCGACAAGAAGTTCTCCGAGGACATCAAGAAGGCGGTGTTTCCGGGTACGACCAGCAACCACCACCTCCACGCTGTGGCGGCCAAGGCCCTGGTCTTCGCAGAGTTCCTGGAGTTCGGCAGGCGGTACGCCAGAGACGTCGTGGCCAACGCGCGCGCTCTTGGAGAGGGACTGGCGGATCTGGGAGAGAAGGTCCTCGGCGAGAAGAACGGCTACACCAGGTCCCACCAGGTCGCTGTGGACGTGGTCAGGTACGCCGACGGGGGCGTGATCGAGAAGAAGCTCGAGAGTCAGAACATAATAGTCAACAGGCAGCTGATCCCGGGCGACCTTCAGGCGGGCAGGCACTACACAAACCCAGGAGGAATCAGGCTCGGCGTCGCGGAGCTGACTAGGCTGGGGATGGGCAGGAGCGAGATGAAGGAGGTGGCCCAGATTCTCCACATGGCAATGGCGTCCAACGAGCAGAAGGAGGTCGCGGCCAGGGTGAAGGAGCTCAGGTCAGGATTCCAGACGGTCGAGTACGGCTTCGGAGAGTCACCTGCGTACTTCTTCCGCTAGGGTGGGTTCGGCGAAGTCGGTCAGCTCCATCTGCTCCGGCTTCCGCTTGCCCTGGAAGAGCTGGTCCAGCTCGCGCTGAACCACGTCGAGCCGGTTCCTCAGGTAGGGATCCACGTTGTACTCGCGCGCGAGCCGCTGGGCTATGTTGACGTACTTCTCGACCGAGGCCCGCGTAAGGGTCTCCCTCAGCTCCCCGCCGCAGCTGGGGCACGCCCAGGACAGGGGGGGACGGCGGACGGTGAAGCCGCACTTCTTGCACTTGAAGGACTGAGTCGCGTACTTCTTCGTGTTCCCCATGATGTCGCGGATAAGGTGGTTCTTGATTATCGACTCGACCACCTCCTTGGTGGACACGGCTGCGACCCTGTCGGCCACCTCGATCTGCTTCGCGATCTTCTCGTTCAAGGTCCGCATCGTAGAGTAGGCCGCCCGCGAGTGCTTCACTGTGAGTGTGGAAGTGCCGTGGGTGAAGCCGTAGTCGTAGAACTGTCTGTCGCTCTCGAGCCTCGAGCCGATTAGCTCGATCGAGCCCTGGAGGGACGAAGCTGGCGGCGAGCTGCTGGTCTGCTCGTAGAACTCGCGCGGGTAGCAGGACGCGATGTCGAAGTTGTGCGCCTGTTCGTCCACCTCTGCCGGGAGCAGCACCGGTTGGACGAGCAGCGGGGTGTCCATCAGCCCACCTATTTGATTCGGCAGGAACTCCTGTGAGAAGTTGATGAAGACGTCGAGAAGGAGCAGCAGCGAATCCCCGTCGCCGTCGCAGTCGCGCCTCTTGGCCGCGTGCCAGCAGGGGTTAGCGAAGCAGACCTGCGTGGGCGAGTACCCTACTATGCGGCCCACCACGCCCACCGATGTGTGCGGGGCGAGGCCAATCACTATCTTCCCGATCATGTCCGCCGGCTTGTTCACGCCATAGAACGCCGGAAGGCCGTACACGCTCGCCAGCTCGTCGTCGACGAACTGCGCCATCTTGACGAGGTCGCCGGCGATGTCGGCTGGGACGATGATGTCCTGTGGCTTCAGCTCCAGGAGCTGGGAGCTGTCGACGAGAGGCGCACCCCCGGAGTCGTGGGTGTAGCCCAGGTCGGCGAGCCTTGCGAGGTCCAGGCCGACGTCGGATGGCCTGAAGTGGGTGAGCGGTGCATTGGTTATGTCGATGCGCAGGGTTCCGTCCTTGTAGACGTAGACGTCGTGCTTGCTCCTGATGATGGCTTTCTGGAGCAGCTCGGGTCTCTTGGACTGGCTCGTGAGGCCTCTCACGCCCTTTATCGGCTTCGACTGGTTGAAGACCAGCTTGGTCTTCAGCAGCTCCATCCTCCCCTTCAGGTCGAAGCTCGTTTCAGAAAACGTGTTGGTCTTCAGCCCGCAGTTGGGACAGGTCGGCTCTCCCGTGCTGATCCCGCAGCGGGGACAGGAGAGGAATCTCGTGGTCAGCTCTCCGCAGACCTCACACTTTGACGTCGTCCTTCTCTCGTTGCACGAGGGACACAGGATGTTGGCGATCTCTATGTCGACCGTCCCGAGCTTGGCCGCCCTGTTGATGTCCCTGGACGGGCCGCCCGCGCTCCCCACCGGGAAGAGCCCGTGGACGGGTGGCTTGAGGCGCCGGACCATCGCCTTCTCGGGTCTCCCGACCCTGATGCCCACCGTGGTCGTGGTCTGCCTGCCGAGCCGTATGCCGGAGATCGATTGGACGAGGTCGAGCGAGTCTATGTGCTCGCTGGCGTTTGCGGCGTCGCGCCCGAGGCCCAAGAGCTCCGCGAGTACCAAGGCGGCCTCGCCCCTCACGATTGCCCCGCGCTCCTCGACCGTGTGCTCCACCAGGGCGTTCTGGAGGACCGACACCGACCTCTGGGAGGCTGGGCTCACCACCAGCTCGACCCCGTTGAAGACCGTGCCGCTTCTTAGTTCGAGCAGGTCGGGGATGCTGACGCGGTCGAGCCTGGGCGTGAACGAGGGGTGCAGCGGGATGGCGAGGGCCTTCGAGATCGCCAGAGCCTCCTTCGCCGATGGCCTGAGCCTGAAGGGCTCCTGTGCCCAGGCCCTGGCCTGCTCCACGGTCAGCCCGGCGTCGGCCAGCCTCTGCCCTGAGTCGGGGATGGAAACCAGAGCGTTCTGGAGGTCCTCGGCCCACCACTCCGGCACGTATGGGGAAGGAGGGAGGCTCTTGTTGTTCTCGAGGAAATCGCCGTAGCTTATCAGCACGTCCCCCAGGTCGATGACTCGCAGAAGGCTTCCGCGGAGGGCTTCCGCGTCCGCGGCCGTGGTCACCTTCCTGACCGTGCCGTCGCGCAGCAGAGCGGTCGGGCCCTCGATGGAGTCGACGAACGCTATGGTGGCGGCCTTGCCCGGCAGGTCCACCTTGACCTGAGTGCCCGCAACAACCGGGTAGTCCAGGAGGGTCGCGATCGCGGGGTGTATCCCGATGGCCGACAGGCCCGTGTTCACGGACCTGCCGAAGCGCAGCCTGAATCCTCCTCTGCGCTTTGGCATTGAGAGGACCGCCCTGCCGGAGATGACTTCCTCGAAGTGGGCGCCGGCCTGCTCCGTCTCGTTGGTTGACTGCTGTGTCCCCCCGCGCAGCTGGGCGAGCCATTCCCAGCCCGTGATGTTCAGGCTGGCCAGCTTCTTGGTCAGCTTGTTCGCTCTACCTATGACCCCGTCGTTGAGCACCCTGAGCGCCCCGCCCCTCATCCTGTCTGTGCTCACGTGCTTCAGGTTCCTGTGGACGACCACCTCGACCGGATCGGTCTCGACGCCGTCGATTTCCACCGGGAGATTGGAGATCGCGTTCCTTATGTCGTCGTCTGTGACCTTGAACTGGAAATTGCCCACCTCCCGCTCGTAGATCCGCAGCTCTTCCACGTACCTGTCCACCTCCTCGCTCCTCGCTCTGTAGTTGGAGAGGCCAAGCTTCTTCGCGGTCACGTCGGCTATGACCAGCGAGAACGCCGCCTCGGTGCCCCCGGCCGAGCGCATGGGCCCCGCGTAGGAGACGGAGGCGTAGTCGCTGTTGTCGTCGTTCTGCTTGATGGTGACGTTGTAGATCCCCTCGAGCGGAGCTACGGTCACGCCGTCGGTCATGACGGCGAGGCCCGCCCTGATGCCGTAGTCGAGCGCCTTCTGCTTGTCGATCCCGCCGAACTTCCCGAGGGCTATCTCCTGCGAGATGGTGAGGGCGGCCCTCTCCTTCGTGGTGGACTTCAGCAGCTCTCTCAGGCGGTCCACCAGCCCCTCGAACTGGAACAGCCCGAGCATCTGGTTCACGCGGTCGGCCAGGTCGAAGACGGTCCTCGATTCGATGGACCCCAGCGGGTCGAAGCCGAGCGACCTTGCGCGCGCAGCCAGGAGGTGGGCGGCCTCATACTGGTGCAGGATGTCCATGTAGTAGCCGGTGAGCGCCTCGGGAAAGGGAGCGAGCGTCCTGGCGCGAGACCAGGCGTCGTCGGCGGAGAACGACATCTGGGTCCGCCGGAGATGCGCCAGACTTTAAGCTCTATCGGCCACATTGGGGCCGGGCGGGCTGGGCGCGGCAGACTTCGACATTCGCCGCACCGCAAAGAACACCGCGGCCAGGACGGCGACGATCAGGAGCAGCGTCGGGTAGCTCAGGAGCACCTTCGGAGTGGTAGGAGTCTGTCGGGAGACGTCTCCAGTGAATGGGGACGATGAGCCCAGGAAAGAGGCGGTCCCGCTGAGGGTGCCCAGCGGCACGAGTCCCAGGTTCAGGGTGCCGTCGCCCGTCGTCGTCCGCTGGACCGACGTGCCGTTCGCGAAGGTGATGGTGACTGCCGCGCCGGGGACGGGAATCCCGAGGTAATCGTCCACTTCGACCTTCGCCTCGTAGACCTGCGCCCTGACGGACTCGTTGACCGGAGCGAACGCGGTGAAGGCGGCCGGACCGACCGGCCCGACCGTGGTTCCCTCCCACGTCAGGCTGCGGATGGTGAAGTTGGCGCCCGAGTCGAGCCAGACTCCGGGGCCGGNAGCCAGACTCCGGGGCCGGAGGCCTCGATGTCGCTTGGGCCCGCAAGCTCGACTACGAATGACGAAGGTGCTATGCTGGTCGAGCCCGAAGCATCCTCGAACCGGAAGCCCACCAGGTACTGCGTGACCGACCCGAAGGAAAGCGAATGAGGTGAGTCGAAGGTGACTACTGGCGCGGTGAAGGCGCCGGACTCTGACCGGTTGACGGTCGTTGCGACCCCGTCCAGTGAGTAGGAGGAGAGGGCCCGGCGGGTGTTGCCGGCCACCGTCCCCCACACGCTCTCCGTAGAAACTGTCAGGTTGGTGCCCCGATCGTAGAAGCTGTCGTGGGTGGGGGAGTTCGCGGAATAGGTCAGGCCGTAGCCGCCTGAGACGGTGAAGTTGAACTGGACCAGGGACTCGACGGTGAGCGTCTCCGGGCCCGTCATGTTTACCGCGACTGTGAAGGTGCCGGTCCCCGACCGCGCCAGAGCGACCGACGCCGCAGGTTGAGTGATCGTGTAGCCGAAGGCGTTTGCCCTCGATCCGGACGTCGAGTTCCAGGAGTAGCTGAAGGCCATGTTCACCGTCTTGCCGCTGTCCTGCCACTGCGAGCCTGGATTCTCACCCACGACGGTCAGCAGGAACTGGTGGTGGTAGGTGAAGGCCAGAGTCAGAGGGGTGCCTACCGTGCCGGAGCTGACCGGTGCGGACCAGCGTTCCTCCGCGGTTGACGCAATCTGAGCCGGGACGGAGTACTGCGAGCCGCTGTCGGCCCAGAAGGACTGGGCAGTCGCAGCAAGCTGGGCCGTGGACGGGCTGCCGAGGCTTTGATACGAGAAGACCGGCGCGCTGGGCGGGCTCCCTCCTACGGAGGTGAAGAGCGGAGATACCTCGAACTGGTGGTAGTAGACGAAGGTGGTGTTCTGAGCCGTCAGAGCCACCCCAGTTGTTGGCTGCGCGGTGGCCCATCTCTCCGTACCCGCCGAGCCGGGCAGGACGGACGACACAGACCAGGAGGTTCCTGGGTCGGGATAGTAGGTTGTCGGAAGGGTCGTCAGGTAAGCGGTCCAGTCGACCCCGCCGGAAACGTACTTCAGGACAGGGCTCGAAGAGCCCGCCGACCCGCCGCGTATCGAGTACCCCAGCGTCAGCGAGACGGCGTTCTGCGCGTGCGCTATCCTGTGGACGGAGGACCCGGCCGCGACCGTGGCGTTTCCCGACGAGTACAGTGTCCCTCCCGTGAAGATTTGGTAGACGTATTCGCCGGCAGAGAGCACGACCGTGACGTTGCCGTCCACGAACGAGGTCCGAGAGGGCGAACCCGTGGGACTGGCCAGACTCCTGATTTCGAGAACGCCGCTCATCACGGTGGAAGATACGCTGAGCGTTCCGACCTGCGAGCTGCCGTAGAGGACGCTCAGGGCTCCGGGACCGGACTTCAGCTCGGCCGCGGGCTGCCCGCTGTCCGGGTAGAAGCTGTAGGACGAGACCGCGTTGTTCAGGGTCTCGGCGGTGTCGCTACCGAAGTTGTAGGCGTTCGTGACCTGCTGGTAATTGTGGCCGTTCCAGAACTCGAGCTGCAGCTTGACGTCGGAGGTGACGTCGTTGGTCGAAGCGCCGTTGCCCGGCCCCACCAGGACGAGCTCGGAGTCGGCGAACACGCCAAAGGGGTTGTAGTCGAAGCCGTCGACCACGAACCCCCGCAGCGAGGCGAGGCGCCCGAAACCGGTGAAGACGACCCTGTCGTAGACCTGCCAGCCATGCCCGTCGTTGTAGGCGAACGCGACCTGAGGCTCCCGCGCCGGGTTGACTGTCGCGTTGACCTCCAGGTAGACCGTTGAAGGGTAGGACAGGGCGACGTTGTTTCCAGGCAGCGATAGCGACGCCACGTCGAAGTAGAAGCTGATGTTGCCGGACTGCGCCACCTGGCCGCTGCCGGACAGGCCTGGGCCGACGACCGCGGTTGGTGAGCTGGAGTTCCAGACGTTGTCCACGAACTGGATCGTGTTGTTGTTGGTCGTCATGTAGGCGACGTCCTGGATCCAGTAGACGTAGGTGGAGCGGCCGCTCGTGAACTCGAGGTTCACGTTCAGCTGTGCGGTCAGCGAGTGGTCGCCGGTCCCGTTGTCCACGGAAAGCGAACTGATGGAGAGAACGCCCAGCGACGAATTGGTGGCGTAGCTGTACGCCCCCGAGGAGCCGACCCCGAAGTCGGCGATGCCCATGGGCGCGGGCTCGCTGTTGTAGACGAGGAACGGGTCCACCTTCTCCGGGGCAGTAATCTGAGCCAGCCCGGGCGACCGCACGGGGATTGAAGCAGGAAGGCGGGAACTCTTCGAAGGCATCGACTGGGCTACTGACCCGCCGGAGAGCCCGGAGACCAGGGACAGCGTCAGCAGGACGAGTAGGAAGGTCGCCACTGGTGGTGCCCAGGGGTGGTGGCTGACGCGACCGCAGGACAATCTGGTTCATTTCCGCCGGCGGGTTCGGTGTTATTTAACGCTCGGGTGGGGAAGAATGGTGATGAAACCCATTCGTGGGTGCGATTGTCATCCTTGAGAATCGTCTAGCCATGTTATAATTCCCGCGTTGCACCGCGTGCGCAGTCTTCAGAGTTGGCCTTGGACCCAGCGACGATGACGTCCTTTGTGAGGTTCCTCTTCGCGTTCACGATAGGCTCGCACATCCTGATGGTTTCGGCGAGCGTCTCGCTCGCGCTCATCATCTCGATAGCAGAGTTCCTTTCAATCCGCAGGAACGACGAACTCTACGACAGGCTCTNCGCGGCGCCTGACCAGGGTCTTCGTGGTCTCTTTCGGAATCGGCACAGCCAGCGGGGTTGTCATGGCGGTCGAGCTGGTGCTTCTATTTCCCGTGTTCATGACGCTGGTCGCTCAGACGGGAGCCATAGTCCTCTTCGGCGCGGAGATGTTCGCCTTCTTCCTCGAGATTCTGGCGCTGGTGCTCTTCGTCTACTACCGCAACGCCTTCAGAAGCAGGTATTCGCACTGGGCCCTTTCGGTGGTGATAATCGTCGGGACGATGGCCTCGGCGGTGCTCATCACGATGGTGAACGCCTGGATGAACACCCCGAACGGCTTCGACCTGTCGGCCTTCGTGAGCAGCGGGTTCAAGACCGTCTCGCAGGTGCAGCCGCTGGCCGCCTTCCTGACACCTTCGACCCTGTCGGAGGTGGTCCACGTCCTGGCCACGACGGTCTTCGCCGGCTCGATGATCGTGGGCTGCTACTTCGCGTTCTGGTTCCTCCGGTCGCGCGATGCGGGTGAGAAGGCGATGTACAGCAGGGCGCTGAAGGTCATCGGGCTGGTCTGCATCGTCACGATCGTCCTGGCCGGGCTCACCGGGGCCAACGAGATGTCGAGCATTCTGACGCTGCAGCCACTGAAGTACGCCGCGCTCGACGCGAACACCAACCCGGGCAGCAACCTGCCGGAGAGGCTCTTCGGGACGTCCACGAACGGCACCTTCGTCGGAGGCATCCTGGTTCCGGGGATGCAGTCCTTCCTCGCTCAGTTCGAGACGGGGACGAGCTACCTGCCTGGCTTGAGCCAGTTCCCCTCTTCGAGCTGGCCCCCGCTGCTGGTTCACACCACGTTCAACGTCATGATCGTCGGAGGGATGCTGCTCGGGCTGTACTTCTTCGTGTACTTTGTCGCGCTCGTCCTCAGGAGGAGGCCGTACGAGTCCAGGCTGCTTCTCTGGCTGCAGATTCCCGCCGCCGTCCTCGCCGTCCTCGTCTACGAGCTGGGCTGGGCCACGGACGAAATCGGCCGGCAGCCCTGGATCGTCTACAACGTGATGACCGTGGGCCAGGCCGCCAACACCTCTTCGGCGCTGCTCGTGCCAGGGGTTCTCATAATGCTCTTCTACATAGTCGTGATTCCCGCCGGCTTCTACTTCTTCGCGAGGGTGTTCAGGGAATCGGAGCCCGGAACCGGGGGTGTGAACTATTAACCTGATATTCGAGGTGAACTATGCGGCCTTCGCCATTTTCGCGACTCTCCTGATCACCGAAATCATGGGGGCGGTCCTGCTGCTCGTCGCCTGGGACTCGGCGAAGGACAAGGTCTTGGATTATATCGTCCCCATCTGGGAGATAACTGGAACGTTCGGCGCCCTGTGGGTCGTCACCGGCGACTTCGCCTATCCGACCCTGCTCATTCCGGTGGCCTCGATATTCGCCCCGCTGCTCATCGTCTTCCTGATCCTCTTCGTAGCCAGGAACGCGTCCATCGTCTTCGGGGAGTTCATCGTCAAGAGGCGTTGGCTCGACGAGGTCAAGCTGTACAGGGCGTACGCGCTTTCGACGGTTGTGCTCGGCCTGGTGGTGCTGATCCTGCTTTCTGCGCTCGTGGGCGGCCAGGGCGTCGACCTCACGGCCGGCAGTTTCTCGCTGACGGGTTGGGCGACCCCGGGCAGCGTCGTCTTCGTGCTGGGAACGCTCTCACTCGTCGTCGGCCTCGCACCCGCGTTCTTCGACCTGGCGCCGTTCAGGAAGCTGATTCTGCCGTTCACGGCAGCGGGCATAGTGCTCTCCGTTCTCTCGTACTATCTGATGTCAGCCTCGCTCCTGACGTCCTGGATGGTGGTCCCCGTGGTCCTGACTCTTGCGGCGGGCCTGCTGTACCTGTGGCCAAGGACCACCAGGCTCCTGGCCAACAAGGCGGTGTTCATCGCTGCGGTGTCCGTCATAGTATTCTCCCTTCAGCCTCTCGTCTATCCGAAGGTGATTGGCCAGGCGCTGCCGGTCGACGCCGTGACGACCAGCGGGGTGATGGCAGACGCGTTCCTGTCGGTCGCCGCGGTGGGAGCGATCATCCTGGCCCTCATGCTGGGCTTCTACATCGTGGTGGCGGCGAGGGGAACGGGCGGACCAGACAGCCCCGTCGTCTCAGCGTGACCGCTTGATCAATCCGGGAGCCGCGCCCGGATCAGGCCCTGAAGCCCTTCAGGAACCTCGCCAGCGCGGCGAAGTTCGGGTTG
>OCOJ01033595.1_pt6 | contig 16037 bp, 20 predicted proteins | sample 1539251 | NCBI WGS metagenome assembly OCOJ01 (sample SAMN01911457, study PRJEB22624) | soil metagenome | biome: Soil | place: Malaysia | collected 2012-04-30 | depth RA_metagenome m | reverse complement strand
CGGTTCAGACTCGCGCGGGGCCTGGTGCGTGGAAGTCGCGAAACGCGCATTGCCACGTCCGCCGCGACCGCCGCGAGCAATCACGATGCGCTCATCGGGCCGCGCGAAATCGTGCACCCGCTCGCCAGACTCGGCGTCGTAGAGGATGGTCCCGACCGGGACCTTCAAGACGACGTCCGCGCCCTCGCGCCCGCTGCGATTGGATCCTTCTCCGTGGCGGCCACGCTCCGCCTTGTACTCGGGATTGAAGCGGAAGTGCACCAGCGTGTTATGGCGTTCGCTGGATTCCATGATGATGTCGCCGCCTTTGCCGCCGTCGCCGCCCGAGGGGCCCCCGCGCGGGACGAACTTCTCGCGCCGGAAGGCGACACATCCGTTCCCGCCGTCGCCGGCCTTCACTCGAATATCGGCTTCGTCAATAAACATGGAAACAGTTGTCAGAAGGTCGGTTGCTGGTTGCCAGCAAAAAACCGATGTGTCTGGTGAGGCACGCCAGGCGTGTCAGGTGCGACACGGCGGCTGGTGCCCAGGGTTCCTATTGGAGCATAAACCGCTGATTTGGTGGGGCGACGGGACCGGCGCCAAGCTTGCTCGCTGTCCGGCAGAGGGATCTTAATGACTCGCGAAAATTGGCAAGCACTGCTCTTCGGGCTGATCCTGTTGGCCCTGTGCTTCGTGCAGTAGCGATGTACGCGACCATCCCGGCGTCTGTCGCGGTGGGCATCTTACCCATCCTGTGGCTGGCGAGACGGCGGCGCTACGACTCGGGTACCGGCTCCACTAGAACATACCGTCCCATTCCGCCCTTGTCGACAAACTTGATGACGCCGGTGACCTTGGCGAAGAGGGTGTCGTCCTTGCCGCGGCCGACGTTGAGGCCGGGCTTGATGCGCGTGCCGCGCTGGCGGACGATGATGGTGCCTCCGGGCACGAACTGCCCGCCGAAAGCCTTGACTCCCAGCCGCTGCGAGTTCGAGTCGCGGCCGTTGCGTGAGCTGCCTAATCCTTTTTTGTGTGCCATAGAAAACCAGTTGTCAGTGGTCAGTTGCCAGTTGTCAGTTAAAAATCCATGATTCTTCGCCGACCTACTTCTTCGGTTTCTTCTTGGGCGCGGCTTTTTTCGCTGCCTTCTTAGGCACCGGCTTCTTGTGCGCTGCCGCCTTGGGCGGAGCGGCTTCAGCTTCGACTTCTTTCGCTTCCGCTTTGGCCGGTTTCGGACGCGCCGGCTTGGCCTTCTTCTCGGGCGCGGCCGGCAGTTCGGGAGCGGTGAAGCTCTGTCCGTCGAAGGCAATCTCCGTAATGCGCACTGCGGTGAACGGCTGCCGGTGTCCGCGCAGCTTCTTGTATTGCTTCTTGCGCTTGTAGTGGAAGACCAGCACTTTGTCGCCGCGGCCCTCTTCGACCACCTGTCCGACCACGCGCCCTTCGCCGGGCCGGGCGATCTGCCCGTCCGACGCGCTGACCGCCAGCACTTCCGGAAACTCGACACGGCCGCCGTCGACCGGTGTTTTCTCCACACGGATCACGTCTCCGGGCGCGACCCGATACTGCTTGCCTCCGGCGCGGATGACCGCGTACATGCTTCTCCTCCCTCGATTCCAAAACCGTGAGTGTCTGTAGGGATTGATGCTACAGGCAAACCTCGTTATTGTAGCGGCTGCAGCGCGGAAGGGTCAAACTGATGCGGTGAGCGGAAGGGATCAGCTTCCGAGAGGCCAACCCACTGTCCGTTGGGACGCGAGGATTTCCTCGTTGCCATTCGGGTCGGTTGTGATAACCCCTGTTTATCGCCAATCAAGAAGAGCGGTAGTATTCTTCCCGCCATGAGAGCTCGACTCAGTCCTCATCGCCAGCGTGCTCTTTACCATCGCGCTGCTTTGCCTCATTCCTCCTAGCTTGGCGAACGCTTTAACGGGACGCAACAAGATGGCGCTGGCTAGCCTCGATGCAGGCTTCCAAGCGGTGGCCCGAATGACCGCCACTCTCGGCGTTGCGTGTCTGGCAATGATTCTCATCGGACTGATTGTTATTTGGACGGGATACGTCAAGCGCGTTCGCTCGGCATGGCTTGTGATGTTTGTCCTCGCGTGGGCGTGGGCATTCCCGCTTTTTGTATTCCCATGGTTCACGGCGCCTTGAGTTCTAACTTTCCCCGAGGTGCTTTACAGCGCGATCTACGAGGCAGGACTTCCCCGAGTTGCGGTGGAATCAGTGCTGATTTTCTTATTGATGGTGATCGCATTATTGCTGCCGACAAAATCATTCTTTCTCGCTGGGGGAATACAGGGAGCAGGGCACAGGCCATCGCGCAGGCTCCTAGCTGCATCTGCTGTTAGCCTGCTGCTCCTTGTGATTGGACTCCTAGCCTGGATACACCTTCGCGTCTACGAAATCCACCCTGACGCGTTGCGTTCGTGGCAGCAACTACCGCCGCCACCGCCGCCCCCTGTACATGACAGTAGCTGTCGATAAATCCCCTTGTATCTTCCTTATCGCAAGTAATCCCAAGGGCTCAGCAAGACACGGTCGAGCGGGAAATTGACCCACCAACGGCTGATTCGGGTCATCGGGTCATGGCGCGGCGGTAGCGGATCTTCATCACGACCAGCCAGACGAGCAACAGCAGCGTGACCAGGTTGGCGAGCATGATAGGAGCCGAGCGCAGGAAGACTCCATAGACAAACCACAGGCAGATGCCGCTGGTGAAGGCCAGCAGCATGCCCCAGGAAAGGTCGTCGCAACGCTTGCTGCGGAAGGTCTTGAGGACCTGGGGTACGAACGAGAGGGTGGTGAGCGTGCCGGCGACGAATCCGATGAAGCTAGCGATGGTCATGGAAGAATGAGACAGTTTAGCCGATGCCCATCGTGGCGGCTCATCTGAGATAATTCACGCCCATGAACATCGGCTTATTCGGCGGGACGTTCGATCCCGTTCACAAGGGACATCTGGCGGTCGCGCGCGCCGCGGCGGAACGCTTCCACCTCGGCAAGGTCTATTTCATTCCCGCCAGCATGCCGCCACACCGGCAGAACGAACGCATCGCTCCGTTCCACGACCGATACGCCATGCTGGCGCTGGCGACTGTCGGCGAGCAGAGATTCCTGCCGTCGCTGGCCGAGGCGCCCGCGGAGCAGGACCACCTCAGCTTCACCATCGACACCGTTCGCCGCCTCAAGCAGGCTGCGGGCAAGAGCGATCATTTTTTCTTCATCATCGGGATCGACGCCTTCCTGCAAGTGGCGAGCTGGCACCGCGCGGAAGACCTGCTGCGTGAGGTCGNACTTCATCGTGGTGAGCCGGCCGGGATTCTCGATGGCCGACGTAGCCGATGCGCTTCCCAAGTCGCTGCGACCAGCGCCGGCGGTGGTCAAAGCGTTCCGGAAATCTCCTGCCAAGGGAACGCTGGCGCTGCGTGGCACCATGATCCACGTCCTCGATGGCGTAAAGTCTCCGGTATCAGCCACGGCTGCGCGCCACGCCGCAGCCACGGGCAAGTCGCTGGCGCGCTTCGTGGAGCCACCGGTGGCCGAGTACATCAAGAAGATGGGGCTGTACAAGACTGGGAGCAGAGGGCAGGAAGCAGGCAGCAGGAGATAGGCGGATAGTTCGCCGCTCAGGCCAGGCTGCGGTTGTAGTGCTTCATGTCCTCGTCGAAACTGTGGACGTACGGGGAGTCGTGATGGGGCCCCAGCACGAGCAGGGTCATATTGGCAAAGGTGCTGACGATACGTCCCTTGCGCAGTTCTGCTTCAACGAGGGCGAAGTTGCGCTGCGGATCGTGGGCCTCCAGTGGTAGCAGAAAGCCATGCGGCAACTTTTCCACGCCAGCCTCGGCGTGCCCCTTGCTGGGGCGCCACTCCTTGAACGAAACCTTCATCTCGTGCGGGCTCATGGATCCCTTCACCTGTGAATCCAACCGACCTTGCTGGCTCAATGCTTGGGGTGTTGTTACTAAGAGCACGCATTCTGCCGTTGAAACGTACTTTGTAAGATGTTGAAACTAATATACTTGACAAATGTGCATGGGTACCAAAGTACATGTTCTGCAGGTAAGAAGTTCCCACTAGAAGAGCAAAAGTTTGCCGGTAACCTAGTTCTCGAGAGACTCCTTCCTATCAGAATGGGCCCGGGCGAAGAGCTCCAATGACATATGACATACACGACGGCGGAGTTAAGTTAAACTGTGCCCCGGCAGATTCCTAGATGAAATCCAGCGAGTTGCGGAAGCGGGTAGCGGAGGCGATCAGCGCCGCCCAGGCGAAGAAGGCACAGGACGTCACCGTCTTGGAAATGGACCGGGAGTCCCCGTCATTCACCGATTATTTCGTGATCGCCAGCGGCAGCAACCCGCGACAAATCCAGGCTATTTCGGATGAAGTAGAGGACAGACTTGCGCGGCTGAAGCTACATCCCGTCTCGGTGGAAGGGTACAACCTGGCGGAATGGGTGCTACTCGACTACGTGGATTTCGTGGTCCACGTGTTCTCGGAAAAGGCGAGGAAATATTACGACCTGGAGCGGCTTTGGAAGTCGGCCACGCGCCTTCAGCCCTCGGAACTGAAGGGATCGCGGAAACGGGCCGGCGGGCAGCCGTCGATCCCGCGGGCCCGCAAGCGGGGGAAGAGCTAAGGGAATCCTGCGTGTTCCCCCGTGTCCCCTGTGGTTAAATCGTCCTCGTGAAACTGAAGGTGGTCTGGATCGGGAAGACGAAATCTGCCGCCATTAAGGCGCTGACTGAGGAGTATATCGACCGCCTCTCGCATTACGGAGACATCAAAGGCGTGGAGCTGGCAAGCGAGGAACCGCTGCTAAAGATGGTAGGGGCATCGAAACTCCCTCCCACCCTTGTTCTTCTCGACCAGCGCGGACGCCAGCTTACGTCGGAGGAATTGGCCGAGATGCTGGAGGCACACCAGGTGCGCGGGACGCAGTCGCTGATCTTCGCCGTCGGCCCGGCGGATGGCTTCACGCAACCAGCGCGCCACGCGGCCAATCTCGTCCTCTCGCTCGGCAGGATGACCCTCGCGCACGAGCTGGCTCGCGTGGTTCTGCTCGAACAGCTCTATCGAGGATTTACAATCATCAAAGGCCATCCGTATCACCGGGGCACTGGCAAACTGACAACTGGCAACTGAGACATGGCAGACGTCCGTCGCGGACTGATCATCGTCAACACCGGGCCGGGGAAAGGCAAGACCACNTGCGGCCATGGGCACCGCCCTGCGCGCCGTCGGGCAGGGGATGAAGGTGCTGATGCTGCAGTTCCTCAAAGGCTCTTGGCACTACGGCGAGCTGGACGCGGTGAAGGCCTTCGGCGATAACTTTGTCATGAAGCAGATGGGGCGCGGGTTTGTGAAAGTGGGCGGCGCGGAGCCCGATCCGGCGGACGTAAAGATGGTGGAGGAAGCGTGGAACGAATCGCGCGAGGCCATTCTCTCCGGGAAGTGGGACCTGGTAGTGCTGGACGAGATCAATTACGCCATCAGCTACGGCATGCTCGACCCGGCGAAAGTCGTCGAGGCCCTGAAACAAAAGCCGGAAATGGTGCACGTCATCTTGACGGGACGCAACGCGCATCCGACAATCGTCGAGCTTGCCGATACCGTCACCGAGATGCGCCAGGTAAAACACGCGTATGAGAAAGGCGTGGAGGCCCAGCGGGGAATCGAATACTAAGATTGGACTCATTGATCCATTGACTCATTGATCATTGAACCCACTGGCAACTGACAACTGGCAACCGATGACTTGGTTTAAAAGGCAAACCGGCGAGGTGGACGCTTCCGGCGAAAAACGGGTGCGTACCGAAGGCCTCTGGGTCAAGTGTGACAGCTGCCGGAAGGTCATCTGGAAGAAAGACCTGGAAGAAAACCTCAACGTCTGCCAGCACTGCAACCGGCACTTCCGCATCGACGCGCGCACCCGGCTGGGGCAACTGCTGGACGACGGCAAGTACGAAATCTTCGACGACGGCCTGACCTCCACCGATCCACTGCAGTTCGCGGACCTTAAGCCCTACCGCCAGCGGCTGCAGCAGGCGAAAAAAGATACCGGGCTGAATGATGCTGTGATCAATGCCGCCGGCACCCTGGAAGGCCGGCCCGTCATCGTGTCCGCTATGGAGTACTCGTTCATCGGTGGCAGCATGGGCGCGGTCGTCGGCGAGAAAATCGCACGGGCGGTGGAACGTGCGACCGCCGACGGGCGTCCGCTGATCGTGGTCTCGGCTTCGGGTGGCGCTCGCATGATGGAAGGCGTGATCAGCCTGATGCAGTTGGCAAAGATCTCGGCGGCGCTGGCGCGCATGGACAGGGCCCGCGTGCCCTACATCTCCGTACTTACCGATCCCACGACCGGCGGCGTGACCGCCTCCTACGCCATGCTGGGAGACCTCAACATCGCCGAACCAGGAGCGCTGATCGGATTCGCGGGCCCGCGGGTGATTGAGCAGACCATCCGGCAGAAGCTACCCGAAGGCTTCCAGCGCAGCGAGTTCCTGCTGCAGCACGGCATGCTGGACGCCGTGGTGCCCCGCAAAGCGCTGAAAGGCTACATCGCTCGAGCATTGGCATTCATGAGCGGCGGCAGTTCGTAGCCTCCAGTCCCAGCAGAACAAACGAAGCGGGGCGCATCACTGTGCCCCGCTAATTCTGACTCTTGGTTATCGGTCCCCGACTTCTGGTTAGGGCGCTTCGATCAGCTCCAGCTTGCCATCCCTGGTGCGGTGGAGCACTTTCACGCGCCCGTGGTTATCGCGGAACACGAACACGTCGCGATCGCGGAACTCGGCTTCCTTGATGGCTTCCTCCAGGGTCAGCGGGCGCAGGGCCACGGAACTATCGTCGCGCGTCACGTGCGCTTCTGCGGTCCGCACCACCGCGGGATAAGTGTGCACGACCACCGGCACGGCGGTGGCAACATTTTCTCCCACCGCCACGCGCTGTTCGACGGCGGTGGCCTCGCCATTCCACTTTCTCCTGGGCTGGCGCTTCTTGTCCCTCCAGCGTCCCTTGTACTTGAGGGCCTGGCGCTCGATGCGCTCCAGCGCCTCGCCTACGGCGGAAATCATGTCCCCGGCTTCGGCGATGCCGACGATGGGATGGGTGCGCACCGTGATGGTGATCTCGGCGACGTGACGGTGCTTCTCGGCCGCGAGAATAACGTTGGTCTTAAAAGTAGTACCTAAGATTTTATGCAGTTTAGCGAGGCCTTGATCAATCTGCTTTCGGACGGTGGGAGTGACTTCGTATTGCCTGCCGGTGTATTCCACGCTCATTGCGCCTCCTTTGCCCTGTGCTGCCACTCCAGGGGCCACAACGGCCTAGTTCTTTACACGTCGTTGGTGAGTACTGGGTATTCTCATGTCCTCCCGATATTTCGCTACCGTGCGGCGAGTGACCTGGATCCCCTGCGACTGAAGGATGCGGGTGATCTGCTCGTCGGTCAGCGGCCTGGCGGGGTCTTCTTCCTCGATCAATTTCTTGACCCGGCGTTTGAGGATGAGGAGCGAGGTGCCGGAGCCTTCTGGCCCATTCACGCTCTCGCTGAAGAAGTAGCGCAGCTCGAATACCCCCTGGGGGGTGTGCGCGTACTTGTTGGCAACGGCACGGCTGACGGTAGAGGGATGGACACCGATCTCTTCCGCCACTTCCTTGATCATCATGGGCTTGAGATGGTCAATGCCGAGGTCCAGGAAGTCGCGCTGCCGACCGATGATGGCATAGCACACCTTGACGATGGTCTGCTTGCGCTGCTCGATGTTCTTGATGNCTCGATGTTCTTGATGAGCTGGATGGCCGACTTGTAGCGCTCCTTGACGTAGGTGCGCACGTCCTTCTCGGCGGCGTCGCGGCTCAACAGGCGCCGGTAGGCGGGGTTCAGACGAAGCTGCGGCACATCATCGTCATTCATCACCACGACCCACTCGTCGCCCTGCTTGACGAAGGCCACGTCCGGCTCGATCAAGCGCGCGTCGGTGCGGTTGTAGCGCAGGCCCGGTCGCGGGTCTAGTGTCCTGATGTAGTCCAGGGCAGCCATCACCGCTTCGAGCGGCCGCCCCATGGCTTTCGAGATCTCGCGATACTGCTTGTTCTGCAATGGGCGCAGGTGCTGATCCACGATCGTGACGGCATCCTCGAGCACCTGTTCGGTCTCGCCGTTCAGCCCGTGGGACTTGCGGAACTGCTGCTGGTACTTGAGTTGAGCGAGCAGGCATTCGCGCAGGTCGCGCGCCGCCACCCCGACGGGATCCATCTGGCGCACCAGCTCGATGGCTTCGTGCAGCTCCGCGCGGCTGAAGCCGGGTTGCGGAAACTCCAGCACCTTGTGTGCGACCTTTGTCTCAGGCTCGGTGGCGCTCGCCGCAGTCTCAACCTCGACGGGCCCGACGGCCTCAGCAACCGCGTCTTCCACCGCAACAGTGCCGATTTCCCTCTCAATCCCGAAGATTGCAGATGCGTCCTCGATTGGATTCGCCGCCGCCCGCTCGGTCGTTGAACCTAATGCCTCCGGCGCGGTCTCGGCGACAATGTCAGAAATCACGACCCGGTTGGGTTCCGCTTTCTCCTGCGGCTCCATAGGCAGGCCCAGCAGTTCTTCATCGCTGGCAATCAGGTATCCATCTTCGCTCAGGTTTCCTATCACCAGTTCAGCCGCCTCATGCACTGCAGGGGTCACGCTGATGGCCCCGAGTTGCCACATCAAGTGGTCCGTCAGGGTGCTGGGACGAGAGAGGAAATTCTCGAAGGAAGGCTTCTCAATGATCTCGGCGGCCGGGCTACGATACCCCGGATCCAGATAATCCTGGAAGAACGACCCAAAATCAATCTCTTCAAACGGGTCTTTCTTCTCACCCTCCAGTACCGGTTCATCGGCCGCCTGGGAAGCATCGTGCTCCCGGTCCTCTTCCCGGCCTGCTACCTCGTCGAGCAAGGGAACCGAGGATTCCAGCTCCTCGAGCACCGGGTTCTCGACCATCTCGGCGTTGATCATGTCCTTGAGCTCCAACTTGTTAAGAGCCAGGACGCTGACCATCTGCACCAAGCCAGGGGTAAGAATCTGCTTCTGGCTTACCTTGAGGCTCAGTCTGGGCTGGAGTAATACCATGCGGTGTATGGGTTCCTAGTTGCTGTTGTAACCTACCCAAGCATTCCGGCCTAGATGACTACAGTACCCGTCTTCCCCGCTGCCACGGATTACCTCTGCCATCTTGCCTAAACCAGCGAGAAGCTCTCGCCTAGATAGACCCTTTTGACCTCGGGATCGTTGCCTAACTGCTCCGGAGTGCCTGTCCGGAAGATACGGCCGTCGTTAATGATGTAGGCGCGATCGGTGACCGAGAGGGTCTCGCGCACGTTGTGATCGGTCACCAGCACCCCGATCCCGCTTGCCTTCAAGTCGAAGATGATCTTCTGCAAGTCCAGAACGGCGATGGGGTCAATCCCGGAAAACGGCTCATCCAGCAGCATGAACGCGGGCGAGATGCACAGACAACGCGCGATCTCCACCCGACGCCGCTCGCCCCCGGACAGGGCGTAGCCGCGATTCTTGCGGATGACTCCCAAACCGAGCTGATCGATCAGTCTCTCCAGCCGTTCGCGGCGCTCGTGCCAGGAGATGGGCTGCGCCTCCAGCACTGCCAAGATGTTTTCCTCCACGGTGAGCTTGCGAAAGACCGAGGGTTCCTGCGGCAAATAGCTGATGCCGTGATTGCGCGCCCGCAGGTACATGGGCACGTCTGTGATTTCGTTGTCATCCAGCAGCACGCGCCCCGTGTCCGGCGGCGTGAGTCCCACGATCATGTGGAAACTGGTAGTCTTGCCGGCCCCGTTCGGGCCTAATAGGCCGACCACCTCACCCTGGCTGATCCGGAGAGTGACACCATTGACCACCCTCCGGCCACGGTAGGACTTACTGATCTCGTCAGTGGCCAGAGTCTGCATCACTTCCCTGTGTGGGTCAGGCTGATGGTGCGGGCGGAAGACTCGCTCCCGACCAGCACCGTATCACTGCGATTGTAGAAAGTCAACGAATCGCCCGTCGTGACGCCGCGTTCGGCATCAAAAATGCTAGGCCGACCACCGCTGAGAACATATTTCTCGTCCGATGCCGTGTAAATCATTGTATTTCCAACTGCTTTTCGGGACGGCTGTTGCATTACTACGTGGCCCTTGGCCACGATTTCCTCAATCTGGCTGGCATCAGAAGTGCCCTTTGGGCTGCCGCTGGAGCTGCGAGGCTTTAAGAGCACGTCAGCATGATCGGCGTTCACGGTTCCGTCCGTTGACTTAAGCAGCACCAACCCTTGGTACACCGCCAGGTGCTTTAGGTCTGAGTATGTCAGAGAGGATGAGGTGACAGTGACGGGTGTGGCACTGCCCTTGCGGTCGTTCTGTAGGAAAACCGTCGAGACTTTCGGGGCTACTCCGGGAACCGCTCCAAGCCCGCTCCTGTTTCCTAATGGTTGTGGTGACCCCCCTGCCGTCAGGACGCGGTTTGTGCGCTCGAATTCGATCATCGGCGCTTCGACGATGTTGGTTCCTTGCCAGAGGCGGGGGGGGGCGGNGCTTCGACGATGTTGGTTCCTTGCCAGAGGCGGGCGGAGCCGGTGTAGGTCGCAGTACTGCTCTGGCGATGGGCTGTCATGCTGTCGGCGGTCACGTGGATCGGTTCGGGGCCTCCCAGCAGCGCCCCACCCGGCTGCGACCGCGTCTCCCGGTACACGGTCTTGACGTCACCGTCAGCGGAGGCGTCGCCGGTGCTTCGATTGATCCTGAGCACGCGGGCAGTGGTCGTGCTTCCGCCTTCCACCCAGCGTGGCGACCCGGTCAGCAGCAGGTTCTCGTCGCCCGGCGTATAGCGTGCCTGGCGGGCGAAGGCACTGCGCTGCGCATCGTTGTACCGTACATTGCCCTTTTGAATGACGCTTTCGATACCGCCGTCGCCACCGGCATTGAAGGCTGCGTCCAGCGTCTCGCTCGAGCTCACCTTGTCGGGCTGTCCCGGTGCGGAACTGACGATCCGAGTGTCCGGCTCGCCGTGCAGGGCTTCCAGCCGGCTGTCCTTGCCGAAGTTCATGTCGAAGCGCCCAGCGGTGATCACGGTATCTCCCTGCGAGGGGGTGGGCGTTTGCGGATGTATGGTGATTCGAGCTAAGCCGCCAGTCACCCCGTGTTCCAGCCGCCCTTCGGTCAGGAACAGGTCCAGGGCATCCGAGGCCAGTTCGACCGATTGCGCGGCCTGCTTGACGGTAGAGCGCTGGTCCTGAACGAAACGGACGCCATCCATTGCCTTCACCTTGGTGAGAAGATTACGTGGGCCGAACGCCAGGACAGCACGTTCTGCAGAGCCGTGGATTGGTGATGGTCCCTGCTGCTCGAGCCTCACTCCTCCGGAAAGAACACCCGACTGCATCTCGTTTTTCAGCCCCAGCGTGAAATCGCCCTGGGTCGCCGTGACCCGGACCGAGTTATCGGCGCGAGTGTTCCCACGCACCGCGCCGGTGGCGACCATGCGGGAGATACTGTTGTCATCGCGCAAGAACAGGGTGAGACGGTCGGCCTCGATGTCAGACGTCGGGCGCTCCATGCGCGCGGCATCCAGAGCCGCTCGCCGCGGATTCTGCGCCATGACCGCGTGGGCCGCCAGGATCGTCGCCCCGTCCAGCGTCTCGATGCGCACGTCGGAACCCATGGTCAGCGTGTTCGACTTCGCATCGTAGCTCGCGCCCACAGCGGTGCCGGCGGCCTGAGATGTGCGGAATTCGATCTTCTGCCGCGTGGCCGCTGCGCCTGTCTTTTGATTGAAAGTCAGACCACTGGTCTTCAGGTGGATAGGATTCTTCAGCTCCATCGGCGCCGCCTGATCGGGACGCAACGGGCCTTGCGCGTTGCCCTCCAGGTCGATGGTTACCTCACCATGCGCGATGATGTCCCCGGAATTGGGGTCGTATTCGAAATTGTCGCCTGAGATCTGGTCGAAGCGGTCAGAGCGGCGTCCGTAAACGAGGATGTTCACATCGCGCAGCAGGGCACGGCCACCTTCCTTGTACTGCACGGCTTTGGAGGCGTGAACGGTGAAAATCGTTCGTCCGGCCTCGGACTTCGACAGCGTGAAGCCCTGCGTGCTCTGCTGGACTTCGACTCCCATCTTGACCGGCGTACGCTCTACGACCTGCCAAGTGCGAATCCGCCCATAAAGGTAATACACGAGTGAAACCGCGATCACAAAGATGGCAGCAGCGGCGAACCATCGGCGCAGGCGCTTGGGGTCCAGGGGCATGTCCGGGTTCTATCTTACGCGAAGGGGACTGGTAGCGCAGTCATCTCGCCGGCTGGCTGGGCTCGCCCTGCAGAGTCCTCATACGCCGGGCACAGCCACCTTCGCCGCCATGGCGTAATCGCGCAGCGAGAGCCGAATTCCGCCGCCGAACTCGGGATTCGGGTTCTTCTCCACCGTGAAGGCGATGTCCAGCAAATCACCGGCCACCAGCGGTTCCTTCTCCGTGCGTTCCACCATCCGCCAAGCCATGGCGTCAAACGCCTGGTACTGCGCACGGCCGTTGCCGCCGGGTGTCTCACTCACCACGCGCAGCTTTAGATGTTTCTCCTTGAGCACTTTCGGCGGCAGCCCAAGGCGCACGGCGCGAGAGGCGAATACCGGCTCGGGATTGCCCATGCCGAAGGGACGCAATTGCTCAATCGCGGCTTGGAACTGCGGAGTGATTCCCTCGAGCCCGAGTTCCGCATCCACGACCAGCGTTTGTTCGAAGTCAGCGGGCATAAGCCGGGCGCGCGCATAGCGGTCGAGTGCCTCGCACAACTCGGGCAGACGCTCAGAGGGCAAGGCGAATCCCGCAGCGTGCGCATGCCCACCAAAACGTGTGAACAAGCTGGCACAGGATTCGAGAGCATTCAGCAAGTGGAAGGCTTCGATAGACCGTCCAGATCCGTGCGCTTCCTCGCCGTCGCAGGCGACGACCAGTGCCGGGCGCCCGGTACGCTCCATCACTCGCGTGGCGCAGATGCCGACGACGCCGCGATGCCAGCCCTCGCCGTCAATCACCATGCAGTAGCGTTCGCGCAGCACCGCATCGCTGTCGAGGCGCTGGTGGATCTCCGCCATGATCCGCTGCTCTTCCGCCTGGCGCTCGGCGTTGAGCCGGTCGAGATGCTCGGCCAATTCGCGAGCGCGCGCTTCGTCGCGCGTGGAGAACAATTCGACCACGTCTCGCGCCACGTCCATGCGTCCGGCGGCATTGATGCGGGGTGCCACGCGAAAAGCCACGTCGCCGGAGTTGATCGCGTGTCCGGAGTCGAGCGCTGACACGGCAATCAGCGCCTTCAGCCCCGGATTTACCGCGTGACGCAGTCCGTCGAGACCGAGGCGCGCGATCACACGGTTCTCGCCGACCAGGTCCACGGCATCCGCCACGGTGGCGATGGCGACCATTCTCAGGAACGATGGCAGCAGGCGTGCGCGGCCGCTCTCTTCCAGAAGCGCCTGCACGATCTTGAACGCCACGCCGGCGCCGCACAGTTCCTTGCACGGATAGCCGCATCCCGGCTGGTTCGGATTGAGCACAGCCAGGGCTCCCGGCACGCCCTGCTCGACTTCGGGCAGGTGATGGTCGGTGACGATCAAGTCCACGCCCACGCGGCGCGCGGTTTCCGCCGCGGCAAAGGCGCGGATGCCGGTATCCACGCTGATGATCAGGCGCACGCCCTCGGCCGCCGCGCGCTCGATCACCTCGTCCTTCATGCCGTAGCCTTCGCGGATGCGGTGCGGCACGTGAAAGTCGGTGGTACCACCGCAGAGCTCGATGGCGGTTTTCAGGATGACGATGGCCGTGGTGCCGTCCACGTCGTAGTCGCCGTAGATGAGTACTTTCTCTTTGCGCTCGATGGCCGCCCGCAGGCGCTCCACCGCGGTCTTCATGCCCAGCATCAGATATGGAGAGTTTAGGTGGGTTAGCGACGGATGGAGAAAGCGAGCGGCTTCTTCGGGATCGTGCACGCCGCGCACCACTAGCAGGCGCGCTACCAGCGGATCGAGGTTAGCTTCGGAAACCAGGCAGCTGACGAGGGATTCGTCCGCCGCTTTCAGGGTCCAGCGCACGGATCAGTGCTCGTCGTCCGCGTCNCCAGGCGGCTGACGAGGGATTCGTCGGCCGCTTTCAGGGTCCAGCGCACGGATCAGTGCTCGTCGTCCGCGTCGGGCTCGTCGAAGACGATGCCGCCGTATTCCTCGGCCATGTCCACCAGGCGCTGGTAGCGGTCATACCACTCGGTGGACGCCTCGAAGAGGAACACCGTGCCCTGGTGCGGCCAGCCAAGCTGCACAAAGCCGGTTTTGCCGATATAGGTGCGCAGCCAGCGCGCCTCCTCGATGTCCTCTTCATCGGGATAAGCGGCGTTCTTCAGCCGGTCCACCAGGAAATCGAGGTCTTCCTTCTCCAGCACTACGTCGCTCATGGTGAGGAAGGTGGCGCCAGCGTGTTTGGCCAGCTCGACGAAATCCTTCCAGCTCTCGGGATTGTCGCTCGAATCCCACATCACGCTGGGGACTTCCTCGCCGACGTAGGCGTGGAAACGCTTCATGCCGTGGCCTTCAATGAAGGCGGTCATGTCGTCTTTGAGGTTGGTGAGATCGTCCGGCATGGCAAGGCTGCGTTTGGAAAACAGTATTCTACGCTACTCCCGGAAGGGCTGGGTGTCCAGACGGCGATTACTCGGCCACGGTGAACACGTCGTGCTCCGCAGCCAGATCGCGCGCGGCGGGGGTGATGATNGGTCTTGCTGCCGATCACGATCTTCTCTTTGCGCTTGAGGGCAGCGCGTATCTCCTCTTCACTCACAAAGTCGACCGGGCGCGGCTTGGGACGAGTCACGGGAGGGCCCGCGGCTGGCGCTGGAGCTGGTTTCGCGGCAGACGGAGTTGGCGTTGGAGCCGCTGGCGCAGGCTTACCCGATTTCTTGGCCAGGAAACGCTCGATAGCATGCGCCACAGCCACGCGGTCGGGCACGCCGCTCACGGCGAGCGGAACACTCTCATCCTTCTGCCCAGCCTGGCAGGCGCACGCCCTAGCAGTCGCTGCTGGCGCGGCAACTCCGGTAACAGGCACGACTTCTTTCTGTGTGACTGGGCGTACCTCGTAGGCCAGCCGGCGCAGGTTGATAAGATGAAGGGGCGAGATGTTGTCGGAGGTGATGTTGCCGCCGACGGCGCCGCAGCCCAACGTCATCGCTGGGAAGAGGTTGGTCGAAGCGCCGATCGATCCGTGCGGCGCCGGGCTGTTCACCACGATGCGTCCGGCCGGCATCTTCAGCCCGTACTCGCGGATTATCGCATCGTCGCGGCCGTGGATCACGCAAGTGTGTCCCAGGCCGCCAAAGCGAAGCAGGGCCAGGCAGGTGTCGAAACCGGCGCTGCGGTCGCGCGTGAAATACAGCGCCAGCACCGGAGAGAGCTTTTCCGCCGAGAGCGGGTGCTCGCGTCCCACGCCCTTCAGCGGCGCCACCAGCAGGCGCGTGCCATCTGGCACTTTGAATCCTGCTAGCTCGGCGACCCGCTNGCCGCCAAAGCGCAGCAGGGCAAGGCAAGTATCGAATCCGGCGCTGCGGTCGCGCGCGAAGTAGAGTGCCAGCACCGGCGAGAGCTTCTCCGCCGAGAGCGGATGCTCGCATCCCACGCCCTCGAGCGGCGCCACCAACAGGCGCGTGCCATCCGGAACTTTGAATCCGCCCAGTTCCGCCACGCGCTGCGCCGACTTGCCCACGAACTTGGGATTGATGGTGTGCTGCTCCAGGTTGACCATGTCGCGGCCGAGGCGCTGCACTTCATCTTCCGGGAGAAAGTACGCGCCGTTGCGCTTCAGCTCTTCGGTTATCTGCTCGCGGATGGCCTCCTCCGCCACGATCGCCTGCTCGGACGAGCAGATGGTGCCGTTATCGAACGTCTTGCCGAAGACCACGTCGGCGACGGCTTTTTTTACATCGGCGCTGCGGTCGATGAAGACCGGCACGTTGCCCGGGCCGAC
>OCOJ01774528.1_pt1 | contig 16069 bp, 21 predicted proteins | sample 1539251 | NCBI WGS metagenome assembly OCOJ01 (sample SAMN01911457, study PRJEB22624) | soil metagenome | biome: Soil | place: Malaysia | collected 2012-04-30 | depth RA_metagenome m | reverse complement strand
GCGCACCTGAAAAGGAGCTAGCCCATGCCGCATCGTTTCTTTCTGCCTCCGGCGAAGCAGCCCGCGCCCGCGCGCACCGTGCGCAAGGATGCGCCGGCGCCGCCGGCGCCGAGCTGGCCGACCTACACCGGACAAAGCGAATACGTGGGCACGAGCCCAAGCGGTCGCGTGTCGGTGTTCGTCGATCCGAGCCTCGGGGCGCCGGGCCTGCAAAACGCAACCGACCTTGTGCATGACGCCGATCGCGTCGTGACGTTCAACGATTCGGTATTTGCCGCGAGCGAGGGGAGCGTCGCCGTCATGGTCTACGCCCTGGGCGGGGCGACCGACGGCACCGGGGGCGCCGATCACATGGGGTGCGACTACAACACCGGCAACGCGATCGAAGTGTGCGCGTCCTTCGGTCAGTCCATGCGTTGCTCCGCGCTTTTCGAAGCGGAGCTTTCCGAATGCAACATGAACGGCAACCTGTGCGGCATCTCGAGCGGCGAAGCGCTGTCGCGCTGGTGCGCCATGGCCGTGAGCAATAACGCCCTCGCAGACTTCGCGACGGCGCCGCAGTGGTACGCCGCCGGAATGTCCAACTGGGTAGACTCCGTCGAGGGCACCGACACCGATCCGATTTCCGTCGGCTGTGGCATGGCGTTTCTCTCGTGGCTCCAGGCGCAAAACTTCACGCTCGGCCAGATTGCTCAGGCCATGGTCAACCTGGGCAACGCGCCCCTGTGCGCCTTGTATGGCCAGCTCACGGGCAACGATCCCGCGACGGCATGGGGCGCATTCTCCGCGGCCGTGCGCGCCCTGGGCGGCGTCTCGACCGATGATCCTTTCGCGGGGGGCCTGCCGATTCCCGCGCCCGCCCCCTCGCCGGCGCCGGCGCCCGCCCCCGCGCCTTGCGCCCTGCTCTCGTACGTCGCCAAGCACTTCGCTCGCGAGCTCGCGAGGGAAATGCGCAAACCGAGCACATAGGAGCGTTAGAACATGGGAGCATTTCTCTACGCGAACGACGTCGCACCGGGCCAGATCATTCCCCTTTGACGGCGTCAAGCGCGTGACGGGGGCGCCCGTGACCCACCTCTGAACTTTTCGGGCTCGCGTGCCGTCGAAATGAGAGGGATACTCCGGAAAAGCAAACGCCCCCGCGTGCCGTGTCAGGGCACCGGGGGCACGGTCCGCAACCAGAGAGGGGTCGCGAACAATGGGGAACGTATCAGGGTCTGTCGCGCAATTTGAACTCCAGCGCCGAGCACGCGCGGAGTTGCTTGCGAACTTCACGCTCCTACTTGGAGCACCCGCGGAGCAGAGGGCGGCAAAGCTCTGCTTCATCGAGGCGGCAAAGGAGTACTGCGCGGCTGATGCCGAGCTCGACGCGCACCGCAACCGGGCCGCGCGCTCGTTTCTGCGGCGCCGCGAGGAGCGCGCCCAGCTCGCGACGTGCTTAGCCATGGTCGCCGGCGAGCGCGACGTGAGCGATCACACGCTGGACTTGCTCATTCAGCATTTCGGGCGCTTCCTCATGTCGGAATCTGTCGACTAAGAGGGGCTCGCGTGCGGTTCACGGTCGTACTCCCAAATTATATGTTTCGGCTCGTCTTCGCAGACGTGGCCGAGCTCGTGGCGCATGGCTTGCGCGCCCTGGGGCACCAAGTCGAGCAGTCGACGGCGCCCGTGGAGGGCACCCGCGCGATCGTGCTCGCGCCGCATTTGCTCCGCGCCGCCGGCGACGACGAGGAGGTCAAAGAAGGGGACATCGTTTACAACTTCGAGCCCGTCGAGAGTCGGCTATTTCAAGCGTCGTTGCCGCTGCTCATGCGGCGCGGCGTCTCGGCATGGGACTACTCGCGCCAAGGGGCCATGCGCTTGCGCGAGCTCGGCGTCGAGGGTGCCCAGTGGGTCCCGGTCGGCTACGCGCCGGAAATGACGCGCATCGAGACGCAGAGCACGAAGATCATCGACGTTCTTTTCTACGGTTCGATGAATGACCGGCGCCAGCAAGTGATCGCCGCGCTCAAAGCGCGCGGCCTTCGCGTGCTGCATTTGTTCGGCGTGTGGGGCAAGGAGCGCGACTACGCGATCGCGCGTTCGACGTGCGTCCTGAACATGCACTTTTACCCGTCGGCGCCGACGGAAGACGCGCGCCTCTTCTACCTGCTCTCGAATCGCGTCGCCATTGTGAGCGAAGGCCCGCCCGACGAGCCGCATAAGCGCAAATGGGCGCTCTGGCCGTCGCTGGACGAGCTCGTAGACGTCTGCGCGGCGTTCGTCGCGCTTCCGCGGCACGTTCGCGAGACCATGGCCGAGCATGCTTTCAACTCGTTTCGTACTCACGCAACCGAGCAAGTGATCCTTGCTCAAGCACTAGAGAGGAGTGCTCCATCATGAAACATTGTCCGAAGTGTAAGACGCCCATACCGTCCACGATCCCGCCGCCGCGCTCGCCGCCGCCGCCGGGCTCACCCTTCGCGCTCACGGCGAGCTATCTCGCCCAGGTCGAACCGCTCATCACTTCTTGCAATCGCACCCTCGCGCAGTTCCGGCGGGAGCGAGAAGCGAACAAGCGCTGATGATCGGCCGATTGTGCCAGTTTCACGCCGCCGAAATCTACGCCGCACTGAAAGCCAACCCGCGAGCCACCGAGCTCGCGCGGCGGCGTGCGGCGTATGCCCTCGACGAGGCGGCCCGCCGGCGACACCTCGACCAGGACGATTCGTGCGAGCACTGCTTGCAGGAACTCTCCTCCATCCTTCAGACCGCTCGCGCCGCGCGCGAGCCCTTCCCCCGCTGCCCCTCCGAACCGGCGATCCGCATCACTCGCCCCCTGCCGGTTACCTGTCCATGATCTACCTGGACTGGCTGGCGATCAGCCGCTGGGAGCAGGTCGCGATCCCTGACTTCCTCGCCCAAAACGTCCTTTCGACCACGCTCATGCTCTGCGACATGGGGGCCGAGCAAATCAGCCTGAGCCTTTACGACGATCGGGCCTTTTGCCAGGGCGGCCCGATCCTGAAATGGCGCTGGGTCAAGAAGGTCGAAACGACGCCCGCGAAACGCGAATCGGCAAAGAAAGCAAGCCTCGCCGCCGCGGCCAAGCGTGCCGCAAAGAAGAAGGGCCGCGCGGCATGAACGGGCGCCGGGTTCGCCTTGCGATCGCGCTTTTCGGGCTCGGCCTGGCCGGGTAGACTGCTTTATGACGCGCCTTTTTTGCTTTTTCCTGCTTCTGACCGCTTGCGGGGGCGATGCCTTTCGTGCTCCGAGCTTGGGCGATGCCCAAGAGCCAACGCAAGCCGACGTGTTCGCTGTTTCCAGTCCTTCAACCGATGCGACGAGCTCGCAGGCCCGCGCCCCTGCGAGCCCTTCGAAGAGTGGACCGCTTGATAGCGGCACAATGGAAGGAGCTCGAAGCGCTGATGATGCGCTAGGCTCGGAGCTATCCCCCCCAAGTATGGACGCAAGTCCCGCGGTGGAGGCCTCCGGCGACCAAGCGAGCGCGCTGGAGGCCTCCGGCCCCTTCGACGCCGCGATCGATTGCATGCAGACTGACGCGGGTTGCTGCACGAGCATCGGGCCAAACTGGGGCGCACAGTGGCTCGGGTGCACGCGCAACGGGGGCGCGAGCTGGTGTCTCGAGACGGACCCGCTTTTTTGCCTTCCCGCGGGCTCGTGCCAATGCACCGCGTCGGCGCCGTCCTGTTGCTCGTGCGCCATGCATGACGTTCGCACCCTCTGCGCGCCGTAGGCGTGTTTTCATGCTGGCTGGGGGGGTGGGGTTTTTGTCATGGACGTTTTTTGCTCGATCTTCTGCTACTCGATTTCCAAACTGACGACGGACCCTGATGCCTTCATCCGCTCGGAGGTAGAGGCCGGGGAAAAAGCGGAATGGCCCGCGTTCCGCACGCTGGGGCGCTTGCGCAAGCTCGTGGGGCGGCCGCTCCAGCTTATGACCGACCGCGGCACTCTCATCGCAAAGGCACGCTCGCGCGCCCTTCACACCTTCCTACGCAACAGTGACGCGGACGTGTGGATCACGATCGACGATGACATCGAGGCACACTTCAGCGATCTAAAGCTGCTGCTCGGGGCGATGCGCGACCCCGAGGCGCAGATCGTGATCGCACCGTGCGCCATGCGCGCCGACTTGCGCCTCAACATTGTGACCGACGGGCGAAGCATGCGAGAGACGGCCGAGGGAGTGCGCCTGCTTAAGGTGCTCGCCGGCGGCGCCGCCCTCGTTGGCTACAAGCGCGCGGCCCTCGAGGCCATGGCCGCGCACTATCCCGAGCTCTGGTACTGCAACGCCCCCGACGACATCGGGATCGGGCTCTTCCTCGAGACGATCCGCGATAACCATTGGATGGGGGAGGATATGCAATTTTGCGCGCGAGCTCGGCAAGCTGGCGTGCGGCTCGAGTCTCTCGTCGATACGGCCGTTTGGCATGCTGGTGTGCCCGCTACCGTGAGCCCCGAATGGCTCGACGCGCCCAACGCGGACACCTCGACGAGCCGCGCTTTGCTCGCGCCCGCGGCCACGGGCTAGGCTCCGCTGCCCCCGCGTCGGGAATCTCCGAGACCGGCGGCCCCTTCGTTTTAGGTCGGCAGCTCGAGGAGCCCGTCTAGCGCGTCGGCGACCGCCTCGGCCGGCTCGGCACGGGCGCCGCGCTACTGCCCTCGCCCGAGCAGGCGAGCTAGCGCCGTCGATTCGGCTGGCTGCGAACGCGAGAGGGCAGCGATTACAGCGGGGGCAACGGCCGCCGCGATACTCTCATACGTCGAACCGGGCGAGCGCACGAGCAGCGTGACCGCGACGACGGCGCCGGCGATCACCATGATCGTCGCGGGGAGCTCGCGCACGAGCGCGTAGCCGACCATGGGCCATGTGACCGTAGGTGGCGGTAGGCTCCCAGGTACCGGCGGGGGCGCGTTCACGTTTCCTGTTCGGCGGGCGGTTCGGTACCGCTCGCCGTGACTTCGGTGTCGTCGTCCTCAAGGACGCTGGCCGCCGCCACGGGTGGGGGCGCGGAGGGCTCCTCGAGCTCGCCGGCGACGGGGGGCGCGGGGGCAAGGGCCTGCGCGGCCGCGGGCAACCACTTGCGGTATTCGCCGTTTCGATACGTCGTCCACGGTTCCCAGTTGGCGCCCCCCTGCGAGATTTTTAGGGCCGCCTGCGCGTTGTACGACGGCGTCAGCAGTAGGGAGGGCTCGTAGCTCGGATGCGACGGGTGGTGTATCTGCCAGAGCCCGAAGCTCTGGCCGTTGTCGCCGACGGCATCGACGTAGCCCGAGCTTTCGGCCATGGCGACGGCCCCCGCGATGTCGACACTTTCGGGGGGGAATCCGACGGCGCGCGCGAGGTCTCGGAGCTGATCGAGGTTCATTTGCTGGCCACCTTTCGGAATGACGATCCGGTTTTTGCCCGGTGCCGGTTTCGCTCGCTTGTTGCCGCTGAAGAGAAGCAGGGCGCCGAGACCGAGCATGGCTTTTTGACTGAGGCGCATCATGAAGTGCTTTCCTTAGGGTTCGAACGTTGCGATCGCGCCGCCGCCGGGCAGCGGCTCGCCGTCGGCCGTCAGGATGCGCTTGCCGATCCGCGCGGAGAGCTCGGGCACACTGACCGAGGGCATCGACTACCACTCACGCCGCAACGCCGGGTTGCGCGTACCACTGGCTCGACAGCGGCGCATTGACGCCGTCATAGGCCCCCGTCGATTTCCACGGATAAATCGGCACGTTCGCGACGGGCAGGCCCATGGCCGCAAGGTCGGCCGTAAGCTTGTTCATGGTGTTGGTGCCCGGATAGCCGTCGGGCACCGCGGAACCCGCGGCCTTTTGATACGCCTTGTAGATCGCCTGATCGAATAGGCGATAGCCGTGCGCGTTGAGTGCGTTGTTCATTGCGACCGCGGCCATCTGTCGCGCGCTCGCCCCAGGGGGCGCCGACTGCTGCACGGGGGCCGTTGCCGTGTACACGGCCGGGACGTAGGCAGGCGACGCCGCCGGCGCCGCCGGCGCTGTGCCGTACCACTCCGCGGCCGTGGGCGCGTTCACGCCGTCATAGGTGCCCGTCGACTTCCAGGGGTACACCTTCACGGGGGCAACGCTGATGCCGGCCTGGGCGAGCGTCGTTTCGAGCTTGAGCATGGTGTTTGTGCCGGGGAACCCGTCCGCCTTCAGGCCCGCTTTGCTCTGGAAAGCCTTGTAGAGCTGCTGATCGGCCTGCTTGTAGCCGTGGAGGATGAGCATGCCGTTCATCGCCTTGGCGGCGTCGAGGGCCGTGGCCGTCGCCGGCGGATTGACGGCCGCGGGGGTCACGTAGGCCGCCGGCACAATCGCCGGCGGCACGGGCGGGGGCGCGGCCTGGGGCGCCGGCGAGGTCGGCGCCGCGGGGGGCGAAATCGGGCTCGTCCTCGGCACCGCTTGCCCGGTCCATTCCGCCCAGGTCGGTGCATTGACGCCGTCGTAGCCCGTGATCCCTGGCTTGGCTTTCCATGGATACACGCGCACGGGGGCGAGCTGCTGTCCGCCCCCCTTAAGCACGAGCTCCAGCTTGAGCATGGTGTTTGTGCCGGGGTAGCCGTCGGGAGTGAGCCCCGCTTTGCTCTGGAAATCCTTGTAGACGCGCTGATCGGATTGCTTGTAACCGCGGACCTTGAGGCCCTCGTTCATCGCGATCGCGGCGTTCAAGAGCGCTTGACCGGCGGCGTCCGCTTGCTGCTCTTGTTGCAGGCCGGGCACTGGGGGCGGGGGCAGAATTTCCGGCGGCACTGCCTCGCAGTTGACCGAGCGATACGCGCCGACGGCCTTTTGCGCTTGCTGCATCTCGGCCACGTAGGTGATCCAGCGCCCCCCGGTCATTTCGGTTTGGTGCGCGCCCTCGCCCTGCTTCCAGAGCTCGGGAAGCAGCGCCCAGGCGCGCGCTTGCACTTCCGGCGCCGGCGGGTCGTCCGCACACCAGCCCGTAGGCCAGGGGGGCATTTCTCCCCATGGAGGCACGGTGGGGAACGGCGTTGTCGGAACGGTGGGCTTTTTCGCCGGCGGCTCGAAAGGCGTCGCCGGCGACGGGCCGGTCCCTGGCGACCAGCCCCCGCGGCCGTTGCCGTTGCCGCCGGCCAAAATGCGAAGGAGCACCAGCGTGCCGAGGGGATGCGACAGAAATGCAAACATGGCTTGCGCTCTACTCCTTTGCTCCGTTGGCTTTCGGGTCCTGCGTTTCCGCGGCTTCCGCGCCGACGGCCTTCCGCGCTGCTTTGGCGACCATCTGTTGAAGCATCGGCCGGAGCAGGTCGGCCATAAAGTCGTCTTTTTCGTCGGCTTCGCTGCCGTCCTCCTCGCCCTCGCCGACGTCCTCGGGGCCTGTTGTGGCCACACGGAAGCGCGTTCGACGCGCGAGCGTGGCCAGAAGCTTGTCATTGAGCATGCGCAGCGCGGTTAGCTGCTTGCGCTCCTCGCTGAAGGATGACGCTTGAATGTTCACCACCTCGCGTAGCTCCCGCACGGCCGTGCGATGCGCGTCCGCGAGCAAGTGCGCAAACGTCTTTAGGAGGCGTTCATCCTCCGTGTCGCCCTCTTCTTTCAGGTAACCGGGGGCCTCGGGCTCGAGGGCCTCGACTTCCTTGAATTGCCAGATGCGAAGGATCGCGCCGTCATCGTCGAGGGCCTCGACGGAGAGCGCTCCCATTTTCTCAATGGTGCGCGCGCTTCCCGCACCCGTCGAAAAGGCGACGATCGAGGGTTCGCGCTGCCCCTCGACCTTGACGCGGAACTTGCGGCACCCCTTGCGACCGACCGACACACACCAGGACTTGAACGTCCGCGGGGCCGGGCCATGGCTTGCGGGAGTGCCGGGCTTGGCCATCACTTCACCCATACGCGCGTCGGGCGCGGCGCCGCGCCCATGTCGATCGCGAGCGCTGCGCCCGCTTTGGCGGCGCCGCGCATGCGGCCCGTTGCCGTGCGCATATCGTCATTCGCGGGCCAGTCGATCGGCATGGCCGTTGCGGGCACCGTCGGGGGCATCACTTGCCCGCCCATGTCCTGAATCTGTTTCGTGAGCAGAGGCGCGACGGGCGAGCCGGCATCGAGCTCGACCACGAACGTCGAGCCGGCGGGCACCGCATATTGCCCTTTGCTGTTGGGAGCGAGCTGGCGCCAGCCGCCCCCGTTGCCCCCGTTGCCCGCGGCCTTCGAAAGCAACGCAAGTGCGCCCAGGGCGAAGATCGGGTCCATCATTGCACCGTAGGAGCGGCGAGGGTGGTGACGAGGATAGAGCGCGCCGGGGTCTCGACGCCGCTCAACGTGAGATCGTAGATGCGCGCTGTCGCTTGCAGGGCCATCAACGGAGTGATGAATACGTCGACTTGCTGTTGCCCGTTGAAGAGGTTCGCGCCGGTCAGCACGGGAAGAATGCGCTTAACGACGACCTTCACTTGTCCAATGCCGACGGTGTAGTCAATCTCCACGCCGATATTTTCGGCAACGTTGCCAGTCCAGCCGGCCCCGTAGTCGACGACGCCGATCAGCGTGAAGGTTGTCGGGTGGTCGCGCGAGACGTGCACCATTTGGGGCAAGCCGCCCGCCGCTAGAATCGTGGGCAGATTGGCGACCACGGCCGCCGGTATCGAGATGTCCGCGACTTGCCCCCATGTGTTCGTGTCTTCCTGCGAGGGAAGGCCAAAGACGCTCTTGGTGACGTCCTTAAGTCGCTTGGGGTAGGGCGAATTAAGGAAGTGCTCTTCGATCAGCCGATGAAAAAAACCGCTTTCTCGATTGCCCGCCGCGCGCCGCGTGAGCTCGAGAACCTTGGCGTCCGGCGGCGCCGTTTTCGTGAGCTCGGCGAGCACCAGCGGCAAATCGCTCGTGTCGTACCCGCCGTCACGCTTGTTCCATCCGCCTTGCGTCATACCGCCTTGACCCCCGCGGGAATGACCATCCGATGCCGCACGACCGTGGGCTTAAAGGAGCGCACCACCAGATCGAGCGTGAGAGGTTTGGGCGGCGCCGGAGGCCTCGGTGGGGGCGCCATCGCATGCACCGGAACCACGGCCGGTTTTTGCGGTAGCCGCGGGGGCGGTTTGGGGGCGGGCAGGCGCAAGGCAATCGCCTTTTTCGGCGCCGGCTTGGTCCTGGCCATCGCTTGCCGAGCCGCAACCGTGGCCAGGGCCGCATAGTGCGCCGGGGTTCGGATGACGGACACCTTCGGAGGAAAGGCTTTCGTGGGCGACGGCGTCACAACGGCGTGGGTCGGCGCGTTGTGCACGTGGCCGAGCACCAGGTGTGCGAGCGTGTCGAACACCGTTCCGCCGATATCTTTCGCCGCGCTCGGCAACTGGTCGATGATGGTTCTGCGCGCGATCGCGATCGCGCTGTCGCCCAGGTTCTTGGTTTGCGTGAGCTGAAGCGCGGCGTTGACAACCACGTCGGTCATGGAGCGCAGACCGGGAGGGATCGGGATCGCGCCGTAGGCGGCCTTCACCGCGATTTCCAAGGGACTCCCGCCGGAGAGGAGCGCGAGCCCCGCGGAGATCGCGGCGCTAATGCCCGTGCCGATGCCCGGGATCATGCTGATGACGCCCTGGGCGGCGCCGAGCACGTCTTTCGCTCCCTTGCCGATGTCTGACAACGTTTTGGCGACGTCGATATGGAAGTTTTGAGCGAGCCCCGTCGCTGCTTTGACGGGGTTCGAGGCAAGGTGCGAGACGAAGTCTCCCGCCGGCTGGATGACATCCTTGAAGAGGTCCCAGCCGACGGCGACGGGGGCAGGTGGCGCATGGAGCGCGGCGTCCAACGCCTCGCCGAAGTGCACCCGATGGATGATGTGATGCGCGCGCGCGCGGCCATGGTGGCGGCCGTGCTTGTGGCCGTGCTTGTGGCCGTGCTTGTGGTGCTTGTGGTGCGCACCGGAAAGCGAAAACGACAAATGCGGCACAATGCCGGCGCCGACGCCGACGGCCTGCTCGCTCGTGCCAGCGCGGCGAATGCCCCAGCCCTCGCCCCGATGGATCGAAAGCCAGCGGGCCATGTACGGCGACATGGTGGCGCCCTCGACGGCCTGCTCGCTCACGCCCGAGCGCGCAACGCCCCAGGCCTCGCCCCGATGCTTGAGCCATCGCTCGACATACGGCGAGCTCGTGGCCGTGCCGACCATGTGCGTCAGAGTCGTTTGCGGCATCGGGTCGGTTTGCTGCTCGCTCATGAAGGCGCGCGGGTTGCCCCAGGTTCGCCGCTGGCGAAACATTTCGTTGTACGGGCTATCGGTCGCGTCGCCCACGAACTTGCGGCCCCGATGCTCCCAGCGGTCGCGATACGGGCTCGTGCGCGCGTCGTGGCCGTAGCGGTCGGCGTGCTCCTCGTAGTCGCCTTCCGCCTTGTGGCTATCCGAAAAAGGGACCGCGCCCCCCTTGCTGGCGGCCCCTTTCGCGCGTCGATCGAAATCCTGGCGAAGCACGCGCGCGTCCTCCCAGTGTTTGCGGAGCTCGGCGACAAGGGTCGGCGCAATTTGCTGGAGCGTCTCGAGGGCATCCTGTGTTGCCTCCGCCCCGCAAATGCCGCACACCTCGGCCGCGCTTGTCCCCTTCATGAGGCCATGGAGCGCCCACATGCGATCGAGCTGTGAGGTATTGACCATGCCCGCGGCGCCGCAGAGCTGGGAAGCGCCCGCCATGCACCCGGAAAGCGCGCGGCTCGGCGTGCGCCCCCGCTGCAAACAGGAAATCGAGAAGCTCTCGCCCTCGACGGGAACATCGACCCGCGCGAGGTAACCGTGCTCGTCCCGCCGCACGGCCACGAACGGCCGCACCGCGCCCCCGACGACGACGTGCCCCATGCACCCGACCACGGCGGGGGCGATGCCCGCGGCGAAGCTGCCCTCGCGTACACGCATGCCTGCCGTGCGCGAGGGGTCTTCCAGTCGGCCGTCGCCCCGTTCGACGATGGCATGCCAGCGGCCGGGGCCACTCTTGTAGGCCACGGCCCTCGCGCCGGGGTCCTTGCCGCTCGCGCGCAGTTCCGCCGCGCGCATCGGCGCCAAGTCGTCGCAGTCTCCCCACCCTCGCGTGCCGACCGTGAGCGCGTGGTCGAACCGCTCCGCTCCAGGCGGCTCGGGTTTCCACTTCACGCCGTTTTTGACGGCCTGCGTGAAGGTCGGCGCCGCGCCTTCTTTCATAAGCGCTTCGCTAACCCGCGTATTCATCTCGAGCCCCGCGTCGAGGATTTCCTTCGACACGTGCTGGTCAGGTACGGCGATACGAACATCCACGGGGGGCCTCCAAAGCGCGCGCCCGCGGGACGCTCCGCGGCGCGCTCTGCCTCTCGTGTTGCATTGGGGCGTCAGCAGGTAGCGTCACCCTCGCCCGAAAAGCCTGCTCAGTGCACCACCTCGCCCAAAAACATGAGCGTCACGTTGACCGTGTCGGTTCCTGCGATCGTTCCCGAGGGGAAGAGCGAGGCGAGGATCGAGACGATGACACCGGGGGGCGCCTGGAAAAGCCTCATGCGCGTATCGAATGAGTTTCCGGCGCCGAGCACCTCAAGGTTGACCGGTTGCAACTGCGCCTGGTTCAGGTCGACACCGACGAAGATTTGCCCCACCACCTGAACGATTCCCGCCGTGCCTCCAACATTGGCGCGCGTGGCAACCGTGAGCAGGCGTTCCGCCTGATAGGGCTTTTGCAGCTTCCCCTCGTAGGTAATCGTGGGGTTCGCGGTCGAGAAAATGCCGTTTCCCGACAACGGATTGAGCGGCAAGGGCACTTGCCCGGAGAGCGGCAGATTGACGCCGGGGGCCATCTCGCCGCCGCGCCAATGCGGCTTTTGAAGATGCACGAACGCGCCGGGCGGGGGCTTGTGGGCCAACGCGCCGCCGCGCGAATGCACTTCCTTGCTCACCGCAGCCTGAACGGCGCCGAGCACGTCACCGTCCAGAGAACTCAACTCGCCCAACACCTCACCGAGTACGCTCATGATTTCCTACTCCCTGTTGTCACGATGCGCCCCAGTCGAGGGGCCGAGACCTTGACCCAAACCGGCGAGACTTCCTTGTCTCAGTCCTCGTCGCCGGAAACGCTCCCCTTCAACCCAAATTCGTACGCCGCGACGACGGCCGCCGCGTTGCGAACGTCGGTGAACATGCCGCCGCGACCCTTGCCGAAAAAGTGCGCGGCCACGGCGATCGTTCCTGCCTTGCCGAGGATCGGGATCGTCGGGATGTTGGCGCCAAGGCCCCCCGGCTTGTCCAGATACCCCATGACAAAACCGCCAATCGCGAGGCCCATAAGCACCTTTTCACTCGACATGCTGCCGCCGCGCCTGTGGTGCTTTTTGCCTTTGTGCTTTGTGACGCCGCTCGGCACGCGCACCACGATCGGCGCCGCCGTCCGGTAGGGGTGGCTGTAGCGCGCGAGGGCCGTAGATCGGTGGTGCGTGTGTTTCTTCGCCATGTGTTTAACCCTCCGAAGTTTTCGCGACGTGCGCAAGATCTGTGTGGGGCATTCGACGCCTCACACTCAACTACTGTCCCGAAAACTTGGAGTGTCCCGTTTCGACTCTTCGCGCGGATTCGCATAGCCTTTTTCTCGTGCCTGTCCTCACACCCGCAAAGGCGCGCGCGCTCGGCCTGCCGCCGCAAATGGTCGGCACGCTGTGGAATCCGGCGACGCCGCAGGATGTGCGCGACGAGCAAGCGCGCGTGCGCGCGGCGTTCACTGGCCTTAACACCGCACTGGCCACGAGCCCGCCCCAGGGCGATGCGGCAACCGTCAATCTGGCAGTCTCGCAGTACAACGCTTTTTCGAAAAAGGTTTCCGACTACCTCGCCAGCGACCCCGCGATCCTTTGGTGGAATCGAGACGCGCAAGTGTCCGACGGTCAGAACTACGAGGCGCAGATCGAAAGCTGGCGGCAGAAATTCGCGTCCATGTCCGTGGCCGTTCCCGCGGCGCCGCCGGCGCCGCCGGCCTCACACGATCCGCTCGATTTCCTCGGGAACATCAACGACACGATCAAATGGGTCGTGCTCGGGTATCTCGCGATCAAGCTGCTCGGCAAGTGAGCTTTAGGGGATCTGGCCGTTGGTGAAGCCGCCCATATTGGGCAGGTAGACCATGCCCTTTGTTGCGCCCAGCAGAGCATCGAGGCTCGAGCCGGTTGTGAGTGCGTTGTTGCACGAGCCGAGGGCCGGATTTGCGAAGAGAGAGACACAGCCGACCGTTCCGCGCGAAATGGTCACGTGCGTGCCTGGGAATGCGGTAGCGCCCCCGGTCGCGCCGGTTGGATAGATGACAATGCCATTGCCGGCGCCAATCGTGGACGTCCCATAAAGGATGTTTCCACCGTAATAGTTGAAGGTCTGCATATCTACGATTCCCTCGGTCGCAGACACGAGGGTCTGGGCGTACATGAAGCCGATCCAGTTGTAGACGCTCAGATCGAAGTCAGACGCTCCAAATTGTCTCAGCGCGAAGTCGCCATCGAACATCACGCCACTGACCGCAGTGGTGCCGACGCCCGTCGTTGCCGAACCGGGGATCGTGGACTGATTCGTGAGGTACCCACCGATGACCGCCGGGGGCAAGTCACTTGGGCTCTGTGCATGCGCGCCGAGACCGGTCCCTCCCTGTATCCCGCCCTCCAGCGCGCAGTTGATGATCATGTCGCTGGCGGTGTTGTTCACGTGCGGGTGCCAGTCGACTTGCTTCTGTACCCACGACTCGTAAAGGATGACGTTTCGACCGATGTAGACCGCGTCCGTTCCGGTCCCGACGCCGCCTACAACGTTCTCGGGGATCGTGACGTGGCCTAGCGTGACGATGCCTCCGCCCTGTCCCTTGATCATCGGACGAATGGAGGCCACGTTCAGCGCTGGAGTAGTCAGCGGCGTGATCGAGTCACCATTCAGGGCTGCGACCTCCGCGGGGTTCGTTGGAGGTGTCCCGTTCGAGGTGAGCACGATCGGCGCTAGCGGCTGCGATTGAAGGTTGCGAAAATTGACGATTCCCTGGCTCCAGCCACTCTGCCAGGTAAACGCGGGGTTGCTCGTGTCCTGATAAAGGACGCCCTGGGTAAGGCCGCTTGTCGTCCATGGCTGATTTCCAGAGCGATTCAGCGTGTGAGTATAGGTGATCGTGCTGCCGGCCCCCGCGGAGGGAATGCCCAAAATGTTCACGCTGGGCGACGAGGTCCCGCCCGGAACGGTGATGAGGGCCGGTTGGAAAACGAACGTCGAAAGGAAATTCGGCGCCGGCGAGAGGGTATGGATCGTTGTCGACGCTGCCTTGAGCGGCGGGCACCCCATGGGATCGCCGTAGCAACCCCACCGCACGTAGTCGATTTGCTCCCACGTGAGGCACGGCCCCGCTCCGTTCGCGCCGCACGTGTCTTGCGTGCACGTGTTGGTGTCATTCGCACAGCCCGTGCTGTTGCCCAGGTCAATGGAGATCGTGGTGCAGCCATCGCACCATGCCGCGACGTTCGGGTTTGTGTTCAAAGCGAAGATGCCCGCTTTGAGGTTTGCGTGGCTCGGGGGCGTTTTCTCGAGAAGCTCGTAGGGGACTTCCTGAACAAGCCACTCGCCGGAGCGCGGCTGCGTGTAGTACCACGCGCGCGGCGTGCCGTGGCTGATGCAGTCGACGAGGATGCAGAGAAAGAGTGCAAGGATTGGCGTGCGCTTCATGTGACCCGTACCCACCGCCTGTGTGCGAGCTGGTATTTCAGGCCGAACACGGCCCCTACGTCGAAATCGATCGCCTCGCCCGGATTGGCGACAAACGAGCCGGGGTTCTGCAAGTCGGCCACGCTGTCTCCAGCGACCGGCGCAAAGCCCTGGCCGTTCGTGTTCGTCGCACCGACGAAACTACAAATAAAGGTGAAACCGTCCGTGGGGTTCGAGAGCGCAAACACCGAACGGGCGCCCGTTGTATCGACGACGTACAGCGCTCCGTTTTGCACCGTGACGGTCGAGCCGGCTGCGACGTCCGTCCATGTTCCGAGTAGCAGCGCGCCGAGGGACTTCGGGTCCACACCGGTCAGCGTGAGCAAACCGCCATCGTTTCCGGATGCGAGCGTTGTTTGACCTATCCCAAGCTCGACGACGCTGGGAATCGAGGGCATGCCATCCAGCGTAACCGCGCGCGCCGTCCGAAAAACTGTCCCGAAAGCCGACTAGGCGCCGTTCGCGCCGCGCGTCAGACGTTCCAAGGCCTCACCCTCGAGCATCTTCCAGCGCGCGCCCTCACGATGCAATCGCCGTAAAACGTCGGGCTCGCGCGCAATGGCGTTGAACCGGTCGCACCCGGTCTTGTGCTTGGTGTGTGTCGGGTCGCTGGGGTCGGGGTGCGACGAGTGCGCGAGCGCGGCGTGTCCGTTGTCCTTACGAACGCCGAGCACCAGATCGAGCCCGCAAAACGGACACCGCGCCATCGAGACAGGTTCGCGCGGGTCGAGTGCAAACGAGTCGAGCGCCATCTAGCTACTACCTAGATTCTAATTGGAACCCGGCCCAACTCGGCTCAAAATCGACACGCTCAGTCAAGCGCCCTGCTCAGAGCGTCAATAGCTCGCCGTCGTTCGTGCTGATCTTCTTCGCGGCGCCGGCGCCGAGCTCGGGAATGTTCACGCCAGCCATGGGCTTACTCCGGCCAATTGTCCTCGAGCCCCTGGGCGACGAGCTGCTTTGCGTCGTTGTCGAGCTCGGAGTCGCCGAGCAAGCTCGTGGCCCAGGCCGTGGCCTGGTCGAGTGTCACGCCGGGCGACGGCGCCGGGGGCGGGGGCGGCTCGGGGGGCGGGTGCGACGGCGCCGGCGACGGGAGCCCCGCGGCAAATGGATCGTCGCTCGTCACGGCGCCCCCGAGCGCGTCGAGCGCTTGCGTGAAGCTCGGCCAGGCCGTGGCGGGATCGGCGCCCGTGAGCGCGCCGTAAAGCTGAGCAAGCGTGCCCCCGTCGCCGAGCTGCACCATGGTCTGGGCGAGCTCGGCCAGGCAGAACCCTTGCGCAATCATCCACGACAGAAACGCCATGCCGCAACCGTTTGCGTCCGGGTTCTGATCGCCGGGTACGTCAATCGTGCCCATGTAGACCTGATCGA
>OCOJ01033696.1_pt4 | contig 16103 bp, 15 predicted proteins | sample 1539251 | NCBI WGS metagenome assembly OCOJ01 (sample SAMN01911457, study PRJEB22624) | soil metagenome | biome: Soil | place: Malaysia | collected 2012-04-30 | depth RA_metagenome m | reverse complement strand
GAAGAAGAAACAACGAAACACGGATTTTGCTCTAACTGCGCAATTCCGGCCCCGCTACAGGTTGCCGCGGCGGGGAGCAGGGGCGAGGTCGGCGGTGACGTAGCGCACAAGGGCTTCAAGCAGGGCGGAGCGTGGAAAATGATTGTGGTTCACCAGTTGGCTGAGGCCGGGCGTGTTCAGATCTTCGAGTGGGATAGCCACGGCGAAATGATCCGCGTGGAGAGCGCCGAGATCGTGGCCGCCCGGATAGCGCGTATCGCTTTCGAGGAGTTCGCTGTCCTGCGGCTGGCCATAGAGGGAGAGGAGCTGCCAGGCCTCGAGCAGGAACCTGGAAGTTTGCGACCGGGTAGAAACGGCGGAAATCGTGTAGACCGGAACGCCGAGATCAGGATGCTGGGTGAGGAACCGGCGGCGCACATCGCGGCGCAGGCTGCGGAAGGCGTCGTAAAGATCTCCCTGGCAGCCGCCCAAATTGATTTTTTCAAACCAGCGCTGGGCCTGATCCGGCAGCAGGTCCGCCAAGGGCGAGCCGCCGATGGCGCCGGCCACGGTGATCAGCGCGGCAACGGCGCGGGCCGCGCCGGGATCCTTCGCCAGGCCTTCAAGAATGTCAGGCGCGCCTTTCGAGTACCCCAGCAGAATGAATTTGCGTCCGTCCTTGGCGTAGGCGTCGCGGAGGAAGCGGGCAACCGCTCTGCCGTTTTCCACGCTGCTATGGTTGGGAGTGGGAATCAGATCCACGGTGAGGCCGTAGGCATCGTGCAGATGCTTCCGTCCTTCGCGGAACGCCGTGGCGTCACCGAAACAGGCAGTGAGCACGCCGGAAACGATGCCGAGGCGATAGTTGCGGGGGATGGCGCCGAGCGCCACGCGTTCGGCGGAGGGCGCTTCGATGTATTCGGAGCAGGGTCCCCATGGGCCCGCGTCGGGATGTTCCCGCTCGAGCANCGCTGCAGAAGACGGCGGAGAAAGGCGCGCGTGCGCGCGTGGCGGCGCTTTCGCTCGCGGCGCGCAACTCCATCACCAGCACGCGCCCGTCGGAGTAAAAGCTGCCGCCGGTGGCCGTGTGGGTCTCGCCGACCGGCTGCGAGGGAAGGAGATACATCCTAGCGGCAACCAGGCCGGTGGAGGTGAGGCTATCGGCGATGAATTCGCGCTCTTTGTCGATCTCCGGATCGATTTTGTGGGTGAGCTTCTTGGGGTTGCGCTGGTCCTTTTCGAGACCGATGTCGTGCGTGCCAGCGCCCACCCAGACGGCCTGCCCCGCGACGGTGTAGGGCGACTTCCAGACGCGGTTGTGATGCCGCTGAAGGACCACCTCGTACGGGTCGGCCAGCGCGAAGCCGTAGTCCTGCGGGCGGCCGAAAAGGTACAGCTCGCTCATGGGCATCTGGACGTAGGACTCTTTGGTGACGCTGGCGAGCAGGCCGTGAAGGACTGCCTCTTCCTTGGTGCGGTCCACGAGCACCCATCCGGCCTGCTGGAAGGCCTGGCGCAGGCGTTCCTCGGAGCCGATGAGAATGAAATTGGTCATGTCGCCGAGGTTGCCCCGGTCGTCGTTGACGCGGCGGGGGATTTGGTCGAGCAGGGCGAGCGTGAACCCAGGCACCGAGGTGGCTACGGGCTGTGGTGGCGCGGAAGCACTGGCGCCGCGGGCAAGGATTTTGGCTTCGACATGGAAGGAGCCGTCGGCCGTGTCGATGGACATTTGATTGATGCCGAGGAAGAGCCGGCCAGCCGTGGGGGCGCGGAAGGTGTGGCTCGCGCCAAGCAGGAAGGGGCGAGCGGCCTCGGAATCGCCGATGCGGGCGATGAGCGCGCCGCGTCCGGCTTCGTTGAGCGGAAGAATGCGAAGCAAATCCTTCCAGCCGCGGGCGAGGCCGTCGGGGGTGGCGGGCTGCTTGGCGTCGGAGTATTGGAGCTGGCCGGAGGCGGAGATCTGAACGGAGTCACCGGGTTGGAGGTCGAGGCCAGTGTCTTTCCACTGCGCGGAGGCGAAAAGGTCGGCAGTGAACGAAGTCGAAGCGCTTTGCGGCGAGGCGGTGGGGTTTGGAGCCGCGGGGACAACGAGTTGGGCGAGCGCGGAAGCCGCGGCCAACAGAAAAACGGCTAGAGCGATTCCCGACCGTTGGCGGAATCTCGAAAGAGGCGCGGTCATGTCTTCGCGGTGCCTGCGGCGGGCATACTTGTGAGGCGCAAATTCAGGATAACGGCTTGAGTCAATGGCCGCAAGGAAGGAAGCCGGGGAACGGAAATGGGTTGCCCCGCCGGCGAGGCGCGGAGGCACAGGAAACAGTGGGACCGAATCGCTGATCCGAGAACGACGAGACCAGAAATAAAGACGGGCAGCCCTTCGCTCCGCTCAGGGTCTTCGAGAATTCCTGGCCCACTTGAGGCGGCAGGGCAGTGGGATGTCGCCCAGAGGTCAGCGCATCCTTGATTTCAGCCTGATGGTCCGGCCGTCGATGACGAATGTGCCGTAGCCGTGATGATGGATGGTCTTGGGATTCTCTTGCGCCGAGTCACGCCAGGCTTTGAGCACCTGGAGGATGAAGAGATTGTAGCTGGCGACGAGGCGGGTATCCACGACCTCGCATTCCAGATTGGCAAAACACTCGGCCACGAGAGGCGGCGAAACGCGCTCAGCTGGAATGGGAGTCAGCCCGAAGGCCGCAAACTTGTCCAGATCGCGGCCGGAGCAGTTGCCGACGGCCACGACTTTGTGCGCCAATTTCACAGTTGGGATGGCGATGACGCATTCGCCGGTTGCCCGCAACGCGGCGAAGCTGTGATTGGCGTTGCTGACCACGCAGGCGACCAGGGGCGGCTCAAACTCAACCATCATGTGCCAAGACACGGTCATGACGTTGGCGCGTCCTTTGCGGGCTGTGGTCAATAGGACGACCGGGCCGGGTTCGAGCAACTGATAGACCTTGGATAGAGGCAGATTGACCCTCATCGTGGCTACTCCCTTGCTTTCAGACGCAGGCTACGAGCCTACGTTACCCTTGCCCGAAAGCTGGTCTGCGGTGAAGACGGCGAGGCGGCGGAAGAGGGCTTCCGCGTGAACTTCCTTTTGATCGGCTGGCAAATTCAGAACGCTTTCGATTTCTCGTTCCCTCTGCTGCAATTCCGCGGCAGGCGCAAATTCTGCCAACCGGGTGAAGAGCAATTTGTGGGCGTGCTTGCGTTCCATGACTTCCAGCCCGTCGAGAATCTGGCGGTGGGAGGTGCCTTCCCAGATGGCGAGAATCATGGCTTCGCGGAGCCAGCGTTCCACGCCGAACTCCGCGAGGGTGCCGAGGCCGCCGTGAACTTCCATGGCCCATTTGGCCGTATCCACCGCGAACTCCGCGGTCCAGTATTTGGCGAGATGCGCGACCAAGCGGAAGAGATGATAGCGATCAGAGTACGGCGGGCGTTCCATCCAGACCTGGTCGAGCAGGCGGACGGACTCCCAGGCCAGGGCGAGAGCGGAGCGAAGCGAATTCATGCGGGATTCGAACTGATGGCGAAGCAGCGGGTGGTCGAGAATGCGCTTGCCGAAAGCGGTACGGCTCTGGGCATAGGCGAGGGCATCGGCCAAGGCGCGCTGCGCGAGAGCGACGCTGACGACGCTATTGGCCACGCGGGAGAGATTCAGGACTTCGAGAATCAGATAAATGCCCGAATCGGCTGAGCCCAGCAGGTAGGCTTCGCTGTCGCGCAGTTCGATTTCGCCGGTGGGAACGGAACGAGTGGCTGTCTTGTCCTTCAGCCGGCGGAGGAAGCGGTTGAGGGTGCCGTCCTGGCGAAAGCGAGGAACGAGAAAAAGCGCGAGGCCGCGCACGCCCGGGGCCCCACCTTCGGGACGCGCGGCTACGACCGCCAGTTCCGCCGCGGCATTGCTGGCGAAATATTTTTCGCCGGTAAGCAGCCAGCCGTGGGCAGCGGGGCAAGCGATGGTTTTGACGCCAGCGCCAAGATCGGAGCCGCCGGCGATTTCCGTCATCCAGGTGGCGCCCTGCCAGACGGAATCGTCCTTGCGGAGGAGTTGGGGGAGGAAGCGAGCCTGCAATTCGGCGCTGCCATACTTGGCAAGAGGGACTACGGTGCCGAGCGACACGGTGTAGGGGCAGCAGATGCCGGGGTCGTAGAACGAAATCGTGTACATGAAGAGATAGGTGGGGAGGAGCGATTTCTCTTCGAGCGCGCGCCAGACGACGCCGGAGCGGTACCCCTTGCGCAACATGGTCTGATATTCGGGCGGGTAGAGGATTTCGTCGATGCGGGTGCCGGAGCGGTCGAACAGGCGAACCCAGGGAGTTCCGGCGCGATCGATGGCGCCGGAAATGGCGACGCCTTCAGTGCTCCACCAATGTTGCTCGGCTTCGAGCGATTCGAGATGCGGGATCGTGGCCAGCCTGCTTTGCAAGAAGCTGAGGGGCGAACGAAGATTTTCGAACGAGGACATTGGTGCGCATGTTAGGCAGGCGGCAGTGGCGCGTCAAGCGAGACGGCTGGCTGGTGACCGGTGAACTNGGGAGCCGGAGGGGCGCCGGTGTGCGGACGCGTGACAGGCAGCCGAGGAGAGCGCATCAAGCAAACGGAAGTACACGCCGGCAGATAGGGCACATGACACCCTCGATGTTGGTCCCAGGGCGACTTCTCCACACGTGTGTTTGCCGGAACTGGGGAAACCCGTCAGCGGGTGAGCGATGCGCACAGTGGGACTCGAATTGAGGTCCGTGCGTCGCCATTTGCATCTACCCTGAGAGAAGCAGGTGAGACGCAAATGTCGTTGAGCGGCGAGCGGCTGGCAGAATTGCGGCGCGCCTATCAGGTACTCGGCGTCCCGCCGGAGGGCACGGCACACGTGATCCGCCAGGCCTACCGGCGGCTGGTGAAGAGATGGCATCCGGATCTCTATCCGATCGGCAGCAAGGCCCACACCGAAGCGACGGAGATGACGAAGCGGATTAACGAGGCGTACGCCGCGATCGCGCAAGCTCCGCTGCGCTATTACGTGGAACGGACGCACGGGGAAGAGACCGGGAGAGCCGGGCAAACGCGATGGCCACGCGCAACTCAGACCATACGGGTGACGTTCGTCGATTTTCGTAGACCAGACCGGCTTGAATTCTGGGTGCGGTTTGTTTGCGGAGGGGTGTTCGGGATGGTTTTGACTCTTGCTGTAATCGCTTCCGAAATGCCGGATTCCGTTCCGCATCCCGCCCTGCTTGTCCTGGGAATTTTGATTCTCGTGCTGGCATGCGCGTTCGGGTCAGCACGGTACGGAGACAAATTCTGGTACTCGCGCATGCGTCATCGAATGTTTTGGCCCTGATCCCGACGCTCCGGATGAGCGGCGGCCCGGTGGGTCCGGGCCCATGCCAGCGAGCGAAGCGGTACTACGGCTGTTTCTCCATGTCGAAGGTTCTCGTCGTATTGTTCTCCTTGTCCTCGAAAACAACGTGGATCGACTCTCCGCCGGGCGCAACGGACATGTGCGAAATCGCAACTACTTTTCCGTTGCGCTTCGAGGTTACTTCGATTGAGTTTGGGCCTACTCGATTCACGGAGACCATGGTGTGAGCGGGGTCGTCCTCGACGGGATAATCCTTGCCATCGAACTTTGCGTCAAATCTTTCGCCCAGGGGAGTCTCTGCGCTAAACCCCTCCGCTGTGCACTTGTACTTGATAAGAGATCCGTTCCTTGAGCGACTGGTTTTATAGGCGCGCCAGGAGCCGGAAATGGCGTGAGCGCCAGAGGGCCCCTTCTCGACGCGCCGGCTGCGAGTCTCAATCGTGACGGCTTCCGCTTCCGTCGTGTCCTTGACCACCTGGGCCAGGGTATTTCCGTCGAGAGAAACCACATCGACTTCCGTGAACATCGTTTTTCCGGCTTTCCTAGCGACGATTTCCACTGTGTGCGCATCCACGATGCGAACGCTCACGGTGTCCCAGTAGCTCGCCTCTGTAACCTTCTGGTCGTGCCCATTGGCCTTGATTTCCACGTTTGCCAGGCAATCCGAGCAGCGAAACCTGCCGTCGGCCAGCAAGTACACTGCCGGTTGTTGCGGAAGCTGCGCTGTGTCGGAATGAATCATCCACGTGCCGTCGAAGGGGCTTTGGGCAAATACTGCTGCCGGTGACAAGGCCAGGAGAATGAGGAGCGCCTTCATAAAAGGGGTTTGTCGGGCCCGACAACGCTCATTCTAACGCCATGATCCTCAGGGATGTCGGGCGGGAACCGCAATGCGGGCGCATGTCAGGCAGCGCGCGGCATTGCCTCAGGCCAACCGGGCTTGGGTGCAAGGGGGAAAGCCCGAACAGCGAGTCACAGATGGGCGTGACTGCCATCACAGAAACCCCGTTTCGTCGAGGAACAGGATGATGATGAGTTGGAGCGGGGATCGCTGAAGGAAACGTGTCTCCGCGGTTGTCGCGGCGATGTCCCGCCTGGGAGTATCCGGGAGGCGTGCCCCATGAATCTGCAACGCGAACTACGCAGCCACCTCCGGCAATATTTTCCTCGGGACATCCGCAAAGAGCCCAACTGCACCTGCGGGGATGCAAATCATGCGCGAATTCTGCTCTTCCGTGTGAATGGCCTGCCGGCTTCCGCAATCGTGCCGGAGGGGTATGAACTGAGCGCCGCCGGGCTATCGCAAGCTCTGGCTGGGGCGCGCGTGGAGGCGATGCTGGAGTCGGAACTGGACGCGACTTTTCCCGAAACGGAGATGGGGCGCACAGGACCGTTCGAGAGTCCTTTCGGCGCGGCAGTGTATCTGGACGAAAATCTGCTGCAATTCGAAACCCTGGTGTTCTGCCCCAGGATGCTCTGCGGCAAAAAGGGCCAATGCTTCCGTGTGCCGATCGGGGATTTTCAAGAACTCGAGCATCCGATGGTGGTGAGGCTGTCGCCGCCCGCTCCGCCGGCTTCGGAACCGGCAACATCGTGAGCGAAGCGCACCGCGAACTGCTTTCCGGCAATCGCCTGCTGGCCCAGGGGGCGCTGGATGCCGGCTGCCGTTTCTTCAGCGGCTACCCCATTACTCCTTCAAGCGAAATCTACGAAACCATGATGAAGGAACTGCCGGCCCGCAACGGGCTGGCGCTGGCCTCGCCCGATGAAATCACCGCACTGGCGCACTGCGTGGGAGCGTCCATGTGCGGCTACAAAGCGATGACGGCGACGTCGGGACCCGGCTGGTGCCTGATGATCGAAACGGTGCAGTACGCGGTGATGACAGAGACGCCGGTGCTGATCGCGCTGGTCCAGCGTTTGGGACCTTCCACGGGCGGCGCCACGCAGGGGGCTCAGGGCGATGTGCTGCTCGCGGAGTTCTGCACCTCGGGGGGCTACACGCTGCCGGTGTTTGCTCCCGCGACGGCGCGGCAATGCCATGAACTGGCGCAGGCGGCATTCCACTGGTCGGAACGATTGCGCACGCCCGTGGTGATTCTCTCGGACAAAGAAGTGGGCATGACCTACGAAAGCGTTGATGTTTCCTCGCTGGTGCGCTGGGCGGAGGTGGGGCGATCGCCGTTCACCAGTGGCCTTGGTGAATTCCTCACCTACGGTTCCGAATGTCCGGAGGAGCCTCCGGCGTTCTCGCCGCTGGGGAGCAAAGAGCGAGTGGTAGCCACGGGTTCGGTCCATGACCGAGCCGGGCGGTTGCGGAAGAATGCGCCGGAGGCGATCGAACTGTTGGCTCATCTTCAGGCCAAGATCAGCGCCCCAGCGGAAGAGATGGCCATGGTGGAAGAGGAGCCGGCCGCGAATGCGGATACGCTCGTGCTGAGTTACGGAATTTCGGCACGGGCCGCTCGCGCCGCATGCCGGCGATTGGGCCGCGAGGGACGGGGGGTTTCCTTTCTGCAGCTCCTGACACTTTTCCCCGTTCCCACGGAAGCAATTCGCCGGGCAGCGCAAGGATGCGCGAGGGTCGTAGTGGTCGAGGAGAATTTGCAGGGCCTTTACGCGTCGGTACTGGAGCCAGTGGTGGGGAAGGAGCGGCTGGTGCGCGTGAACGGCCTGGGGCGCATGATCACGCCCGCGGAAATTGTCGAGGCCGCGGAGGCTGCTTGAGCGCCTACACCTACCTCACGGGAAATGGCAGGCTGCCGTACTGCAAGGGCTGCGGCCACGGGCAGGTGTTGCGCGCGCTCGGCGAGGCACTGGGGCGGCTGCAATTGCCTCCGGAAAACGTTGTGATCGTCACGGACATCGGCTGCGTGGGACTGGCCGATGCGCAATTTTCGACGCCGCACACGGTGCACACCACGCACGGCCGTTCGCCCGCTTTTGCTGCCGGAATGGCCCTGGCCGACGGAACACTGGGAGGAGGGCGATTGAAACCCATCGTGATGATCGGCGACGGTGGAGCCATGATCGGCCTGAATCACCTGGTGAATTCCGCGCTGGTGAATCCGGACATGACAGTGCTGGTGCACAACAATTTTTTGTTCGGAATGACGGGGGGGCAAAATTCCGCATTCTCGCCGGCCGGCTTTGTGACTTCGACCACACCAGCGGGAAACGCCACGCCGCCTCTGGATTTGGCCAAATTACTGATGGCCAGCCGCGCGCCGTTCGTGGCCCGCAAGCTGGCCACCGACCGCGACCTTGCTGATACCCTCGCACGCGCGATTGCGCATCCGGGGTTTGCGGTGGTCGAAGTCCTGGAATTGTGCACCGCGTACGCGACACGCTGGAACCCGCTCACTGGGGCGCAACTGAGAAACATTGCCGACGCCGCCGGCTACGAACTCGGAATCCTCCGCGACGAGCCGCGGCCGACGTTCGCCGCAACTTACAACCGGGGAGTCGCAGAGGCCCCAGGGTTGCCGGTCGTGACGAGCGAGGCGGCCTCTCCGTTGGATCGGCCGCTGGGACTCGTCCTGGCCGGCACGGCAGGAGAGCGTGTGCAGACGGCTGCTTCTCTGCTTGCGTCGGCCGGCATGCGCGCCGGATTGCACGTGACGCAAAAGAACGACAACCCGGTGACCCAGGGAACAGGCTTCTCTACTTCGGAGCTCATCCTGAGCCCGGAAGAAATTCTTTACACAGGCATCGAGAAACCGGATGTTCTGCTGATCGTCTCAGAGGAAGGCGCTCGCGAGTTGGAACAGAACCGTGTTTTCGCAGCCGCCGACGAGACAACCCTGGTGTTATGCGACGACCAGATCGTCCTGCCCGACGTGCCGTGCTGGGTTCTGCGCCTCCCGTTCCGGCGCCTGGCGGGTCCGAGATTGGCGGCGACGGCGGCGGTGCTTGCCTGGCTGAACATCACAGGCGTCGTCTCGCCGGAGGCGTTCTGGGAGGCGTTCGAGGCGCGCCTGGGCTCGCAATCGGAATCCACCAAGGCTGCGCTGCACCCGTTTCTCGGAACATGCTCCTTCCGAGAGCCACCAAATACGCCGCAAACGATGGAAGAACTCCCACCGCAACCGATCGCTGCCGGAGGGACGGAACTCCCTGACTAGAAGAAGAAACTATTTCCTCAGTTGGTGGACCCTCTGACAGAAACCGATCACGGAAGAGTGGCCGAAGCGGGGCGGGGGCTTCCGGAGTATCGAAATACGACAACAATGATGGCAACGGAGTCGGAATCAGTTCCGGCGCGCCTACCCGGAACAAAGCGCCACTTTTCGGCGGCCGCGACGGCTGCCGGAGCAAGTGATTCCGTGTCTTGCAGGACTTCGAGGGAAGCGAGCTGACCTTGGGGTCCAACGAGGCCGGAGAGGATGGCGTTGCCATCGCGGGCGGCGGTGGGCGGGAACCGAATTTCGGAGGTAGCCACAGGCAGCGCGCCCCGGTCGGGGGAGGCGGGGAAAGGCTCGTCGTTTGGCTGGGTGGGCCGCTCGACACGTGGTGCGCGCGGAGGCTCATAGGATTGCGCAAATTGGAAAATGATGCCGATCCTGGAGGCGACAGGCTGACCCGCGAGGCGCGCAGGAAGAAAAGTCCAGGTACGGACCGCGGCGAGGACGTTATCGAAATAGGGGGACGCGCCGCGAACGGTTTTTGTGTCCGACACACGCCCTCGGGAGTCAACGAGGGCATCAAGAACGACTTCGCCGCCGAATAGGGATTGCGAAGGAAAGGGAGCCGCGACGAGCGAAAGCGGAGCGGGAGGGGAAAACGTCGCGTTTTTCGGCGCGGACCCGTCGGAAGGCTTCGAAGCGGCCGGGGCGGAATGCCAGGAGATGCCCTTTTGGAGAAGCAAAGCGATCACATAATGGACAGGCACGGCTGCGCCCACGCCGGGAGCGTCGCCGTCGGGGGCAGTGGCGAGCTGGACGACAGTCGAGCGCAGCCATTGTCCTTCGACGAAGCCGACCACTTCCTGAGACTCTGGGGAAACTACCGGAGCGCCGCTCTGGCCTCGCCGCACTTGCGGGGTGAAGAGATACAGTTCGGTGGCGTTGCGTCCTTTGTAGAGCTGAGAAAACTGGAAATCGGACACCTGGCCGGAAGAACGGTCGTTCACGAAGTCATCCGATGTATAGGCATGGAGAGGATTGGAGGGATGGAGAGAAACCGTGAGGAGGGTGCGGCCCGGCGCAAGCCAGACAGTGGCTAACGACAGGACTCCAACTTTATAGCCGTTTTCGAAGGGGTTGGGCGTGGCGCGGAGAACGGCCACGTCATGATCAGCGTCCACGGCCACAACGATGGCGCGCACAAAGCGGGGCGGCCCAGCAGGCGCGGGGAGCAAGATGTAAGGCTGGCCGCCGCGAATCGGGCCAAGGACGTGCGCCGCGGTGACGAGGTAGCCCTGTTCGTTTATGAAGAAGCCGTTGCCGTAAAAAAGATAGCGATAGCCACGATCGGAAGGAAACTGATCCACGGGATAGACAATCGAACAGACGGCAGCCGATAGGACCGCGTCGTCGGGGGGAGCGCTGGGCGCCGCATGCAGCGCCGGGAGCCACAAGCTACAAACAACAGCCGAAAGCACGCGGGCAATCCATCGAGGATCGAGCTTCCTACGCATGCAGATATTGATACTGTAGCCGGATCACTCCGCTCGTGGAAAGTATCGTGAGCAGAGGCACGACAGGTCGTGCCCCTACGTGAACGCCGGTTGCCGGCGGCTGGGGTCGCTACCGGGCGGGGATTGACATTTGGGGGCGAGGCACGCAGCATCGCGGCGGTTGCGGACTTGCGCCAGGCGGTCATGGAGCGCGGCCGGCGCACAGGAGGGAAGAATGTTCAAAGAGTTCAAAGAATTTGCCATGCGGGGAAACGTGCTGGACATGGCGGTGGGGATCATCCTGGGGGCGGCATTCGGAAAAATCGTCTCGTCGTTTGTGGAGGACGTGATGATGCCGCCGCTCGGGTTGCTGATCGGGAAAGTGGACTTCAGCAACCTGTTCATCAACCTTACCGGAAAATCCTACGAGACGATTGCAGCGGCAAAGGCAGCGGGAGCGCCCACGCTGAACTACGGCGTGTTCCTGAACGTGTGCATCAACTTCGTGATCATAGCCTTTGCGATTTTCCTGGTGGTGAAGACGATGAACCGGCTGAAGCGGGAAGAGAAGGCTCCGGCGGCGGCTCCCACCACGAAGCCTTGCCCGCAGTGCCTGATGGACGTGCCGCTGGCAGCGAAGAGGTGCGGGCATTGCACGTCGCAGTTGAGCGCAGCGTGAGGGCGGTTACTTCACTGTTTCGAGAGTCAGGACGAGCTTGCGCTTGCCCGGATCGCTCTCGGAGCCTTCCTTGAAATCGATTTTCAGCTTGCTGGCAGCGTCCTTGGCAATGGTGACAGGGAGGGTGTCTTCCCAGACCTGTTTGCCGTCTTTGTCCGCGATGCGAACGTGGAAGCGGTGCTGACCGGCGGGGATGGGATTGTCTTTCTTCTCGAATTCCCTGGACCCAGTGATGCCAATCGTCAACTTGCGCTTCTTCTCCTTCAGGTTTTCTTGGAGCAGGGGCTTGCCGTCCACACTGATTTCGAGCGTGCCCTCCTTGAACGGGAACTTGCAGTCCACGTCGAGATTGGAAAGCACAACCGGTGCGGATGCGGCTGGTTTCTCAGCGGGCGCTGGGGACGTTTCCGCAACAGAGGCCGCGGCGGGAGGGGCAGGCGCGGGCGTGGCAGGCTGTGGTGAGTTGGCCGGCGCGGAGTCTTTCAGGGCGCGCTTGCGCGGAGCGGCTGCGCGTGGATAGGGTTCCGTTGCAGGCTTCACTTCCTCCGCAGGCTGGGCGGGAGGATTCTCTTGTCGCGGCGGCGTGGTGACGGGAGGAACGGCCGGCGAAGCCACGGCGGAAGAGGGAGTGGCGACCGCTGCCGGCTGGCTCGGCAGTGGCAGGGGACGGCGCCAGATATAAAAGCTCACGGCCAATACCAGCAGCAATGCTATTCCAGCCGCACCAGCGATTACGGGAAGGAGATTGATTTTGCGCGGGGGAGCGGGCCGCGCTGCGGCGGATTGCGCGGCGGCCATGGCCACGCGCGTTTTGGCTTCGGGGTCCGCTGCAGGAACGGGAACAGTGCCCTCCAGACGCGCCGGCTCGATGCGTCGCGAGGGCAGGGGGAATGGCTCGGTGCTCTCCGGCTTGGCGGTCAGGCGGGTGGGAAGGGGGCGCTCGTTCTTTACGGCGTCGAGATCGGCCACGAGGTCGGCGCAGGTGGCGTAACGGTTCTCGGGATTCTTGGCTAGGCAGCGGGTGAGAATCGTGTCGAGATCTTTGGGCAGATCAGTTTTTGCGACACTGGGCAAAACGGGATTTTCATAGGCCACCTGGAACGAGGTGATCGTGATGGTATCGCCGGGAAAGGGCTTTGTGCCGGTGAACATCCAGTAGAGGACAGCGCCGAGGGAGAAAATGTCGCTGCGGCCGTCGATGGCGCCGCCGCGGAACTGCTCCGGCGACATGTAGGAAGGCGTGCCCAGGGAAATGCCTTCCTGAGTGAGTTCGGTGCCTTCCATGCGGGCGATTCCGAAATCAGCGATCTTTGCGCGGCCGTCGGGAGTTACCAGGATATTGGGCGGCTTGATATCGCGATGGATGATGCCGTTGCGATGAGCGAAGTCGAGCGCCTGGGCTACCTGGATGCCGACGTCGAGCAGGCGGTCGAGCGGAACGCGCGCCGTGGGCCCGAGAAGGAGATTGAGCGGGCGGCCCTCGACGAACTCCATGACAATGTAGGGCTGGCCGGACTCGTCCTCGGCGATGTCGTGGATGGTGACGATGCCGGGATGGGAGAGGCGTCCGGCGGCTTGGGCCTCGCGGCGGAAGCGCTGCTTGTATCGCTCGATGTCCTGGGGGGAAGCGTTGGCCGTGTGGATGACTTTGAGGGCAACGACGCGGCCGATTTCGGTATCGCGGGCGCGGTAAACCACGCCCATAGCTCCGCGGCCCATCTCTTCGATGATCTCGTAGCGACCGATCTTCAGTAGCACACTGGCTCCAGCGGCAGGCAGGGCGGGAAATACTTTACCATTACCGGCGTGGAAGAATGGCGCGCCCATGGGGCGCAGTGAGGCACAGGAGGACTCTGGCGATGCCGACCGTGGGAAGGTGGAAGAGGCGGCTGGAAGCCGGCGCTGCCAATCGGCGCGTCGCCGGCCGATTCCGGCCACAGGCTAAAAGCCTGTGCTACGGGGTGCCGGGTGTGCTAGGCTGAATAGGCAAGCAGGCCTTTTGCTTCCGAAGTTTTCCAGTTGAGGCGCAACCATGTCCGGACATTCCAAGTGGGCCACCATCAAGCATAAGNAAGGCCGCGACCGACGCGCGGCGCGGGCGCATGTTTACCCGCTTCATCCGTGAAATCACCATAGCCGCACGACACGGCGGGGGAGACCCGGACTCCAACCCGCGGCTGCGCACCGCGATTGCCGCGGCAAAGAACGAAAATATGCCCAGCGAGAACATCGAGCGGGCCATCCTGCGAGGGACGGGCCAACTCGAGGGAGAGACGTTTGAGGAAGTGGTGTTCGAGGGATACGGTCCGGGAGGCGTAGGCANTGCTCGTCCAGGCCGTGACGGCGAACCGCAACCGCGCGGTGGGCGAAATCCGCCACCTGATGAGCAAGAACGGAGGAAACCTGGCCGAGACGGGCAGTGTGGGCTGGCAGTTCCACCGCAAGGGTGACATTTCCGTTCCCAAAGAAGCCGCGAGCGAAGAGAAGCTGATGAGCATCGTGCTGGACGCGGGGGCCGAGGACATGCGGGACGACGGTTCGAACTGGGAAATCATCACGCCACCCGAAGCGTTCGAGGCGGTGCGCGAAGCGCTGACAAAGGCGGGAATCAAACCGGCTTCGGCGGATCTTTCCATGCTGCCGCAGAACTACGTGAAGCTCTCGGGGTCGCAGGCACAGCAGATGCTGCGGCTGATGGAAGCGCTGGAAGAGCACGATGACGTGCAGCACGTCTATTCGAATTTCGACGTGGACGAGAAAGAAATCCAGGCGGCGGTGGGCGCGAACTGAACTGAGGTGCTGCCTACCGGCGCCGACAGGGCTTCGCCCAGCCGGCTCCCAGCACGTTGGGGCACGATAAATCGTGCCCCTACCGAACCAGGCTGCGTCCGCGCTCTTTCTCCCAGTCGCTCCCCGCAGTACACTCCCCCCATGACTACGGTTCTGCAGCCCCGAAGCTGCGGGGGGCCCGAGCGCGTGCTCGGGATTGATCCCGCCGCGGCGGGGGCCACGGGCTATGCCATCATCGAAACCGACGGGCGCGCGTGCCGGGTGCTGCGGTATGGTGCGGTGCGCCCACCGCGCGGGGCGAGTGCCGCAGGACGGCTTGCAAGCGTGCACCGGCTGGTGGCCGGGCTGCTAGAAGAGTATTCGCCAGGGGCTGTGGCTGTGGAAGCGCCGTTTGCGGCGCTCAATGTGAAATCGGCGCTGCTGCTCGCTGAAGTCCGCGGCGTTGTGCTGCTGGCCGCGGAGCAGGGGCGCGTGCCCGTGGAAAGCTACTCGCCGCGGGAGATCAAAGCGAGCGTGGCGGGATACGGCCAGGCATCGAAGGAGCAGGTGCAGGCGATGGTGCGTTCGCAGCTGCAACTTGCGGAACTGCCACGGCCGTTCGATGCTGCGGACGCGCTGGCCGTGGCGTTGTGCCACATCCACAGCCGGCGCGCGCGGGCGCGCATGGCCGCGGCAATGGGGACCGAGAACGTCGGTTCGCGCCTTCCTGCACAGGCAGGCAACGGCAACGCCGCGCGGCGCGCGTCCGGCAGGATCGCGAGCAGTCCCGTAGCGCGCGGGCGCTGAGCGGAGACTGGCCATTCGGAGCACTCCCACGAGAGAACGCCAGATTGGTTCGCGCCGACTTCCGCTCATGGCGCGAATCCGAACTTTTTCCGTGTTCTGCGGCGCTGCATTGGCCGCTGTTGTACTGTTCACCCCGATTTGCACGGCTGCCGGACAATCATCGGGGAGATCGGCGAGCGGCGCAGTGGTGGTGTACCGCAAAGTGTTCAAATCCAGCTCGCCGGAGTTTACGGAAATCCGCATTCCGGAAAGCGGTCCGGGCACGTGCGACCTGCGAGGCCTGGACGAGGACCCCAACCCGCAGACGGTGGATATCGGGACGGCGTTGCGCGGGCGGATTTTCGCGCTGGCTGAAGCCCTGCACGATTTCCGCGGCATATCGCTGGACGTGAAACGGCGCATCGCCAACCTGGGCGAGAAAACGTTTCGGTACGAAAAGGGCGGCGAGGCCAGCGAGGTGAAATTCAATTACACGCTCAACGCCAAGGCGGGACAACTGCTGCAAATTTTTGAGTCGCTGGCGCGCGAGCAAGAGGACTATGAGGTGCTCCAGCGGAGGATGAAGTACGACCGGCTGGGCGTGAACGAGGCACTGCTGCGGGTGGATGATGACGTGCGGCACCAGGCCGTGGCCCAGCCGGAACGGTTTCTTCCGTTGCTGGAGCAGATCGCGGGGGACTCGCGGTTCCTGGAGATGGCGCGGCAGCGGGCACGGGCGCTGGCCGATGTGATTCGGAGCGGGGGGCACTGAGCCCGGCCACTCCTGCCACTACGACCGCACCGGCCCGCGGGCCACGCGCTAGCAGCCAACCGCATCCAACCGAACATGCTTGACGCCGGTGGGGCGAAAGAGCAGCATGGCTGGAGCGGCAGGCCCGAAGGCT
>OCOJ01033110.1_pt1 | contig 16151 bp, 17 predicted proteins | sample 1539251 | NCBI WGS metagenome assembly OCOJ01 (sample SAMN01911457, study PRJEB22624) | soil metagenome | biome: Soil | place: Malaysia | collected 2012-04-30 | depth RA_metagenome m | reverse complement strand
AGCAAAGTCCTGAATCCTACCACGAAAGGGCTTGCGCGGGAGGCCGGCCGGACTTGAACCAGCGATTTTGGTGAGGTTGGGCTGCTGGAGCAAGCAACACTCAGATGAGCCCGACATAATGAACTACTAGCAAACCGGTGATGGAGCTCCAAATGCATCCCACGCCAACAGCGACAATTAGTGTGTGCCGCTTCGTCCATTCGGAGATTGACCACGAAAAGCGAAGTATCTTGGCCCTAGTCGACTGCACCCCTTCTATCTCTCGTGTGGATACGCCCTTCGTTATTGATTCCGCTTCGCTCAGGACGAATTGGATTGGCATTGCATGGGCAACGATGGTCAGCATATCTGTGTAGAAGCTATACTTCAGGACGAACAGTCCGGTCAACAAAGAATCAGCGATGTATGCGAGGAAGAGGATTGCAAAAGCAGATGGCGGAAGGACTCCCGCAGGGGTGTTAACAGGCAGCAGCATTGATGTGACAATGGCGAAGTAGGCAGCAACGCCCGCCAGCGCAAGCGTGACGAAATTGTTGGACTTGGAGAGGGCATAGTCAAGGGCGGCTCTTTTGTTCTCGGGGGCAGCGTCTGTCAGTCGCTCACGTCCAGTCTCAAGGTGTTGGCCGCAGCCCGCGCAGACAGTGGCGTTTGCTTCCGTCTTATTCCCGCATTTGGGGCAGAAGGGCAACATCGGGTTTCCAGTATCTGTCTGTCTTAAGCCTACAGATGCTCCGAAGCGTCCCAGTTCCTCTTCCAGCTGTCGCAGGTGAAGTTGTGCTGCACAGGAACCTCATACATCTTGCAGTAACCATCGACGTAGTTCACATACAGCCAACAGATATTAACGAGCACCGTTTCCAATAATGTCAAATGAAGTTCCTCTTCGTCACAAACGAGNGACGACATGATTCACCAACAGATATTAACGAGCACCGTTTCCAATAATGTCAAATGAAGTTCCTCTTCGTCACAAACGAGAGTCTATCCGCGGATCTCGCATGGCAGCTCAAGAAAGAGGGACACGATGTTAGGATGTTTTGTCACGGCCAAGCGGAGAAGGACGTCGGTCTGGGTTTCTTCGAGAAGGTCGACGAATGGGACTCGCTAAAGGACTGGGCGGATGTCGTCATCTTCGACGACATCGGCTTTGGCGTTAAGGCGGAGCAGCTCCGCGGCGAGGGCAAGTTCGTCGTAGGAGGGAGCACATACACGGACAAGCTGGAGCTCGACAGAGAGTTCGGGCAATCTGAGCTCAATTCGGTGGGGGTTGATGTCCTCCCGAGCTGGAACTTCACCTCTTTTGACGAGGCAATCGAATTCGTCAAGAAGAACCCTGACAGGTACGTGTTGAAGCCGAGCGGCAAGGCCCAAAACGAGAAGGAACTGCTCTTCATCGGCCAGGAGGGAGACGGGAAAGACATCATACAGGTCCTCGAGCACTACAGGGCGAACTGGTCGAAGAAGATCAAAGAGTTCCAGATGCAGAAGTTTGCCGAAGGGGTCGAGATCGCAGTGGGAACTTTCTTCAACGGAAATGACTTCGTAATGCCAATCTGCGTGAACTTCGAGCACAAGAGGCTCTTCCCGGGGGAGCTGGGGCCGAGCACGGGCGAAATGGGAACCTCAATGTACTGGACCAAGAGCAACCCAGCGTTTGACCGGACCCTGCTGAAGATGAAGGATAAACTGGTAGCAAGCAAGTATGTGGGTTACATAGACATCAACTGCATCGCCAACGCGAAGGGAATCTGGCCGTTGGAATTTACTTCGAGGTTCGGATTTCCCACCATTAGCATACAGATGGAGGGGATAACGAGCGAGTGGGGGCAGCTCATGTTCGACATCGCTCACGGGAACGAGACCCAGCCAAAGTCGAAGAAAGGATTCCAGATAGGCGTGGTAGTCGCAATCCCTCCATGGCCATTCGAAGACGAGAAGGCTTTCAAGAAATACTCGGAAGGCGCGACCATACTCTTCAAACGCCAGAGCCTCGACGGGATACACATCGGCGAGGTGAAGCTGGAAGAAGGGGACTGGCACATCGCAGGGAACTCGGGATACGCGCTGGTCGTCACTGGGTCGGGGGCCACGATGTCAGACGCCATCGAGAAGGCGTACCAGAACGTACGAAATGTCATGATACCGAACATGTTCTATCGAAGCGACATCGGACAGCGCTGGACCCACGACAGCGATATGCTGCTCAGCTGGGGATACATCTAACCTCCTGCGTNCTCTGCACGGCTGCGACTCGTGTGCGCGTGGATGCCATGCGGTGCCCGGTTGCGCCAAGCTATGCCTAGTTATGCGTGTTTGTGCCATAGAGCGATTCCAGCGGGGTTGGACAGATGGCAATTACCGAAAAAGAGGGAAAGGGATGTCCTACTTCCATTCATAACCCACGTCGCTGAACGTCNGACATGTCAGGGGAGGAGGTACCTTCGATGAGAACGAGAAGTTCGTTCAACCACGCGAGTTCTGGAGTAGTGGCTTGGAATGTGACAAGGTTTACCGACTTCGGTTTTCCTTCGACGCTCCTACCGATGGCCACCAGGTGCCAAAGAGCTGATTTGCCATCCTTCGTGGTGAACACGCCTTGTCCCGTCTCCCTTGCTGTGTTGGGCCCCTGGACCACGATAATCGTCCCCATGTTCATGCCGCTTGGGAATCGACCTATGCCTTGGACTTGGGACACGAAGTTACCCTCGAGGGTTACGCCGTCTGCACCTACGGACTTTACAGACATCCCCGTTGCCTTTCCATTCTCCTCGAACAGTTTTTCCCCCAGAGGCATTCTGGGTCGGAGAATTCCAGGCCCTTGGCCTACTTACGGGTTTGGCGAGAAACTCCGAACGAATTAGCGACTTGGGTGGTTGAACGAGAACTAGGCCACCTGCGAACCGTCCATGGCGACAACGTAGACATACACATAACGAAGGGAAACCTTCAGGGCGTTTCTGACATTGTGAGGAGTGTGAGCGGGGACGAGCACCGCCGCAGGAGCATGAACGGTCTTCTCCACCCCGTCGCTTTGCAACTCTGCCGTCCCTTCCAAGAGCAGGATTAGTTCCTCTCCATTGCCAGTCTCGTGATTCCCGACTTCTTCACCCTGTTCCAATACAACAAGACCAGACCTGATTTGCCGACTGTCGGAGGCTGAAACGAGTTCCCCCGCCTCGTCAAGATTTCGCACTAGCATTGCCATGCTTCTCGCCCTCATCATTCAGTGTTTAAGCCGTCCTCTTTGCACCCACTCACGAGAACGACCTACGCGTTTGGAATAGGACCATCGAATGACCACCCGTGAAGCGGGACCTCGCTTCATTGAGCGTACTCGAGGGTGACAGGGTCAGGCTGGAGATTCTGCACCAGGCCACGCCCAGGGATCATTCTTCCGCTCCGATACGATGTACCAGATCACAGACGCGATCAGGAGGGCCTGGGCGACCGACCCAAGCACGAGTATGATTGTCGCGGGGATGTTGCCGTTCTCCACCAGGGCGTAGTGCTCAGGCTGAATGAGGGTCTCGCTCAGTGCTACGACAGCAAGCACCAGTCCGAGATAATACGAGATCTTCGGCCGGACGAACGTAAGCGCGCTGTCGACGACAAAGAGCAGCCATCCGAATGTAAGTATATCGAAGACATCAGGAGGAAGAAGGGGCTGAGCCTGCCAAAGGAAGAAGATCCCCAGGAGCGTGGAGAAGACTATCAGCACCTGGATGACCTTCCCTACGGCGACCATTGCCGGCGCCGGCGTCGGTTCGTTATTTCAAACTATTCCAAACTCGAAACTCTTTTGAAGAGTAGGGAATCCGTCGAATCTCATGGCTGCCTTTAGCCACCGGTCGTTCCACCTGCCCGAGTCGAAGCCCCATTTTGCGCCGCCGAAGGAATTCCGCACTCTGCACAGGAAGATTGAGCTCACCGTAGACTTCCAGAAGAAAAGCATCTCTGGATCTTNGCACCTTGGACATTGAACCCATCCAACACGCGCTGGGGAGGGCGCACATCGATGCCTGCGAGCTCGACATCAAGTCGTGCACGGTTGACGGTAGGGAAGTGGAGTTCGAATACGACAACGCGGTCTTGGCGGTCCCACTCCCCGAGAAGGACGGCCNCCCATTCTGTACGTGTGGAATACTCGGCATCACCCAAGGAGGGGCTCTATTTCACTTCCCCCGACGCCGAGCACCCAGAGAAGGAGGTCCAGGCATGGACCCATAGCGAGCCCGAGGCTGCGCGCTTCTGGTACCCCTGCCACGACCACCCTTCAGACAAATCCTCCAGTGAGATGGTCATCAGGGTGCCGAAAGGCTTCAGGGTCATCTCCAACGGGAAGCTCCTCTCAACGGAGGACGAAGGGGAAAGCGTGGTCTTCCACTGGAAGGAGGGAACCCCTCACTCGAGCTACCTCTCGTCGTTCGTTGCCGGCAGGTTCGGCGAAATCACACAGGAAGTCCACGGCCTCAAGCTTCACTACAACTTTCCGGAATCTAGGCGCGAAGACGTGCTGAGGTATTTCGGAGAGACGCCGCGGATAATTGAGGTGCTCGAGGACCTGACCGGCATGAAGTATCCCTACGAGAAGTACGACCAGACCACCGTTCAGGACTTCGTAGCAGGGGGCGAAGAGAACCTCAACGCCACGACGCTGGCCATGAACTATTACCCAGAGGCAGGCACTGAGGAGGACTTCCAGCCAGCTTATTCCAACCCCTTCTCGACAGCGGTCAATCTCGTTGCCCACGAAGCCGCCCACCAGTGGTATGGAGACTGGGTCACGTGTTCCGATTGGTGCCATGCCTGGATCAACGAGGCCTGGGCGACCTATCTGCAGTCGCTCTACGTCGAGAGGACAAGAGGGGCGGATTTCATGCGCTGGGAGATGGGTGCCCGCGAGGCAGAGTACTTCGAAGAGGATGAAAAAGAGTACAGGCGGCCCATAGTGGACAGGGAATACGTGTGGCCCCACGACGTCTTCGACCATACCACCTATCGAAAGGGGGCATCAATGATACACGAGCTGAGGTACATAATGGGCGACGACTCCTTCTTCCGGGGGACCGCTGAATTCCTGAGGAGGCACGCGGAGTCATGCGCCGATACGGACGACATGCGCAAGGCGATGGAGGCGGTCAGCGGACTCCAGTTGGAGGAGTTCTTCGATCAGGCATTCCTGAAGCCCGGCTACCCGGAGTTCCGGGTAGACTACGAATGGGACGACACTGCGAAGACGGCCACCCTTGGAGTGAAGCAGGAGCAGAACACGTCTGACGGCACGCCCGTCTTCAGGCTGCCCTGCGACATCGTGTTCTATGTGGGAGGCGCCAGGAAGAAGTTTAGGGTCATGCTAGACTCGGCGGAACAGACCCTGGTGTTCTCCCTCGCCGCCAGACCATCAGTGGTGGAATTCGACCCGGAAAGGTGGCTGCTGAAGAAGGTGAAATTCGAGAAGACCTTCGATCTCCTCGAGAACCAGCTCACCAAGAGCCAAGACGCGTGGAGCAGGGCTGAGGCCGCCGCGGCCCTCGGGGAAACCGGTTCCGACAGTGCCGTCCAAGCATTGCGGTCTGCCGTGGAAAGGGAGCAGTTCTGGGACGTGAGGGCATGCGCGATGCGTGCGCTGGGGAATATCGGCACCGATCCCGCCCTTGAAGCAATCCTACAAGTCGGCGTCCCCTCGGACAGGAGGGTGAGGCGCGCAATGGCGAAGGCGCTCGGAAGCTTCAAGGACGAAAGAGCGAGGAAGCTGTTGGTCGCGTTCTTGGAGTCCGACGAGAGCCCCTACGTCAGGTGCGAAGCGGCGCTGTCGTTGGCGAAGTCGTGGCCAGAAGGAGCACTTCCCCACCTGAAGAAGGCAATGGGGGTCCATTCTCCGAACGAGACTCTTGCCGAGGCGTGCCTTGAGGCCATGGGGAAGCTAGGAGGCGAGGAGGTCAAGAAGATAGTTGACGACAACCTCGCCTACGGCAAGCCGACCAGGGCGAGAGTGGGGGCATTGAAGGCCATCAAGGCGCGCGGCCGGATCGCGGACGACGAACTCCCGCGCCTGAAGGAGATTTTGGGGCGCGACAAGGAGGACAGGGTGAGGCTGTACCTGATATCTGAGCTCGTGCGCGAGCTCTCCGATGGCAGGTTCCTGGACGCCCTGGCCGAAGTCTCAAAGAAGGACAGGAACGGGAGTGTAAGAAGGCAAGCCCTCGAGGTGTACTACGATCTCACCGGCGAAGCAGACCGCGCTGGAGCCCTGAGCAGACTGAAGGCCGAGGTCGAAGCGCTCAAGGGCGAAGACAGAAGACCCCACCGGTTGGCTGGCTGAAGCTACCCCATGCGCTTCCTCGGGCTGATCCCCCGGGCCGATGTCACCTTCGATTGCTTCGAGGAAAGGAGGCGCTTCATCTTCGGCCCCATGGAGTCGAACACAGCAGCTATGTTGTACCCGGTTTCGGAAAAGGCGTGTCTCTCCTTGGGCGTGTAAATCTCCACAGAGACCTCATACCTGGCGTGAGTCTTCCCTGGCTTCTTCGATTTCACCACCGCCCGGATCTCTTCGATGAACGGGAAGACCTTGACTAGCTCTTCAGAGAGCTTCTCGAACTTCATCTTCGCCTCGCTGGCTTCCACTGGCTCATCGGGGAGGCCGACGATATAGTATGGCGGGTTGGATTCCCGGGGATACATCTAGAAACAGCTGATGGCCATCTGGAGCCGTCTTTATGGGTTCTGGCTCCTTCCCCCGGATGACAGGAGCCCGAATCATCGATGCCCGTCCGCCCAGGTCGCAAGGCGCGTGGGGCGCTAGCGTGGTCGGATTCCCAGAACCCCACCGAGCTCAGTCAGAGATGATACGACGAAGTCTGGCCCTGCTGCCGCCAGCCGGTCGGCCGTGTAGCTCCCCGTCGTCACCGACACGCTCCTTATCCCCGCACCCTTCGCAGCCGCGACGTCGTAGGGGGTGTCTCCCACGTAGTACACGTCTTCCTTCGGAAGGGAGAGAATCGAGACAGCTCGCAGGAGCCCTTCGGGCCTCGGCTTCATGGTCTCAGTGTCGTTTCTGGTGAGCACGAATTCAAAGAAGCCGAGGAGTCCTGCCACTGTCAGGGACCTGGTTGCCGCCTTCGTCCCGCTGTTCGTCAGCACCCCGAGCCTGACACCATTCGCCTTCAGGCTGGCGAGCGCCTCACGGATTCCTGGGATGGGCCTGGTGGATGCTATGTCTTTCAGTTCGAAAGCATCGAGGATGTCGAATGCCTTCCGCCTGTAGTCCTCGTACGCTTCGTCCCCCGGGGACATTCTTGCCTTGGCAGCGTCCAGGATGTCCTGTGTGGGGGTCGACAGGTCCAACCCCGAGGTGTCCACTCCCCTGGCCCCGAGTTCCCCGATCAGAGCGCTTCTGACCCCCTGGGCGTCAAACTTGAAGTAGACGAGGGTGCCGTCTATGTCGAAGATGGCTGCGACGGCCATGTCAGGCTAGATCTTCTTCTTCGAAAAGAGAATCAGAATGGCGAGCCCCACGAACCCGAGGGCGACCACAAGAATCGCGATTGCCGTCAGAGTGTCCGACCCCGCCTGAAGGACTGGCAGGTGTGGAAACAACCTGCGCGCCGTCCACTCATCTTCGTATTTATCCCTTGAGGGCGGGCAACGGTTTGAACCGTTAAGTAGCCAGCCAACTTCCGCGAGCATGTGCCGCCTCGAATAACCTGCTACGGCGGAGTCGGGGAAATAGGCGGGAACAAATTCATCCTCGAGGACGAGGGTGTCAAGGTGGTCCTCGACTTCGGCACTGGGTTCTCGGACGGCTCAGATTATTACGATTCGTCCATCGCGCCCAGGGGAGTCAACGGGGCTGGCGATCTGTTCGAGTTCGATCTACTTCCACAGTTGCCCGGGCTCTACTCCGAGGAATCTCTTCAGAACACGGGCGTCAGGTACACCGAGCCTGAATATGATGCCGTCGTTTTGAGCCACTACCACTCGGACCACACAGGAAGGATCGGACACATAGACGGCAAGATTCCAGTTTATTGCGGCGAGACGACGTCCCTGATTCACGACGCCTACAGCGGCTCCACGGGCTCCCCTCTTGACGGGCGCACCATCAGGACCTTCAGGACAGGGGACAAGTTCGCAATTGGCCCCATGGAGTTCCGCCCCATCCACGTTGACCATTCCATCCCCGGAGCCTACGGATTCGTCATTCACACCAGCGGAGGGACGATTGTGTACACCGGGGACTTCCGGTTTCACGGGCCTGCCGGATCGATGACCCGGGAGTTCGTGGACGCCGCGAAGCTGGAGAAGCCAAAGCTGCTGCTCACGGAGGGGACGAGGGTGAGCCCCGGGGACGACGCGGCCAACATGAGCGAGACCGCGGTGAAGAGTCAAGCGATGAAGATGGTGACAGGGACCAGGGCACTCGTCTTCTCCACATTCAGGGGGAACGACGTAGACAGGGTGAACACGTTCTTCGATGCCTGCCAGGCGAGCGGAAGGCGGCTCCTGGTCTCCATGAAGGTGGCCCTGCTTCTGGAGAAGCTCAAGGCAGACAGGGGGCTCCGGGTCCCACGCGTCGGGAGGGATGTTGACGTCTACCTCCGGAGGAAGAGGTCGGGCAGGTTCGATGATTCGGACTACTACTCCTGGGAGAGGCCCTTCATAGCGAAGGGCGTCACGGCCGAGGATGTCAGGAAGGTCCAGGGGAAGGTCTTCCTGCACCTCGAGGCCTGGAACTTCCCTGAACTAATCGACATCAAGCCCGAACGAGGGGGGACCTACATCCATGCGGCCACCGAGGCGTTCAACGAGGAGGGAGAGAAGGAGGAGACGCTGATCAGAAACTGGGTGGAACACGTGGGGTTCCACTATGCTCAGCTTCACGCGTCTGGGCATGCCCCGGCGAGCGAGGTGGGAGAGCTGGTGCGGAGCATATCGGCGAAGAAGGTGGTGCCGATCCATACGGAGCACCCGGAGCTGTTCGGACAGTTCGACAGCAAAGGGAGATGGATTCTCGAGCCTCCGACCAGGGGGAAGGCTGTTTCACTGGCCGCCTGAGCCAACAAGCAGAAATAGGGTCGGCTGGGGTCGCACACTGTTGAGGAGCGAAGGGGCAAAAGACCTCGCGGATGCGGCGGTCTCGAAGGCCCGCGCCGCCGGCGCGACATACGCGGAGGCGAGGGTACAGAAGACGTGGGAGAGGCAGTTTGTCCTAAAGAACGGAGAGTCACAGCCATCCTTCTTCGGCGAAGGGTACGGTATCGGAATAAGGGTGATCTCCAGGGGGGCGCTCGGGTTCGCAGCCACCAACGACATGAGGGCGGCGTCGGTGGCCGAGCTGGCGAGGAGGGCGGTGAGGCTCGCCTCGGCTTCATCCGAGGTGCTGAAGAGACCCGTTGAATTCGACGACTCGAAGCCCATCCGGAGGAAGTGGGCGCCGCCGGAGACGCGAAGGGTTGAGAACGCGGATTCAGAATGGCTGAGGAAGGTTCTCCTCGACATTGAGGGTCGGATAGCAGATGGAAAGGCCGGGGTGAAACTCCCGGGGCGGCTCCTCTACCTCGGGGCCGAGCTAGAGGAGAGGTACTACGTGAACAGCGACGGGGCGCGGGTCGAAGGGAGGTTACCAAGGGTTGGGTTCCTCGGCTCCTTGACCGCCATCGAGGGCGGCGCCACAGCCCAGCGGTTCATCCAGCAGGGCGAGACGGGCGGGCTCGAGGTTGTGAAGCGCGTCGGCCTCGTGGACAAGGTCGAGGAAGAAGCGAAGGTCATGGGGAAGATTCTCAAGGCCACTACGAAGCCACCGACGGGCATCCTGGACGTCCTGCTGAGTCCAGAGCTCTCCGGAATCGCGGCTCACGAGTCAGTCGGGCACCCTCAGGAGGCCGACAGGGTCCTGGGCAGGGAAGGGGCCCAGGCAGGCGAGTCCTACCTGAAGGCGGGCAGTCTCGGGAGCAGGGTGGGGAGCGCCGAAGCGAACGTCAGCGACGACCCCAACCTCCTTCACTCGAATGGGTTCGTGCCCGTCGATGACGAAGGCGTCGAGGGGAAGAAGCGCTTCCTTATCAAGGACGGTATCATCAGCGAGTTCCTGCAGAACAGGGCCACGGCGAAGGAGTTCGGCATCCTTAGCAACGGCGCGTCGAGAAGCGCCGCCTTCGACAGGGAGCCCATCATCCGTATGTCAAACACCTTCGTCGAGCCGGGAGATTACTCCACCGATGAGATCATCAAAGAGGTGAAGCACGGCGTGTTCTTCAAGACCTACACGGAATGGAACATAGACGACAAGAGGCTCAATCAGAGGTACGTCGCGCTGGAGGCTTACCTGATCGAGCAGGGGGAGCTGAAGGGACTGGTCAAGTCCCCGGTGCTCGAGATTACCACGCCGAAGCTGTGGGGGAGCGTGAAAGCGAGGAGCAAGCACATGGAATTCGAAGCAGCGACGTGTGGGAAGGGAGACCCGCAGCAGGGCGCGCCCGTGTGGACCGGAGGCCCCGAAACGCTACTGTCAGGGATCAAGCTGGGGTCAAGGTGAGCCATTGGATCTAGAAGAGTTGAACGACGTCGCGATCGGTGCGGCCAAGAGGCTTGGCGTCGACGACGCGGTCGCCCTTGGCTCCAGGAGTGGAGACAGCATGATCAGGTTCGCCAACAATTCCGTCACGGTCGTCAACAGGGTGGAGGAGTCGGAACTCACAGTCTACCTCGCGAAGAGCAGGCGTAGGGCGCTGGCCTCGACGTCGAACCTTGAGCCCGCTGCGGTGAGGAAGTTCGTCGGCGACCTCTTCTCGTCAATGGAGGGACTCCCGGAGTCGGACTACGTGCCGCTCCCGGACAAACCTTCCCGATACGCCCCAAGCAGCCAAGGATACGACAGGAAACTGGAGTCCATCGGGGACGAACTCCCAGACATGGCAAGGGCAGCAATCGACTCCGCGACGGCGGCCGGGGGAAAAAGGTCAGCAGGAGTGATAAGCGCAGGAAAGGGCACCGTAGCCATCCTGACTACAGCAGGTACGCGCGGCGTCGACTCCCGCACCGCGATCACTCTGAACATCCGGTCCTTCGCTGAGAAGGATGCCAGTGGCCACGGGCTATCGTGTTCGTCCTCCCTTGCTGGCTTCGACCCGGAGGAGGCAGGGAGGAGGGCCGGAGGCGGCGCGAAGACGATGCGAAACGCTTCGGAGCCCGAGGCCGGAAAGTACGCGCTCCTCCTGAGCCCGACGGTCGCCTCGAACCTCGTCGAGACCATAGCCTCCGCCGCCTCTGCGTTCTCAGTGGACGCCGGGACATCTTACCTGGCGGACAAGCTTGGCAAGAAGGTTGCCGCCCCTTCGTTCAGCCTCACCGATCATGGCGTTACGAAAGGTGGGTTCGGAGGGAGGGTCTTCGACGACGAGGGGATCGAGACAAGATCAAGCAAGATCATAGACGGCGGGGTCCTGAGGAGCTACCTGCACAACCTCACGACCGCAAGAAAGTGGAAGGTCAAGAGCACGGGGAATGCCGGCTTCGTCAGCCCCCACCCCTGGAACCTCGAGATCGCAGCTGGAGACTGCAGCTACGACGAGATGTTGGGCGAGATGAAGACGGGCATCGTCCTAACCAGCAACTGGTACACGCGCTTCAAGAACCACAGGACGGGAGAATTTTCCACCGTCCCGAGGGACGGGGCCTATCTCGTTGAGCATGGGAAGGTGGTGAAACCGCTGAAGGGGATGAGGATGGGGGACGACCTCGAGCGTATGTTCTCCTCTGTAACGCTGCTTTCGAAGCGAAGGGAATGGGTTCAGTGGTGGGAGGTCGATACGCCAACTCTATGCCCCTGGATAATGATCGAAGGCGGGACGATAACCAGGGCCTACGGTTGAGGGGTGGGTTGCGCCATGGTACGGGCTCCTACCTGACCACGGGTACCGTCTCGAGCGCCTGGTTGAGGAAAGCGTCGTCCGGCTCGTAGTCGACCAACCTGTTGCAGAGCTTGTCCTCGTATGCCTTGAGGTCTAGGAGGCCGTGGCCGCTGAGGTTGAAGAGGATCGACTTGGGTTCGTTCCTCTTTTTGCAACTGAGGGCGATGTCTATGGCTGCCTTCACCGCATGGTTCGTCTCAGGAGCCGCGAGTACTCCCTCTGTCTGGGCGAAGAGGATGCCAGCTTCCATCACCTCGTTCTGGGAGTAGGCGACGCTCCGCATGTACCCTTTGTCTATGAGCATGCACATGGATGGCGCCTTCCCATGATACCTGAGACCCCCGGCATGGATGGGAGGGCACTGATAGGAGTGGCCCACCGTGTGCATCTTCAGGAGTGGAGTGGTCTCGCCCGTGTCAGCGAAGTCGTACCTGTAGGAACCGCGGGTGGTGGAGGGGACCGCCTTCGGCTCGACGGCGACGAATTCGGATTCGCTGTGGCCCCGGAGTTTGTCTCTCATGAAGGGGTAGGCCAGGCCAGCGTAGTTGCTCCCGCCGCCGATGCACCCCACGACGTAATCGGGGGCTGAGTCGAACTCCTCCATCTGCAGCTTGGCCTCCTCGCCGATCACGGACTGGTGAGTAAGGACATGGTTGAGAACGCTTCCCAGGGCGTACTTCGTGTTGTCGTGGGTGACGCAGTCTTCGATGGCCTCGCTGATGGCAATGCCTAGGCTCCCTGGATGGTCAGGGCTCCGCTCAAGGAACTCCTTGCCGACGTTCGTCCTGGAGCTGGGTGAGGCGTGGACCTTGGCGCCGTATACCTCCATCAGAGTTCTCCTGTAGGGCTTTTGGTCATAGCTGCTCCTCGTCATGTATACGGTGAGATCTATGCCGAAGAGCGCGGTGGCCAGGGCGAGCGCGCTCCCCCACTGTCCCGCGCCGGTCTCGGTCGTGAGCCTTTCGGTGCCTTCCTTCATGTGGTAGTACGCCTGGGCGATGGCGGTGTTGGGCTTGTGGCTCCCGGCAGGGTTGAGGTCCTCTCGCTTGTAGAAGATCTTTGCCGGGGTCTTGAGTCTCTGCTCGAGCCTGGTGGCCCGGTAGAGAGGGGTCGGCCGGCCAAGGCGGAGATACGCCTCCTTGACCTCCTCTGGGATCGGGATGAACTCCTGGGTCGAGACCTCCTGCATCACGCACTCCTTGGCGAAGAGGCGGAGCAGAGGCTCTGGGGCCATGGGCTGCATCGTCCTCGGGTCCAGGGGAGGCGGGAGCGGTTCCGGCAGGTCATGCTGGATGTTGTAGTAGTTGTCCGGCAGTTCGTCCTGCGAGAGGATCGCCTTGAGCCGTGGTCCTTTCATGGGCAGGCCCGGTTATCTGACAGATAAATGCAATCGTGGTCACTTATGTGCATCATTTCCGCACGGAAAATGGGGAAGAACGTTCAATAACGCGCATTTCAGTACACGTTCTAGTGTGGCCTAGAATAAGGTCTGAGTTCCAGAGGCAAACGGTCAGGCCCGCGGTGGTGCGCAAGATGATCGAGTGCGGCATGAGGGTCTCGGATGACATGAAGATCTGCGTCGGGGATGTCGAGGTGGACTATCTGGCCGTCGCACGGGCCGTGGGAGTCGACAGGAGGGTAGTCAGACAGACCGCGGAACAGATACGGAAGAGCCCCTATCTTTATTCGGTTTTCTCCAGGACCAAGCCACTCGGGACGAGCCTCGTCGACCTGGTGTCACTGCTCGGGTACACGGCGATTGTGGTCGAGGCAAATCCGAAGTCCCCGGGGGTGATGGCAGAGGTGGCGGGAATCCTGTCGCGGCACGGGATGGTCGTCAGGCAGGCCGTGGCGGAAGACCCGGAGATGGTCCCTGATGCGAAGATGACCCTGGTCGTCGAAGGGCAGCTGACCGGCCAGGCCATGGAGGAGTTAAACGGCCTTAAGGTCGTGTCGAGCATAAAGATACTGAAGTAGATTGACGCGCAGATTCGACGTCGCTGTCATGCACGACTACTATGTCGACAGGCTCATCCACTTGGANGAAGTAGATTGACGCGCAGATTCGACGTCGCTGTCATGCACGACTACTATGTCGACAGGCTCATTCACTTGGACTCGTTCGAAGAGCTTTCCAGGGTGGTCGCTGCGAAGAAGGCTTCCGGGGGCGGGGGGATCCACGGGACGAGTCAGGAGGAGGTCAGGGGAGGGAACGCCGTGAACCTCGCCCATGCACTGGCGAGGCTAGGACTGAGGACCCTGCTNGGTTAGGGGAGGGAACGCCGTGAACCTCGCCCATGCACTGGCGAGGCTAGGACTGAGGACCCTGCTCATCACACACAGCGACGCTTCCCACGAGCCGCTGCTGAGAGGGGCCTTCGAGGGCCTCGATGCGGAGCTGAGGGTCAAGCCACTGCCCGCGGCGTTGACAGTCGCATTCGAAGAAAGGGTGAACGTCATGCTCGGCGACGAGAAGGGAGCCTCGGACTTCGGCCCGTCGCTCTTGGACGATTCGGACTGGGAGGCTCTCCGAAGCTCGAGGGTGGTCTGCTCTGTAAACTGGGCCGCAAACCGCCAGGGCACGAAACTGCTCTCCGGGTTGAGAAGGCGGATGGGTAGGGAGAAGACCATCTTCCTCGACCCGGCTGATTTCAGGGACAATATCCATGGCTTCGCCGAACTCCTTCGCCTGATCGCGAGGAAACACGTCGTCGACTGGTTGAGCATGAACGAGCAGGAAGCGATGGCAGCCGCAAAAGTGCTCAGGCTGAAGGGCAGGGTCCCGGAAGAAATCTGTCTGGAGATCGCAAGAAATCTGGGGGTTGTTTTCGACCTTCATGGCACGAGAATGTCCTTCACCAGCGAGGGGACACGCGTGACCAGGGCCGCCGCGCAGCGCGTGACTACCAGAAGGCTCACCGGCGCGGGGGACATTTGGGACGCGGGGGCGATCTGCGGAAGGATGATGGGTTTGGATGAGGCTAGCAGGCTCAGGTTCGCCAACGCTGCGGCAAGGCTCTACCTCCAGAGCGGGGAACATCTCCCGCCGACGCTTGGTGAAGTCAGAAGGGCGATTCGGTGACTACTTCTCGAGCATTCGGGAGAACGTCCAGGAGACGGTGTTCAGGATCTCGTTGAGCCTTGGCTTGTCTCTGTAGTTCTCAATCATGAGTTTCGTAATGGCCCCGTTGACCTCGTCGACGTCATAGCGGAGCTCTGTGCCCTTTGCCAGTTTGCCCGCGCCAGCAAGCTCCTCATCCTTCGTCTTAATCCCCTGCAGTATCTTCCCCATCAGAAATGACTTGAAAGGAGGCGTTGAAGTCTTCAGGACTACCCCGCTGACGGGCTCTATGGCCACGGCATCGGGGGTGATCGTCGCCCTTGCTATGACCTGGCCCCCCTTGTCGCGCTTCAGCTCTCTGACCTCGGGCGCCTCCTTCGATTCGGACATCATCTCGTTCGCCTGCCTGAACGTGGTCGCCCTGAGGCTGTTGTCGACGTAGCTTAGCGTCTCCTTGAGGCGCTCCATCTCCTCTTCCAGTTCGGCGATTCTCTGCTCGAGCCACAGCTTCAGCTCAGCCGCCCTCTTCGTGTCTCGATCGGGAGCCTCCATTGAGGCATGTCCGGCCGGGTTGCGCTAAAAACGTTAGCGGGTCCGCGCTCCGCCGAGAGGGGTAGCGGTGAAAGTGTTAAGTCGGTTCTGAAGGGACCACGCGCGCTTGCTTAGGGCCTCCCGGCGCACTTCGTTCGTTGCCGGGGCTGCAGTGTTCGCAGTGCTATACGCGATACTCGGACTGATCCCCGTCGCCCCCTACATAGGTGTCGGCAGCTTTCTCACCTTCAGGGAGGTAGTTAGCCCCCTGGCGGGGATGATCTTCGGGCCGCTGACGGGGGGGTTCTCCATGATAATCGGGAACTTCGTAGACTTCGCCTTCGGCAAGCCAGTAGTGTTCGATTTCCTGGACTTCGTGCCTGACCTGGCTTCCGCAGTCCTGGCGGGTCTGGTCTTTACCGGGAGGAGAAAGGCGGCCCTGGTCCTGCCATTGGGCCTGATGGCATGGTATTCCCTCGACCCCCTCTCAGTTGACACGGTCGTAGTCGAGGGAACCCCCATCCCGTTTCTCTGGATGCACCTGCTCTCGGTCGCGACCCTGGCCATTGCCCTGGCCTACGAGGCGCGGGGAAAAATCAGCAGGTTGCACCCCGCATTTGTCGCCGCCACCGTCTTCGCATCCACGA
>OCOJ01033123.1_pt1 | contig 16173 bp, 15 predicted proteins | sample 1539251 | NCBI WGS metagenome assembly OCOJ01 (sample SAMN01911457, study PRJEB22624) | soil metagenome | biome: Soil | place: Malaysia | collected 2012-04-30 | depth RA_metagenome m | reverse complement strand
GTGACGGCGGCGTTCTTGAAGCTTTTGCCGAAATGGCTCGTGGTTTTTGGTCTGGTGCTCGCGGTTTGTGGCGAGCTGAGCTGGCTAAACTTGCTGTTCCCGAAGGCGCTTTTTCTTATTCCCCTGACGAGGTTTCCGGGGTTTGTGTGGCTGATTGCTACCGGTTTTGTGCTTCCGAAAACCGCTGCGGGCAGGCTGAGCCGATAGGCAGATAATCCGCCCGCGTGAGGGGACGCCAGCGTATGGAGGCCGCTTTGTTTCAGTCGACGGCCAGGCGTTGCAACATGATTTCTTTTACCCGTTGCGGAGTAATGCCTTTGTGATACTCCTGGGACAGCGGATGGTCGGTGCGCTCCAATCTGAAGTTCGCGCGTACGCCCGGTTCTTGGATATGGGCATACATCTTGAGATTGAGTGTATCGGGGTATTCAGGAATCTGAGAGCTCAACCAGGAAAACATGGGGGGCAACTCGGTGCGCTTGGGATCCTCATCGAGGTCCAGAAGTTTTTGGAAGTTCTCCCGGCTTAACGAGCCCCATACTCCCCAACGGAAGCTCTCCCCGGTGCCGATGATCGGAAGGTGAATGATTCCGCGAACGAAAAAATCCCTGTCCTCGACAGCACAGTAGTCTCCGGTAAGGAAGGTCTTCTGACGGTTCTTGCTCCAACGGGGGAGAAGCTCAGCCCGCTTACTTACTGCTTCGTTCTTCTCGCTCCAGTAGTAGGGGGAATCATAACTAAAGTCGAGACAGGGTCCCGAGTGCCATTCTTCGCAGCTGCTACACTTCCACCGGAGGTTTGCGAGATCGTCGAGAGCGACTGATGGTTTGGTGTTGCGAATGCGTGCCCGCTCATAGCAGCCTGAGCAAAGTATCACAATCTTTATCAGTTTCTCCGATTCCTCATTCCAGCCGCCGTGGGCCTCGCGAATGAGTTCACAATTGTCGCACCAGGCATCAGGAAAGGGATTCTTGGTCGTGGGTTCCTCGCGGTTAAACCCGAGCCCAGTGGTTTCTCCTGTGAGATGCACGCAGACATATGTCTTTTCGCACTCGCCATGTGCTGCGCATTGAATCTTGCTTGTCATTAACGGACCATCCTCCCGTGGGAACACGCTTGTGTCAACGGGCTCAGGCGCGTAAAGCCCCGGCAGTCGTTTCCAGATTGTCTGAGCCGAAATGCCGAATGCGGTCTATCGGAGGGCTATACTGGTGGCCGTGAAGATTGCGCTGATTTCGACGTATGAGCTGGGGCGGCAGCCGTTTGGGTTGGCGTCGCCAGCGGCGTGGCTGCGGAAGCGCGGGCACAGTGTGATCTGCTTGGATCTTTCGCGGCAGGCGCTCAATGAGGGGGCGGTTCGAGCCGCCGAGTTGATCGCATTTTATGTACCGATGCATACGGCGACGCGGCTGGCTGGCACGCTGATTCCTTCGCTGCGGAAGCAGAATCCCACGGCGCATTTTTGCTGCTATGGGTTGTATGCGCCGATGAATGCAGAGTATTTGCGGAAGCTAGGTGTGGAGACGGTGATTGGTGGGGAGTTTGAGAAGCAGTTGGCGGATTTGGCGGAGGGGCTGAAGCGGTCGAGGGCTGCGGTTTCGCTGGAGCGGCTGGAGTTTGAGGTGCCGGACCGGAGTGGGCTGGCGCCTTTGCGGCAATATGCGCACTTGGTGATGCCTTCGGGGAAGCATCGGACCGTTGGTTATACGGAAGCGAGCCGCGGGTGCAAACATTTGTGCCGGCATTGTCCGATTGTGCCGGTTTACAACGGGATTTTTCGAGTTGTGGACCGCCACGTGGTGCTGGCGGACATCCGCCAGCAGGTGGCGGCAGGGGCGGAGCACATTACGTTTGGCGACCCGGATTTTTTCAACGGCACCGGGCATGCGATGGCGATTGTGGAGGCGCTGCACCGGGAGTTTCCTGGGATCACGTATGACGTGACAATCAAAGTCGAACATCTGAGGAAGCACGAAAAATATTTGCGTGTCCTTCGCGATACGGGCTGTTTGTTTGTGACCAGCGCGGTCGAGTCTTTGGACGATCATGCTCTTCAAAAACTGGAGAAGGGGCACACGCGGGAGGATTTCCTGCACGTCGCCGAGAGGTTTCGTGAGCTGGGGCTGACGCTGCAACCGACGTTTGTGCCCTTCACGCCGTGGACGACGCTCGAAGGCTATTTGGATCTGTTGCAGACGTTGAACGAGCTGGAGCTTGGCGATGCGGTTGCGCCGATTCAGCTTGGGATTCGTTTGCTGATTCCGGCGGGGTCGCGGCTGCTGGAATTGGACGACATCAAGGAACTAGTTGGGCTGTTCGATGAGGCGGCGCTGGTCTTCCCGTGGCGGCATTCGGATGCGCGAGTGGATGCGCTGTGCGAAGAAATACAGGAAATTGTGGCGTCGAGCGAAAAACTTAAGCGCTCGCGAGCGGCGACCTTTGCTCGAATCTGGCGCGCGGCGAAGGAAGCGGCTGGCGTCAGCGTGGAGGAAGGCGCGCTGCCGCTTCTCGTGGCGCGCGCGGCAGTGCCTTATCTAAACGAGCCTTGGTATTGTTGAGCGGAGCCGACGCGGGACCAGTTGGTCCCCATCGCGCAAGCCCGGGAAGCAGTGCGGCAAGCGGAGGCGTTTCTGTAGCTGAAGCGGCAAGAATCTACGTATGAATGCAAACACGAAACGAGTTTTGGTTTTTGCGGTGAAGCTGGGCTACCAGACGCACAGCTTTGATGAGGCGGCGCGGAAACTTGGCGTGGAACTCGCGTTCGTGACGGATCGCTGCCACCGGCTCGAAGACCCGTGGGGGGATCGGGCGATTCCGGTGCATTTCGAATCGCCGGAAGGAGCGGCGTACGCGGTGCTGGTTGAGCTTCGCAACGAGAAGGTGGACGGAATGCTCGCGTTAGGAGACCGCCCGGCGGTTGCGGCGGCGTACGCGGCGCGGGAACTCGGAATTCATTACAACCATCCCGCGGCCGTGGAAGCTTGCCGGAACAAGCGGCGAATGCGCGAAGTGTTTCGCGAAGCGGCATTGCCTGTTCCGTGGTTCAAAGCCATTGCATTGCATCCGGTGCCCGAGCCGGACCTGCTGGGGATTTCGTATCCATGTGTTTTGAAACCGCTGAGTCGATTTGGGAGCCAGGGAGTGATTCGGGCCAACAATCGCCTTGAGTTTCGGGAGGCTGCGCTGCGGATACGCGAGCTGCTGGCATCGCCCGAGATTCGCGCGACGCGGGAAGCGGACCTCCATCAGTTGCTGGTCGAAGGATATATCCCTGGCTGGGAAGTGGCAGTGGAGGGATTGCTGACGAATGGGGAGTTGCGCGTGCTGGCCATTTTTGACAAGCCGGATCCGCTCGAAGGGCCGTATTTCGAAGAAACGATTTATGTGACGCCGTCGCGGCTTGAAGATTCGGTGCAGCGGGAGATTGAGCGGTGTGCGGCCAACGCGGTGCGGGCGCTGGGATTGTCCCACGGGCCCGTGCATGCAGAATTTCGAATCAACGATGAAGGGATTTGGCCATTGGAAGTTGCCCCTCGGCCGATTGGCGGGCTTTGCGCGCGCGCGTTGCGTTTTGCCCCAGATGAGAATAACGAGGCAATCGGATTGGAAGAGCTGCTTTTGCGCCATGCGCTCGAGTTGCCGGGAAGTGACTGGCCGCGCGAGAAACTCGCTTCCGGCGTGATGATGATTCCAGTTCCGAAGAGCGGAATGCTTGAGAAAGTGGAAGGAGAGGAAGAAGCACGCAAGGTTGCAGGAATCACCGGGTTGGAAATCACCGCGCGCTTGCACGACCACATCGATGCCTGGCCGGAAGGCTCGAGCTACCTCGGGTTTCTGTTCGCGCGAAGTCAAACCGCCGAGGAAGTGGAGAGTAGCCTGCGCGAGGCTCATGGGAAACTGCGCTTCGAATTGACGCCGCGGCTGCCAGTCGAGCATCCAGCGACCGGCCGGATTGTCGGCGCGTAAGGCTAGCGGATGATCAGCCCTTGGCTTTGGGAGGGACGTAGCCTTCGGGAAGCTTGGCGCCTTCGCCGAAGAAAAACTGTTCCATTTGCTCTTCCATAATTTTTTGAGAGCTGGGGTCGAGGGGATTGAGGCGGTACTCGTTCATGATCATCTTGGAGTGTTCCAGCCACATCTTCCAAGCTTCCTTGGAGACGTTTTCGTAGACGCGCTTACCCAGTTCGCCTTTCCAGGGAACGCGGTCGAGGCCGGGCATGTCTTTGTCAAATTTCACGCAATGCACCATTCGTGTGCCGGGCTTGACCGGTTCGTTGGAAACCGGCGTCGCACCGCAAGGCTCATTGGCCATTGGAAACTCCTCGTCAAGAATGCAGTTTCGAACATACTGCAACTGCGGGAATTTTCCTAGTGCCGAAGGCAGTGGCGGCTCAAGACAACGCTTAGGGAACTTGCATCGCTGCGCGAAGGAATCGATTACCATTGGTGCTTTGAGTTGCCAGGAGGTTTGCATGAGAATCGTCACGGCTCTATTGGGATTGCTGCTTGTTGGTGTGCTGTCTGCACAAACAGAAAGCCACTTTCAGCGGCCTTTTGCCGTAGTACAGGCCGATCAGCATGAGACTGCTGGTGCATCGACGACGAGCGGCCAATCGAAGATTGATCCGGCCAAGGAAGCCGATATCCGCCGGCTGCTGGAACTGAGTGGCGCCAAAACACTCGCCGTGCAAACCATGAACACCATGCAAGAGAGCATCAAGCCCATCATGTCGAATTCTCTGCCGCCGGGGGATTACCGCGACAAACTCATTGATCTATTCTTCGAGAAATTCCGCTCCAAGGCCGACGTGCAACATTTGATGGACATAGCGGTGCCTGTTTATGACAAATATTTGTCCGGTGAAGAGGTCAAAGGACTGATCAAGTTTTACGAGACGCCGCTGGGGCAGAAAACCGTGAAGACGCTGCCGCAAATGATTGGGGAAATCCAGGAGCAAACCAAGGATTGGGGCGAAAACCTGGGACGAGAATCGATGCTTGAGGTTCTAGCCGAGCACCCCGAACTGGAAAAGGCGATGGAAGCGGCCCAGAAATCGCAGCAGCCTTGACAGTCGGCGAAGTCAGGCAAAAAAAGGCCAAGAAATAAGTTTCAGCGTTTCGTTCATTCGGCCGAGTTGAACCGTTTAAATTGCGGCAATTGCGTGTTTTCTGAGCCGCAAACGTTTAGTATGTATAGCCTTGCCGGAGCATCAGAGGAGCTGCGCCTTGGCTGAGATTACCACGCTGTTTTGGGACATCGGCGGTGTCATTCTTACGAACGGCTGGGACCGCAAGTCGCGCCAAGAAGCCGCGGCGGCCTTCCAGTTGGATTGGGAAGACTTCCAGGACCGGCACGAGCTCACCTTTCCCGCGTTTGATTCCGGTCAGATTTCCCTGAATGAATATCTTGACCGAACCCTTTTTTATCGCGCGCGGCCATTCACGCGGGAAGAGTTCACCGCATTCATGTTCGCTCAATCGAAGGAGTTTCCGGGAAGCCGCGCCATTCTGGATGCCGCCGCGCGGACAGGCAAGTATTTCATCGGAGCCATCAACAATGAGCCACTGGAACTCAACCAATACCGCATCGAAGCTTTTCAATTGCGCCGCGACTTCGAGGTTTTCTTTAGCTCCTGTTACGTGCGCTCGCGCAAACCGGAAGAGGCTATTTTTCGTATAGCGCTGGAGGTCACGCAGCGATCCCCGGAGGATTGCGTCTTCATCGATGACCGGCCCTTGAATCTCGAGAATCCCCGGCGATTGGGCATGAACGTCATCCACTATGAGAATCCAGAACAATTGCGGTCCGAATTGAGAAACCGCGGGGTTGAGGTATAGTTTTCTGCCCGCGTAGCCTGCGCGAATGGCCCGGGAACGAGCAGAGGAGACCGATGACTGAAGCTAGAACTCGCCCAGGAAATCTCTACGAAGGCGCGGCCGAGCCCTGCGCGGTGATCCTGTTTGGCGCTTCGGGTGACTTGGCCAAGCGCAAGGTCATTCCGGCGATGTACGATCTGGCGGTCCACGATTCGCTTGGGGAGCGCTATGTGATCGTCGGCTTTGCCCGTACTCCGATGAGCGACGAGAGCTTTCGCGCCACAACGGGCGAGGCTGCAAAAACCATTTCCGAAGTGGGACCGATTGACCCGAAGAAGTGGGCCGAGTTTGCCGCAAATCTTTATTACAGCCCGGGTGCCTATAACGATCAAGGAGCCTACGCGCCACTGGCAAAACGCTTAGCCGAGCTCGAAACGGCAAAAAATCTAGGCGGGAACCGGCTCTTCTACCTTTCTACGCCGCCTGAGGTTTATCCGGACATCATCGAGCAATTGGGGCGGGCAGGGTTGGCGCGGCCTTCCAATCCGAATTCCTGGGTGCGCATCATTATCGAGAAACCGATTGGGCGGGATCTGGCGACGGCGAAGGAACTCAACAAGATTGTTCTGAATGTGTTCGAGGAACAGCAGGTCTACCGCATCGACCATTACCTCGGCAAGGACACGGTGCAGAACCTGCTCGTGCTGCGATTCGGCAACGGCATTTTCGAGCCGCTCTGGAACCGCAACTACGTCGACCATGTGCAAATCACCGCGGCCGAAACACTGGGAGTAGAACGCCGCGGCGGCTTTTACGAGACTGCCGGGGCGCTGAGGGACATGATTCAAAGCCACGTTCTGCAACTTACCTCGCTCGTGGCCGTGGAGCCGCCGGCATCTTTCGACGCAACGGCGGTGCGAAATGAGAAGCTGAAAGTTCTGCAATCGATCCGCCCGTTTAATCTCGAAATGGTGGCGCAGTCCGTCGTGCGCGGCCAATACGCGCCGGGACAAATTGACGGCAAACCGGTTCCCGGCTACCGGCAAGAGCCGGGAGTTAATCCTCACTCGCGCACCGAAACATTTGTTGCGGCCCGCCTGCTCATCGACAACTGGCGCTGGGCCGGCGTGCCCTTTTACTTGCGCACCGGTAAACGCCTTGCCACTCGCAGCACGGAGATCATGATCNGAATTCCGGCGCGCGCCGCACATCGTATTCCGCGAGCGCGAAATCGAGCCCAACCGGCTGGTCCTAAACATTCAGCCGGATGAAGGCATCTCGGTTTCCTTCGGCGCCAAGCGTCCGGGAACGGAGATGAGCATCGGCAATGTAACCATGAACTTCAGCTACCGCGAAGGGTTCGGCGACTCTTCGCGAAGCGCTTACGCAACACTGGTCAACGACTGTTTGCGCGGCGATGCAACGCTGTTCGACCGCGGCGACAACGTGGAAGCGGCCTGGTCGCTCGTCGAGCCGATCTTGGACGTGTGGACCGCGGCGAGAACGGCCACAGTTCCGTTTTACATGGCTGGAAGCTGGGGGCCGAGCGAGTCGGATGCATTGCTCGAGCGCGATGGCAGGCGCTGGTACAACCCAGCATGATCAGGCAGCAGTGCGATTACGAACTGCGGCACGATGGGGGAAATAAGTGATCCTTGCGGGCGACGTCGGCGGTACGAAGTGCAACCTCGCACTATTCGCTGAGAGAGACGGGAACCTCACTCCGGTCTTCCGGCAAAGATTCGCGAGCAAGGATTTCGCGCAGTTTGATCGCATCGTGCGGGAATTCTCTTTGCAGGCGGCGCCGTATCTCACCGCGGACAAGATTCGGGCCGCCGGGTTTGGCATCGCCGGCCCCGTCATCAACAATCGCGTGCGCGCTACCAATCTTCCCTGGACTGTAGAGGCGGCGACACTCGCTCGAGAATTGAGCCTTGATGATGTGGTCCTGCTGAATGATTTAGGCGCGACGGGCCACAGCATCGAACACCTGGCGCCGGAAGAATTCTGTGTCCTGAACCCCGGCAAGCCGGAGCCGGGAGGGACTCGGGCGTTGATCGCCGCGGGAACCGGGCTCGGTCAGTCCATCCTTGTCTGGGACGGGAAGCGCTATCGTGTGGTGCCTTCTGAAGGCGGACATTCTGATTTCGCGCCGCACACGGAACAGCAGATCGAACTTTTACAATTCATGCGACGCCGCTATCCACAGGTGAGCTGGGAGCTAATCATTTCGGGCCGGGGTTTCCGCACCATTCACGAATTTCTTGGGCCGGACGTGATTCACCACTCGTTCGAAGATCCGGGAATGGACCCTGCGCCGGAAATCACCAGGCTGGGGCTCAGCAAAGAGTGCCCGGTTTGCGCAGCCACCTTGGATCTCTGGACCGCGATGTACGGCTCCGAGGCGGGCAATCTCGCGCTCAAAGTTTTGGCCCTCGGCGGCGTGTATGTTGCCGGCGGCATCGCCGTCAAAATCATCGAAAAGATCAAAGACGGAACTTTCTTCAAGGCCTTCAAGGACAAATGGAGATTTGAAGGCTTGCTGAACAACATTCCGGTATCGGTCGTGCTCAACGAATCGGCTCCGCTGCTGGGCGCGGCCTACGAAGCGCTCGCTGCGGCGGAGAAGTGATTTGCGAGCTTCCGCTTTTTCTCTGCCATCGAAACAAACTTCCGGAAGACGCTTTCGCTTGTGATTCGCGCTTGCTAGGCTTGCCGGGATGGCGTTGCTTGAAGACCGCCTCGGCGACTGGAAGCCCGTTTCGTGGGCCGCGGGAACTGCTTGGCTCGTTTTTTACGCCCTTTTTCTTCTCTACGCACTTCTGGATCGCTCCGGTTTTCTTTTTCTCGACTACGCCAATCTGATCATCCACGAAGGCGGCCACTTCTTTTTCAGTTGGTTTGGAGAAACGATCCACATTCTGGGAGGGACGCTCGGCGAGTTAATCGTGCCGCTGTTGTGCGCCGCTTATTTCTTCTGGCGGCGCGAGACTACCGGCTTTGCCTTTTCCTGTTTCTGGTTCTTTGAAAATTTTCCGTACATAGGAACNCCGTACATAGGAACGTACATGGCCGACGCGCGCACCTCCGCTCTCCCGCTCGTGGGTTCCGACGAGAGCGATTGGACGATTCTCTTTGGCCAATGGGGCTTGCTTACTCAGGATCAGAGAATCGGTGGCACTATGCGCGCTCTAGGTTGGATTGGCATGCTTGCGACAGTTGCGTGGCTTGCTTGGCGCGTTCGCCGGGATGCTGCCGCACGAAAGTAAGCTGCAGTGCCGCACGCTGCTGCTTCGAGGTTCCAAGTCTCATCCCCCGCGTTTCTTGCTAAACTGTGGAAGCTAAAGTGTCCCCAGAGATGTGTCAGCGTGAGCCGTTTCTTCTCACGCAAGCGCTAAGGAGCTAGCCATGAGCAGCGCGGCCACCACCCAAGTCACTGAGTTGCAGAACTATATTAATGGCGCATGGCGGCGGTCCGCGGCGACCGAGTACGCCGACGTCGTCAATCCCGCCACCGCCGAACTTCTCGCCCGAGTTCCGCTCTCTACTCCCGCGGATGTCGATGCCGCCGTACAANCGCCGTACAAGCCGCCGCAGATGCCTTTCCGGCCTGGCGCCGCACGCCTCCCGGCGAGCGCATTCAATACCTGTTCAAGCTGAAGAATCTCCTGGAAGAAAACCTTGAGGAGCTATCGCGCCTGATCACGATCGAAAATGGAAAAACCTTTACCGAAGCCAAGGCCGAGCTGCGCCGGGGCATCGAAAACGTCGAGGTCGCCTGTGGCATTCCGATGATGATGCAAGGTCACACGCTGGAAGACGTGACTCCGGGCGTCGATGAAACGCAGATTCGCCAGCCGCTGGGCGTGGTTGCCGCCATTGTGCCATTCAATTTTCCCGCGATGATTTCCTATTGGTTCCTGCCCTACGCCATTGCGTGCGGCAATACCTTTGTGCTGAAGCCTTCGGAACGCGTGCCGCTAAGCATGTGCCGTGCGTTCGAATTGCTCGAAAAAACAGGCTTGCCGAAAGGCGTCATCAATCTTGTGAACGGTGGCCGCGCCGCCGTCGATGCGCTTTGTGACCATCCGCAGGTGCGCGCGATCAGTTTTGTTGGCTCGACACCGGTGGCCAAGCACGTCTACGCGCGTTCCGCAGCCAGCGGCAAGCGCATGCAGTGCCAAGGCGGCGCGAAGAATCACGTAATCGTGCTTCCCGATGCGGATATGGACCTGGCTACGCAAATCATCAATGACAGCGCGTTTGGCTGCGCCGGCCAGCGCTGCCTTGCCGTGTCGGTCGCGGTCACCATCGGCGACGCGCAAAAGACTTTTCGCGATTCTATAGCTCAGGCTGCTTCCTCGCTTCGCGTAGGCAATGGCCTCGATCCCGGCGTGCAGATGGGCCCGGTCATTACCAAGGAGAGCAAACAGCGCATCGAATCGTTGATTTCTACTGGTGTCAGCGAAGGTGCGAAACCAATTGTCGATGGCCGCAACACGAAGGTTCCAAAATACGAAGCGGGCAATTTCGTGGCGCCGACGGTTCTGGATGGGCTGCCGCCATCCAGCCAACTCGCGCATACGGAAATCTTTGGGCCTGTCTTAAGCCTAATCCACGCCGATTCCATCGACGAAGCGATGGAATCTCTGCGCCGCAGCCCATACGGGAATCAAGCTTCGCTTTTCACAACCAGCGGCGCGGCAGCGCGCCGGTTCCGGTACGAAGCTCCTGCCGGCAACATTGGAATCAATATTGGCGTTGCCGCGCCGATGGCTTACTTCCCGTTCAGCGGTTGGAAAGAGAGCTTCTTCGGCATCCTTCACGGGCAAGGGCGCGACGCCGTCGAGTTTTACACCGAGTCCAAAATTGTCATCGAGCGCTGGTCGCGCCAGGAGACCCGCAAGTTCTGACCGCGTGAGAGTGCGCGAAACCACTCAGCCAAATCGGTCTTTTATGGGGACAAAACCCTTACATCTGGACGTAAACGAAAAAATCGAGTGCGCGCAGACGCTGGCGGCGAAGTTTTACACCGACCCTGCGGTTCTGGAAATCGAGAAAGAGCGAATCTTTCGCCGCACCTGGCAGCTCGTAGGCACTTTGAACACACCCTGCGGCGAGCACAATGGCGTCAAGCGCACCATCGCGGATCCGGAGACTTTTTTCACCCGAGAAGTCATCGGCGAACCTATTGTGGTGGTACGGGACAAACAAGGCGCCCTCCGCGCCTTCAGCAATGTTTGCCGCCATCGTGCCGGCCCCATTGCCCAAGGAAGCGGCTGCAAAAATGTTCTCCGGTGCGGCTATCACGGCTGGACCTACAGGCTCGATGGCCGCTTGATTGGCACTCCCGACGTGGATGGCTTGGAATTTTTTGACCGCGGCACCATGGGCATGGTGCCGCTACGCCTCGAGACTTGGGAACAGTTCATCTTCGTCAACTTTGAGGCTGACGCGGAACCTCTTTCCACTTATCTCGGCAATATTCCAGAGCAGGCGCGCGGTTTCCAATTCGAAGGCTTGGAGTTCGCCGAGCGGCGCGATTATGTGATCGCATGCAATTGGAAGGTTTACGTTGACAACTATCTCGAGGGCTACCATATCCCCATCGCGCATCCCGGCCTGATGCGCGAAATTGACTACGCGCAATATCGCACCGATACTTATCGCTACCATTCCCAGCAATTTGCGCCGATTCGCGGGATGCAACCGGAAGAATCCGGCGATCGCCTTTATTCACCGGGAACTGGGCGCCGTGACGCTCTCTATTTCTGGGTATTCCCCAATCTAATGCTCAACATCTACCCCGACAACATCCAAACGAATGTGATTGTGCCGCTCTCGCACGAGAAGACGCTCACGATTTTTGAGTGGTTCTTCCACGATGCTGCTTCATCCAAGGTCCGCGAGCGCATCAAAAAGACAATTGCCTTCAGCGAAGAAGTCCAGCAGGAAGACATCGGGCTTTGTGAAAGTGTTCAGCGCGGTCTGTGTTCGGCCACCTACGACCGCGGNGCGCTACTCCGTCAAGCGCGAAAATGGTGTGCACCACTTCCACATGCTGCTTGGGGAGTTTCTGGCGAAACCCTGAGCCTGCTGCACAACGTGCTAATGGAGTTTCGCGGACTCTTCTTTGGCTTCCTTAAACAAAGGAACATCGGGATCAGCATCTTTCCAAAGGGTTAAAAGTTTGTCGAGCAGCGGCTTGGCCTTGTCCTTTTCCCCGCGCGAAAGATAGGCCTTGGCTAAAAGATAATGCGCGGCGAGCCAATCCTGCTGAGGCTCCCAGCCTAGCGGACTTGGAGGCGTTTCCACGAGCTTCTGGTACCAGTTGATGCTCTGCTCCAGGTCTCCCGTTGCGGAATAGGTGCGCGCCAATGCTTCCATGGTCTGCGCGCCAGGTCTTTCCGTCTGGGCTAAATTAAAGGATTCGAGAGCTTGGCTCGTCTTTCCTCGAGCCAGCGCAATCTCCCCTTCCAGGCGATGAAATTGGCTGCTTTGTTCGGAGTTTTGCGAATCCACAATAGGCTTGATGGACTGCAAGATCGGTTCTGCTTTCTGGGGCGCTCCGAAGCGGGCGTAGAAGCACCCGATCAGGCTTCCCATCCACACTTTGGGCCCGAGATCGGGCAAGAGAGTGTCCGCACCGTCCAGAGCGCGCAGGGACTGAGCGCGGTCGCCTTGACCATCCGCAACAATGGAGAGCAGCACATCAGTGCGGGCCTGGCTCAGCGGCGCCTTCAATACCTTATACCCTAGCATGGAAGCTTCAAAGTGGGTCTTGGCCTTGTGATATTGGCCGTGGTAGAGAGCCAGCCAACCCAGCGAGCGCTGGGCCATGCCCTGCATTGTTGGCTTTTCCAGGGCCAGCTCGAATAACTTGACTGCCTCTGCTTCATCGCCCTTGCGAATGAGGGCGAAGCCATATTCATGATTTAGGTTGCGGTCAGTCTTCCAGTCCGGTTCCAGGTTGAACCCGAGCGCGTAGTATCGGAGTGCCTCATCGACGTTGCCTAAGTCAGTGTAAGCAGTAGCGATGTCAATGTACGCTCCTGCATCCTCGGGCGCGATGCGCACGACTTGCTGATATTGGTCGATGGAATCTTGAAATTGACCGGCGTCTCGCAATGTGGCGGCAAAGTTCGATCGTATTCGCCAATCATCCGGATATTTGTCCAAGTACACATGAAAAAGATTGGTGGCCTCGACTGTATGTTTTAAGTGCGAGGCATAATCGACCTCGATGGAAAGTCTCTCGCGTTCAGTGGTTCGCGTGGAAAGCTGCAGCGCCTTCTCAAATTCGGCTTTGCCATTGGCGGGATCATTAAGAAGGAAACTGTAGTAGGCTCCGCCGAGTGCCGCGTGGGCCATGGCAAAGTCCGGATCCAATTGCACGGCATTCTTGAAGAGTTGCATCGCTTCCGGATACTTTCCTTTAGCCCAAACATCGCTCCCATCCACATAATCCTTGAGTGCCTGCAAGGAGCTGGTGGTCACCCAGGGCAGCGGCCGGTCGGCCATCTGAATGGAACTCAGCGATTCGCCCAGGTCGCGGCGCAAACGGTTGGCTATCTTGTCGAGGGCCGTCAGCACTTCATTTTGGCCTTTGGCTCTTTCCTGGTAGGCGCGCACGGACACCCCGTTCTGAGGGTCGATGAGTTGGGCGGAGAGGACATATTCCTGGCCAAGGCGCGCGATACTGCAATGCAAAAGTCCGCGAATGTGGTCCCGTAGACAAATCTCCCGGCCAACACTTTCGTCGATCGCCGTAGTTGCGGGCTTGTTCATCCGCCTGAGCGTGTCCGGGATCCGCGCGCGGGGAAAAACGTTGGCGTGCGCGGACTGCTCCAGGCTCACGGTCAATGCGGCAAGCAGCGATTTGTCGAAGATCGTCTCGCCGGTTTGGTTGTCGAAGTCGGTGAGCAAGATCCAATCGCGGGGAGCAAAAGACAAAACAGGTCGCGTTCCTACGAACCAAAAAATCGCCACAACCGCTACGGCGATAATCGCGATAGAGAAAGCCACGCGCCGAGGATGCCTGCGCGAAACTCGCCAAATGCCCTGCCACACAGAATCCGTAGTGTGCGGCGTAATGCCTGCTGTCGAGGGAACCGCGAGCCGCTCCAGGTCCACGTGCAATTCGCGTGCGGATTGGTACCGGCGATCCGGGTCCTTATCTAAGGCTTTGAGAATGATGCGTTCGAGTTCCGCGCCCACCACCGGGTTTTGTTCGCGCGGCGGAACGGGCATTCGATGGAGAATCATTTCGACCAGCGAAGGAACACTGTCTCCCCGGAATGCCCGCGCTCCAGTGGCCATTTCGTACAGCACCAAACCGAGCGCATGCACATCCGTGCGCGCATCCGGCGCCTGCCCCCCCAACTGTTCAGGCGCCATATAAGGCAGTGTCCCCGAGGCCGCGCTACTCACCTCTGTTGTCGCTTCACCGGCAGGCCGCAGCAAGCGGGCTAAACCGAAATCCAGCACCTTGGCTTGCCGTTTGGGCGTTACAACGATGTTCCCGGGCTTCAAGTCGCAATGCACGATCCCGCGGTCGTGTGCCTCTTCCAGGGCCGCGGCAATCTGCTCACCGAGCGCCACTGCCTCTTTCTCGGGGAGCGGTCCCGCTTTGAGCAGATCCGCCAGCGTTTTCCCTTCGATGTATTCGGTAACCAGGTAGTCCACGTCGTTTTGGCTCGCAAACTCGTGGACTGTCTCAATATTGGCGTGGTTCATCTTCGCTAACGCGAGGGCCTCTTTGCNAAACTCGTGGACTGTCTCAATATTGGCGTGGTTCATCTTCGCTAACGCGAGGGCCTCTTTTCGAAACCGTTTTCGCGCGCTTTGGTCGCCGATGCTGCCGTGTGGCAGGACCTTCACCGCCACGTCGCGGTCCAGTTGTTCGTCGTGGGCCCGGTAGACAACTCCCATTCCGCCGCTGCCGATGACTTCCAGGACGCGGTAGTGGGCGATGACCTGGCCAAGAAGTGGAGTAGCCTGCACCATTGCGTCCATCCTAGGGCGGGCTTCGAGTCAAGTCAATCATCCTGCATGGGTTGACTCCAAACGCGCTCCTGTCCAAGCCAAAGCTGTCAAAAAACCACATGGCACGCCAATCCTGCTTGCCCTGAGCTACGAAGGGCTTGCCCTGAGCTACGAAGGGCCTGTCATGTCTGGAGCACACGGACGCAAGGTGCGCCCCCCGGAACAAAATCGGCTCAACGCGTCAACGTGGGGCACCCGGCACCCGGCTTGCCCTAGGGTTTTGGGGCTTGGTCTGTTTGGCCAGAGTAGAGGTGTATTTGTTGAAGGGAGAGGTGACGGGCGTCGGAAAGACCGTTGAGCACTGTTCGAATCGTTACATAGCGATCCTTAGGGTATGTCGTGTAGAACTCCGTTATGAGGTCCACGTATGTCTCTAGGTTTTTGCTATGACTTGGCTCTCTAGAGATGCATTTCTCTCCGGGCAGGCCCGTCGATTTTATGGACGAATCCACTTCTTCAGCCATCTTGCAGCCCTCAGAAAAACCACGATCATAGCCCGTGAGGTAGGCGGAGACATATAGTAGTCGACTCTCGGCATTCCACTTTAGCCATTCTTCACCCTCCGCGATCCCTTTTGAAGCATTGGTTGAGCTCGAGTCAACGGTTAGAGCGAGAGCTAGGCACGCTACTATGCTGACAAAGTTACGCATTTGTCCTCCTTTTCTTTTCCTGCTCCCCGGCTTCAGTTCTGGAGCCCATCAATTCGGAGGCTTTGGATCGTTTCCGTACACAATCGTGAAGTAGGGAGCATTGTCGTTAGAAACATGCAGAATCTCAAAATCCCATGCCACACTGTTCTCGTCCAAAATCCCCGCGGCTATGCCATCCACACTCCAACGTCTCTCTACTGAGTAATTCTGGCCAGCTAGAACACTTTGGCCATCGACCATTTCACCTTTTTGGATGTAGTAGGGGTCGTGCTGTACACAGGGAGGGTCGCAGATGTAGGCCGCGCCGGGTTCGCCTTTCCAGTGTTCGCTTAAGGTTAACACGTGGTTAGGAGAAACAACAGGCTTGCCGTTTGAATCGAGCGTCACTGCGTAGTAGGAAACATCGCGGTTTGATGCCGCCTTGCTGTGATATGTCCCTCCGGGCTCAGCCTTAACAAGAGGTCGCTTCGGGGTCTTTGCCTTCTTCTTCTTGGGATGACGCTGCTGGGCTTGGTTTTGGCATATGCACAGCGGCTCTCCGGTCACTGGGTTACGGTTCCACACTTGGTTGCCGTTTTGGGCGGTTTCGTTTTGCTGTGTTTTGTGATTGCACCCGCTCGCATCGGTGCAGATTTCGTCTTGCCCAGCCGAGCCTGCCATG
>OCOJ01042697.1_pt1 | contig 16182 bp, 12 predicted proteins | sample 1539251 | NCBI WGS metagenome assembly OCOJ01 (sample SAMN01911457, study PRJEB22624) | soil metagenome | biome: Soil | place: Malaysia | collected 2012-04-30 | depth RA_metagenome m | reverse complement strand
GGGCGCCGGGCCGCGGTTGAGTTTTCTGCATACGTCCCTGGTGGCGGGCGACCGGGATTTTTCGGCGCGAGTGGAGCGCTTGCTGCGGGCGGAACCGCAACCGGCGCGGCGCGATTGGCCGATGCGATCTTTAGTCAGTGGTGGTAGCGTTTTCCTTGCGATGTGCCTGGCCGGGCTGGTGGTTTGGCCGGGAGCGCTTCTCGCTGTGCATCGGGTGCTGGAAGTTTTCCTCCGCTAGACCGCAATTTTTCCAAACCCCACCAGTCCGCGTAGGTGTTGAAAGTGTGCCCGAAGGGCGCAGCCCTTCAAGGCTCAGGGCAAACATGCTGCGCCCCTACAAAGGCTTCGAAGCGCCCCTACAAACCCAAGGAGTAGGGCAATGTTCGGCGACCATTGGCTACGACGTGTGGTAGTAGACGGCAAGCTTGGGTAGGCTACCGCCTGCGATGAGATTTCGTGTCTTGCTTACAAGAAGCACGATTCTTGCACAGAGTTTTGCGGGCGTGTGTTTGCTGCTGGCGCCCTGCAGACTATTCGCCCAGAATCCGCGCGGAGCGCTGCGCGGCGTCGTGCAGGACACAAGCGGCGGATTAGTTCCGTCGGCGAAGGTTGTGGTGCGGGCGGAGGAATCCACCCAGCAACGCGAGGCCACCACGAATGATCGAGGCGAATTTCGAATTGATGATCTGCCGCCGGGAAAGTACCACGTCGCAGTGAGCGCGAAGGGGTTCGNGGACGCGAAAGCCGACGTGGAAATCCGGGTAAGCTCTATTCGGGAAATCACGGTGACACTGAAGGTGCAGCCGTTCCAGCAAACGATTACCTTGGACGGGACCGGATCGATCACAACGCAGCCAATCGACACGGCGAGCGCAGTGCAGCAGGCGGTCATTACGGAACACGACCTCGACACCATTCCATTGGCAGCACGGAGCTTTGCGAATATTGCGTATCTGGCGCCGGGGACGGAACCGGTCGAGCCTTCNGGAACCGGTCGAGCCTTCCGATCCGACGAAAGCACGTATTACGGCGGTTTCTACGGGAGGCAGCTCGGGGTTGAACAATGAAGTTTCCGTGGATGGAGTGGACAATTCGGACGATTGGATTGGCGGGTTCTTGCAGAATTTTTCTCCGGAAGCGATTCAGGAATTTGCGATTCGAACGGCGCAAGCGGATGCAGACACAGGGCGCACCACGGCGGCTTCGGTGGTCATCACCACCAAAGCGGGAACAAACTTCTGGCATGGAGATGAGGCTTTTTACGAACGAGCGGCGGCGCTGAATGCGCGGTTCCCGATCGACAATCCGGCGCCAAATTCGAAGCAGCCATTTTCGCGACAGAACTACGTGGGGTCTGTCGGCGGGCCCATCGTAAAAGATAAGCTTTGGTTTTTCTCATCGTTCGAATTCGTTCGCGAAAACGCGAGCATCGCGTATAGCCCGGCGAGCCAAACACAATTCCAGGCTCTGTCGCAACTGGCTAGGCAAGGATTGGTGACCGTGANACGAGCTTGGCACGCCGGTCACGGTCAATTCGATTGCAGTGCCGAGCTCGGTGCCAGTGCCGTTCCGGGATTATCTCGGCACGGTGCGATTCGATTGGCAGCAGTCGGACCGCGCACACTGGTTTTTGCGAGCCTCGGGAGACAGCTATACGACGCGCAACGCGCTGGTGCAGCAGGGCACGTTGCCTTCGACGGGGACGACGACGCACAACAATTATTTCAATTTTGCGCTGGGCAACAGCTTTACGTTCAGCCCGGCTTGGGTCGGCTCACTCGTGCTGGGCGGGAGCGGGCTGCATCTGACGCAGACACGCAATTCGGACCTGGGATTTGCGCTGGCGTTTCCGTTCAGTTCCACGACAGCGACGACCTCAGGGCTGGAAACGTTTGGGGACAATCAGTTTGTTACGGCAATCACGGCGTTTCCGGTGCTGCGGAACCAGGAAAAATATCAGTTGCGGTACGACGTTACGAACTACACCGGAAGCCACGCGCCAAGATTCGGAGTCAACTTTATTCATGAACCGGTGATGAGCGGGGCGCTGACGTCTAACGCCGAAACGCTGGTTACGTTTGTGCTGAATCCGACCGACTACGCTGCGAACCCGCAACAGTTCACGACGGACTTGACGGCTTGCTCGGCAAATCCTTCGCCGCTCGTGACGCCGGGCACGAAATGCAGCCCGACACCAGCAGGGGACGGCGGCTTTTCGCAAAACGTACAGCGGCTTGGGCTTTACGCGGAGGATTCCTGGCGCATCGCGCGGGAACTGACGCTGAACTACGGAGTGCGGTACGACACGACGTTTGGGCTGTTTGAGGCTTCCGGGCGGGGGCAGACACAGAACCCTTTCTTGTTGGCGCTTGATCCGAAGCAAGAGCCGTTCATCAAAACAGCGCCGCATGATTACCGCAAAGCTTTTGCGCCGCGGCTGGGCGTGGCTTACGCGCCGGGTAATTCCGGCAAAACCGTGATTCGGGCGGGCTTTGGGATGTACTTCAACGACCTGGCGCAGAACGGGTGGGTGACGGCGTTTCAAGCGGTGAATGATACGAACGTGAAAACGGGCGGAGGAACCGCGACGCCTTCGGTGATTGATCCGAACTATCACACGCCTTATGCGATTCATGCGACGGGTGGTGTGCAACATGCGTTTGGCGCGGGCTGGATTTTGAGCACGGACTTCACGCTGGAAACGGGGATGCATGCCTACCGGCACTACGTTTTTCCGAATGCCACGCTGGGAAGCGTGGCAGTTTTTCGGAGCGACAATCGGTCGAGTTACAAGGCGCTGAAGGTGCACTTGCAAGGAAATGTGGCAAAGCGGCTAAGCCTGGTGGCGAACTACACGCTTGCAAGTGCGAAGACTTGGGGATGCGTGCTGGGGGAGCTGTTCGATTATGTGAATGGGGTGTGCGATCCGGTGAATGCATTTGCGGCGGGGGATTATGGGCCGTCGGGGGAAGACGTGACGCATCGCGCGGCGATTGCAGGGACGATTCATGCGCCAGCCGGAATTGAGCTGACTTTTCTTTCGCAGGCGGAAAGCGCGCGGCCTTTTACGCTGACCAACGCCAGTGGAAGCGATCGCGCGGTGGTTGATGGCGTGAAGACGACGCTCGACGAGGTTCGCGGCACACCGTATTTGCAGACGGATTTGCGGGTGAGCCGCCCGGTGCGGTTCCATGAACGGTGGGCGGCGACGCCTTTTATTGAATTCTTCAACCTGTTCAATCGAAACAATCCCGGAGCGAATTACGTTACGAACGTGTCCGTTCTGCCGGTCAACGATCCGTCCAATGTCACCGCGATTTGTCTGAATCCGGCCTGCACGCAGAGCACTCCGGTGACGAGCCCGAACCAGCTTCGCGTGCCGGCGGGGGCACTGGGGGATTTTTTCGGGCCAGGCACGACGGTGGGAATACCTTTTGCGGCGCAGATTGGTGTGCGGCTGACGTTCTGACTGTCCATTCAGGAAAGATCTCATAAGCAGGTTTGACCGGGTGTATGGGTGCGCCTAAGATTGAGAATTGCAGTATTGCAGAGCCAATGAACGACAATGTTTGAAAACCTTACTGAAAAGCTGCAACGAACCTTCAAGAACCTGCGCGGGCAGGGCAAGCTCACCGAAGAACACATCGACGGAGCGCTTGCGGAAATCCGCGAGGCCATGCTCGAAGGGGACGTGGCCGTAAGCGTCGTTGACGAGCTGCTGGCGAACATCCGCAAGCAGGCGCTGGGCAGCGATGTGATGCTGCAGCTTTCGCCCGACCAGCAAGTTGTAAAGATCGTGCGCGACGAATTGGCCGCGCTGCTCGGAAAACATGCCAAGCCGCTGTTTGCTTCGCGGCCGCCTTCGGTGTGGATGATCGTGGGGTTGCAAGGTTCCGGCAAAACGACGACCACAGGCAAGCTGGCGAAGTGGCTGACGCAACACGGGCACAGGCCGATCGTGGTTTCGACCGACGTTTACCGGCCGGCGGCGCGGGAACAGCTCGCGCAAGTTGCCAAAGCGGTGGGCACGGCGCTGTGGCCGGGAAAAGGGACCGACAAGCCTTTGGAGATTGCTCGCGGCGCGATCAAGGAAGCAAAGCTCTCAGCCAGCGATGTAATTCTCGTGGACACGGCCGGGCGGCTGCACATTGACGATGAGCTGATGAACGAACTCAGCCTGCTGAAAAAAGAACTTCAGCCAAGCGAAATTCTGTTTATTGCGGATGCCATGCTTGGGCAGGACGCCGTGCGCTCGGCCAGTGAGTTCCACAAACGGCTAGGGCTGACGGGCGTGATCTTGACAAAACTCGATGGCGACGCGCGAGGCGGGGCGGCGCTGAGCATCGGCAAAGTGACGGGCGCGCCGGTGAAGTTCGTCGGACTGGGGGAAAAATACGATGCGCTGGAAGGGTTTTATCCGGAGCGCATCGTCTCGCGCATTCTAGGGATGGGCGACATCCTTTCGCTGATCGAGCGCGCCGAGCAGGCCGTCGATAAAAAAGCGGCGATCGAGCTCGAGCGCAAGCTGCGAAAAGAAGGTTTCACGCTCGAGGATTTTCGCGATCAACTCAAACAGATTCGCAAGATGGGGCCGCTGGAGCAGCTTGTCGACATGTTGCCGAAGCTCGGACCGCTGCAACATCTTCCCAAAGACGCGCAGGTTGACGAAAAGAAGCTGAAACAGGTCGAAGCCATCATCAATTCCATGACCAACGAAGAGCGGCGCGACCATAACGTTATCGACGGCAAGCGGCGCAAGCGCATCGCTAAGGGCAGCGGGACGACGGTGCAGGACGTGAACCAAGTCCTGAAGCAATACCTGCAAATGCGGCAGATGATGAAACAATACGGCGCTATGGCCGCGCGAGCCAAGATGAAAGGCCTCGGCAAGCTGGCTGGACTTTCCTGAGGCGGGCTCTAAGACTTAGAATCCGAGTCATTCATCTGCGCGTAACACACGTAAGATATGGGTGTCAGTCCCCTGAGACATAATTATGAGTCGCTTGGCGCTCGATGACCCGCGCTTCTATTTCAACCGCCACCTCGAATGGCTGGCGTTCAACCGGCGTGTCTTGGAAGAGGCGCGCGACATCGGGAATCCGCTGCTGGAGCGCGTCAAGTTTCTGGCCATCACCGCAAATAATCTCGATGAGTTCGTGGAAGTGCGCGTTTCCAGCTTTCTTCAGCGCATCGAGCACGGGTCGCGGGATATCAGCCCGGACGGATCGACCGTTGCGCAGGAGCTGGAAAAAGTATCCGCGGCAATGCAAGTGTTCGTGCGCGACCAGTACAAGTGCTGGAACGAAGAGCTGCTCCCCGGATTAGCGAAGCAGTCCATTCGAGTGCTTCCGATCGAAGAATTGGAGCCAAAGGCGGTGCAAGCGGCGAAGGCATTCTACGATCACCAAGTCTCGCCCATGCTGACGCCGGTCACCGTCGATCCTTCGCATCCCTTTCCCCACGTTTTGAACAAGACTCTTTCCATCGCTTTTCTCTTGAGACGGCGGCGCAGCAACAAAACGTATTTCGGCGTAGTCATGGTTCCGCGGGCACTGCCGCGGCTTTTGCGTTCGCCATCTTCAAATGGCGCAATCCACTACGTGTTTTTGCAGGACATCATTTCCCGGCACGCATCAAAACTCTACCGCGGCTACGAAATACTAGCCGCGGCGGCATTCCGCATCACGCGCAACAGCAACCTCTACCTGGAGGAAGAGGAAGCACGCAGCTTGCTTGACGAAGTGGACTCCCAGGTGGCGCAGCGGCGCAAGGGAGACGCCGTGCGCCTGGAGATCGAAGCGGGAGCGCATCCCGAAATCGTCCAGCGGCTGGTTTCCACGTTCGAATTGAATGAGTCTTTGGTCTTCCGCGTTCAGGGCCCTGTGAACCTGCAGCGGCTTTTTCATCTGTACGACGAAACGCCACGTCCGGACCTGAAATACCCGCCTTTTGTGCCGCGCCAGGTGCGCATGGGCCACGACGCCGATTCGATGTTCGAATCCATCTGCCGGCAGGACGTGTTGCTTCACCATCCTTACGATTCGTACGAGACCGTGGTACGGTTTCTGCAATTCGCGGCTCATGATCCGCGCGTGCTTTCGATGAAGCAGACTTTGTACCGAACGAATTCGGATTCACCGATCGCCGGAGCGTTGCTGGACGCCGCAGACAAAAAGGAAGTAGCCGTTGTCGTCGAGCTCAAAGCCAGTTTCGATGAAGCCTCGAATATCCGCTGGGCACGCAGTTTCCAGGAGGCGGGAGTCCAGGTATTCCACGGGGTGGTCGGCCTGAAGACGCATGCAAAGCTGGCGCTCATTGTGCGGAACGACCCCGACAGCAAGATCCGGCGGTACGCGCATCTCGGGAGGGGCAACTACAATCCGTCGACCGCGCGGTATTACACCGATCTAAGTCTTCTGACCGCCGATGAAGAAATCACCTCCTCGGTAAACGATGTTTTCAACTATTTGACGGCGTATGCCGAACGAACCGACTACGAACCGATTCTTCTGGCGCCCTGGAACATGGCCAAGAAGTGCATTGCGCTGATCGACCGGGAAGCGCGGCATGGGCGGCGAGGCCGGCCGGCGCGAATCCTTGTTAAGGTGAATGCGGTCGTCGATCCACCAATCATTCAAGCGCTTTATCGCGCTTCGCGCGCGGGGGTTGAGATCGACCTGATTGTGCGGGGCCAATGCGCGCTCGTTCCCGGAGTCCGGGGCCTGAGTAGCCACATTCGGGTGCGCAGCATCGTCGGCCGCTTCCTGGAGCATAGCCGCATCTTCTATTTCGAGAACGGTGGAAAGCCCGAGGTTTACCTTGGCAGCGCGGACTGGATGCCGCGCAATCTGTACGAACGCGTTGAGGTGCTTTTTCCATTGAAGGACCCGCAGCACTGCGAGCGCGTGTGCAACGAGATCCTCTCCGCTTATCTTGCCGACACGCGAAAGGCGCGAATTCTTGGTCCCGATGGAAGTTATTCACGGCCTCGGGCGATCCGCAATGGCCACGGTTTTTCTGCTCAGGACCATCTCATGCAATTGGCGCGAACCGGCCAGGTTCCCGCGCGCACCGTTGTTCCGCGAACCCCGGCGGTCGTCTATACTCCTCGTCCTGTGAAAGCTCCGGAAGGCGAAAGCGCAGAAGAAGAGGCCGCGCAGGATTCTTCCAATGCAACCGTATGACCTGATCGTGATTGGTTCTGGACCGGGCGGACAACGCGCCGCGATCCAAGGAGCCAAAGCCGGGAAGCGCGTCGCGGTGGTAGAGAAGCTGACGTCCATCGGCGGAGTCTGCATCAATACCGGCACAATCCCGAGCAAGACGATGCGCGAAGCCGTCCTCCATCTTTCCGGCTTCTATTACAAAAATTTCTACGGATCGAATCACTGTGTCAAAGAACACATCACGATGGAGGACCTCAATTTCCGGGTGCAGCATGTGATTGAGAGCGAAGTCGCAGTCACGCAGGACCAGCTCAAACGCAACGGTGTGGATGTCATCCACGGCTTCGGAAAATTCATTGACCCGCAGCACTTGCGCGTCGAGAACAGCAACGGCTATGCGGAATTCGAGGGCAGGTTTTTTGTCGTGGCGACGGGCACCAAACCTGCAGCCAATCCCAAGGTGCCCATCAACGGACGCAACATTATCAACAGCGACCAGATTCTGACCATGCCGCAAATTCCGAAAACGCTGATCGTGGTGGGCGGCGGCGTAATTGGGGTCGAGTATGCGTGCATGTTCGCCACGCTGGGAGTGCGGGTGATCATTGTCGAGAAGCGTCCACGGCTGCTGGAATTTGCCGACACGGAAATGGTGGAAGCGCTCAGCTATCACATGCGCGACCAGCGCGCGACACTGCGCCTCAATGAGGAAGTGGCTAGCGTCGAAGAACTGCCCGACGGGAAAGTGGCTGCCAACCTCGTGAGCAACAAACGTATTATTGGTGACGCTTTGTTGTATGCCGTTGGCCGTCAGGGCAACGTGGACCAGTTAAACCTCGCCGCCGCGGGCATTGAAGCGGACGATCGGGGCCGTATCAAGGTCGATGCGGAATTCCGCACAGCGCAGCCTCACATTTTTGCTGTCGGAGACGTCATTGGATTTCCAAGCCTGGCGTCTGTATCTATGGAACAGGGCCGGATCGCCGCGGCCCACGCTTTTGGCTTGCAAGTACAAACCGATCCCGCCAGCTATCCTTATGGGATTTACACCATTCCGCAGATTTCATTTATCGGGAAGACGGAAGAGCAACTCACCGACGCCGACGTCCCGTATGAAGTAGGCGTGGCCTATTATCGAGAAATAGCGCGAGGCCAAATTTCCGGACACACCGATGGCCGGCTCAAAATTCTATTCCACCGCGAGACACTCGAATTGCTCGGTGTGCACATTTTCGGAGAAGATGCCGCGGAACTTCTGCACATCGGGCAAGCGGTGTTCAAGCTGAAGGGCAAAATCACGTATTTCATCAACACGGTCTTCAACTATCCCACGCTCGCCGAGTGCTACAAAAGCGCCGCCTTCAACGGACTAAACCGCTTGGGTTAAGCCCCCGAGTGGGAACGTTCTTCAAGGAAAGCTTTAGCGCTCTCGGTCCTGGCGAATCATCTCCCCAGAGGAAGGAAATTCGCGAGGCACACGCGGAGCGGACGCGCGAAGCCGCTTGAGTCTCAGCGCAAACTCACGACGGCGCCTCAATTCTTTCTCTGTCGGAATAAACTGCTCTAAAAGGGCTAGGACTTCCGAACGCCTTTGGCTCTGCGCGCGCTTCCGCAGAGCTTCGTAAAGATCGCGGGGAACGTTTCTCACGTACAGTGTGGGCATTGATGTGCCCACCGTAAGCATAAGCGATTGCTTGGATGTTGCAAGGTATCAATCGCGCACATCCAGTTCCGTCTAAGCTGTGGGAAAGAACATCTGCGACGCTAGAATACTCACTGGAGTCTCCCCAGCGAAATAAGGCGTCGAACGTGAAGAGGCCAGAGTTCGATTTCTGCTTAGATCGAATAGTCGCTTTAGTCATCCTGCTGACTGTATTCGCAGGTGCTAGCGCGGCGAAGCAGTCGCCGAAGCCGAAACTCAAAGTGGCGACCGATGGTTTTCCCAGTGGTCACGACACGCCAGAAGGAGCAGCCTGCGACCTGGCGCGGGCCTTTATCAATCGAGACGAAAAGCTCTTTTCCGCCATTTCTATACCGCCTTACGGGGGCGGCAAGGGACGGGACGCTTATGCGAAGTTCCTTCGAGAAACTATCGAAGGCATCAAAGGGGAAGCGGCCAAGAAGGAACCCTCGCCTCACGGGCCGAAAAGCATCGGAAAAGTGTTCGCAGCGCGACACATGAGCAGATCTGGCCCGGTTTCATTTGGTTACGCAGCCTTCGATTTTGAAGACATCATGTTCGTGGACGTTGGCGTCTACCTTTACAATGGCGAGCGAGCAACGAACCGGACGCTTGTCATCAAGGACAGAGACGGCAAATGGTATGTTCATCCGGCCCCGTCTCTGGATCCGCTGCTAAGCGATGGACTCAACACGGAGAAACCTTCCGTTCTTGATTTCGCCAATGTGTACGAAATCGAACGCTGAGCCTTTATCCTACCACCCTCCTCTACTCCCGAGACTTTCATAGGGAAGCCNACTCCCGAGACTTTCATTGCCGCAAGCCCGCGGGACAGGCTAGAATGGCTGTGGAGGCTTGGGTTAGTGCTAACAATTCGATTGTCCAGGATCGGCAAGAAAAAGAAGCCCTTCTACCGCGTGGTAGTAATTGAGCGGACCCGTCCCCGCGACGGCCGCGTGGTGGAAGCGGTGGGAACTTATGATCCGCTGAAGAAGCCCGCGGAGATCAAGCTCGACGCCGAGCGCATCAAGCATTGGCTCGGCGTTGGCGCGCAGCCGAGCGACACCGTTCGCAGCTTCATCCGCCAGCAGAAGATCGCGTAAGCGCAGCGACCCTCCTGTCGACCCCCCGCGGTCACCGGTGAAATGAGTCTTGCAGGCCCTGGAGCGGGCCAGCGGCTGCATTTGAGCCGGCCGGAATTCAGCGCTTGGAGGTGCCCAATGAAAGAGTTGGTGGAAGCTATCGCCAGGGCCCTCGTGGACCATCCTGAAGATGTCAAGGTAACAGCGGTTGACGGCTCGCAGGTAACCGTCTTGGAGTTGCGCGTCCATCCCGAAGATCTCGGCAAAGTCATTGGCCGGCAGGGGCGCACTGCCAAAGCAATACGCACGCTTTTGGGCGCAGCCGGGATGAAACTCAGGAAGCGCTATACGCTTGAAATTCTAGAAGATTGACCCGAACTTGCCATCGCAAACCCCTTTGAGCCCTGAAATGCCGCGCTGGGTGCTTGTCGCGCGGATTCTCCGGCCACGCGGCAATAAAGGCGAAGTGGCCGCCGAAGTTCTCACCGATTTTCCCCACAGATTGACAAGGCTAACTGAGGTTTACCTTGGCAAAGCTGAAGGTGTGCCGCAAGACTCGCCACAGCGGGTCGCTGTTAGGTCGTGCTGGCTCAGCCAGAACCATCGTGGACAAGCGGTCTTTCACTTTGCAGGTTGTGATTCGATAGCGGATGCCGAGAAGTTTCGCGGCTTGGACGTGTTGCTTCCTTTGGAGGAGCGCGTCAGCCTGCCCGCCGGGCAGTATTTCGTCAGCGACGTGATCGGCTGCTCTGTTTTCGACAGTTTTGCCGAAGAACGCGTAGTGTCATCCTCTCCATGCTCTTTGGCAAGAGCCCCTGAGCTTCTCGGGGCCGTTCGCGATGTATATTTTCCAGGCGAAGGTGTGACAGGCACTCCGCTACTTTGCGTTGACACGGCTCAAGGGGAATTGCTTATACCGCTGGCCGAAGACATCTGTACAAATATAAATGTTAGCGAACGGCGGATTGACGTCGTGCTTCCGCCGGGTCTCCGCACACTTAACGAGCCAGAATAGACGGGGGCCCTGCTGTTACCGTTGTTGACTGACCTCACCGGGCGTCGATTGTGGTGACGCTCAACGCCGGAAGCGTGATCGTCAGCGACGAGCCGCCCACCGCCATCGTCCCGGCAGAAACGGGTTGAATCGTGCTCTGCCCCTGCGCCGAAGCTGCGGTCATTTGATACAGATAAGCGGTGCCAGAGAGCGCTTGCCCGCTAATCGCCGTTACTTTGGCAGTGTTGGAACGGTTGATCGCGACAAATACGACCCGGCCCGGCGTGCTGCTGTCCAAACTGGCATAGACGACCACGTCCTTCACACTGCTGGATGTCGCTTGCAGCGATATATCGCCGAAGTTGGCATTAGCCCCGTCGAATCCGCGGAAAGCGCGGAAGCCTGCGAGAGCATACGAATACGTTCCGTTCGGAGGCCAGAAGCTAGCCGCGAAAACTCCCTGGCTCCCGAAAACGCCAAGTGTGTCCGCTTCCGCGATGGTTCCGGCGATGTGATTCCAGCCGCCGTGCTCGTATTCGGTGATGGCGATTTTCATCCCGGGGAACTCCGCGTCAATCTTCGCCTGCAGTCGCCCCAAGATGTTGATGGGAGTCTGGCCCAGCTCCTGGAAAATCCAGGGATTGCTGTTGTTAGCGTCCTTAAACGTGGGATCCCACAAGTCGCGCGGACTTTGCACGATGAGCTGGACTTGCGCGTCAGTCAAAGTCGTGCCGCTTAGATTTGTAATCCTGGTTCCGCTCGCGTCATAAATCTCGTCGTACCAATGGAAATCGTAAACATCGACCAAAGGCTTGCCGTAGGTTGCGGAGGCGGTGCTCAAAGCTTTCAGGTATTTGTCGGGGAACCAGTCCGTCCCGTTCGGCGTCGCGGTCAACTCGCCTTGCCAATTGTAAATGCCCTGGAATCCGTAATGCACGGGCCCAAAGATGACTAGATTGGGGAATTGGTCTTTCAAAGCTTCCGTAAGCGTGATCGTCTTTGCGATGTAGTTGTCTGATGTGACGGGATTAGGCCCCTGCACTTCCAAGTGCGTGGAATTCCAGAGCTCGGGCTCGTTGTCCAGGCTTACAAAGGTAGGCAATTGTGCATTGGGGGCGAAGATGCCGGGTAGCTTCTGGTTGAGAGCCCAGGCAAATTCATCCATGTACACATTGGGGCTCGAGGTATCAGGCGTGACGGTGAAGGGAACGTTGGAGACAGTGCTCTTTTTGTCGACCACCTTCTTGAAGCGGGTCAAATCGGGCGGATTGGTCACACTGACTGGGCCATTCTCGTCAGCCGATACCAAGCCTTGAAGCTGGAACGTGACCAGGCTGGCCGCTCCTTTGGCCTGGTCTCCCGCAATGAAGCTCCGGACTGCTTCAGCGGGAACGTTGCTGCTGCTTAGATAGTTGTCGTTCTCGTAGAGATAGTCGCTGCCGGCATTGGAGGCGTTAGTCTCCCAGTTGTAGGCCGTCCAGCGGTTACCTCCCGCGCGGTCAAACGTGAGCAGCGGTGGCGCGCCGGAGATGCCCGAGTAGAAGTTAATGCCATAGATGTAGGGAGAGATAGGCTTGGTCTTGGTTGGATCGATCGTGATGGTCACGTCGGCGGCCGCGCTGACGGGAGTGGTGCTGACTTCTGCGGAATTCGCGCTTTCTCCGGCAGAATTCACCGCCGAAACCACATAAAAGTACTTAGTGCCATTGACGAGCCCAGTATCAACGAAGCTGGGGGACGTGGGCGCAGAGATTTGCGTCTCCGTGCCGCTCGTAGTGGAACGCTTGACGTGGTAGCTGGTGGCGCCGCTGCTAGCGTTCCAGGTCAGGCTCACCTGGGCGTTTCCCGGCGTCGCTTGCAAGCCGGTCGGCGTGGCAGGCGGCGTCGCTGGAGCCGCCGGAGTGGCGCTAACCTCTCCGGAGTTTGCGCTTTCGCCGGAAGAGTTCACGGCCGAGACGACGTAGAAGTACTTCGTGCCGTTAGTCAGCCCGGTGTCGGTAAAGCTGGTCGTCGTAGGAGCAGAAATCTGCGTTTCGGCGCCGCTGGTGGTGGAACGTTTAACGTGGTAGCTCGTCGCGCCGGCGCTGGCCGTCCACGCCAGCGTGACTTGGGCATTTCCTGGGGTCGCTTGCAAACCTGTAGGCGCAGCGGGAGGAGGCGGGGCCGTCGGCGTAGCGCTGACTTCTGTAGAGTTCGCGCTTTGTCCATAGGAGTTGTAGGCCGAAACCACGTAGTAGTATTTCGTCCCGTTGGTTACAGCATTGTCGGAGTAGCTCGTGGATGTTGGTGTGGCGATTTGCGTGTACGGGCCGCCGCTGGTGGTAGAGCGCTTCACGTAATAAGCCGTCGCGCCCGTGCTCGCGTTCCAGGCGAGATTGACCTGGGCGTTGCCAGGTGTCGCCGTCACGCCCGTGGGAACCGGCGGTGTGTTCGAGCCGCCCCCACCGTTCCCGGCGCCACCTCCGGAATAGGCACTGCAACCCCCTACTGCGAGCGCGCAGAAAGCTGGAAGAAGGCAGCGCAAGAGAATCGTTGCTTTGGTCCGACGAGCCATCGAGAAAACCTCCGGAACCATGGACTGAAGGCAAGGAACGCCAGAAAAACTGGCGAAGGGCAGCCGCAGGAGGCTGGTACGCACGCCGCCGTCAATAAGGTTACGGGTGAATTAAAGCGTCGACAACCTGTCTAGAGGGACAGGATTGGGCCGAGGAACTCAGGTATCGGCCGTTGGCGATGCCCGCAAAAGCCCGCCGGTACGTTAGACTTTCAGCAGCGATGCGCTTCGATCTGATAACGATATTTCCGGAGTTTTTCACCGGGCCGCTCGAACATGGCATCCTCCGGCGCGCGCGGGAGGCTGGTCTCGTCGAGGTCCGCGCTCAAGACCTGCGGGAGTTCACGAAGGATCGCCACCGCACTGTAGATGACCGGCCCTTCGGCGGCGGCGCCGGGATGGTGCTCAAACCGGAGCCCCTGTTCGAGGCCGTCGAGACGCTTCTCGGGCACAGCGTCGGGGATGCGGCAAGGAAAACCCCGCCCGACGCGAACACCGCGATTGTGCTTATGTCCGCTGCAGGAAAGCTTTTCCGCCAGGAGACTGCCCGCCGCTATTCTCAGTTGCAACGCATCATTCTGGTTTGCGGCCGCTACGAGGGCGTGGACGAGCGCGTCGCCGAACACCTGGCAACGGAGGAAATTTCCATCGGCGACTTCGTTTTAAGTGGCGGCGAGCTTCCCGCAATGCTTGTGATTGATGCGGTGACTCGCTTGCTCCCCGGCGCCCTTGGCAATGAAGCCTCCTCCCAAGACGAATCCTTTGGCGGTGCCTCTGAAGTGGAAGCACCGCCCACCCTGCAGCTCCCATCCAGCACTGAGCCGCCGCCTTCTTCCAAGAGCCATGTTTTGCTCGACTATCCTCACTACACACGCCCTGCGGACTTCCGCGGCTGGAAGGTGCCCGAAGTTTTAATTGGCGGCAACCATGCGGAAGTCGCCAAATGGCGACGCGCCGCCGCTCTCGAGAAGACACACCGCAATCGCCCCGATTTGCTCGGATAGCGACCTCCATTTGGCTTTGCGCCCGACTCACCCGGCTGTATACTGATCGCTCTATGAAACCAGCTATCCAGACTGGTGGCTGTCCGGCCAAGCGGGCCTGCTCGTGTCCTTGCTGCATCTGTATGTGTACCGCCTCGAGCGGCGCGGGAGGTCCTTCGGTCTAGCGCAGTCTAAACCACAAGGATTCCAGGCCGCTGAAGCTGAGCGGCCTTTTTCATTGCGGAACGAAAACGAGAGGAGCTATGAGCAACACACCGAATGGCGCACATTCAGGCGGGCAGGCCGACGCCAAGCCCATTGCCATCTATTACGAGCACCCCAGCTGGTTTGAGCCGCTCTTCCAGAAGCTCGATGAGCGCGGCGCCCACTGGGTGAAGATTGACGCGCGCAACCATAGTTACGATCCCAGCGCCAAAGACCGCGAATTCTCCCTGCTCTTCAATCGCATGAGCCCCTCGGCGTGGCAGCGCGGCGTCGGCCATAGCATCTTTTACACGCTCAATTACCTCGCGCACCTGGAAGAAAAAGGCGTCCGGGTGGTAAACGGCTCGCGCGGCTTCACCCACGAAACCTCCAAAGCTCTCCAGTTGACGCTCCTGGAATCGCTGGGCCTGCCTTATCCCAAGGCCGTGGTTATCAATCATCCCTCTCAAGCCCTCGCCGCCGCCGAAAGAGTCGGCTATCCCGTCGTCATCAAGCCCAATATCGGCGGCAGCGGCGTCGGCATTGAGCGCTTCGATTCTCCGGAACCGCTGCGCCGCGCCGTCGAAGAAAACCGCTTCTATTTCGGCATCGACTCGACCGCCTTGATTCAAGAAGCTTTCACGCCGCGCGACGGCATCATCACCCGCGTCGAGGTCCTTGGCGGCGAATACCTTTACGCCATCCAAATTCATACCGAGGGCAAAACCTTCAATCTCTGCCCCGGCGACGTTTGTCAAAGCGTCGATGGCGAAGAACTCGCCCGCCGCCCGGGCTGCCCTATCGACGCTCCCAAGAGAGGCCTCACGGTCACCGGCTACGAGCCGCCGCGCGACATCATCGAAAATGTCGAGCGCATCATGGAAGTCGCCGGCATTGAAGTCGGGGGCGTCGAGTATGTCACCGACGAACGCACCGGCCGCTTGCTCTACTACGACATCAACGCGCTCTCCAACTTTGTCGCCGATCCCGAGCGCGTCATCGGCTTCAATCCTTACGCCCGCTTGGCAGACTACCTGATAGCCGAAGCCCGCATCCACGCCGCCCGGGAAAACTCGCGCTTCGTGCTTGCTGGAGGCAGCCAATGAGATACGGCTACTGGCTCCCTGTTTTTGGCGGCTGGCTGCGCAACGTCGAAAGCGAAAACATGGAAGCGACCTGGCCGTACGTGAAACGGCTGGCGCAACGCAGCGAAGAGATTGGCTTCGACGTCACGCTCATCGCCGAGCTGAATCTCAACGACATCAAGGGCGTGGAAGCGCCTTCGCTCGACGCCTGGTCCACAGCAGCCGCCCTTGCCGCCGTAACCGAACGCATCGAGCTCATGGTGGCGGTGCGTCCCACGTTCCATCTCCCCGCGCTGCTCGCCAAAGAGGCCGCCAACATCGACCACATCAGCGGCGGCCGCCTGACCCTAAATGTTGTGTCCTCCTGGTGGGCCGATGAAGCTCGCAAATACGGCGTGGCCTTCGAGCAGCACGACGACCGCTACGCCCGCAC
>OCOJ01033471.1_pt3 | contig 16192 bp, 12 predicted proteins | sample 1539251 | NCBI WGS metagenome assembly OCOJ01 (sample SAMN01911457, study PRJEB22624) | soil metagenome | biome: Soil | place: Malaysia | collected 2012-04-30 | depth RA_metagenome m | reverse complement strand
GCGCCCTCGCTGGGAAAAGCACGACCGTCGAGGGCTCGAAACCGGGCTTCTGGCGCTTGCTGATTGCCCGGAAGCAGGGGCAAATCAACAGTTAAATTTTACGCGAAAAGGGGCCGCGGAACAAGCGAGATTCGACTGATCGTGTCCTGCTAAGACACTCATTTACAATAGGTTACAAGAACACGGCGCGCTCTCACCTGGCAGGAACAGGCGCAAGAATGGAGGCCGCAGCCAGCGCATAGATTGCCGTGAATTCGAACACTTTTTTGAGGACTACAGCTTCGTTCGGACCATGGGCGACCTCCAGTTGACCCGGTCCGAACGCGAAGGCAGGCACGCCGCGCTGCGCGTAAAAGCGAATCTCGAGCAGCCCCGGACACAGCTCAAATTTCGGTGTGCGCCCGGTGATTTCGCGAGCGCACTCGGCCATCCTCTGCGCCACGGGTTCGGCCGCAGAAAATCCCGCGGCCGGCTCTTCCTGAAAAATCAGTGCGTCGAGTTTGCATCCGCGCTTGCGAAAGCGCTCGAGGACCGCGAGCAGTGCGCGCTTCTCCCGCGCGAGGGATTCCTCCGGATTGATGCGGCGGTCCAGCGTGAACGAATACTCGGCCGGCACGGCGTTGAAATTCGTCCCTCCGCCCGCCTGGCCGCCGATGAGCAGCACTGAGCGTCGCGCTGCCGCAGGCGCGATGGCGAAGCGCGTTTGCCGGCGAGCGACGCGGCGCTTCAAAGCGGCGAAGCCCTGCGCCACCTCCATCGCGTGCTCGAATGCGTTCACGCCGCGGAAGTGGAGCCCCACGTGCGCCGGCTTGCCCCGCACGGTCACGCGCATCGAAATGGCCCCGCGGCACGCGTTCCAGAGCACTCCGCTGGTCGGCTCGGGCGTAAACATGCCAATGCCATCCTGGGCCAGCCGGCCGCTCTCCAACAGGTATCGCGAGCCGCCCGCCCCGCCCGTCTCCTCATCCGGCACGAGGACGAGGCCGATCTTTCCGTCGAGCGGCAGTCGCAGTTCCTGCAGCACAGCCATGGCGTAGATCAGGGCCGCGATTCCGCATTTCATGTCCGCCGAACCCCGGCCGGCGAGGACTCCATTTTTCACGACGGGGTTGAATTGCCGCGGAGCCGAGGCGGGCACCACATCGTAGTGGCCATGGAAATAGAGCGTCCGCCGGCCCTCGCCGAGGGACGAAAGAACGCACCAACGTGGCTCGACCGTGTTCGCGCTCTGCCCACGCTCGCCCGCCAGGTAGCGTGAAGGCACGCGAATCATCTCTGCCGGCAGGCCCAGCGCCTCGAGCTTTCTCGCAATCAGCCGCGCGCAGTCCCGATAAAACCTGCCGGGAGGATTTTCTGTCGGCACAGCGACGAGCGCGGCAGTGAACTCGCGGATCTCACGCTCGTGGCGCGCCACCGCCCGGCGGATGCGTTCGGCGAGCGCGGCACGCGAAGCCTGATTGGCCATGAAAGAATTCTGGTGGCCTCGGCTGACGAGGCGCCAGCACCAAAATGGTCAGGAGCGGACTCAGTGCCCGAAAAGGCGCCAGCAAGATGCCCTTTCTGCCTCAGGGCATGCCGGCGATACGAAATAGGTCGCAGCGCGCAAATTTCAGATGCGCATCGGCATGATGACGTAGCGATACCGCGTGGCCTCTTCGCCGGCCGGCCGCATCTGCCCGGCGGACTGCTCGTCCTTCAGTTCCAGGCTGATGGGCCCCTGAGGCGCGGCGGCGAGAAAATCGAGCAGATATTTGGCGTTGAACCCGATGGAGAGTTCCGCGCCCTTGTACTCGCGTTCGATCACTTCGCGCGCCTCGCCGTATTCGGGGCTCGAGGCCGAAATCTCCACGCCGTCCTTCGACAGGGAGACCTTGACGGCCTGGGAGCGCTGGTCGGCCAGTTGCGACACGCGGCGTAACGCATCAGCGAACTCGTCGCGATCGATTCCCACCGCCTTCGTGTTGTCGCGCGGCAGCACAGCCTCGTAGTTCGGAAACTGGCCGGTCAACTTCCGGGAGATAAGCTGCCTCTCGCCCAGGCGGAAGAAAAGGTTGCTTTCGTCCTGCGCGAACTCGATTTGCGCCTCTTCCCCGGCCTCGGCGGCCAGCGTCTTCAGCTCGCTCATGGCCTTTTTGGGGATGAGCACGCCGGCCTCGCCGTTGAGGCCCTCGACCTTGTGCGTGGCTTCCACCAGGGCCAGCCGATGTCCGTCCGTAGCCACCAGACTGATGGAGTCCGGCTTCAGGATCAGCTTCGCCCCGTTCAGCGTGTACCGTGACTCCTCCATGGAAATGGCAAAGTAGGTCTTGCCAATCATGTCTGCGATGAGCGCTGCCGGGAGGCGGACAAACACGTGCGGCATCGGCGGCAAGGCGGGGAAATTTTCCTTTGCCATCCCCACCATCTTGTAGTTCCTCTTGTCGCTGGTGAGCTGGACCCAGTGGTTTTCCAGCAGTTTGAAGCGCACGTCGCCATCGGGAAGCAGGCGCACGATCTCGAGAAGTTTCTTCGCCGCGATGGTCCCTGCACCGTCTTTTTTCGTCTTGGCTTCACAGGACGTGCAGATGGTCAGTTCCAGATCCGTTGCGGTGATGGCCAGCCGGCTGCCTTTCGCCTCGCACAGAATATTCGCCAGAATCGGGATGGTCGTCTTCCTCTCGACGACCCCCTGCNGTCAGGCTCAATTCCCTCAGCAGGTCGGCCTTGCTAACGGTGAATTCCATCTCTTGAATCCCTCGCGCGGGTGCGATTCCGACGGCCATCTTCAACGGGGTACTGTAACCCTTTTCGAAGGACAGATAAAGACCGCAGTAGCAGTAGGGCCTGTGAAATTCATGAAGAAGCGGCGGAAAACCCAGCCACACACAGTGCTCGCGCAACCGGTTGCATGTGGAGGCCGCTGTGAATCAAGCGTGCGCACTGCGGAAATCGTGTGCCTCGGCGCGCCGTCTCCTGTCGCCCTTCCATGCCACATCCCGCCAGCCGTCGGGTCTCCACAACAATCCACATCACGTGTCCATCTTTCCCACAGCCCTATCCACAGGAAGAGCCGCTTGAGCGGTGAAGGCTGCACACGGCGAGGCGGATAGAGATGAGAAGGTTGAAGCCTGGGCAAGTAGGGGCACGCCATGGCGTGCCCCTACAATCGACTCAAACGCGATGAGAAATCGACGACGGGGAAGCTTCGACCAGAGATAGGCGTGCGCCGGCGGGAGCGCCCACACCACTACTCATCCGAAGGAATCGATCATCTTCGCGATCATGCGGTGCAGGTCTTTATCCTGCCGGCGGAGCGATTCGATTTTGTGAATCGAGTGCAGCACGGTTGTGTGGTGCTTGCCGCCGAACTGCCGGCCGATTTCCGGCAACGAGGCGGTGGTGAGCTGCTTGACGACGTACATGGCGATCTGCCGCGGGTAGGAAATAGCCTTGGCATTGCTGCGCATCTTGAGGTCCTGGATGCGCAGGCCGAAGTGCTCGCTCACGCGCCGCTGGATCTGTTCGATGGTTACTTTCTTCTCCGCGGCGTCAATCAGATTTTTCAGCACCTGCTGCGCCGTGGGCAGCGAGATGGTCCCCCCAGTGAGCTGGGTGTAGGCGATGAGCCGGGTCAGGGCGCCTTCCAGCTCGCGGATATTCGATTTGATCGAACGGGCCATGAACTCGGCGACCTCGTCGGGAAGCGCCACCCGCTCGTTTTCCGCCTTTTTGTGCAGGATGGCCATCTTCGTTTCCAGGTCGGGCGGCTGGATGTCCGCAATCAGCCCCCACTCGAACCGCGACCGCAGCCGCTCCTCGATCGAGTTGATCTCCTTTGGCGGGCAATCCGAGGAAATGATGATCTGCTTCCCCTGGTCGTACAGCGCGTTGAAGGTGTGGAAGAACTCCTCCTGCGTGCGCTCCTTGCCGGCGATGAACTGGATGTCGTCCACCAGCAGCGTATCCACCGTGCGGAAGCGGTCGCGGAAGCTGATCATGCGATCGAAGCGCAGCGAGTTGATGACGTCGTTGGTGAACTTCTCTGCGCTCGAGTAACNACAGCCGCATGGCTGGGGCGCGCTTCTTCATCAGGTGGCCGATGGCCTGCATCAGGTGGGTCTTGCCCATGCCCACGCCACCATAGAGGAACAGGGGGTTGTAAGCCTTGGAGGGCTGCTCGGCCACGGCCTGCGCCGCCGCGTGAGCGNAACTGGTTGCAGGCGCCCACCACGAAGGTCTCAAACGTGTACTTGGCGTTGAGCTGGTGGTCCGCCGAGTCGAAGTCCAGCTTGGCTTGCGCCGTCGCAGGAGCGGCACCCGGCCGCGCCGGGGCCTCCGGGCAGACGAACTCAATCTGGGCGTCGGCCACATTCAATTCGTGCAATGCGGCCTCCAGAACGCCCTTGTACGTCTCCGTCAGGCGCTTACGGTGGATGGCCGAAGGCACACGGACGCGGATCTTGGCCTCGCCGCCCGGTGTCTCCTCCTGTTCCGTGGGCCGGAACCAGGAAGTGAAGGCGTGTGGATTTACGCGCCTCTCAACGTGCTGCAGAATCGTTTCCCAGGATACCATTCGCCTCTCGCAAGCCTTTCAGCTCTCGCGGGGCGGTCAGGAATACGTCCAGCCGCCAATTTCCACAGGTGTGGAAATGGTGTGCAAATTACGCCCCTCCGCGCAGGGGCCCCTAGTCTGGGCTTTCGGTTGAAACTATCGTGTGGAACTTCCCCTGTTCCACGGGATCCAGCCCGGGCCAACCGTCCCTCGCCGGGCCGCCTAGGTCCCGTCTTCCGGAACCAACGCGAGGGGGAATTCTGCACAACTCGTCCCGAACGGGCAAGAGAAAATTGTGCGAAGGGCGGAAGCGATTCTCACAGAGCGTTCACAGTTTTTCCACAGACGCCGCAAATTGGCCGCACAAGCCGAATCACAGCTAAAATCAGGCGCTTCGTGCATTTGCAACGCGCACAACGCCGCCGGGGAAAACTGCTGCATGGCGGTGCTGTGGATATCTGCCAGTGGAGACTGCGCCGCGCGGTTTGCTTGTGCGAGGCAAAACGCTGCGTTTTGCTCTGTGGAGAGCAGACACCTGCACAGGCGCAATCCACCTCGGCTCCTAGGGGCTCGATCAGGGGTTCGCGCCAGTGTGACGCGGCAGATCAAATACCCCCTGCTCGACGGAACCGACCAGGATGCGCCCGGACTCGAGCAGCAGCGCGCTGGCCTCGATGCGCGCTTCCTCCGGCGTGTAAATCAGGTAGGAGCCCAGCGGCGACCCGTCCGAGCTGTAGCGCAGCAGGCGGGCGCCAATGGCCAGCCAGATATCGCCATTGGCGGGATCCACGGCCACCGGCCCGAGCACCACGTGGAGGCTCGGGATCCCTTTGCGGCGCCCTTCCTCCCGCACGATCGTTTTCCGTGCAGCCATCGAGGCCGCGGCGTACTCGTCCGTGCTTACCACCAGTTGGAAATCGGAATAGCCGAAGCGGTTGTAACGCCGCACCGTCGGTTCGGGCAGATAGGTGAACGAATAATACAGCCGTCCCTTGGAATCCCGGCACAGCCTGCCGATATTGGCGTAGCGGTTCAATTCTTCGCGCCCGGAAATTTGCTCGGGCTCGCCGAATTCCCGGACCACCCGGCCTTCCGCGCCGAACACGGTCACCAGCTTGGGCGAGCGCAGGCTGGCCACGGCCACTTCTCCATCTCCCAGGGCAGCCACCGACGTCGGCCCGGCAATGTTGATTTGGCGCTCCAATCGTCCGTCCGCGGAAAAAACTTCCACGGCATTCTTCGCCCGGTCGGCTACGTAGATGTGTCCCTGCTCGTCGAGGTCCAAGTCCGCGCCGAACAGGATGGCGTCGGCGGGGGAAGCGTCGGCGGGAGCGTGGCCGGCGGGAGCGCTCTTGGCGTCGAATATCTGTACGCCCGCGCGCTCCGTTAGAATCACGTAGCGTCCCGTGCCGTCGCGGCGGATCGCGGTCACACCCGAAGTGAGGGAGGGAAATACGCGCGCCCGAGCGATGAGCTCGGAGTCCAGCGTGGCGCCGGATGAAAGCGCGGCTGCAAACACAGCGATGCACAGAATTGGGGCACTTGCCCCATGCCGGATTGCGCTCGCGGAGAGTGAATTCGTCATCGGCAGATTTCTAGGAGACGCCGGAGCCGCTCCGGGGTTGCCCGGCTCCGGCGCAGACTCAGGTGAGGCGCAGGCAGAGCCGGGAAATGGAGCGGGCCAGTCCCGTCTCCTCGTCCGTGTCTAGGAGCACGGCGTTGAGCTGCACGTTGCCTTCTCCCACTTCAAATCGCGCCGGGAGCGCATCGAGGAACCGCTTGACCATGGCCTGGCGATCCATGCCGATCACGGAGTCGTGCGGGCCGGTCATGCCCACGTCGGTGATGTAGGCCGAGCCTTTCGGCAATATGCGCTCGTCGGCCGTGACTACGTGCGTGTGGGTGCCGATCACCGCCGTCACCCGTCCATCCAGATACCAGCCCATGGCCTGTTTTTCGCTGGTGGCCTCGGCGTGCATGTCGACAATCACAATCTTTACCGGGCCGGCCCCGTCGATGGGNCCCGAGTTTGGCCAGCCGCTCCAGCTCCCGGTCCGCGGTGCGGAAGGGACAATCATTGGGCGTCATGAACACGCGGCCCTGCAGGTTCAGCAGGGCGAACGGCACGCCGTTCTTCGCGCGACCCACGTACATCCCGTTTCCCGGCGAGCCCGGCGCGAAGTTGGCCGGCCGCAGCAGGCGCGGCTGTCCGGGAAAATAATCCAGGATTTCCTTGCGGTCGTAGATGTGGTTTCCCCCGGAGAGCACTTCCACGCCTGCCTCGAGCAGCTCCTCGGCAAGCTTGGGAGTGATTCCGAAGCCTGCGGCCGCGTTCTCGCAATTGGCGATCACCAGGTCCACACCGTGTTCCGCCCGGGCGGCCTGCAACTCCTCCCGCACGATTTCCCGGCCGGGCGCGCCTACAATATCGCCGATGAAGAGAATCCTCATCTGTTCCGTTGGCCTTTAGCGGAAGAAAAGAAAGGCAGAAGAGCGGTCCGCTGAGCCGTGTGGCACGCAATCCTGAACCTCAAGCAAATTGTGGCGTCCTGCACCCGCTTTCAGGCCTNCTCTCGCATCCTCCGAGGGAGGATCGAGAGCACGCGCAAGGGCAGGCTTGACGCGGACGCCAGAGGTTCGGTGTTGGTTCTAGGATATACGTCCCAACACGCGCCCCGCAGGCCGCTCCCGAGTACAGTCTAGCAGAATCCCGCAGGGAAGGCGCGCAAGCCGGACCGGAGCCTGGCCCGGCTTGGCGACTCCGGATCAGAAATGGAACCCGAGCTCGACCGTTTCCGCACGCGGCGTCACGTAGTGCGTCCCGCTGAAGGTCGAGAAGTAGTTGTACAGCACTTTCTTGTTGTCGAGATTGATGACCGTGAATTGCAGGCTCCACTTGTAACGGTCGCCGTGGAAGAGATTGTCGTGCCCGATTGCCAGATCGAAGAGGTTGCGCGCCTTGTCCCGCTGCGGGTTGTGGTCGTCATTTTCTTTGAACGGCGCCGGTATGTTGAGCAGCGTAGACCCGAACGCATTCGCAGGACACGTGGCAAGCGCCGGCCCGGTGGGGCTTGGAGCCGCAGGCTTGCCATTGCAGGTAAACCCGCCCTGGAACTCCTGGTCGGCGGTTAGAGGCAAACCTGTAAGATTGTTCACGAGGGCAACCTGTCCCGCAGGGAGCGGAGTCGTCGTTCCCGGGATCACGCCTAGGCCCACTCCGGGCGCGTCAAACGGTGAAGTCGAAAACGAGCACGTCGCAGTGGCCGCCACGCAGGGTACCGCACCGGCCACCAGCCCGCTGTCGTACCGCCAGTTGAACCCGAGCCAGGGCCCCCGCTTCCAGGGCTGATATTGCAGGTGCGTTGTCTGGTTGAAGATTTCGTCGTGGTCAATTCGGAAGACGCCAGGCGCCGGCAAAAACGGTATGCCGCCCACTTGCGGGGGAAAGTACCGTGCGGCGACACCCGACATCACCACGAGCGCGGTAAAGCCGTGGAAGTTCGGCACGCTCGTGCGGATGGCATATCCGGGAATCTTCGAACGGGTCCAGGCGAGGGGAAATGCCAGGGGTGTGGCCGCTATGACTCCAAAGTCGTATGCGGTGTGCGTGTACTTCCACAGGTATTCGGCGTCGACCACCAGATATTTCCCAAAGGCCTGCTGCAGCCCGGCGTGAAATTCATTGCGCCACCCGGGATGGATGAACCCCGAGGCACAGGCAATGTTCGGAGGCGGCACCAGCAGCGCAATTACGGGAATGCTGCATCCGGTGTTGGCAATGATGAGATTTTCGTTGAACGGGGTCTCCATGGTGCGTGCGTACGAAACGCGAAGCACTGTATTGGTCGGTTTAATGTTGTAGGCAATTCCGAACCGTGGCTCCACTTGGCCGTCGCTCACGAATCCGTTGTAAATATCTCCCCGAAGTCCAAGGTTGAAGGACCAGTTTCCCTTCGTGATCAGGTCTTGCACGTAGAGGGACGTCTCTTTCACGTCGGTGTGTCCATGGAAGAAGAACGGCGTACCTCCCGCGGTCAGGTCCACAGATCGCAGAGTCGGGCATGGTGCGTTCATGTCCGTGGGCGTACAGAAAGCGCCCGTCGAGTCGAGGAACAGGCTGTTGAACGTGGGATCGACAGTGGCCAGCGTGTCATTCTCGGTCAGAAACCAGTGCTGGTAGGTAATTCCCGCTTTGATGTTGTGGATGCCCTTCACGTAAGAAATATCCGCGCGGGCGCCGGCATTCGTAAGTTTCCGTTCTTGCTTGATGGTTTGAGAAAGCAGTGAAGGCGAAAAATCGGCGAACGGGTCTGCGCTAGGGTAGTAGTGGAAATCGTCTCTCCGCACGAAGCCGCCGAAGGTAAAAATGGCGGTCGTGCCGATGAGGCGCGTCCAGGTCGGCGCGATGTTGAAGGTCACAATTTGCGAGCGCTGATCGGTGGGTCCCAGCGGAGTAGTCATGTCCACGGGGTTGACGGCGACACCCGCCAAATTGCAGGTGAACCCGGCGCTACATGTGTGCAATTGCTGGTCCCAAGTATTGGGATTCTGAAACCAGGAGCGCGTAAAACCGAAATTTCCGTGAAGGGTGTCTTTGCCGGTCACCTGGTAATCCACGCGGTCGAAGAAGTTCTCCTGATTTCCCCTGTCATGCAGCACGGCGAGCTCGGGGCCATCGAGGAAACGGCCGCTGTTCAAGCCATTCACAGCGATGAAATTTCCCCACTTCTGGCCCCCGTAGGCGAGATCCAAGCCGGAGGTTGACGTACCAAAGGCGCCATAGCTCGCGTACACCTTCCCTGTTGGTGTGCTCACGCCGAGGCCGGAGCGGGTCGTCACCTTGATCACGATACTGGTCTTGTCGCCGAATTCGGCAGGCGGCGCGCCGGAGATCACTTCCAGCGACTGGATGGAATCTATGGGGATCTGATTCGAGAAGACCTTGCTCTGCTGGTCCGAAATGGGCTGGCCGTCATAGGAGAAGGAGTTTTCCGCATGGTCCCCCATTCCGTGGAACAGGCCATTCGAGTCGGCTGCAATTCCGGGTGTCGTTAGAGTGACCAGGGAACTCACGGCCGAGGATTGGCTCTCCAGAGGCAGGCGATCGGTAATCGTTTTGTCCACGTCGGTGTGAAACGTGGGATCGTTTTCGATCAGGTCTACTCCGGTCTCCTTCACCGTGACCGTGGTGGCCGCCGCGGCGAGCTTCAGGCTGATCGCCACTGTGACGGGAACCCCGGAACGCACTTCCACGTCCTCGGTGAACGCCGCGAAACCCGCTGCTTTGACCACGAGATGGTAGGGATTAAACGGAACATTGGCGAAGGTGAATGACCCGTCCTGACCCGTTGCGGTCGTGCGGTGATAGCCGCTCACCGGGTTGCTGATTTCTATCTGCGCCCCGGGCACCGCAGCCCCGGAAGGATCCTGTACCGTGCCCTGAATCGTCCCTGCGGTCCCCAACTGGGCCTGTGCCGGCAAAGCGAAGAAGCAGCTTCCGAAAATCAACAGCAAGATTAAAACGACTCTGAATTCCCTCTGCATGTCTCCTCCAGCCCCTTCCTGGGTACTCAGCCGTGGGTTTGACCTGGGATTCGCCCGCCTGCGGCGGGCGGGCACGCCGGCGAACGGAAGTGCCGGTGCGCGTACTTTCCCGTCAGATCGAAGGAGATGGCCTACGCGGAGGGCGGCGCCCGGGAGGGGGCGTTGGTGAGAAACAGTTCCGAATGCGCGAACGGAGTGCAGCCCGGTGGCCCGGAACGCTGCACCAGCGGAGCAGGAAGCTCATGGGCTCCCAGGGCGGCAGGAATTCCGATGTGGGCTACCTGGCAGAGCTGGCAGGCTCCGTCGCTCTGGCCTTCCCTGTGAATGTGACTCGTGGAAGCAACGATAAAAAATACGGTAAGGACGCACAGAGCAAGCGCTAGGACGCGTTTCGCGTTCCTGTGGGTACGGCGTTCGCTGTTACGCAGCCGCACTTTCGATCGCCCCAATGCCCTTTTGACGCTCTCCCAGCCGTCGCAGTTGTCCGGCTGCGAAGCGGACGGCCGGATTCACCCGCGCCCTGCGCTCAAGCTAGCACTCGTCGCCTGCCCCGCAAAGAGGCCAGACGACGGGCGTGCCCGTTCAGTATCCGCCCGCGCTTCTCTCCGGCGGCTACACCTGCAGCACGTCGCCTTCCCGCGCCACAACTTGGTAAAGCACCGGATTCACGAAGAACCCCAAGAAAAGCCTCGAGACCAGCCCAGCCACTACCACGATAGCGAAAGGACGTTGCGTATCCGACCCGACGCCGTGCGAAAGGGCCGCAGGCAACAGCCCCAGGCAGGCCACCATCGCGGTCATCACAATAGGCCTCAGCCGCAGCAGCGAAGCCTCATACGTCGCCGCGCGGATGTCCTGGCCTTCCAGGCGCAGTTTGTTGATGTACGAAACCAGAATCACCGCGGTCTCCACCGACACTCCCAGCAGCGCCAGCAGACCCAGCACCGAGGAGACGCTGAACGGCGTCCCAGTCAGCTTCAGCGCGAGAAACGCGCCCACGGGCTCGGTCATGATCACCCCCAGGGCGATGCTCACCGGGAATTTGAAGTTTCCGTAGAGCGCGAACAGGATCAGGAAAATCAGCATTACGGTCAAAGGTCCAATGATGTTGAGCTGCCGCCGCGCTTCCAGGAATTCGCTGTATTCCCCGCCCCATTCCAGCCGGTAACCTGCCGGAAGCGGAACGGCTGTCTTCACCGCCCTCTGTGCCTCGTCCACGGCACCGGCAAGATCGCGGCCTTCGATGCTGTACTGCACCCCGATGTATCGCGAGTTGTTCTCCCGGTAGATGAACGAGGCGCCGTTACCTTCGCGAATGTCCGCCAGTTGAACCAGCGGAATCTGCTGGCCCGAAGGCGTCCCTACGAGCAGATTGCGAATTTGCTGTGGGCTCTCGCGGTACCGCGGCTCCATGCGCACGACGAGATCGAACAGCTTCTCTCCCTGAATCACCTGCGTGGCTGCCTGGCCGCCCACGGCGGCCTGCACGATCGCCTCCACATCCGCCACGTTTACGCCGTACCGGGCGATCTTCTCCCGGTCCGTTTCCACGATCAGGCTGGGCTGGCCCAGCTCCCTCACCACGGTCAGATCCCTGAATCCGCGCACGCGCTCGAGCGTCCGTTTGATGGCCAGGGCCTTTTCCTGCAGCACGGTCAGGTCCGAACCGTAGACTTTGACGGCCAGCGCGCTCTTCAGACCCGTCAGCGCCTCGTCCACCGCGTCTTCGGCCGGCTGGGTGTAGTTGAAAATGACGCCGGGAAACGACGCGAGTTTCTTCTGAACGTCCGCAACGAATTCTTCTTTCGTGTGCGCCGAGCTTTTCTGCCACGCCGGGTCCTTATAGGGTTTCAATCCGACATAGAACTCGCAGTTGAAGAACCCGGTGGGGTCGGTGCCGTCGTCCGGACGTCCGAGCTCGGAGCCCACTTCGGTCACCTGGGGATAGGACATCAGCAGTTTGCGAACTTTCGGCGCGAATTTTGCAGCTTCCTCGAACGAAATCGTGTAGGGAAGCGTGGCGCGAACCCACAGCGCGCCCTCGTCCAGGTGAGGCATGAATTCACCGCCGATGAAGGGAATCAGCGCGAGCGTCGCGCCGAAGACGGCGGTTGCGGCCGCGAGCGTCGCCTTCGGATGGTCCAGGCACCACCCCAGGTACTGCCCGTAGGTTCGCCGCATAGCTTCGAACGGCCGATTCACCCGTTCCCGCACGCCGCCGCGGAACCAATAGGCGCACATCACCGGCACGAAGGTCAGCGTCAGGATCATCGCCCCCACAAGCGCGATCGACATCGTATCGGCCATGGGATGGAACAACTTTCCGGAAGGCCCCCGGAGCGCGTAGATGGGGATGTATCCGGCGATGATCACCGCGACGGAGTAGAAAATCGGGCGGTCCACATCCCGCGCCGCCGACCGGATCACGTCGTGCAGGCTGTATTCGGTCCCCTGGCGCAATCCCAGCTCGCGGTAGATGTTTTCCACCATCACCAGCGTGCCGTCGATGATGATTCCGAAATCGATGGCCCCGATGGAAAGCAGGTTAGCCGCCACGTCGTGCGCATGGAGGAAAATGAAAGAGAACAACAGCGCCAGGGGAATTGTCAGCGCCACGATCACCGCGGCGCGCACGCTCACCAGGAAGAAAATCAGCACAATCAGCACCAGGATCATGCCGCGCAGCAGGTTGTTCTCGACCGTATCCGTGGTCAGCCGCACCAGGTCGCTGCGGTCGTAGAACGGCCTCACCTTGACGTCCGGCGGCAGGATGCGCTCGTTCAGCTCCTTCGTTTTCGCTTCCACCCCCTCCAGCACCGTTTGGGTCTGTTCGCCGCGCCGCATGAGGATCACACCTTCGACCGCGTCGTCGTTGTTCTGGAAGCCGAACTCGCCGAGCCGCGGCGCGTGCCCAATGGCCACCTGGCCCACGTCGCGCACCCGCACCGGCGCTCCGTTCACTGTGGCTACGATGATGTCTTCGATGTCCTTCGTGTTCCGCACCAGGCCCAGCCCGCGCACGTAATAGAACTGGCCGCCCTGCGAGTAGAATCCCCCTCCCGTGTTCGCATTATTGGCCGCGAGCTGCTGGACCACCTGCGGCACCGTGACGTGGTAGCCGTAGAGCCGCACGGGATCCAGCAGCACCTGGTACTGCATCACCGTCCCGCCGAACCCGGAATCGTCCGCGACCCCGGGCACCTGCCGGTAGGCCCGCTCGATCACCCAGTCCTCATACGTCTTCAGCTCCTGCGGGCTGCGGTCCGGGCTTTCCAGCACGTAGCGGTACACCAGACCGCTGGGGCTGAACAGAGGCGCCAGCGTTGGCGTGACGCCGGCAGGCAGAGTCGGCTGGGACAGCCGTTCAAACACCACCTGCCGCGCGAAGTAGGGGTCGGTGGACTCTTCAAAGGTCAGGCGGATATCGGAGAGGCCGTACAGGGTGATCGAGCGCATCACCTCCATCCGCGGCACGCCGTTCATATCCACCTCGATCGGAAGCGTGACCAGCCGCTCCACTTCCTCCGAAGCGTGCCCTGCCCACTGGGTGATGATCTCCACCATCGGCGGGGACAAATCCGGATAGGCGTCCACCGGCATCCGTTTGAACGCCACCGCGCCTCCCACGGCGATGAAGGCGGTGAACATCAGCACCAGGAACTTCTGTCGAAGCGCGAATTGGACGATGCGGTGGATCATCAGCTTCCGGTTCTCATCCCTTTACTCATTTCCTCCCGGTCCGCCCCGGTTTGCCGCGCTAGCGCTGCAGCGTGGTCTGGAATTGCAGGAACAGGCTGCCGTCCGCCACGATCTTTTCCCCCGCTGCCAACCCGCGCAGGATCTCCGTCTGCCCGCCCTGCCTTTGCCCGATCTCCACCGGGCGCCGCCCGAAGCGGTCTTCGGCCGCCTGGACGAACACGAACGGCTGGTTCTCATCGTTACGGAGCACGGCGGAATCCGGCACGGCGATGGCGTTCTCGATTCGCCCGGCTTTCACCGTCACCGTGACGTACATGTCCTTCTTCAGCCTCCTGCCGCGGTTCTCCACCACGATGCGGGCTTGGAGCGTGCGCGTATTCACGTCCACGGCGGGCGCAAGGTAGGAGATTTTTCCATGGAACGTCTCCGGGTATGCGTCCGAGGTCACCTCCACCTCGTTGCCTTCCTTTACGTAAGCCAGATCGGTCTGGTACACGTTCGCCAGCACCCAGACCGTGCTCATGTCTGATATCGTGAATGCCTGTGTCGCCCCGGCCTGCAGCAATTGCCCGGGCGCAACCAGCCGCTCGACGATTTCCCCTTCAATCGGGGAGAGCAGCGGGATGCCCGGCGACACCGGCGCCTTCTCGAGCTCCTCCGGCCGCGGAATTCCCAGGATGCGGAGCGCCTGCTCGTTCGCTTCCAGGTCTGCTTTTGCCTGGTTGCGGTCGGACTCGGCTTGCAGAAGGTCGCGCTCGGAAATTGCACCGTGCGCATAGAGAGCCTGCGCGCGGGCAAAATTTTTGTCGGCCACACGAAAGATATCGCGGGCTTTCAAATACGAGGCGCGCAACTGTGCGTAGTCCGGGCTGCTCACCTCCAGCAGCGGCTGGCGCAGCTTTACGTGGTCTCCCGGGGCCACCAAAATCCGGCTCACCGGCCCGCCCACCTGAGTGATCACCGGAGTGGTGCGGAACGCGTTGTAGGCCACCGCGCCGGAGAGCCGCAGGATCCGCTCCAGCATCACCGGCGCCACCGTGACCACTCGCAGATGCGCCATCTGCTCCTGGGGAACGCTGAAGAGCTGCGCCGTTTCTTCCTTCGTTTTCTTCCCCGAGTAGGAAGTCATCTGCTCGGCGGAATCGCGCGTGCTGCAGGCTGCCAGCCCGGCCGCCAAAGCAACTGCCAGAATGAAATAACATGGGCGCATGGGATCGGCTCCCTTTTGTTCCGAATCGAAATCAATCGACGGAAATGGTCTGCACCCGCGGTCTGCGGGCGAGGTCCGGGAGAGCGTCAGGCGGAAGGAGGGGCGCGAGAGGGCAGGTGTGGCGCGGCCTGGGCAGCAACGATGGGCGTTTCCATTGGCGCCGGGCACTCGCGAATCACATCAAGCGTCGCCATTCGCTGGCCGTCCGGCGGCCTATCCATCGGCTGATGATTGAAATGGCAGACAGGGCAGTTGTTATTCGCAGAGTTGGCGTGGCAGCGGCACTGAAACTGGCATTGGCTTGCGATCAGCGGCGCGGCCACCAGCAGCGCCACCATGACGGCTACAGCCCACGATGAACGGCGGACTCTCATTGGATTCCCGCCTCGGCGGGAACGCCCCTCGGTACTCTAGACGAACGCGGAAGTCGCAGGCAAACAATTCTCGCCCGAAAGCCGGCCACGTGCCCCGCGGAGCGCGAACCGCATCACGGGATCAGGCGGACTGGCCGAGCGTGCGATCCACGATGTCCAAACAGCGCTCGGCACGCTCGCGGATCTGGTCCTCCAGCTCTTTCTGCCGGGCGCGGAGCTGGGCCACCTCGTCTGCCAGGTGGAGGGCCGCGAGCACGGCGATGCGCAGCGAATCCACCGCTCCGGTCACCTCCGCCACGGCGCGCATCCGTTCGTCCACGTAGCGTGCCAGCTCCTGGGCGTGGGCTTCATCGGTTTCCCCGCGCAGGTGATACACCTGGTCGTAAATTTCAACTCGTACGGAAGCTTCCACGATATCCCCCTGAACTCTCTGGCCGCGGCGGCAGGGTTATGCGGCCAGGCGTTTTGTACTAACGCACCATTCTGAGAGTTTCAGCGTTCCCTCGCAACCGGTTGTAGGGGCATCCACCGCGGTCCGCCGTGGCGGATGCCCCTACGAGGTTCGCAGGGTGGCGCCGAGTTCGCGCTCGAGCGCCGCGACCACCCGCCCGCTCATCTCGTTCACTTGCGCCTCGGTCAGCGTAGCCTCGTGGCTTTGCAACGTGACGCGGACGAGCAGCGAATGCTTTCCCGCGGGGATTGCTCCGCCGCGGAATACGTCCACGGCTTCGACGCGCTCGATCTCCGGTATACCCTGGCTGCGGATGGCGCGCGCGACGCGGTCGAACTTGACGCCGTCGTCAACCACCAGAGAAAAGTCGCGTTCCACCGCCG
>OCOJ01044234.1_pt2 | contig 16199 bp, 13 predicted proteins | sample 1539251 | NCBI WGS metagenome assembly OCOJ01 (sample SAMN01911457, study PRJEB22624) | soil metagenome | biome: Soil | place: Malaysia | collected 2012-04-30 | depth RA_metagenome m | reverse complement strand
GGTGGGTGTGCTAAAGGAGAACGAGAAGGTACGTTTTGGATTCCACAACTTACGTCACAGCTTGGCGAGCTTCCTCGTGCGGAAAGGAACGGACGCTAAAACCGTTCAAGCGATGCTCCGCCACAGCGACGTTACCACCACGCTCGGAATTTACGCGCACAGCATGAGCGAAGATCGTCTTGCGGCGCAGGATGACATGCTGGCGGCAATGATGACGAAGTCAAACACCGTGAACTGAGCTGCGGCAGTGGAAGCGAGGCCTCGGAGTGATTTCCTGACTGAATTGGTATAGGGCACAGCCGACGCCGACCGTGCCTCTCTCGGCATGTGAGCGGCAGAGCGGGGTGGTTCTAGGGCTGCGGAACGGGGGTGCCTATGCTGACACACGGCATAGCTGGTCACGGTTTGAGGAGGAGGACGAGTGAGCGACTTGCGTTCATACCTTCGTGCAGGCGACCATCCTCTCGTGGCTGACAGCTCCAGACGACACGAGATCGACCGAAAGCTTGCGCGCTCATTGTTTTTCTAGCCATGTCATGACCGTAGCTTCTGGATCACAGCAACCAAATCGCGAGCGACCGGCGCCAGAAAGGCAGCCAACAAAGCCGTCAACACGACTGTGAGTGTAGATTTAACACCACCCAAAGCCAAACGCACCGCAAGATAGGCCAGCGAAAAACTCGCCAGAAACGCCGCCACGTGAAGACCGTTCTGCCACCACCAAGTGCTCGACGTACAGAAGGCACTGATAGCTTGGGTCATTTGTTGTTGCACACGATTGAATGCATCGAGCTTTTGCTGTGGAGTCGGCCCTTTGGATGCCTGATTTACAAGATCGAAGTCGGCCTTAGTTATGTTTGACGCCAACACCGCGAGGACGCTCCCATAGTGAAGATAGCGTCCCGGGTTCGTGGGGTAATTCAGTACGAGCCGACCAATCATTGTCAGTTGCGTCGTGAAGTCATCACCTTGAACGCTATAAAATGCAGCCGTATTTCCGCCAGCTCCAATTACGACTAGCTCCTTCTCGACGGCATCTATGCTAACCGCCTTTTCTAGATTGCGTTTGGCCTCGCGGATGCGACCTCGGAGCCACCATCGTGTTCGCAGCCCTTGATAAAATTGAGGAATGGGCAACAGCGTTTTGATGGCCTGAACCACTGACATTGACAATACGCCAAGCCCAGCGAGCGCGATGAGGTACGCCAACACGTTCTTGGTGATAGTGTCGACAAGATTCTTCATGGCTGTTTGGAGCGTATTGGACCGGTCGATTCTAAGTTGGGCAGTTCCTACCGTAACAGCAGCAACCTGCACTGCTACAGGACCGCTTACGGCATCAATAGGAATGACGACCTGCAGGTCGCGAAGATCCGCTGAAACGGAGGATGGTACTGCGCATTCACTGTGTCCTGAGAACCGCACGCAGATCTTGTCGCGTTCAGTGGGAAAAGGACCTCCAGTAAGCATAAGTGTATCCAACGGACGACTGACTGTGGTCACTTCTAGCGCTTGTTGCGCTTGAACGACAGCAGGTGCTAGAACACCCAAGAGGACAACCTTTCGAATGCTCGCTAGCCTAGGTGAGATCAGTTGTCGGCAACAATGCATCGACAACGAACCGGAACACCTTCGAACTCTGACGCTGACCGGATTCGTCATGCTTGGCCTGTCGATATGAAGTCCATACTGTCAAGTAATCAAGATGCCGTCGTCCAGATCGCCCCGGTGCGGTCATAAATGCCGAGAGACAAAGCCTTTAGATCCTGTTGAAGAAGAGTTGTGAGTGCTTTAAGATCGCTTTCAAGCCGCCACTTGTCAATGAGACTTCTGAATGCGTTTGCCCCTGCATCGAAAGCCTGCTGCACGGTCGCGCCGCTGGCTAATGCCAAATCAATCGCTGAGTCACAATCGATGAACTGTCCGGCTAATGTAGGGTCCTGATCGTAGTTTTGGGCGAAGCTGAAATCTGCATTGTATCCAAAGAATGCGCTTGCGCCGGTTAAGTCGTTGACGTCGGGACCCACAAGGTCCGGGCCGAGGTTTCTCGCAGTGTCGCAGGCGAAAAAATGGATGATTTTGTGATCAAAGACCTTCCTGTCATAGAACCCAGGTCCAGAATGGAGCAAATCCTCGCTCATATTCCTCACAAATGCTACCCCGTCGGATGTTCCATGTCCCGATGCCGTGATAAACACCACTGAAGGGTCGTGCACAGCTTCCTGTAAATCGCTCAGGGTTGGTTTCAGCAGTCTAATTACATGGTACTGCTGTCCTGATTCAATTTGATCGTACAAACCGCCAGTTTTCGTGCGGGCTTCACACATGAATTGGCTTATGCGATTATCACCACTATCTAGTGGACAATCGAGGCCGATAACCTTCCTTCGATCTTGACCGGGCACGCTAGTGCTCCTAAGGGCCCCATCGACAACACACTGAAGCGTTGGTCACGGTATCTATGAACCAGATCCCTTTCCGCCCCCACCACCACCGAACAATCCCTGGATAAAACCGCTAACGTTAAACGTCAGGCCGCCAAAGACGCCTTTCTTGAAGTGTTGGCTTGTGGATGGATTCGTGCCATTGGTCCCAGCCGCCGCTTCCGGTACCTTGGCAATGCTGAGACCATAAACAACTTGCACATTTCGTAAAAAGAACTCGCTGCTCCCCCCGACGTAAAAGTTGTTTGCGGGCGAAGCAAGCGACAAACCGAAGCTCAATCCGGGAACTAAATCTCGCGGACGCCAGTCGCTTTCGGCGTCCAAAGGGAACCAATGATGAAGTACATACGCGGTAAACACTACGACTGGATCTACGATCGGAGTAGTACCCGTTTGTACGGTCGACCCATTGCTAACAGAAAAACTTGGGGTTTTGACGCTGTTATACACAACGCCAAAAGCCAGATTATAGATAGCAACGGAATGAGTCTGTGGAATGGTCAGATTCAATAGACTCAGTGTTTGGTCCGCAGGTTGTCCCGATGCGACCACGGACGGAGAAACCGTACCTGAGTCTTGCCAAGTGATCCTTGGGAAGGTATCTGACTCGGGAAAATTGGGCTCCTCAGAAACGTCTGCCGATAGTTGTCTCCCTGTCGAAGCCGCTCTATAGAATTGCGCCTTGTTGATCGAATACACGATCGCAGTCTGCCAATACGCTGTATTGGGCTTCCAGGCAATCGCTGCCGGGTCCGTACCCACGTCTCTCCATGTGACAGTACCGTCTGAGACCGAGCTCTCAGTCAGAGATAAGTCTTGCTGAGAGCTGGACATTGCGGGAGCACTTTGGACAGCCACATAAATGTGCGAAGTAGGTGCGATTACGGCCGCGCCTGGTGCATAAGCTGTATTGGGTTTTCTGGTAGGCAGATATTTGCCGACAAACCTCCAAGTCACCGCATTATCCACAACCTGGTCCGGGAGACCTGCTTCGTCGACTGGCTGGTTCTGTGTAATAGGAAATGTCGGTGAGTCACCCGTTCGCGAGTTTCCGCCCTGGATTGCGGTGTAATAGTGTCCGCTGACTGGATCCAAAATTACGTCACCAATAACGTGGGAAGCGCCGCTCAACCATTGCTTCGCAGGTGACGTGGGGGCCGTTGTCCCCGAGTCTAACCAGGTGAGAACCGTCTGTTCGACGAGAGTATCACCCGCGGAGGATGTGGGTGGAAATGGCTCAGCGCCGGAGCCCGAAACTCCACCAACCGTTACCACCCAGAGGCGAGCATTCAGCGAGGCAACACACGCGCCAGCAGCGTAAATCGAGTTAGGCTGCCAAGGCTTGGGTGATGTTCCACATTGCGGCGGTGTCGGCCCGGGAGGGGACGGTGTTTCGTCTCTCCACCTCAGCTGCGGGGCACCATTCTCTGCCAGCTGGGCGGCGGCTCCTATTGGCCAAGCAGGCTCTACAGAAGATAGCCCGGCCCTCAGCGCGACGTAGTAATGGCCGTTTCGCGTCCTGGGAACTACAACGCTACCGATGGGGTAGGCTGTATTGGCCTGCCAGGGCGCACCAGGCGTTGGTGGAGTGTAGATAGTGCTAACAGAGATTGTTGGTATAACATCGCCCGGCAATCTGTCAGGCCACGCCAAGAAAAATGGGCCACGAGGCACTCCTGCAGTTGTCGGCCCAGCAGTAGGCGCCCCGCCCGCAAAACTTGGCCTAATCGGAGTCGGATTGATGGCGTTCCCTTGCTGATTCGTAAGATTCAGATTGAGCAAACTCAATCGCGTAAGGTCTGCGACAGAACTGGCGTCGATGCCAATTATGAGTCGCTCGCGCATCATCAATGGCGTATTTTCGTCGAGTTTATCGCATTGCTCACCTCGAAGTTGGTAGGGAGGTACTATGCGTTGCAACACGAACGGTTGCACGGCGTTGTAGGTGTATACAAGTTTGAAGCATACAAGCCGAGTTTTCGGTAAGGTTTGAGGGAAACGCATTAGGTCATCGGCCCACGATGCTTGTGCCCATGACAAACCTGGTAGGCCTCCACCACTCGGATTTGCGCCACCGGCCGTCTGACTTGCCTGCGCTGTGGAATTAGCGCCCCCCTGGCCCTTTCCTCCCTGCGCCCTGGCAATCCAGGGGAACAGGAAGGCTAGGATCAAAACACAACCAAACTGCTTCACGCTATTCTTGGCCAGAGTTTTCAATTTTGCACCTCTCAGTTTCGAATTGCGACACTCGACTTTGGGACGGCGGTATCGTCCCTCGACCGATCCTGTCGGCAGAGCTCTCCTCAGTTTTGGGAAATCGGCGAAGTAGAAGCCCCCTCGGATGAGAAGCTTGAAAAGCTTCACCCTTCGCTGTCGCCGAATTGCGGACACAATATGCTTGGGTTGTTTGAAAGTCAAGCACGAACCCTTGCCTGTGGGCTGTCGAAGGTAAGGCACTCCGCTCAACATTGCTCGCCAATGCGAAGACCACCATATTTCTGCATTTCTGCCTTCAGGCAAATTCCTTCCGCCCTGAGCGCCTTGTTCGGAAAACCGAAATAAATGAATTTTTCTGTTGACGGATTCCACTCTTGGTGTATCGTAAGTGACTTTTCCTCTTAGTCTCCCCGTCTCGAGGTATCCCCTAGAGAAAAGGAATTCTCTCCTTCACGCCGCTGCGTTCACTGCGAACACTTCTCCGATAAGAACGCTCTAATTGCTGGCTCCTGCATAACAACGTGGCTTGCACCAACTACTGCAAAAACTCTTTTTTGCTTGCACACCGCGTCCGAAATCTTGGCCACAATAATTTGGTCACGGAACTCAGCACTAGCGCGGGAAATTTCGTTGAGCTTGGTCTCGGATTGCGCGGGATCAACCCAACGAGCGGGTACGTTCTTATAAGAACCCAGGTCCGGAAAATTGTCGGCAAACGTCGATTGCAGTTCTCCAATTGAGTGAGGTCGCACACTCTTCAACGCTGCTTCCACACTGATTTGGGTTATCGTGTCTTGCAGATACTGTTCTAGCGTCTCGTTTGGATATGTCAAGCCGTCATAAAAGACCTTATTTCGTATCACGTAGAAGGTCTTGATTTGTTCAGGGCGGTACTTCTTGAGCAATTCAGCGACTTCTTCTGCCAATTTGGGTTCCATACTGCTCACGGCGACCTGGGACCCAGCCAAATACCTAACTAATCCCCTTTCCCCAGCGTTGTGGATGGCTTCATTTCGTGTTTTCTCTGCAACGGTCAATTCGGGGCCTTCGTAAAAAGCAACATCAGGGTCGAACTGCCTCCAGAAGGCCTCTATTTCCTTAAACTGTTCGTCATTGGGATCATCTGAGTGCTGCACACCGAAATAGAACAGGCCACCGTGTGGCGTGTATATATTCAGAATGTAGGGCCATCTATACGAGTTTCGTGAATAGGCGTCCCATGACATCACGTGGGGTGTCTGCGCTGAGGCTGTCAGAACGAGGATGAAGCCGAGAAGCGCAAAAAAGAAGTTGGTGCGGTGTTTTAGCTTGGCCATAATCTGCATCATTGTGATTCTCCCTTTGGTTTCTCGCCTCTGAGGCGTCCGGCAGTGGGGGAACGGTCCAGTGGCGCTTCGCTTAAGCATGCAAAGATAAGTAGAGTAGGCCGAAGCCAACAATGACAACCAGGAAGCCGACTTTCCCAGCCATATTCGCGCCGAGAAAATCGCCCACAACCTTTATCAAGTTTGCGAGAGCTCGGAGGATCCCTTCGATAGCGCTCCCCTTAGTAGCACCCGCCTTACCTGCCATCGCGCGTTTCGCAATGACGCTATAAGCCATCAGGGAAACACCGACGAGGATGATCAGGAGCCCCGCGATGAGTAAAATCCACTGCTGTGGCTGCATGGTTTGTGCCGCAATTAAGAAATCGGAGATCACTAATTGCATGTTAGCCTCCTATCGCGGTGCGTCTATGGCCGTGGTTTCACCGTTAGCGCCAGTCACCGTACAGTTGAAATGTTCCCCACAAATACGGGTTCGCGCGTTTCCGTCGCAGCCCGAACAAAGACTTTTCGCAAAGGCAAGCGCGAAGTGCCTTCTGCAGAGCTTCGATCTTGCTGCACGTCTGGCCACCTTCGAACCTCCCCATCCACCACTTGTAGAAATCGCGTGTCACCTCGACCCCAACACCCTGCTGTACTCGCCATAGAGTCGCAAGAACGGACGAGGCACCGGCAAAAAGAAATGCGTGTGCCAATCCCGCAACCTCGTCATTGGAAGAAGCCTCGACGATTCCGCTGTCACACGCGCTCAGTGTTACTAAAGAAGCTGACGTACGAATTTGGGTTCCGATTTCAATGGCCTTCCAATTTGGATCGTCGATTCCAGGACCAGGCTGCATCTCGAGATACGACTGCCATCCCTGTTTTTCGAAATCACCGTGACATGCGACGTGAACGACATCCCATGTAGCATCCGAACGCTGGAGTTCGTCTCGTACTCTTACCTTCGTTGCTTCTTCAGATGAAATGAAAACGGAATTTGAGAAAAGTCTGGCGATCTCGTCGTGGGCAAGTCTTCTGAACTCGTTTAAGTCCTGGCCTACGCCGGAACGAGTGCTTACCGCAGCAATCAAGCAGGACTGTGCATGTCGGGGAGTTCCATGGGTTCTCCACCAGCGCAGCCCCGTTGCTGTAGGAGCGATTACTAACGGGTTGCGCTCAATGAGGTATCGCTTTCCGTCAAACAAAGCGCAGAAAGGCAAATTATGAAGGACTCCATAGGGCACAATACATACGCCCGCGCCTTCCGGCAGGTGTTGCAATAGTGGTTGAATCAAGCAACTGTGTAGACCGCGCGAAATCTCATTGAATGTGCGTGACGAAGGAAAGTCAGACTCATTTGGGTTGGGGCGCAACTTGAGTACTTGTTTCACAAGATCTGCGGGGGTGGTCGGCAGCCTGACAATCGTGGGAGTGGGCGCGTCCTTTTTCAAGACAAACGCAAGTGCAATTCCTGTCGTCTCGCCCAAATAGTATTCGACGAGCACGGGCACCTGGGGGTCCAACCAAGCGACCACTTCTTGGAACTCAGCCGTTTTTTGGCGTCTGATAGCCACGTATTCTGGATAGCGCGGCTCCAACTCTGTCCAAATTGCTTCTATACGTCGCGTGAGTCCGGCAGTGTCCCCGGCGGCTCTAGCCTCTCGATTCAAAGCGAGGTCAGCCATCGTCTTCAATAGCCTGCCTTCTTCTGCAATTAGCGGTTCTGATTCAATTCCTGGCCATTTAAGGGGAAGAAACCTTAGCAGGAGCGTTAAGAGATGCCATTTGATGCGCTCGGCGAGATTGAAGGCCCTCGCCGCCTGCTCTTGGGACGATCGGGAAAGTGTCGCGCAGCAATCGATCAGTGCTTCAAATAAAGACCGAAATCTCTTGAGTGATGTTTCGCCTGAAAAGGCGGCCAGAGTGAACCGATTGTAATCATCGAAACGTTGTAAGGCGACACTGAGAACCTTCTCTGCCGTTGCCGTTTCGTTTTGCTGCCTTAGAATCTCGCCGAGCACTTGATAGCCCGTGATGGCGGTCTCCGGGTCGACGCGCGCCGCTCCGGGTGTTTCGATGGTTCGAATGCCTGGAAGGACGGCGTCTAGAGCTTGCGCAACTTTGTTCTGCTCTAGGTATGCCTGCGCGAGACACACGCACGCAGTTACTCCTGTCGGAGACGCTTGCTGAGAGTTGTCCTGCAATAATTTCCAGATTTCTAAGTAGGTCTGCTCTGCTCGATCCCAGTTCTTTCGGGATATGTACAAAGCACCTAACTGCATGAGAACTCTAGGTAGGTGAAGTGGGAAGCCGCACGTCCGATGGATGTCCACGGCCGACCTTAAATGTTTTTCGGCCTGCTCATACAGCAAAAGTGCCTGTTTGGGATCGTCATTGGCTTCGGCGAGTCTCGCGAGTTCAATCTCCGCTGCCCCTACATTTCCACGATCGAGCGCTGCGTCATCCAAGTTACCGATGTTCTCCAAAATCTCGATAGACTTTTGCAAGCATGGGATTCCTTTCTCCTTTATCAGCGACGGATCACGACCACGAAGGAATGAGCGGCCAAGCAGGTTGTAAGTATCGGCGGCTAATTGATCTCGTGGCGCCTGCGAGAGTAGATCTAGGCTGGTTTGTGCCAACAATTGAGCGGACTCGATGTCTTTGCCTGACCGAACATTGTCCAAGAGGATGCGTCCCCAGTCGGTCAGAGCTCGCGCCGACCAGTACTTAACGGCCTTCTCTGTCTCTGGGGGATACGGCCATGATGCCCAACCGACTGTATCCAGCTGAGGTCGCATTTTTCGCATCTGCGACACGGCCGCAACGTTGGCTTGCAAATTGCCCCTGATTAAATCGAGTTCCTCCCACGCGACCCAATCGTGTTTCGCAACAAAAGGAACAAACGCAACAACGTAGTTTGCGGCGCGCCGGCAACCTCCTATTTCTCGCCTGTTTTGGTCCAGGGCCTGTTTGTAGTCTGCGCAAAGCTCCTCAAGTTCCTGGGCCGCCTCTGCGATTCCCTTCGCGGCGAACTGCTGTGCCAGTGGCAGGTCACCCACCAAGCAGCACATGAACGCAGCCTGCACCGGCACCATCGCACGCAGACTCAAGTTTTTGGTGATAGCTGAATCTAGGAGGGGCAGGGCGTCATTTAACGCAGCATGTGCTTCCGAGCGGCCTTTTTCCATAGCCGCGATTGCTGCATCGGCACGCTTCAGAGTCGATTCGAAAACTGAAAGAGTAGGGCTGGCAACCACAGAATCAGCCAGAGGGGGAGGAGACATGACGAACCCCCAACTAGGACAATGTGTAATCTGCGGATTAGTGTAATGGAGAGGAGCCGCGAATTATGTGATCGTGGTCACAACGACTTCGCTCGCACCCGGAGTTGTAAGTGCTTCTCGTCACTGCAATCGAGCTGTCACCCGCGGTAATAATAAGCCAACTAGGAGTCGTCTGAAATATGAATACTCGACCTCTGCAGTCCGCGTGGGCTTGAGCGCAGCCACACCCGACATAAGGAGCAGACAAATGGCCAATCAAGAAGCAGCCTCGCGCTCCCATAAACGTTTCCACCTCGTACTTATCCCAGGCTTTGCCGGTTTTGACGCGCTAGGACAGCTCGAGTATTACGGTGGCGTTACGCCTGTGTTTGCTCCTTGGAAATCCGGCAGTGAAGTTCTTCACTACTTCGACAATTTCCCAACCGCAGCGGTGGTGACACGTGCAACCCGACTTCGTGAGTATCTCGAAAAGCGCATAGCACGCGGAGAGATCGCACCCAATGACGATGTCACTCTCGTAGGACATTCGACCGGCGGCCTCGACATTCGCATGCTCCTCTGGGAACTATACTCAAAGCGCGACAATAGGAAGTCAATTCTAGTTGATGGCGGCGCCCCGGTGAAACCGGGCGATCTCCTCAGCTGCATAAATCGAGTCGTATTCCTCTCAGTACCCCATTGGGGAACAAACATCGCCGACTGGGTGCGGGCCGAATGGATATGGCGCAAGGCTTTGATCGAAGAGCTGCGTGCCTTATTTGCAGGATCACAACTCATGGTTGCGGACCGCGTCGAGAGCCTCCTTTCAGCTCAAAGCGGTTCCATAACCGGCAAGGGATTCTTTCGAGCGGTGCAGGATGCACTTGATGAAGCGAATGAGCATAATGGCAAGCACACTGAATATCGCAAAGCGGAGGCGCACGAAGCCGCGTCCGAACTCGGACTCTACCTGCGGCACATGGCCTCAGACTTTCGAGCGATCGATGACCTTACCTCTCGGCCTCCATGGCACAGTAAATCAAAACGACCCAAGCCGATGAGCCCGGCGCNCCAAAGCCGATGAGCCCGGCGCATTTCAATGCAGAGGAGCGTGAGAAAGAACAGGAGCAACTTCGAAAAATCGACCACATCGAATTTCGATCTTACGTGACCGTCGGGAAACGCCCGTTCCGATTCCCCGAGGGCATTCCAGCGCCAGCGTGGGAACTGATGAAGCCGGGGACTTCTCCCGAGATGAGCAAGGACAGTGCTCTCAGTGTAGGCACAGACTGTATGTATAGGACTTGCTATCGCGCCTGTGCCGGAGGTCCTTTCGACCCGCCGATGTGGAACAAGGAAGAAGCCAAGCGTTTGAGCCCGCAACAGCCGATCGAGATCTGGGATAACGATGGAATCGTCAATACCCTCTCGATGTTCTGGCCGTTGGGTAAGAATGTGCTCGTACATGCCGACCACATGGATATTGTCGGGCATTACGCCCCCATCCTCTCTGATCCTGGTAGTGGCCGTAAGTATCGGGTCTATGATCTGCTGAAATCTGATTCGGGATTCGATCACGCAGAATTTCAGAACATTTGGAGTGAGATCTTTGCGTTTGCACTGGGCAGACCGCATGTGCGTCGCGCACGCGCTGCTAGGGCCGCCTAAGCCAAAACGTTCGCGGTCCGCATCTGCTTCTGCTGTTACGGGTCACAGCAACCCCGACCGTGCCTCTCTCGGCATGTGAGCGGCAGAGCGGGGTGGTTCTAGGGTGGTGTGACGTCGCTTACACGAGCGACAGGACACAGCTGGGACAATACGCAAATCTCACCTGTGGTCTACACCTGTGGTGTTTCCGTTTTACAGGATTTACGACGTACTAAGGCAGTCCTCGGCGGCTCGTAAAGCGTTGTAAGTACTCAAGACCACGGTTCTGAAAAGGCTGGCGTCGGCGGTTCAACTCCGTCCCTGGCCACCATCTTTTCAATCACTTCCCGATATTCCTTCCAGTCATCGAGTGCCTCGACGATTTTGAGAGCGTCCCTCCGAAACTGGAGGAACTTGGCCTCAAGCACGCGACTTACGGAGTGCGCCCTGAGTACTATGACGCGCTGGCTGCTGCCCTGCTTTGGACCCTCTCCGAAGCTTTGGGTGCCGATTTCGATGAGCGCACTTTGGGAGCGTGGAAGGTAGCGCTCGCCACAATCAGTGAAACTATGAAATCCCGTGCCTACGACGCTCCCATCTAAGCAATCCTGGAGAAGTCCACATTGCCCGCTGAGATCCGGCTCATAGAGGAGACGGGTCCCAGACTTCGCGCCAAAACGCCAAATCGGTTGTTGCCGAGATGCTGTCGCAACGGTTGTCCACGGAACGGCTCCAGCTTGCGGTTTATGGCGCCTCGCGGGGTCAGTACCGAGGAGTGAGCTTGTACACAGTTGCCGGGTCATGCCAGAAGAGGCAGCCCTAGGCGCGCATTTCTTTAGAGCTGTGCGCCGTTTCAGCTGCAGGTCACCCTCGTTGGCTCATGTAGTCTACAGTTCTCCTGGGTCGGTTTAAGTGACGGCCCATCACTGCAGAAGAGCCAGTCGCAACCATGAAAGCGATCCGCATCTGTGGACCCGATTAGCAATCATGGAATTGATTGCGCCTGGGGAAACATGGCCCTTTCAGAGCTTGCCCTGAGCCTGTCGAAAGAGCCGCGTTAGGCGTTTCGGAACCTCGTGGGCTTCATCCCCTGGTGATCGTTGTCGCCCCCAACACAGCGGTTTGCCGCGAACTTGCTGTGTCATTCCAGATACACTGTCTGCCGCCGCACACACGTCGCCACTGGCTGCGCATAAACTTTCTGGGAAATCGGAATGGTCCCTCTCTTGCTTCTCCGCTTTGCAGAGCCGGGTTCACCATTTATAGTTCTCTATCCCGGCCAATGGAGTTATGAAGCGGGCGTCTCTTCTCTCCGTTCGTGTCGCCGTCGCGGCCTGCATCATCTTCGCGGCCGCATTCGCAACGCTTGTCATGTGGCGATCGTCGCGCGCTCTTCGCTCCGCTGCGGAAGATGTCCGTGCCGAGCACGAATTCCATTTCGCGGTTCGCCCGCTCCCCTCCGCGCTCAATACTGGCTTCGAACCCGTCAGCTCACCTGCAGTTTTCGTTCAAGCCGCCCGCTTCCAGGATCATCTCTATGTGGCCGGCCCGGCCGGACTGCAGGAGTACGACCCCGCTGGAACCATGCTCCATAAATACTCAGCCGGCGCCGACCTGCCAGGTTCGCCCCTGATTGCCCTCGCACCTGCCGCCCTTTCCGATTCTCGCGAGCTCGAACTGATCATCGCTACTGCCAACGACGGCCTGCTCGCCTTCAATGGACGCGCCTTCCGCCAAATTCTCCCTGCCGGCCCCGAAGCCCGCGCTATCACGTCAATCCTGCCCGTTGCCTCGGGACATCTTCTGTTCGGCACCAAGAGGCGCGGAGTGCTCGTCTATGACGGCAAACAAATCACCGTCCTCCACCCCACGCTCGACGCTCTCTACGTAACCACCCTCGCTGGCAGCGAATCGGACCTGTGGGTCGGCACACTCAACCGCGGCGTCCTCCATTTCCACGCCGGCCAGACTGACGCCTTCTCCGAGTCCGAAGGTCTGCCCGACTCCTTAGTCCAGTCCGTGGCCGTTTCCGGCGACACAACCTACGTCGGTACTGCCACGGGTGTGGCCGTATTCGCTGCCGCACGCTTCTCCCGCGTCCTTGCCCCCGGCGTACTCGCCACCGCGCTGCTGGCCACACCTACGCAGCTCTACGTCGGATCCGAAGATGAAGGCGTGATCGCCATCCCGCTCGAAGGCCGCCGTCCCAACCCGGACCTCGGCCCCGGAGCGCAGTTACCCGAAGTTCACCAACTTTTCATGTCTGGCGATGCCGTGTTCGCCGTCGCCCGCGACGGTCTTTACCGCATGGCGCCTCATGCCTTCGGATGGCAGCGTGTGCTCGAAAGCACCGCCGCGGTCCTAACTGATCGCAACATCTCCGCGCTTGCCGCCGATTCCACGGGCCGCCTCTGGGTTGGATACTTCGATCGCGGTCTCGACCTCCTCTCTTCCGATAACACCCGCGCCCGCCACGTCGAAGACGAACACGTCTTCTGCATCAATCGCATCTTCCCCGACGCGAAGTCCAGCACAGTCGACGTCGCCACCGCAAACGGCCTGGTTCGCTTCGACGATTCCGGTTCTGTGCAGCAAGTTCTCACCCGCGCCGACGGTCTCATTGCCGACCACGTCACCGACATCGCCGCTTACCGCGATGGACTCGCCCTCGCCACTCCCGCCGGTCTCACCTTCCTCGACGCCTCGGGTGCGCGCAGCATGTATGCCTTTCACGGCCTCGTCAACAACCACGTCTATGCTCTCGGCGTCTCCGGCGATGAACTCATAGCCGGCACCCTCGGCGGCCTCTCGCTCTTAGATAAAGGAGATGTCACCGCCAACTTCACTACCGCGACTTCCAACCTCAAGCACAACTGGATCACCGCTGTCGTCCCCGTCGGCCAGGAATGGATGGTTGGCACCTACGGCGCTGGCATCCTCGCCCTCGACCGTTCCGGCCACTTCCGCTCCTTCGAGATCGGTTCCGGCCCCTTCGAAGTCAATCCCAACGCCATGCTCGTGACCGCAAACTACGTTCTCGCCGGAACCCTCGGCCAGGGCCTCTATCTCTACGATCGCCAGTCCGAACGCTGGTCGATCATTCGCGATGGCCTGCCGTCGTTGAACGTTACCGCTCTCGCCTCCGGCAACGGATACCTCTACATCGGTACTGACAACGGTCTGGTTCGCATACCAGAGCAAAAGCTGCACTCATGAAAAACGCAATCATCGCGCTTCTCTTCGCTCTCCTCACTGCAGCGCCTCTCTGCGGCGACGCGGGAGTCCTCATCCCGCGCGACAGGCAACAACCCGATCCCGCCGTCCTCTCGCTCGAAGAGATGGAGATCACCATCCATATCGACAATGGCGATGCCCGCGTCTTTGTCCGCCAGGTCTTCGCCAACCACACCGTTGGGATTCAAGAGGGAAATTACGTTTTTGCGCTTCCCAGCCACGCCACCATCTCCGATTTCGCCACCTGGGACGGTCCCGTTCGCCTGCCCGCCGTGATCCTCGAGCGCAAGCGCGCCGAAGAAATCTACAACCAGCTCAAGCAGCAATCGATCGATCCCGGTCTGCTGCAGATGGGCGAACGCGGCGCCGAAGAAGCCAAGCGCAGCAACATCTTCAGCGCGCGTATCGTTCCCATTCCGGCCTGGGGCACAAAGCGCCTTGAGATCGAGTATCACGAGTCCATCCCAGTCGAAAATCTGAAATCCTATTTCGCCATTCCACTTCGACCCGACGCCTATCAGGCACAGGCCGCTACTCATCTCCGCATCAACTTCGAGCTCCACTCCGCCCATGCCATCCACAATTTCCAAGCCCCGGCCAAGACTTTCCCGTTGCAGCTCGACCAGAACACGCCTCACGTGGTCCAAGGCCATTTCGAAGGCGAGAACGTCAATCTCGGCGAGGATTTCGCCATCAGGTACGAGCTTGATCCCGCCGATTCTGACACGCTGCAGCTGCTGACTTACAGAAACCCCATCAGCGGCCAGCCATCACCGGCCGAAATGTCCCCTGTACGAAGCGCTAATGAGCCGGGATTCTTCGAAGCTGAAGCGCTGCTCGGCTTCGGCAGCACTGCCCCACCAGCAGGCAACGCGCCCAATGGCGTGCCGAAGACAGTCATCGTTCTCTTCGACACGTCGCTCTCGATGCAATGGGAAAAACTGGAACGCAGCTACCAGGCTCTCGAAACCCTGCTCCACACGCTGCGCCCCACCGACCGCTTTGGTCTCGTCCTGTTCAACACCGAAACGCAGGTGGTGCCGGTGAGTTCAGCCGATCCCGCCAACATTCAACACGCCATCGACTCCGTCCGCGCCAGTCGCCTCGGTGGAGGCACTGATCTGCAGCTTGCTCTGCAGACCGGCTTGCAGCAAGCCTCGGCGCCCGTAGCCAGCAACACTTATCTCGTTATCCTCAGCGACGGAGGCGCTACTCGAGGGCCGATCCAGAACGGCAAGCTCGCTGCCNTGGTACGCCTCAGCGTGGAAGCAACTCCCCGACACGCAGCGTCCCCGCACTTACATATTCGCGGTCGGTGATGACGCCAACCTCCCGCTCTTCCGCATGCTCGCCCGCCAGGACGGACTGCTCGAACAGGTCCTCTCCACCGAACCCATGGAGTTCAAGCTGAACTCCTTCCTCTCGAAGATCGGACGCAGCCCCGTCGGCCAACTCGATCTCACCGTCAACCCCGACAGTGCGGTCGATACCGTCTACCCGCTGCAAGCCGCAACCTTCTCCGGGTCGCTCGCATCTTGGGTCGGCCGTTATCAGAAGCCCCAGGACAACGTCAGCTTCACCGTCCACGGCGTGCGCGACGGCGCAGAGGTCAAGATGACGGAGAAAACCAACTTGCCCAGCGAATCCCTGGATCACCCGCAACTTCCGCGCCTCTGGGCTCGTGCCCGTGTCGATGCTCTGCTCGAAAAAATCGAGCGCGAGGGAGAAGACCAGGCCACCATCGACGAAATCATCCGCCTCGCCCGTCGATACAAATTTGTTACTCCCTACACTTCATTCCTCGCCGTCCCGCGCGCCCTGCTGCGCCCCCGCGTCATCCGTCCGGGCGATCCGATTCTCCGCGTCAAAACCGACGAATCCATCACCTCCGTCATCGCCCTGTTCCCCTTCGGACTGGTGCAGCCGCTTCGCTATTTGTCCTCCGAAGATATTTGGCAAACGCGCTTCCTCGCCCCCACCGACATGCAGGATGGCACTTACACCGTCCGCCTGCTCCTGCGCGATAAGGTCGGACACACTTACCGCGAGGCCAAAACCTTCGTCATCGCGAGCAAGCCGCCCGT
>OCOJ01050493.1_pt1 | contig 16214 bp, 10 predicted proteins | sample 1539251 | NCBI WGS metagenome assembly OCOJ01 (sample SAMN01911457, study PRJEB22624) | soil metagenome | biome: Soil | place: Malaysia | collected 2012-04-30 | depth RA_metagenome m | reverse complement strand
CGCTTACAACTTCGCTGGTTCCGATTCTGCGGGCACCTTTCCCGCTGGCTCCCCAACCCGCCCTGCTGGCGCATAGCGCGTCAGCGCGTCAATCAGGTCTTCTTTTTGAATTGGCTTGCTGATGTAATCGTCCATGCCCGCTTCCAGGCACTTCTCGCGGTCGCCCTTTAGCGCGCTCGCCGTCATGGCCAGGATCCAGTGCCGCCGGCCGCCCGCTTCGCGCCGGCGGATTTCCCGCGTCGCTTCGTAGCCGTCCATTTCCGGCATGTGGCAATCCATGAAGACGAGGTCGTAGGGCAGCGACCCGACCATCTCCACTGCTTCCTTGCCGTTTCCGGCCTTGTCCACGCGGCAGCCCAGGCGCTCGAGCATCCGCGTGGCCACTTTCAGGTTCACGGCATTATCTTCCACCAGCAGCACGCGCGCGTGGAACTTGGGCGGCGACCCGTCTCCTCCCCCGCGCGTCTCCGCGCCTTCCCGCAACGAATGACGCGTCACCAGCGGCGCCTGCTCACCCGCCTGCCGGAGCGCCCAGGCCTCGGCCAGCGCCTCGCGCAGCACTGTCTGCTTCGCCGGCTTGGTCAGGTATGCCGCGAATCCTCCATGCTTCAGCCGCGCCGCGTCGCCCCGGCGTCCCAGCGACGTCAGCATCACCAGCACCGTGTCGCGCAGCCCGGGNCGTCTCTTTGATCAGCCGTCCCAGGGTCTCCCCGTCCATCCCCGGCATCTGGTGATCCAGCACGGCGATCGAGAAAGGCGCGCCCTGCTCCACGGCCTTCTTCAGCATAGCCAGCGCGTTGATCCCGCTGTCGCTCTCCTCCGGTCGCATCCCCCAGGCGCTCAACTGTTCGTGAAGCACCCGCCGGTTTGTCGCATCGTCGTCCACCACGAGCACGCGGATGCCCTTCAGATCCGCGTCCGATGCCGGGGACGGCGCGGATTCCTGCTGCAGGGCCAGCGGCACAGTGAACCAGAAGGCCGAGCCTTCTCCGGGCCGGCTGCGCACCCCGATTTCTCCGCCCATCAGCGCCACCAGTTCCTTCGATATGGCCAGCCCCAATCCCGTGCCCCCGAATCGCCGCGTCGTGGACACATCGGCCTGCGCGAAACGTTCGAAGATTTCCTTCTGTCTGTCTTCCGGGATGCCGATTCCTGTGTCCTCGATCGTGAAGCGGCAGCGCACCCGCTCCGGCGCCTCCGGTTCGCACTCCACGTTCAGGAACACATGGCCCCGCTCGGTGAATTTGATTGCGTTGCTGGCCAGATTGGCCAGGATTTGCCGCAGGCGCCCCGCGTCCCCCACCACTCGCGTGGGCATGCCGGGCGCGAACCGCACGATCAGGTCGATTCCCTTCTCCTGGGCGTGAGACAACAACAGGTCCGTCACGTCTTCTACCGCGCGCCTCAGGTCGAACGGGAAGGGCTCCACGGTCATCTTCCCGGCTTCGATCTTCGAAAAGTCCAGGACGTCGTTGATCAGCTCCAGTAGCGATTCCGCCGAGTTCCGCAGCGCCACCGCGAATTCCTTTTGCTCCGGGCTGAGCGGCGTATCCAGCAGCAACCCGGCCATCCCCAGCACGCCGTTCATCGGCGTCCGGATCTCGTGGCTCATCACGGCCAGGAATTCGCCCTTCGCCCGGTTCGCCGCCTCCGCCGCGTCGCGCGCCTGGAGCACTTCGAGTTCCGCGCGTTTCCGCGCCACCGCCATGGACACCTGGCCGGCTACGAACGTGAGGATCCGTTTTTCTTCCTCCCCGTAACGCACTCCGGTGGTGTAGCTCTGCACCACGATGGCGCCGATGGTTTGCCATCCGATCGTCAGGGGAACGCCCAGCCAATCGAGCGAATCCGCGCCGATGGCTTCCACTTCGCCCTTTTTTACCAGCGACTCGTACAGCTCGGGAGTCGCCAGCAGCGGCTCTCCGCTTCGCAGCAGGTATTCCGTCAGCCCGCGCCCGCGTTTCCGCGGCGGCGGCGGCGGATCATGCTCGTCCGCCCAGTAGGGGAACGACACCATGTCGTCCACCGGGTCGTACAGCGCGATATAGAAGTTCGTCGCGCTCATCAGCTCGCCCACGATGCTGTGCACCCGCGGGAGCAGTTCCTCCAGGTCCCCGGTTGCGTTGGCCGCATCCGCGATGCGGTAGGAAGCGCTCTGAATCAGTTCCCGCCTCTTGCGCTCCGCCACGTCGTTGAGCAAGCTCATCTCCAGCCGCCCGGCATCCGTGTCCACCAGGCTCAGGCTAATCTCCACGGGAAATTCGGTGCCGTCCTTGCGCCGCCCGGCCAGTTCCAGCGAGCCGGCCCCCGCCGGTTCCTCGACTCCCGCAGTCGCGCCCTCCCGGCGCGTTCTGTACTTCTCGCGGCTGCTTTCGGCGAACAGGAGCTCGATCTTCATGGTCAGAATTTCCGCGCGCGTATAGCCGAACACCTCCTCGGTGCGCCGGTTCACCAGCACGATCCGGCCGCTCCGGTCCGCCACTACCACCGCCTGCGAGGCCGACTCCAGCAGCGCGCGAAACTGGTCTTCGCTCCGCCGCCTGCCCTCTTCCGCGTGGCTCCGTCCGAGGAACACCCCGATCTGGCCCGCAATGGAATCCATCACCTTGAGCCACAGCGGGTCCGGCTCTCTCACCGAATCGTCCGATAACTCGATCACGGCCACCACGTCGCCCGCGTAGAACACGGGAATCGCGCACGCCGCGCGCAGGCCGCATTCGCGGCTGGCCGCTGCCCTCTTGCGGTGTGGATCCTCCCAGGCATGCGGCGCCCACCACGCCGTTCGCTGCTCCCACACGCGTCCCGACAATCCGACGCCGCGCGCGAACGATAGTGCGCGGCTCAGCTCCAGGAACGCCTCCGCCTTCGCTCCCGGCCGTTGCCAGCAGTCGCGAACCCGCAGGACTTCGTCCGCCCGATCCACCTCCCAGAAGATCCCGATCTTCCAATCGCCGCATTGGCAGGCGGCCTCCAGCACCCGGGGGATCACCTCACGGAAGGGACCCGGTGCGTTCAGCGCCTCCGCCACCATATGTTCCATGTGCACGATTCGCTCGGCGCGCTTCGAATCCGTTACGTCCTCCACCGTGCCCACAAATCCGCTCATCTCGCCGCTCGCCGCGCGAAGCGCGGTTCCGCGTACGAACACCCAGCGTACCTCGCCCTTCGGCGTCACCAGCCGCAGCGCCCGCTCGAACTCCCGGTTGGCCCGCGCCGCCCGCTCCCATTCTTCGAGCGCCCCGGGAAGGTCCTCCGGGTGCACCGTCTTCCGCCAGCCGTTCTCGCTCAGTTCCGCGGCCACCCTTCCCGTCAGCCGTTCCATCCGCGCATTTGCATAAGTGCATCGCCCTTCTGCATTGGCCTGAAAAATTCCCACGGGTGACGAGGCAGTCAGCGTGCGGAACACGCGTTCGCTCTCCGCCAGCGCCTCCTGGGCCACCTGCCGCAGCCGGATGTCCATCTCCAGCCGCCGGTTCACCCGCGTCAGTTCCTCGGTGCGCTCCTTCACGCGGGATTCCATTTCCCGCTGTTGTTCGCGCACTTTCTCCGCCAGGTGGTTGAACGCCTGCGTCAGCGCCCCGACTTCATCGCCTGACCTCACGGGAATCGGCACCCAGGCCATTGCCCCGGCACCCGCGAAATTCCGCGTGCCCTCCGTCAAAGCGCGCACCGGCGCCAGGTGACGCTGCGCGATCAATCCCAGCGACGCCAGTCCCAGGATCACCACCAGCAGCACCGTGGCCACCATCACGTACTCCGCCCTCCGCAACGCCGCCTGCAGCCGGATTTCCCGGAAACCCAGATACACCATTCCTGCGCTGCCACCCTCCACCGGCTCACGGATCACAAAAAAACCGGCGGATTCGCCCGGCACCGTAGCCCGTTCGACCCCCGCATAGCCGGAGGGCTGCGACAGTCGCACGCTGTCCGGAACCGTCCCCGGAAATGTCTCCGCCACCACAGCCCCGGCGGAATCGGTGACGTAACCCCAGTCCGCCTCTGCCGTGGAAATCCCGCGTTCCAGCCCCGCCTGCAGCCCGGCCGCGTCGTGCTCCGTCATCTTCGGACCCAGGTCCGCCGCCACGCCTCGGGCAGCGATTCGCCCCTGGTCCAGAAAATCCTGCGTCACCAATCGCGAAATCTGCCGTTCCAGCAGCACGGAAAGCACTGCTCCGGCCACCAGCCCGGCAGCGATCTGCGATGCCATCAGTTTGCGTGTCAGTGTAGCCATCAATCGTCGCAACGCGCCGCACCGCCGGACACCAGTGCATCCGTGCGCCAAAAAGCCGCCGTAAGCGGCCCTCGACTCCTCATCTTTTGAAATCGGCGGTCTCGCCAGTTAACTTCAGCGGATTGTGCCCGGCCCCTGCATCCCCGGTTGACCTCTCCCTCCGCACGCACTAGAGTCTTTTGGGCACTTCACACGTGCACCCATCCGAGGAACTTATCTATGGGCTCTGATCTAGCGGCGGGATTCCCGTCTCCAGCCTTATTTCTAGAAGCCGCGACCGCTTATCGCCGTTCCGCGGCCCTTCGCGCGGCCATCGAATTGGACCTCTTCACCGCGCTCGCGGACGCGCCGCTGGATGCAGGAGCGCTCGCCGCCCGCTGCGGCGTCTCCCCGCGCGGAATCCGAATTCTCTGCGACGCCCTCGCCACACTGGGGATCCTGCGCAAAGAAACGGCGGGCTACGCTCTGACTCCCGACGCCGCCGTCTTCCTGAATCGCACCTCGCCTGCCTGCATGGCAGATGCGTTTCTATTTCTGGGTTCTCCGCACATTGAAGGCGCCTTCCGCGATCTCACCGCTGCCGTCCGCCGCGGCGGCACGCCCTTTGACGCAGCCAATGTGCTCGCGCCCGAGCACGAATTCTGGCTCGATTTCGCCCGCGCTATGGCTCCCATGATGGCCTATCCCGCCGAGTCCATCGCCGAATTGCTTGGGGCCACCCGCGCCGAGTCCTGGCGGGTTCTGGACATCGCCGCCGGCCACGGCATGTTCGGCATCGCCGTAGCCCGGCAGAACCCCAATGCCGTCGTCACCGCGGTGGACTGGCCGGGAGTCCTCGCCATCGCGCGGAGCAATGCCGAGGCCGCCGGTGTCGCCGCCCGGTTCCACGCCCTGCCCGGAAGCGCGTTCGAGGTCGAGTTCGGCACCGGCTACGACCTCGTGCTGCTCACCAACTTCCTCCACCATTTCGACCCGGCCACCTGCGAGGCCCTGCTCCGTCGCGTCCACGCCGCGCTCGTCCCCGGCGGCCGCGCCGCCGCTCTCGAGTTCGTGCCCAACGACGACCGCACCGGACCCCCCTTCGCCGCCATGTTTGCCCTCAACATGCTCGTGCACACGCCCGGCGGCGATGCCTACACCCTCGCGGAACTCGAGCGCATGTTCCGCAGCGCTGGTTTCGGCCCCTGCGAGCTTCATCCCCTGCCTCCCGGCCCGCAGAGCGTCATGATCGCCCCGCGCTAACCCGGGTTGCGAGGGCACCTGGCCTGGCATCCCTGTCACACTGGATGATGGCCAGCCCGAAGGCCTTTGACTGCGAAAGGCGCCGCAGCCTGCCTGGCGTGGCCCTGGCGAGGCAGGTTTAGGCGCCTCTCGCCTTCTATCACCCGGGCGGAATGAGACAATCCGATCCTCTGACCGCTGAATATCTCCAACATAGGACACTGCTTTCTCCGGCGAGTTGTTTGCCGACATATCGTTTTACGATATAATGCCTCGATGCCCGCGGGAAAAGAAAAACCTTCGGAACTGCTGCTCGCGATTGAAGAGTTCCGCTACCGCATCCGGAATTTCCTGGATTTTAGCCGCCGCGCCGCCCGGGCTGCCGGGCTGGCGCCCCAGCAGCACCAGATGCTGCTGGTGCTGGCGGGCGGACCTGCGGGACCCGAGCCGCACATCCGCCTGCTCGCCGAGCGCCTCTTCCTGAACCACAATTCCGCCGTCGAGCTGGTGAATCGCCTGGAACGCCGCGGGCTCGTCCAGCGCGTCCCGCGCAGCGGCGACCGGCGGCGCGTGGGCGTGCGCATCACTCCGCGCGGCCGCCGCATGCTCGAACAGCTTACCCGCCATCATCTGGCCGAACTGCGTGCCGCCGGGCCGGAACTCGTCCGCGCGCTCCAGGACGTCATTCGCCGCGCGCGCACCCGGCCTCGTGCGCGTGGCCGCGCTCACCGCCTCGCACGGAGAAAGTCTCGCTGATGCCGCCTCGCTCCAGACTCTCCGAACGCGTTCAAGCCGCCGGCCGCGGTAGCCGCCGCCTGCTCGACAGGCTCGGCAGCGAAGAGGAACACGGCGAGCTTCGCGATTACACCACTACGATTCGCATGATACCGATTTGTCTCGCCGCCATCCCCATCGGCCTGCTTTGCGCCGTCGGCGCGTTCGTCTTGCTCAGATTGATCAACCTCTTCACCAATCTTTTCTTTTATTCCCGATGGAGCTTCGAGTCCTCTTCGCCCGCCAACCATCATCTCGGCGCGCTAGTTGTCCTCGTCCCCATTGCCGGCGGCTTGATTGTCGGCCTGATGGCCCGCTACGGCTCCGACCAGATCCGCGGACACGGCATCCCGGAGGCCATTGAATCCATTCTGATGAACGGCAGCCGCGTCGCTCCCCGGCTCGCTGTCCTCAAACCGCTCTCCGCCGCGATTGCCATCGGTTCCGGCGGGCCCTTCGGCGCCGAAGGGCCTATCATCATGACCGGCGGCGCCCTCGGCTCTCTCATCGCGCAGTTTTTCCATCTGTCGAGCGCGGAACGCAAAACGCTTCTGGTTGCGGGCGCCGCCGGAGGCATGTCCGCCACCTTCGCCTCTCCCGTCTCCGCCGTGCTTCTGGGCGTTGAGGTTCTTTTGTTCGAATGGAAGCCGCGCAGCCTCATCCCCGTGACCCTGGCCAGCGCCACGGCTGCCGCGGCGCGCTGGTACATGCTCGGGCCGGGACCTCTCTTCCCCGCCGTTGCCCACCCCTTTGTGTACCAGCCGAAGGTCCTGCTCGCCTGCGTCCTTGCAGGCGTGTTCGCGGGGATCCTCGCCACGCTCGTCACCAACTCGCTCTATCGCGTCGAAGATACTTTCCAGCGCCTTCCCATCCACTGGATGTGGTGGCCCGCTATCGGAGCCGTCGTGGTTGGATTGGGCGGCCTGATCTTCCCGGAAGCCCTCGGCGTCGGTTACGACCACATTGCCACGCTCATTCAGGGACATGCAGGCCTGCGTCTCATCATTGGAATCCTCGTGGTCAAATGGCTCATCTGGGCCGCCTCGCTCGGCTCCGGCACGTCCGGCGGCGTGCTCGCCCCGGTGCTGATGATCGGCGGCGCGCTCGGCGGCGCCGAAGCGCTCTGGTTTCCCGACGCCGGCGTGGGCTTCTGGCCGCTGGTCAGCATGGGCGCCATGCTGGGAGCAACGCTTCGCGCCCCGCTGGCCAGCATCGTCTTCACCTTTGAAGTCACCCGCGACGGTGGCGCGCTTCTTCCGCTCCTCATCGGCGTGGGCGTGGCCTATGCCATCACTGTGCTGACCCTGCCGCGTTCCATCCTCACGGAAAAAATCAGCCGCCGCGGTTATCACCTGAGCTGCGAATACGCCATCGATCCCCTGGAAATCCTGTTCGTGCGCGAAGTGATGCGCACCAACGTCGCAGCGCTCCGCTCGGACATGACCCTGGACGCGCTGGCCCAGCTCGTGAACACCGATCACCGCCGCAGCCAGCGCCTACTGCCCGTGGTGGACGGCGACGGCCGCCTGGTTGGCGTGCTCACCCGCAGCGATGTCCGCCGCGCCCTTGAAGAACACGCCCGCGACCGCGGCACCATCCCGCTCTCTCAGCTCGCGCGCCCCAATCCCGTTGAAGCCCATCCCAACGAGCCGCTCCGCATCATCGTTAACCGCATGGCTGACACGGGCATCACCCGCTTTCCCGTGGTGGAAAATAACGGCAGCCGCAAGCTGCTGGGCATCGTCGCTCTCTCCGACCTGCTGAAAGCTCGCGCCCACCAGCTCGACGAGGAATACCACCGCGAACGCGTCCTCAACTTGCGCTTGGGCTTTCCTTCCGAAGAATCCCCCAAAACCTGATTCGGCTGCCACACGGCGTAGCGCCGGCGTCCCGCGCCGGCCTTGTATTGCGGGTTTACACTGCGAGGAGGTCGGCGCGGGACGCCGGCGCTACGCGGGCCGCGCGGCTCGATACCGTGAACTTCATCGCCCTTTGCGCACCGTCCACCACCACGTGGTCGCCATCCAAAACTTCGCCATGCAGGATTTTCATGGCCAGGGGGTCTTGGACCAGCCGCTGGACGCAGCGCTTGAGGGGACGCGCGCCAAAGCTGCGATCATAGCCCTCCGCCAGCAGCAGTTCCTTGGCGGCGTCGGTGAACTCCAGGCTGACCTTCCGGTCCGCCAGCAACCCGCGCACCTCCTCCAACCGCAGGTCAATGATCTTGACGATCTCCTCCTTGCCCAGCGAGTTGAACACCAGGATTTCGTCCACCCGGTTGAGGAATTCGGGCTTGAAGTACGCCCGCAGCGGATCCGTCACCATTCGCCGCGCCCGCTCCGAATCCTCCACTGTGCCCAGCGACTCGGCGGTCAGGTGCGCCACGTCGATGTTCGAGGTCATGATGAGGACGGTGTTGCGGAAATCCACCGTATGCCCCTTGCCGTCGGTGAGCCGGCCGTCATCCATCACCTGCAACAAAACGTTGAACACATCACGGTGAGCCTTTTCGATCTCGTCGAAGAGCAGCACCGAGTACGGGCGCCGGCGGACCGCCTCAGTGAGCTGGCCGCCTTCCTCGTACCCCACGTACCCCGGTGGCGCGCCGATTAGCCGCGACACGGCGTACTTCTCCATGTATTCCGACATATCCATCCGCACCAGGGCCCGTTCATCGTTGAACAGGAACTCGGCGAGCGCGCGCGCCAGTTCCGTCTTCCCCACGCCCGTCGGCCCCAGGAAAATGAAGGACCCGATGGGGCGCTTGGGATCGCAGAGTCCGGTACGGGCCCGCCGGATCGCGTTGGCCATTCGCTCCAGGGCCGCATCCTGGCCGATGACCCGGTTGCGCAGCCTCTCTTCCATGCCCAGCAGCTTCTTCACCTCTCCTTCCAGCATTCGGGACACCGGAATGCCCGTCCACTTGGAGACGATGCGCGCGATCTCGTCTTCATCCACCGCGTCCTTGAGCATGCGGGCGCTGCGCCGCCGGTCGAGCCGGGATTCGAGCTTGTGCAGCTCCTGCTCCGCTTGGCGAAGCAGGCCAGGGCCCTTGCCGCCTGCCGCGGGCAATCCTGTGTCCTGCGGCTGCGCCGGCTCGAGCTGTTTCAGTTGCGCGATGCTCTGCTTCAACTCTTGCACGCGGGCAATGCCGTCCTTCTCCAGCTTCCACCGGGCCTTCAGGGAGTTCACTTGCCTTTGCGTCGCGGTCAGCTCCTTGTCCAGCGACCGCAGCCTCCTTTGCGAGTGCGCATCTTCTTCCCTTTCGAGCGCGTGCTTCTCGATGGCCAATTGTGTGCTGCGGCGCTCCAGGTGGTCGATGTCCCGCGGCACCGAGTCCATCTGCATGCGCAGGGCCGCGCACGCCTCGTCCACCAGGTCGATGGCCTTGTCCGGCAGAAAGCGATCGGAAATGTATCGGTTGGCGAGCGTGGCCGCGGCCACCAGCGCCGAGTCCTTGATCCGCACCCCATGGTGCTGTTCATATCGCTCTTCGAGCCCCCGCAGGATCGCTATCGTCTCCTCCACGCTGGGTTCGGCCACATAGACGGTTTGGAACCGCCGCTCCAGGGCCGGATCTTTCTCCATGTGTTTCCGGTACTCGGTGAGTGTAGTCGCCCCGATGGCGCGCAGCTCCCCGCGCGCCAGGGACGGCTTCAGCATGCTGGAAGCGTCGATCGCGCCTTCGGCTGCTCCCGCTCCCACCAGTGTGTGCAGTTCGTCGATGAACAGGACGATCTGCCCCTGAGAGTTCTCGATCTCCTTCAGCAGCTCCTTCAATCGGTCTTCAAATTCCCCGCGATACTTCGTGCCCGCCACCATCGCGCCCAGGTCCAGGGCCACCACGCGCTTGCTTTTCAGCGGCTCGGGCACATCCGCGGCCACGATGCGCTGCGTGAGACCTTCGACGATGGCGGTCTTGCCTACGCCGGGCTCGCCAATCAAGACCGGATTATTCTTGGTGCGCCGCAGCAGCACCTGGACCACGCGCCAGATTTCATCATCGCGGCCGATTACCGGGTCCAGCTTTCCCCGGCGGGCCAGGTCCGTGAGGTCATGAGCATACAGCTCGAGCGCCCCCAGCTCGCTTCCCTTGGATTGTTCGGTAAATTCCTGGGGCCGCCGAGTGCTCAGCAGCGCCGCCACGATGGCTCGGTGACTGGCGCCGTGTCGCGCCAGCAGCGCTTGGGCAGGATCGTGCTCCTGCCTCAGGATGGCCAGCAGCAGGTGCTCCGTGGAGACGTGCTCATCGGCGAGGTCAGCCGCCTCCTCGAACGCCTGCTCGAGCACCTCGCTGGCGGCCCGCGAGGGTTCTGCCTTCAAAGCGCCGCCGGCCCATACCGCTGGCAGGATGCCGATCTGCCGCCGCGCTTCCGCCAGCACCACCTGCCGGTCAATGCCCAGGTTGCCCAGCACCGGCACCAGCATGCTTTCGCGGTCGGCCAGCAGACCCGCCAGTACATGGATGGGCAGCAACTCGGGGTTGCCGTGCTGCGAGGCGAGATAATTAGCGGCTTGCAGCGCTTCTTTCGCCTTCGACGTCAGCTTTTCCCAACTCGAGATGATCGGCATGTTCTTCGTCCTGCGCCGCTTCGAAGGTCCGCCCCGGCCCGTATTCTCCTCGGCAGAATCCGCTCACCGTTACGATTCCGGGTCCTGCTCCGCGTTTGTGAACCTCCCGTCAGGCGGCCTCAGAAGGACGGTAACCGCCGCGCAGATTGCCGGCCTTCCAATCGAATATAGGCCACAGCCCTTCGGATCTCAGTTTGCCGGAATAGATTGGCGCGTCGTAGGAGTGTGCCGTGAACTGGCATCCGCCGCGCTGCGCGGCATAGCCTCCCGGCGTGGTGGAACAGTTGAGCGTAAACAGACAGCCGCCGCCGCGGGCCAGCTCGACGCACAGCTCCCAATCCTCTCGCGTGCTCACAAACGGCGCCGTGGTCGGCGAAAAGATGTTGTGCAGCGCTACGGTCGCCAGAAACTCTTCGCGCCTCGGCGTGAAGGGCGAGACCTGGAAAAGCGCCCCCGGTGCCACCTTCAGGCGGGGAAGACCGAGGATGTTCGCGCCACGCCCCCAGTTCTTCCGCAAGTACTCTTCGTGCAGCAGCAGCATTGCCCAGTCCCGTCTCCAGTCCGAAAGCCCCGAGAGCACTCCGATTCCAACGTGCTCGACGCCGGCCTCCAGCATGCGTTCGTACGCGTCCAGGCGATACGCAAAATTGGCCTTCTTGGTCCTGCCGGGATGCAGCATCGCATACCGGGGCTTGTCGTACGTCTCCTGCCAGAGCACCGACCAGCACAGTCCCGCATCCACCAGCCGCCGGTAATCCGCTTTGTCGAAAGCCTCGGCGCTGATGCCCACCAGGCCTCCGCCGTGCTTCTCCAGAAGGCTGCGCAGCAGTTCGATGTGGCGGCACATGGCATCCACGCGCATCCGCGGATCAGTAGCATAGACAAGTTCCAGAACCCTCAGCCCCTTTTCCTCGACCAGGTAGATGACCTCGTTCGTAAGCTCCTCGTCTGTCAGTCGCTTGCGTTCGACCCCCACACCTTTATTCCCCGCCCGGAAATTGCAATACAGGCACTGCTCCTGGCAGATGCTGGTCACATAGATCGGTGCGATCACAAAAACTTGCCCGCCGTAAATCTCCCTCTTGAGCGCAGCAGCCCGGGCCACGATGGCCTGGTCCAGCTCGCCGCCCTGACCAAATCCCTCGCTCCAGAAAAAAGGCGCAAAATCCGCGGCTACCCTGGGCTGGGCCGCGTCCAAAGGTTTCGCAGCCACCCGGGAAAGTTCCGAGACCTCTTCCCACTTCGTTTCGTATACTTCGGAGAACATCTCCATCCCTTCAATTAAATTATACGCCCCGCCAAATTCCACACTGCCGTATCCGCCCTCGCGCTGGTCTGTGACCGTCGTCACACGGGCCCATGACTTCATCCTGTCTCCGAAGTCCTCTTAGGGGGTCGGAGCTTTAGCGTGTCCCGAGCGAAGTCGAGGGGCTCCGACATTCCAGGCCCTTGAGAATCGGGGCTTTACCCCTGAAGCTAGGCTCATTACTCCGGCAAATTACTTATGCGACGCGCTCTAGACACCGCAGCGCTTTTGCTGCGCTTCGGGCACGCGAGTAAGATGAATTTCAGGACAACAGGAAATGCCCGAGCGATTCACGGAACTTCTGCGCCGGAAAGCCGCTGAAATCTGGAAGGCCCAGCAGCAACACCCCTTTGTGCAAGGAATTGGCAACGGCTCACTGGACCTGGAGAAATTCAAGTTCTGGCTCCGGCAGGACTACGTTTTCCTCATCGAGTATTCGCGTCTTCTGGGCCTGGCCGCAGCGCGCAGTCCGGATCTGGAGACGATGACGCGTTTCGCCGAGCTTCTTGCCGAGACACTGAAGACCGAAATGAGCCTCCATCGCGCCTATGCCGAGGAGTTTGGCATGAGCCGCGCCGAACTGGAGCAGGAACCGCCCGCTCCTGCCACGCGCGCTTACACCGATTTCCTCCTGCGAGTAGCCGCGACCGGCGACTTCGCTGAGCTGGCCGCGGCGTTATTGCCCTGCATGTGGGGCTTCAGCGAAATCGGCCTGCGCCTGGCCGCCCAGCCCCCTCCGGCGGATAAGCGCTATGCCCGCTGGATCGCCATGTACAGCTCGAAGCAATTTGCGGCGCTGGCCGCATGGTGCCGCGAGCTGGTCGATCGCCTCGCCGCTGGCCTGCCCGAGCGCGAGCTGAAGAAATTGGAAGAAGCCTTTCTCACCAGCAGCCGCTATGAGTGGCTGTTCTGGGAAATGGGCTGGACGATGGAACGGTGGCCGGTCTGACCGACGCACCAATTCGCCACCGGAAGGTTGGTGACCCATGAAGATTCCACGGGTCTTGATCATCGCGGGGTCCGATTCCGGCGGCGGGGCTGGCATTCAAGCTGATTTGAAAACGGTCTCGGCGCTGGGCGCTTTCGGAATGACCGCAATTACTGCCCTCACCGCGCAAAATACGGCTGGAGTGCTCGGCGTGGTGGAGATCGACCCGAAGTTCGTGGTCACGCAGATCGAAGCGTGTGTGAACGACATCGGCTGCGATGCCCTGAAGACGGGAATGCTCTCCAGCACGGCCATCATCGAGGCGGTCGCCGCGGCACTCTCCGCAAGGAAGCTGGCGCCGCTGGTCGTCGATCCCGTGATGATCGCCAAGAGCGGCGCGCCATTGCTGAAGCCCGACGCCATCGAAGTCCTCAAGTCCAAAATGTTTCCGCTGGCCACCGTGGTCACTCCCAATCTGCATGAAGCGGGCGCGCTCACGGGGCGCGAAATCAAGTCTCTTGCCCAGATGAAGGAGGCGGCTCAGGCCATCCATCAGCTTGGTCCGCGGAATGTCGTCGTCAAGGGTGGTCACCTGCCGAATGTGGCTGCCGACGTTCTCTACGACGGTCGCGAATATGTTGAGTTTCGGGGAGAGCGCATCGACACCAAGAACACGCACGGAACCGGCTGCATCTTTGCCTCTGCCATCGCAGCCGGTCTCGCGAAGGGGCAATCAGTTCGCGAAAGCCTCTCCGTGGCCAAGGATTTCTGCACCGCCGCCATCCGCGCCGGCCTCGCCATCGGAAAAGGTTTCGGCCCAGCCAATCCCATGGCCTTTGTGTGGCGCGATGCGGGCCTCGACGACTGAAAATTCCCGATGCGCAATCGGCTGCGGCCTTGACATCTTTCGGAGCGGAGATGTACCGCCGTTGGCACGGACTTCCGCCAAACGTGCCAGAGGCGCAGACTTGCACCGTTGCTCGACCCATCAGGGCAAACTGACCCGCTACGTGGCTTTCATTCCCGAAGACTGCTCCCCGCGGATTCGTGTAAAATCCCCGCGCATTTCATGCATCCCGCTTTCGAGACTTCCCCTGGAGGACTGATGGCCGCTGCCACTCCGCGCCCGCATCCGCGCTACGACAATCTCTTCTTCTTCGGAATGGCCGCTGTCGCGCTGATCGTCGTCCTGGTCGGCTTTGCCCGCACGTACTATCTGGCCGGCTTGTTCCGGGCTCCGCTCCCGAACCTGCTCGTGCACATCCATGGCGCTGCGTTCACGCTATGGATCCTCCTCTTCATTGCCCAGATCTCGCTGGTCACGGCGCGCCGTGTGGGTCTCCATCGTCGTCTCGGCCTGCTCGGATTCGTGCTCGCCATGATCATGATCGTGCTGGGCACGGTGACCGCGAGTGACCGCCTGGCTCGCCATGTGGCTCAACCGGGCACAGATACGGTCGAGGAAGTGCGTGCGTTCTACACCGTCCCGCTCGCCGACATGCTCCTGTTCTCCGCGTTCGTCTATTTCGGTTATCGCAATCGTTTGCAACCGGCAGTGCACAAGCGTCTGATGTGGTTCGCTACGCTCTCGCTCCTGGACGCGGGGTTCGACCGCTGGACGGTCTTTGATCCCTACCCGCTTCCGGTTGTGAACCTCATCTGCTTCACACCGCTGCTCCTGCTGATGATCGGTTACGACGGGTGGTCCACAGGCAAGGTGCAGCGCGTAACGATTTGGTCCACGATTTTCATCCTCGTCGCGCAGCAAATCCGTCATCCGCTCGGCCACACGGCTGCCTGGCAAAGCTTCGCCGCCTGGGTCGCCGTGCACATGCCCTCGTTTTCCTGAACATGCTCTCGCTTGAAATGATTCACAACGATGCCAAACACGCCGGATCAAGGACGCGCCGGGACGATTGTCCCTGCGAATCCATTCGCGAGATTGCCCGATCGCTGTAGCTCAGGTCCCGCCGTTGTGCGGCGCCTTCTGCCGCGCAACGGCCGACCTGAGGCCTTTCTTAGTGGCCTTCCCACGCGTCCCTCCGCTGGCCCACCGGTCCGCGCGTTGACACCTGCTCCTCGCCCTCCTAACATGCGAACTCATTGACTCACAAAGACCCGCGCTCGTGCCCACCACATTTTGTCCTTCCATTCGCGTTGTCTCTCCTCTTCACAGCTTCCATCCTCCACTCGCTCGATTCCGTGCCCCTCCCCCCACTCTCTGCCGCCGAAAACTCCACGCTCCTCCCGCGCCTGGACCTCGAACGCGGCTGGCAGATGCAATCCTCCGCGAAAGTTTCCGGAGCTGGAACCGAGATTTCCCGCCCTGGCTACACCGCCTCAGGCTGGTATCGCATCGGGCAGCCCGAAACAGTTCTCGCCGGGCTCGTCGAAAACGGCGTTTATCCCGACCCTACCTTTGGAAAAAATCTGCGCCTGATCCCCGGCACCTCCTATCGCATCGGCACAAATTTCTCCAACGGCGAAATGCCCGACGACAGCCCCTTCCGCCCCGCCTGGTGGTACCGCGTCGAGTTCCGCCTGCCTCCGGGAAGTTCCGCCAACTCAAAAGACGACCGCACCTGGCTGCATCTCGACGGAGTGAACTATCGCGCCAACGTGTGGCTCAATGGCCAGCGCATTGCCACCTCGGACGAAATCGCCGGTGCCTACCGCAGGTACGAGCTGGATATCTCCAGTGCCGCCCGCCCCGGCAAGGAAAACGCACTTGCCCTCGAAATCTTTCCGCCCCACGCCAAAGACCTCGCCATCACCTTCGTGGACTGGAGCCCCATGCCGCCCGACAAAAACATGGGCCTGTGGCAAGGCGTGTGGCTCAGCCGCACCGGGCCGGTCGCGATTCGCCATCCCCACGTCATTTCGAAGCTCGACCTTCCATCGACAGACTCCGCCCATCTCACCATCACCGCCGAACTATCGAACGGCACGGACCGCAACATCAGCGGCGTGTTGCAGGCGTCCGTCGAGGGCCTGCATGTCCGGCAGGTAGTTGTACTCGGCCCAAAGGAAGAAAAGCGCGCTACCTTTAGTCCCGATCGTTTCCCCGTTCTGAATCTCCAGCATGCCCGTATCTGGTGGCCCTACCAGATGGGCTCGCCCGAACTCTATGAGCTGCAACTGGAGTTCACCTTGCTGCCGAACGCGGCACATGCGCAGTCCTC
>OCOJ01038172.1_pt3 | contig 16217 bp, 13 predicted proteins | sample 1539251 | NCBI WGS metagenome assembly OCOJ01 (sample SAMN01911457, study PRJEB22624) | soil metagenome | biome: Soil | place: Malaysia | collected 2012-04-30 | depth RA_metagenome m | reverse complement strand
ATCCACCATGATCTGCATCCCCGTCTGCTTGCGCACCATGGCGAGGCCCTCAAGGTCCCAACGCGGGAGAGGTTGCTCAAGGTAGCTTACCTCGTATTTTGTCATTATCTCTGCTGCACTCAGCGCGTCCCTACGCGACCACCCCGCGTTCGGGTCCACTCTGAGTTCCACGTTCGACCCGAGGGCGGCTCTAATCCCCTTCAACCCCTTCATCTCTTCCTCCATGTCCTTTCCTGCCTTCAATTTGATAACCTCGAATCCAAGATTGACGAGTCGCTGCGCTTCCTTTACCATTTCCTTGGCGGAGGTTATTCCAATCTCCGACGCAGCCCTGATTCTGCTCCTCCTCGTGCCCCCGAGCAATGTGCTTGCTGGAATCTTGAAGGCCTTCCCCACGAGATCGTACAGCGCAAGATTAAGACCAGTCTTCGCAATGAAGGAGTATCCCTGGGCCAAGTTCATCGCCGAGACGAGTTCTCCGATGTTCTGCGGGTCCTCCCCGATTAGTGCAGGGGCGAGTGACTTCCTGATGGAGGTTGCCACCGTGTCGAGGGTCTCTCCATAGAATCCGACGGTCACGGTACTCGGAGACTCGCCGTAACCAGTTATTCCTTCGTCGGTTTCTATCGTGATCAGAGCGAACTGTCCGGTCGAGTAGCTGGCGTACGCATCTGTGAATGTGCGCATTGGCATCCGTACTAGTTTGACTTCGATCTTGGTTATCTTCAATGCGAGTGGACCTCGTCGCAAAGATTTCGCGACGTGGAGATGTCTTCGTGAGGCAGTTCTTCCATAGCGCAGCAATCACTCTTGCCCGGCCTTTTACAGATATTGGCGCACTCTCAAAGAGCACGAGTGACTGGACAGCATCGACTGCTACGCAGGGGCCGAGACGAGCTGAGTCGGAAGAGAAGGGTGACGACCAGGGCATCGCCACTGCTCAGCAAGAGCATTCTGAAGGCTTTCGACTTGGCGTTGTGCTATGGTCACTTGGACTTGGTCTTGAGCCTCAGCTCATTTCTCAGTCTGGAAGTCTCTTTCTGGTCCACCTTCATCGTCGCCTGGTTCACGACGACCCCGTAATCCCCCCTTGCCTGTTCGACCGTGATGTATTGGTCGATAACGTCGTTTAGAACCTTCTCTGGGTCCCTCTCCAGCGGGTCCCCGAAGCCGCCACCTCCTCCGGTCTTGAGCCTGATCAGGTCGCCCTTGACCAGTGACTGGGCTGCCACCTTTCTCAGCCTGCGCGGTTCTTTGCCCTTCTGCTCAATCACGAAGTAGTTCGGCGTGCCCTGGGTGCCGCCGTCCATGCCCCAGCAAGGGTAGAGGGAACGGCCCATGGAAGAGGTGAAGCTTGCGTTGGAGTTGCTTATCCTGTAATCCTTGATGACGCCGAAGCCGCCTCTGAACTTGCCTCTCCCGCAACCGTCGCCAGTGTTCAGTGAGTATTGCTCGACCACTATTGGATACCTCACCTCCATGACCTCGTTCGACATGATGTACGTCTCCCCATCCCCAGAGCAGACCAGACCGCTCTCGCCATCCTTCCCCAGAGCCCCTCCCCAGCCGCCTGGCTGAGGTTCCACTATGGCGAAGGCTTGGCCCGTCCTGTCGTCGGTTCCTCCCACTATGGTCCCGCAGACGCTGAGGAAATGACCTGCTGAGAGCTTGTCAGGTATGAGAGGCGCCAGCGCGTGCCACACCAAGTCCGTGATGAAGGCCATCGACTCCCAGTATGTGGAGGTGGGTGCAGGCGGAAGAGGGTTGAAGAGAGAGCCCGGGTCTGCGAGGACCTTGAGAGCTCTGAAGTTCCCGTCGCTCACCGGACCGTGGGTGTCGGTCACGGCCTTGAAGATAGCTCGGGCCGCTGAGACCGTGGCGCACCAGGGGCAATTTATCGACCCTTTCGCTTGCTTCCCAGATCCCCTGAGATCGACGACGAATTCGTCATCGGAGATTGTGATCTTCGCCTTCACGGGTATGGGATTGTCTGTGATACCGTCGTCGTCTACGGTGTCCTCGACCTCGAACGTGCCATGCGGTAGCTCCTTCAGCCTGAGCTTCGTCAGCTTCTCTCCCTTGGCTTGAATCCTGTTCATCGCTTCGATCACGGTCTGGACGCCGTATTTGTTGCAGATGTCCTCTATCCTTCTCGCTCCGACTCTGAGAGAGGCGGCGTGGGCCTCCATGTCTCCCAGGGTCATCTCCGGGGTTCTGACGTTGAACTTGATCATGTCGACCAGTGCTTGGTTGACCTTCCCCTTCTCGAACAGCTTGATAGGCGGGAAGATCATCCCCTCTTGGTAAATCTCGGTCGAGTCGGACGTCCAGCTGCCGAAGTGCATACCCCCGACTTCGCTCCAATGACCCTTGATCGCAGAGAACGCGACCAGCGTCCCCTTCGCGAAGACCGGCATGACCAGATTCACGTCGTTCAGGTGTGTCCCGCTGCTGTAGGGTATGTTCACTATGCAGATGTCTCCCGGAGAGAAGCCGTCTTTTCCGAACTTCTTGATGCAGTCCTGGATTGCCATGTCGAGGGTCCCGAGGAAACCAGGAACGCCGTTGGCCTGCGCAACAAGCTTCCCTTTCGCATCGGTCAGACCAGCAGCGTAGTCGAGGACCTCGTAGATGACAGGGCTCTTGCTGGCCCTGCCGAATGCGGAGAATGTCTCCTCGGCCGAGGCGATGAGGCTGTTCTCGATTATGTCAAGGGTGAATTCAGATACCTTGGCCATCTACTCCACCTCCATCACCAGATTCCCGTAGACGTCCTTCATCAACTTGTTTCCCTTTCTGAGTATCGTCGTGGTTGTGGGCTCTTCCACTATGGCTGGTCCATTGATTCGAGCTCCGATCGGAATGGACTCCCGTGAGTAGACGGGCAGTCGCTTGAACCCGGACTCGTCGAGGTAGACCGATCTGGTCTTCGTCGGCTTGACCCTAGCACCCCTGTGGGCCCTCATCGGTGTTGGAGGCCGCTTCTTCACCTTGCCGAAGGCCACGAGCCGGACGTTGACGACCTCGGTTGGGTCGTCGAGGTTGAAGCTGTACGCCTTGTAGTGCAATTCCTTGAAGCTCTTGCCTATCACGGCGAGCGATCCTGCAGCCCGCACGTTAGCCGGCACTGGAGTGGAGATGGTGTGCTCCTGGCCCACGTAGCGTACATCGAAGAGCGCCTCGAACCTCATGTCGCGTTCACCTATGCCCTCGGATTCGAGCTGCCGAGTGGCCTCCTTCCTCATGTCGTCCAGCACTCCCTGCAGTTCGCCCAGGTTCTCCGGTTTCAGACCCACAACCTTCGTGCGGATGAAATCGTGTCTGAGGTCGGTCATTAGCATCCCCCACGCGGAGAAGACCCCCNGGCACCCTCGGCACGATGACCTTCTTGATGCCCAACTCCTTCGCTAGGGATGCAGCGAACATCGGGCCTCCGCCTCCGAATGCGACCATCGCGAAGTCCCTCGGGTCATATCCCCTTCGCACAGACACGAGCTTGATCGCGTTGACCATGTTGGCCGTCGCAATCTCGATCGCGCCCATCGCCACTTCCAGCACCTTCATTCGCATCTTCTCGGCCACGGTCTTGTACGCCTTTTCGGAGAGGTCGGGTCTGAGCTTGATCTCGCCTCCCAGGAAGTAGTTCGGATCTATGACCCCGGTCAGGACGAATGCGTCGGTGAGGGTGGGGTCTGTGCCGCCCTTGTTCTCGCAGGCGGGACCAGGGTCAGCCCCTGCGCTCTGAGGACCCACCTTGAGCGAGCCCAGCTCGTCGACCCAAGCTATGCTGCCTCCACCCGCTCCTATCTCTACGATATCGACCACTGGGACCTTGACAGGGTAGCCACCGGAATACTGACTTCGGCCTATGAAGTACTCTGTGTTTATCTTCATCCGGCCGGAGTCGATCAAGGACGTCTTGGCGGTCGTCCCTCCCACGTCGAAGGTGATTACGTTGCCTATCCCCACCGCCTTGCCCAGGACCTCTGCGCCGATGACCCCTCCGATCGGACCTGACTCGACCTGGTAGATGGGCGTCTTCCTCCCCTGCTCGAACGTTGCCACGCCTCCGTTGCTCTGCATAACGTGGGCCCCTATGCTCATCCCGAGCCTCCTCAGCTCGCTCTCGAGCGACGTGAGGTACTGGTGGACTTTTGGTTGGACGAAGGCATTCAGGGAGGCAGTGTTCATCCGCTCGTACTCCCTCCATTCTCGGGAGAGCTCGTGGGACATGGTGATGTAGGGAGTCTTTACCTTGTCCTTCAGGATCTCGTAGCACTCGAGCTCGTGCGCCGGGTTTGCGTAGGCGTTGTAGAAAGCTATCGCTATCGCCTCGACGTTCTCCCGCTTGCACACCTCCGCTGCCCTCAGTGCATCCTCCTTGTTGAGTGGAGTGATCTCCTCGCCGGAGTAGCTCACCCTCTCCTCCACTTCGAACCTAAGGTGCCTGGGAATGAACGGCTTTGGCTTCTCATACCTGAAGTTGTAGATGTCCGTTCTGTTCGACCTTTGCAGCTCGAGGGAATCTCTGAATCCCTTGGTGGTGACGAGCAGAGTCTTCGCGCCCTTCTTCTCCGTGAGCGCGTTTATCACCATCGTTGACCCGGTCCCGATGAACCTGTCTATCTGCTCGCCCTTCAGGCCACTCCTTCTTATGACGTTGATGACGCCCTCGGCGTAGTTCGCCGGCGTGGTTGAGTCCTTTACGAATGTGAACTCGCCAGATTTCTCATCCAGCGCGCAGAGGTCTGTGAACGTCCCGCCTACGTCNATCGCGACTCTTGTTGGCATCAGCCGCCCTTTTTGGTTTGGGCAACCGTCTATATTAGCTTCGAGTGGTCCTCGATTTGCAGAATCGGGCCTAACGATTTAGGTATCTGGTTTAACTGATGCCAAAATACTTTTCACAAAGAGAGACGCCGGAGAATTTGCAGTCCCGGAGGTGAGAGCCTGCTAGAGTCAGATAGGACGACGACGAACGGAATTCGCCAGGAGGTGGCGACGCGGAGAGGAAGGATTAGACCTCTCACCAAGAGAATAGCAAGACTAAGACAGGAGAGCGTGGGCGCTACAGTGAGAGTCTCGGACGAGAGGGCGGCGCTGATCACGGCATTCTACGAAAGCGGAGAAGGGAAGGGGAAGTCAGCCCCGGTCCAGCGAGCTCTTGCCTTCAAGTATCTCTTGGAAAGAGTGAGCATCCCTGTGGAGGAGGGACAGCTCATAGTGGGCATCAGAGGGACGGGACCGAACGAGGCCCCCACTTACCCAGAGATATCAACACACACGATGTCGGATTTGGAGACCCTCAACTCGAGGAGCAGCATGCCGTACGCGGTCTCGGAGAAGACGAAGGAGCTGTATCAGGGCAAGGTGATACCATTCTGGAGCGGTAACTCGATGAGAGACGCGATCTTCGCCCGGTTGTCTAGGGAGTGGAGAGATGCGTACGAGGCCGGCGTCTTCACCGAGTTCATGGAGCAGAGAGCGCCGGGGCACACGGCAGGAGGAAGCAGAATCTTCGAGGTGGGCATCCTGGACATCAAGGAGGAGGTTCGCGACGGAATCGCGAGGCTAGACCCGGCCGATCCAAACCGCGACAACAAGCTGGAGGAGCTGAAGGCCATGGACATAATGGCCGATGCGATCGTGATGTATGCTGGTAGATACGCGGCCAGGCTTGAGGAGATGGCCAAGGCGGAGGAGGACGAGAGGAGGAAGGAGGAGCTTGTGAGGATGGCCGAAATCTGCCGGAGGGTCCCCGCTCACGCCCCCCAGGACTTCTGGGAGGGCCTTCAGCACTACTGGTTCATCCATGTCGGCGTCACCTACGAGACGAACCCCTGGGATTCGTTCACTCCTGGACGCCTCGACCAGCATCTCTACGGCCTCTACAGGCGTGACGTGAATGAGGGAAGGCTGACGCGGGAGATGGCGAAGGAGTTGCTGGAGGCCTTTTGGCTCAAGTTCAACAACCAGCCAGCGGTGCCGAAGATCGGCGTAACACTCGAAGAGAGCTTCACCTACAACGACTTTGCGAAGATAAACATCGGGGGTTTGAGGGCGGACGGCTCGGACGCCATCAACGAGCTCTCTTACCTGATACTCGAGGTCCTGGATGAAATGAGGACGCTGCAGCCGAACACCGCGGTCCTGGTGAGCAACAAGAGCCCGGAGCGGTTCGTGGTCGAGGCCCTGAAGGTCGTGAACCCTGGCTTTGGCGAGCCACCGTTCTTCAACTTCGACGGGGTGGTGGTCAAGATGCTGAGGCAGGGCAAGTCCCTGAAAGATGCTAGGGAGGGCGGCGTGAGCGGGTGCGTCGAGACAGGAGCTCTGGGCGCGGAAGCCTACGTCCTGACCGGATACCTCAACGTGCCGAAGATTCTGGAGGTAACTCTGAACAACGGAGTAGATCCGAGGACTGGAAAGAGGATTGGCATCCAGACCGGAGACCCGACTCTCTTTGACACCTTCGAAGATCTCTTCAAAGCGTTTGCTGAGCAGCTGAGGTACTTCGTCTCCGTCAAGATGGTCGGGAACGACATCATAGAGCGCCTCTATGCCGAGCTCCTTCCCGTCCCGTTCCTCTCGCTCTGGCTGGGCGATTGTGTGAAGAACGCGATGGACTATAACGCGGGTGGAACTCGGTACAACACTAGTTACATTCAGGTCGTTGGGCTTGGGACGGTGACGGACTCCCTTGTATCGCTGAGGCGTAGCGTCTTCGAGAAGAAGTTCTTCGCGATGAACGAGGTCCTCCAGGTCTTGGGCAGGGACTTCGACGGAGAGGAAGCGATGAGGCAGGTCTTCGTCAACAAGACACCCAAGTATGGAAACGACGACACCTACGCTGATGAGGTTGCAAGCAGGCTTGTCAACACGGTCAATGATATCATCGAAAGCCATCCTCCGACGCCGGTGAGGAAGGCATCGCGAAGAGCCTACTTCCTCCCGACCACTGCCCACATCTACTTCGGGAAGGTTACAGGAGCGACACCCGACGGCCGAAAGGCTGGCATGCCGGTCTCGGAAGGCGTCTCCCCAACCCAGGGTGCGGATAGGAGAGGGATAGCCGCAGCGTTCAGCTCAGTTGCGAGAATCGACTGGGACCAAACTGGAGGAGCTTTGCTCAACCAGAAGCTCTCTCCCGACTTGCTGGTCGGAGAAGAGGACATCAGGAAGATGGCACACCTTGTGAGGACCTTCTTCGTGATGGGTGGGCATCACGTCCAGTTCAACGTGGTGAGCGCCGAGCTGCTCCGCGAAGCCCAAGCAAGGCCACAGGACTTTCAGGACCTGATGGTTAGAGTCGCCGGCTACAGCGATTACTTCGTGAACCTGCCCAAGGGGCTCCAGGACGAGATCATTGCTAGAACAGAGCACAAGGAGTTCTAGTCCCCGCCAGAGAGCCCTCCTCATCTCTGGGCCTGGCGAGACGCACGCGCAAAGAGCCAAGGGAACGATCTTCGATATCCAGAGGTTTGCTATACACGACGGACCGGGAATAAGGACGCTCGTGTTCATGAAGGGGTGTCCCCTCAGGTGCTGGTGGTGCCAGAACCCTGAAGGGCTGTCCACGTCGAAGAGCCTCGGATACTACGAATACAGGTGCATTCGGAGCGAGAGGTGCATCGGGTCGTGTCCGTTGAACGCTCTGACGTTCGATGATAATGGTCTCGTCATCAACCGCGCTCACTGCGACGCGTGCGGATTGTGTGTGGAAGCCTGCCCGACCGGGGCGCTCTCGATGATAGGTCGGGAGATCGACGTCGACGAGCTGATGAAAGAAATTGAGAGAGACGTTTTGCTTTTCGACAATTCTGGAGGGGGAGTCACATTCTCGGGCGGAGAACCCCTGTTCCAGCCCACCTTCCTGAGAGAATCGCTGAAAGAATGCAAACGCAGAGGGATACACACGGCCATGGAGACATCTGGCCACGCTCCACCCAAGGTCTTCGAATCCGTAGCGGACTACGTCGACCTTTTCTTGTTTGACCTGAAGCTGATGGACGAGGAGCAACACAGAAAGTACACCGGCGCCTCCAACAGAATCGTGAAGAAGAACCTGCTGACTCTCGTAACGGCCGGCAGAGGGAGGGACGTGGTGCTGAGGTTCCCGGTGATCACCGGCATAACAGACACCGAGGAGAATCTGGACGCGCTGGCGAGCTTCGTCTGCGGACTAGAGGGTGTCGGCGAGATCGATCTCCTGCCCTACCACGATGTCTCAGAGAAGTACAACAGGCTGGGGTTGACGTACAAGATGTACACACACGAAGCGCCATCCGAAGAGAAACTGGGCCACGTCAGGGACAGACTGGAGAAGGCCGGCCTGAAGGTAAGGATGCGCGGCTAGCCGATTCGACTACTTGATGGTGAGCACCGGCTTCCCAAGAACATCAAAGCGAGGTTTGACTCCGAGTCCGGGAAGCGATGGCGAGGACATCCTTCCATTCTGCCGATTCGGCGAACCGTCTGCGAAGCTCACGGTCACGTAGCTGTTGAAGTCCGTGGTGGAGAACAGGTACTCGGGCGGAGTGCTGTGTGCCAGATGGGCTATCGCTGCAGTCACTATGTCCCCTCCCCAGGTATCCTCGATGGTCAGCGCGATACCGGAGGAGACGCAGAGGTCTCGGAGCTGCCTCGCCCTGGTGAGCCCGCCCACCCTCGAGATCTTCAGGTTAACGACGTCCATCGCTTGGTCAGAGATTCCGCGGGTCAAGGCCGGTATTGAGTCGATTACCTCGTCCAGAATGATGGGCCGCGTCGTGCGCCTACGTACAGCCAGGCTCTGCTCGTACGTGACGCATGGCTGTTCGATATAGACGTCGATGTCACTCACGGCCGCGGCAAGCCTGATGGCCTGGTGCTGAGTCCATCCGCCATTGGCATCCGCCACCAAGACATCGCCATCCTCGAGATTCTCCCTGACGGCTCTGATGCGCTCCACGTCTCTCTCGACAGACTCGCCCACCTTCAGTTGGAACTTCCTGTATCCTTCGTCCCTGTACCTCGCAACGGACCGCGCCATCGATTCTGGCTTGTCCTGAGAGATTGCTCGGTAGAGTGGGAAGTCTGGTCCGAAACGCCCCCCCAAGAGCGTCGCGAGTGGCAGGTCAGACGACTTGCCGAGTATGTCCCAACAGGCGATGTCGAGGGCAGACTTCACATAGGGATGCCCGCGCAGGGCCTGATCCATCTTCTGGTTCACAATCGAGAGCTCCCTCGGATCTACCCCGATCAGATTTGGTGCGACCGCAGCGATGCCCGTTCTCGCCCCGGCCGCGTAGGCTGGGAGATAGGCCGGACCCAAGGGACAGACTTCGCCGTAACCGGCGATACCCGAGTCGGTCTCCACCGCGGCGATGGTTGAGTCAAGGGAGGTGACCGCGTTACCCCCAGACCAGTTGTAGGAGCCTTCACGAAGTGGGAGTTCGATCCGATAGGCTCGAATCTCAGTTATCTTCATGGCGTCGCGGGGCAATCACGAAGCCTATAGTCCTTCGCCCAGTGAGATGAACGGGACGTGCTGTGGGGAAGATTGCCTGGCGACCGAGCGATGAGTGGAGTGAGAGCACAACCTGTCTGACTTGCTGTCGCAGAGGAAGAGTGTGGCAACCTTAAATCCGAACTGGTCTCTGAACCACTCCATGAAGATACTCTACATCAATCCTGTTGGCACGAAGGTGAACGACGCTTCGATGATCCGCGAGTTGAGGAAGTCGGCAGCGAAGGAGACGGAGGTGGACTTGGTGTCACTTGAAAGGGGGCCCTGGCACGTCGAGTATCACTACTACGAGTCACTAGTTATGGCCGACGTGCTGCACAAGGTGAAGGAGGCGGAGAACCAGGGCTACGACGCGGTGGTGCTCGGGTGCTTCTACGATCTGGGGCTTCAGGAGGCCCGCGAGGTGGTCGAGAGGGCCGTGATCACCGCGCCGGCCGAGTCTGCCATGCTCCTTGCGTGTAGCCTGGGTTACAAGTTCTCGATCATCGTCGGCAAGAAAAAGTGGATACCGCAGATGATGGACAACGTCGTGAGGTACGGGTTGAGGGACAGGCTCGCCTCGTTCAGGGTCATCAACATGGGAGTCCTTGACTTTCAGAAAGACAAGTCCAAGACTAGTGCGGCCCAGATCGCCGAAGGCAGAAAGGCGATTGAGGTTGACGGTGCAGAGGTTATCATACTGGGCTGCACGGTCGAGTTCGGATTCTGGAGGACTCTGCAGAAGCAGCTCGGCGTCCCCGTTCTCGACCCGGTCATAGTTCCCCTGAAGTACGCGGAGTACCTCGTCGCACTCAGAGATAGCTTCGGCTGGTCGAGCAGCAAGGTGGGCAGCTACCAGTCGCCGCCCCTGAGTGAGATCTCACGCTGGAACCTGGGGAAGCAGTACGGCACGGACGTGTGGAACCGGGCCCTCAGGACCGAATCGAGGCGCAGGCAAGGTTAATCTTCTCCAGGGCGGGAAGGGAGAGTAATGAAAGAACCTAGGTTCGCGAGACTGATTACGATGAGGGCCAAGCGTGGAAAAGGCGACGAGTTCAAGCGGGTGTTCGGGAGCGCGGTGGTCCCGACTGCCGCGAAGCTAAGGGGACTGAGGAGGCTGTACCTTCTGCGCGAAGCCGGTAAGAAGGACGAGTTTGTCATCATCTCGCTCTGGGACAGGAAGAAGGACGCAGAGGACTACGCGAAGAGTGGAAGAAACGACGAGTACGCGAAGAAGCTGAGCGACGTGCAGTCCGGGAGGGAGAGGGTAAAGAGACTGCGCGTCGAGCTTCACGCTGTGGGCTCTTCTGCGAAGAGGTAGCGCGAGCCCTCCGGAGAGGGGTGTCTGTCGAGACCGACGCTTCGCTAGTCGCGGTCGGTGCTGATCGAGCCGATTTCCCAAAGTGGCTCGTAATTCACGACCCGATCGAATCTGACCCCGGCGCCCTCCAGAATGGGCCTTTGAGCGAGCATTGGTGCTAAGGTCTCCATCTGCCTCGCCGCTTCGATGTCCGTCCACACGCTTACGTTTACGACCGTGCTCGTCTCACTGTCGACGCCGACGTGGTAGTAGATCAGTCCGCGAAGCCGTCTTAGGGCAGGTTCGAGAGACCCGGCAGAGGCCTCGATGAGCCGCTTCACATGGTCATAGCGGTCCGGAGAGAAGTGTCCTCTGGAGATGCGCACCACGGGACCGCCAAGCCGACTCACTGATTCAGTATCTCTTCCAGATTCTGAATCCCCAGTCCCGGAACTTGGATTCGTTCTGTCGCCACCTAGCTTGCGCCAGGGGGGATTGCCCGTTCTCTTATGTCTGCGGCTGGATTTGCCTAGCGTCTTCGCTTCGCGCGTCTGGCGGGCCGCTTGCGAGCTGAACGTCTGGCTGGTGTTTTGGCTTCGAACATGGCGATGGCGTTCCCCTCCGGGTCGGTCCCGATGAAGGACCAGCCCATGTTGGGGACTTCCATCTTTCCGACCATCTCACTCCCTCCTGCCGCCTTGAAGGTCTCGATGGCTTTGTCGATGTCGTCGACACCGATGTAGTTCTTGGGCAGATCCTGGGGGCCTGTCTTTGTGTACATGCCTCCACCCACGCTCTTGTTCCTAGGCCCGGTGGTGATTAGCCAGTAGTCCATGCCTGGCATGCTCGCCTTCTCGAACCTCCATCCGAAGACGTCGGAGTAGAACTTTGACAGCTTGGCAACGTCCTGGGCCGGAATCTCGAAGTGGACGACGGTTTTGGTGACCATGGGTCGATGACGACAACGCGTTGTATTTAACGCGCTGTGATAGGGAATATTGACTTGGACAGGGTGTTGATGCGTCCACTCGGCATGGCGGTCATGCCTTCGCATCCCCGGTTCTCAGACACGGCTCCGCCGGTTGCTCTGCTCACGGCAAGACGTAACTAGCGCCCAGAACTGAATACGACACGACAGAAGCATGACTGGAGTCAGATATGCCGTCCTAGCCGTCGGTACCGGCGTTGTTGTGGCTCTCTTGACAGGTCTGTACGACAACACGCCGACCGGTCTCGTTGGCGCGACCTGGTATGGTTTTCCGTTCGTTTGGCTCCGACGTCTGGCGATTGCGCCACAGTACTACCCGTGGGTAGTTGATGAGGCGGGGCTCGTGTACGATCTTGCTTTCTGGGTCGTAGCGTTTGGGGTGATTCTCCTTTTGGTCTTGAGGGGAAAGCGCACCCGAGATGGGCTCAAATAATGACGACTGGTGATTCAACCCATGATTGCGCTCAAAGCCGTTGACCTGACCAAGGTCTACAGACATTCGAAGAGGCCCGCTCTCGATGGTCTGAACCTTGACATCGAGGGCGCGCAGATCTTCACTCTGCTGGGTAGGAACGGGGCTGGGAAGACGACCTTCCTCAGGATAGCGAGCACCCAACTGATGCCGACGTCTGGCAGCGTCACGGTCCTAGGGTTGGACGCGGTGAGGCAGGCGAAGGAACTCAGGCAGAGGATCGTGATAACACCGCAGGAGGCAGAGACGATCTACCCATTGACGACCAGGGACCACGTGATGCTTTCTCTGCGGATGAGAGGAGTGGACAAGCAGACCGCGGTGAAGAGGACCCAAGAAGCCATCGAGGCGCTTGAGCTCGGCGAGGTCGCGGACATGAACACGGACTGGCTCTCCGGCGGCCTGAAGCAGCGCGTGATTGTCGCCATGGCCATAGCGACAGACGCGGAGATGATCTTCCTCGACGAGCCAAGCATCGGTCTCGACCCGGTCAACAGGAGGCGGGTCTGGGACCAGCTGACGCGACTGAAACAGGAGGGGAGGACTATAGTCCTTACGACGCACTACATGGACGAGGCCGAGGCACTCTCCGACAGACTGGTGATAATCAGCAAAGGGAGAATTGTAGCGCAGGGCACGCCGCAGAGCGTGAGGGCCTCGTTCACCAACAGGAGCACGAGGGTGGACGTCTACAGCGAGTTCACAGAGAAGGAGCTCGAAACCTACGGCAGGGTCGTCAAGGTCGCGGGCAGGTACAGGGTGCTCACAGACGCAGCTGACGCCAGGAGGCTTGGCGAGGAAGCAGTCGCGAGAGGGGCGAGCATAGCGATTGGGCCGGTGTCGCTTGACGATGTGTTCGTCGACATAGTGGGAGAGGCCGAGAAGGGGGAGGAGGAGTACGCCAGCTAGGAACCGGCTGAGATCACTCTGGGCGATAATGTACTACCTCGGGTTCACGCCGATGATCAGGAATCCGCTCTTCATCCCGTTCGTCTTCTCTTCACCATTCACTCTGCTCTTCATACTGTTCGTTGCGAGCCGTGGGACGGCCCTCCCCTACGGCCTGGCCGGTGCCCTGACGATGGTCACAACCGAGCTGGGCCTGTTCGTGGGCACCGACCTCGCTTCGTACAAGATTCAGAACAAGTTCCAGGACATGGTTGTGGCGTCGCCGGTCTCGCCCCTGACCTACATGTTCGGAGTAGCACTCTCGGAGCTAATCTTCGGGGCACCGGCTCTGCTCGTGCTCTTCGGACTGATGGCTTGGCAGGGTGCGACGACCTTCGCCTTGGCAACGGCGATGGGCGTGGTTGTGCTACTTTGGATAACGACGACCAGCATTGGGTTCTTCTTCTCCGCCTACGCGCCGAACACGCAGAACGCCTTCATCATCAACGGATTCATAGCGACGATTCTCTCGGTCCTGCCGCCAGTTTACTACCCAGTCTCCGTTCTGCCGTCGGTCCTCGTGCCGCTGGCAGAGGTGATACCGACGACCGAGGCATCGGCCCTCTTCCAGGGCACGATAGGCCTCGGCTACTCCATCAGTCCGGTCTTCAGCTTCATTGTGCTGCTGGTGGCGAGCATGATCCTTCTGCTCCTCGTGTCCTTCAAGATGAAGTGGCGCGAGACCTGAAGGAGGCGGAACTCTGACAGGGAGGTCAACCGCGTGAAACCCCAGCATTCGGATTGGCTCAGAGACGAATGATGCCGTGCGTCTTGCCGAGCAGCACCTCATCGCCGTTCTGGTTCCTGCAGACGATTTCGATGTCGACGTTGAGGCGTCCCTCTGTCCTCTCCACCTTGGTGACCACGGACTCGCACTTCACGGTATCCCCGACGAAGACGGGCCTGACGAACTGGAATTGCATCTCGCGCGCTATGTAGTTCATATCCCCGCCGATCTTCGTGGGCAGGGTGGCCGTCAGCAGCCCCTGCACCATCGTCCTTCCTCGGCTATCGGGCCGCACGTGGTGGATTCCCTTGTCCCCAGAGAGCTCTGCGAACTCCCTGACGTCTTTGGCTGTGAAGGTCCGCTCGTGGGCGGCCCTCTGCCCTACCTCGACCTTCATCTCGACCGTGTGAACCGAGCGATGCATTGGTGAATTCTTAGTTAAGGGTTCTCCGCGCTTCGCATCCAAGAGAAGGGCAAAAGAAGAAAAGCTCGCACGTGTGGGATAGGTGTGGACCTTGAGCGAAGAACAGTTCAACGAATGGATCCACAAGCGGTCGCACCTGCCCTTGGCGGTGAAGGGTCACTCCTTCGTCTTGAAGGGCGAGAACCTCATCGTGGTCGACGGAGGTAAGTTCGTCTACGAAGAAGCCCTAGAGCTTGTGAGACTCCTCAACTCCAGGAGCCCGCTAGCCCAGATCAACGCGAGCGTCATGATCGCCGAGAGAAACGGGGCGCTCAGGGTCGTCGTTCTGGCACTCCTGGCAATCATCATCGTCACCGTCGTCCTCTTGGCCCGACGGTAGACGCAATGAGGCTACGGCTTGATCGTCACGTAGAAGAGCTCGGTCACGCCGGAGGCCGGAACCTTGAGGACCCCGAAGTTGAGGTTGCCAGAAGGATCGATCCAGGTGTAGACTGCGTTCCCGATGCTTCCCTGCCCGTAGGTCTGGAGCAGTCTGGTTACTTGGCCGATTGTCTGGTTCGCGCCAGCCGCGCCGAGGGACACAGTGCCAGTGTTGACCCAGACGGTGGGGTTGACCGATGTTGCGTTGATCAGGCTGTAGCCCTCGGACCCTATCAGCGTGTCTATCTGGTGGATTACTGCCTCCCTGGTCGGCGCTGCCACAGTCGTGACATTGCCCAAGCCCAGACTCTCATAGGCTCTTGCAGCATCTGGACCGACAGCGACAGTCCCGGTGGCCGGGTTGACGGCTGTCATGAATGGCAGCTGCGTGACCACTCCCGACGTGCCGGGATTGGTGTAGACAGCGACGAAGTAGGTGAGGTGTCCACCCACAGAATAGAGCAGGTAGGAGCCGAATCTGTAATTGGGTAAGAGGGTCAGCTGGGTCCTTACCTGTTGGTTGGTCGTGAGAGCGTTCTCAGCGGCGGTGGGGCCGATAATCAGTGTCGACTGCGACGGGTTCTGGTAGAGGTAGATTTGACCAAGCCTGTCGCCACCGTAGGCTATGTAGAGTGCGCCGAGGTTCTTGCTGACCACGCCCTGGTACTGGACCAGTTGCAGGCCGACGAAGTAGGTCCTGTTACTCACGGCGAATGGGATGTACTGCACCGTGCTGTTTCCGGCCCTCTCGTAGAACTGGGTGCCCGACCTGAAGACGAATGGGTCGCTCACGTGGAAGACAAAGTCGTAGTCGAGCTGACCTGGAACGAATGGCGAGCCAAGAAGCTGCTCGGGATACCTCAGCTGGGGGACGAGCCACGCGGGCGGCGCCTTCCAGCTGGGATAGTAGTTCTGGTAGAATCTGGTGATGAAGTCGGTACCGTTCAATCCCGTCGGCGAGAGTAGGTTGGAGACCGTGTAACCCTGCATCGAACCGTCCTGGATGTTGACCAGCACCACGCCGAAGAACCTGAGGTACGGACTCGCTGCGAAGCCCGACTCGAGTGGATAGTCGATGTAGACCTGGAGAGCGTAGTAGAGGTTCTTCCCGTCGGAGACGACGTAGGCCGACGGGTCCATCACTAGGCCCGAGATGAGGACCTCCCCGACTCTTGAGAAGATGTTCCTGTTCCATAGCATGTTCAGGGATTGGCCCGAGAAGGCAAACCCCAACTGTCCCTCGGCGAAGGCGAACCACATGGATTTCTGCCAGCCGTCGAGGACGTAGTCAGGCGTCCCAGTGAACGAGACGTTCTGGACCTCGTCGTAACCGGGGACGTGGACGTAAACGCTCTGACTGAAGCCCGGCCCCTCGCCGTAGTAGATCAGCGGTTCTGATGGGACGCCGAAGGCGTTCGTGGTGGGTATCACCGACCCGTTGTGGGTGTTAATCA
>OCOJ01033309.1_pt4 | contig 16231 bp, 17 predicted proteins | sample 1539251 | NCBI WGS metagenome assembly OCOJ01 (sample SAMN01911457, study PRJEB22624) | soil metagenome | biome: Soil | place: Malaysia | collected 2012-04-30 | depth RA_metagenome m | reverse complement strand
GAACTTTCCGCTGGGCAGTTTGGCGGGCTCTCCCTCCGCTTTCGGATGATCTACAAAATTGGTAGTGATAATCGTGCAACGCGGCTGGCTGAGGTCCCGCGAGGCTTCCACGTATCGTGTATTGAGGATGTAGCCGATCGTGTCGCGCACCCAGTCGGAAGGCTTGATGCATCCCAGATCGTCGATGACCAACACTTCCACGGACAGAATCGGGTCGAGCAGGCGAATCTCCGTCACTTCACTATCGGCGCGGTAGCTGTTCTGGATTTCCTTCAGCAGGCTGCCGTATTCGCAGAAGTAGCCGGTGTGTCCGCGCGCGATCAATTCCTTGAGCGCGGCTATCGCCAGGTGCGTCTTGCCCACGCCCGAATTCCCCATCAACAAAAGACCTGCCTGATCGCTGCCTGGATAATCGCGGACAAAGGCTTGGGCAATCATCTTGGCGCGTTTCAGGGATTCCGCTTGCTGCGGCGTGTAGTTCTTCCCGTCGGCTAGGTCGGTTTCGTAATTCTCGAAATCGCAGTGCTCGTAGCGTTTCGGAATCCGCGCCCGTTCCACAATCCGCGCGGCACGCTCCTGCATACCGCATTCGCATGGCACCGCTACGACGCTTGGTGGGCCTTGTGCGAATCCCCGTTTATCGCGGGAAACTAGCTTCCAACCGGTACCTCGGCAAAGCGGACAGTTTTCGAGCGCCATGGTGTTGGGCAGGACGTGGAGCCTGCGGCTTCTCTCCAGAGTTCACAGCATACGAGCGAGTTCGTCGTCCGGCAAGTCGTCATCTCTGGGAAAACTGTGGAAGGTAGGACAAGCATTCGTGCCTGTTATTCGCCTCTCATGATTTATAGGTGAAAAGAAATGTTGTGCTACAGGAAAAGAAACCAGGCAGGATTGCCTGTCCTACTGGAAGTTGCGCACGACTCGCGGCGTCGCCCGCACAATGGCGGTCCGCGGTTCCCTCTCATGCGCGTGCAGGGAGGCGACACGCGACAATTCCTGCTGCACCACCTGGGCGAACTCCCCCATCTGTCGCTCCATCTCGATCATCTTCTCGCGCATGTTCAGGATGATCTCGATGCCTGCGAGATTTACGCCCATATCGCGCGCGAGAGTCAGGATGATATCCAGGCGTTCGAGATCGGAGTCCGTATACAGGCGCGTATTGCCCTGCGAGCGTGACGGCTTCAACAAGCCCACGCGTTCATAAAGCCGCAGCGTCTGCGGATGGAGCTTGTACAGCTCCGCCACTGCGCTAATCATGTAGCCAGCTCGGGCCCGTTTTTTTGCTCGTCCTGGCATGCTTGGTAAAACAGGCATTCCTGCCTTTTTCTCTCTTTAAACGCCCGCCTTGCTGAACAAATCCTTTCGCGGGTCTTCAGGCGCGAGGCCTTCGAGTTCTTTCATCAGATTTCGCACGCGCTCATCGGTAGGCTGCGGCACCACCACTTGAATCTCCACATATTGGTCGCCGCGCGCGCCGTTTCTCGCGCTGGGCACGCCCTTTTCTTTCAGCCGCAAAGTCTTTCCGCTATTTGTTCCCGGAGGAATGCGCACCAGCGACCTGCCGTCAATCGTGGGCACTTCCACTTTTGCGCCCAGCGTTGCCTCGCTGACAGTTACCGGAACTTTTGTATACAAATCGTTGCCGCGGCGCTCGAAAAAGGGATGAGGCTTCACTACGACTCTCAAATAGAGGTCACCAGCCGGTGCGCCCATCGTTCCAACGTTGCCTTTTCCGGGCACACGCACGCGCGAGCCGCTCGCCACGCCAGCAGGAATGCGCACATCGAGGGTTTCTGTGCGACGCACACGCCCTTCGCCACCACACGTTGGGCAAGCTTTGCGAATTTTGCCCGTGCCGCCGCAGCGCGTGCAGGGCACATTGAAACGCATCTTGCCCGCGGATTGCTGGATGGTGCCGGTGCCATTGCAGACAGGACAGGTCTCAGGCGATCCCACCGCGCCCGTGCCATGGCAAGTCTCGCAGGTATCGAGTCGCGTGATCGTCAGCTTCTTCACGGCGCCGCGCACGGCGTCCCAAAAGTCGATTTCGATCTGGTATTCGAGATCGCCTCCCGGTTCGTGCTCGGGCTCCATGGCGGTTGAGCGCCCGCCCCGGAAAAACTGGCCGAAGAAGTCGCGGAAGCTCGAGCCTCCGCCCGTCTCGGCGCCGCCGCCAAAATCGAATCCCCCGAAATCAAAGTTGATATCTGGATGTCCGGCTTCTGCGCCGGGGCCCGCTCCCCGTCCGCCCGGTGGAAGGTTGTCGCTATAGAAGCCGTATTGGTCGTACATCTGCCGCTTCTTCGAGTCGGAGAGGACGTCGTAGGCTTCCTGAAGCTGCTTGAACTTCTCTTCCGCGGATTTGTCGCCGGGATTCAGGTCCGGGTGATATTTGCGCGCTAATTTGCGAAAAGCGCTTCGAATGTCTTTTGCGCTGGCTTTCCGCGGGACTCCCAGCAAATCGTAATAATCCTGTTTCGTCGTTGTTGCCATTGCTACCAAGCTGCACGCAGTTCATCGGCCTTCAAAGGCCCGCGCAGCACCTTAAGCCTCTCGGTTGTCTCATCTCGGTTCAAAACGAAATACTGCGGCTCCGCCTGGCTGGGTATGATCGCTCCTTGACGCATATAGATGCCGACCAACTCCTCAACTTGGTTGCTGGCCCATGGAGGCAGCGCCCTGCCCTCGGCGTAGACCGTACATCCAAGCCCATCAATGCATTCCGCAACCGCAACGGACGGATCTACGCGCGTGAGATCACACAACTCCCGGTCCTGCAGTTTGTCAGTCATGACCCGTTCCAACGCTTCCCTGGGCCACGGAAAGCTTCCTGCGTAGGTCATCGATCTCCCCTAGTTTCTCGCGAAGGACTTCCAGCAAGGCCCCGTGAGCCAAAACTACCGTGAAAAGAAATCCTTCGACCGCACCGAGTCTGCCCCCTGTGAAGTAGCCCACCCCTCCGAACGCGCCCAGAAGAAGAAGGTACCACCAGGGGTTCATCGTTACGTCGCGCATGGTCTCCCCCTACTAGCCCTATCGCTGCTTTCCCGTTAGGTCGTCTTCCGTCCTCAGAATCGTTAACTTTGTTAACAGAAACGACAAAGTCCCGAATAATCGCCAGGCAATCAATCCGTCAATTCGGCCGCTTATTCTCATCCACGTCGACATACTCGGCGTCAATCACGTCGCCGGGCTTCTTTTCCTGTCCGCCACTTGAACCCGCGGACGTTCCGCCGCTCGCCCCTGCGCCGGCTCCCGCCGCGCCTGCCGCCTGCGTCGCCTTGTACAGCACTTCAGCGATTTTGTGCAGCGAACGCTCCAGGTTTTCCGTCGCCGAACGCAGCCTGGCGGTTCCACCCTCGGCAATAGCCTTCTTGGCCTCCTCGATGGCTTGCTCAGCGGACTTGACGTCCGATTCCGCAATCTTCTCGCGGTTTTCCCGGATCATCTTCTCCGCCTGATACAGGATCCCGTCCAGGCGGTTGCGCGCCTCGACTTCCTCCATCCTGCGGCGGTCTTCTTCCGAGTGCGACTCCGCCTCTTGCCGCATTTTCTCGGCTTCGTCCTTGGTCAAGCCGCTCGAGGCCGTGATGGTGATCTTCTGCTCCTTGTTGGTGGCTTTGTCCTTCGCGCTCACGTTCAAGATGCCGTTGGCGTCGATGTCAAAGGTCACTTCGATCTGCGGCATGCCACGGGGCGCCGGCGGAATCCCGTCCAGCTTGAACTTGCCAAGCGAACGGTTGTCCGTAGCAAATTTACGCTCGCCCTGCAGAACGTGGATTTCCACGCCGGGCTGGTTGTCCGCAGCCGTGGAATAGGTCTCCACTTTACGCGTTGGAATCGTGGTGTTGCGCGGAATCTGCACGGTCATCACGCCGCCGAGTGTCTCCACGCCGAGCGAAAGCGGCGTCACGTCGAGCAGCAGGATGTCTTTCACTTCGCCTGCCAGCACGGCGCCTTGCACCGCCGCGCCCACGGCCACGACCTCATCGGGGTTCACGCCCTTGTGCAGTTCTTTGCCGCCGAAGAAATTGCTCACCAGCGTTTGCACCTTGGGAATACGCGTCGAACCGCCTACCAGAACCACTTCCTGGATGTCGTTTGGCGAAAGTTTTGCGTCCTCCAACGCCAGCTTCACTGGATTCATCGAGCGCTCCAGCAGGTCGTTCATCATTTGTTCGAGCCGCGTTCGCGTCAGCTTTTGTTGCATGTGGATCGGGCCGCTCGCGCCAGCGGTGATGAACGGCAGGTTGATCTCTGTCTCCATCATTTGCGAAAGTTCGATCTTGGCCTTTTCCGCTGCCTCCTTTAGCCGCTGCAACGCCATTTTGTCCTTACCCAAGTCAATGCCGTGCTCTTTCTTGAAGTCGTCGATCAACCAGTCGACGATCCGCTGGTCGATGTCGTCGCCGCCCAGGTGCGTATCGCCATTGGTAGACTTGACCTGGACCAAGTCACCGCCCACTTCTAGTACCGAGATGTCAAAAGTACCGCCGCCCAGGTCGTACACGGCGATGGTTTCATCGCTCTTCTTGTCTAAGCCGTAGGCTAGCGCCGCTGCCGTGGGTTCATTGATGATGCGCACCACTTCCATGCCCGCGATTTCGCCCGCTTGCTTGGTGGCTTGCCGCTGCGCGTCGTTGAAGTACGCCGGCACGGTGATCACTGCCTTTGTCACCTTCTCACCGAGAAAATCTTCCGCCGCGCTCTTCAGCTTACCGAGAATCATCGCGGAGATTTGTGGCGGGCTGTAGTCCTTCCCGAAGATCTCGACACGCGCGTCATCGTGCGGCCCGCGGGTTACTTTGTAAGGCACCCGCTTCATTTCTCCGCCCACTTCCTCGTAGCGCCGGCCCATGAAGCGCTTAATTGAATACACAGTGTTCTCGGGGTTGGTCACCGCTTGACGCTTTGCCACCTGTCCGACCAGGCGTTCGCCGGTTTTTGTGATTGCCACAACCGAAGGTGTGAGCCTCGAACCCTCCTGGTTTGGGATCACCACGGGCTCCCCGCCCTGCACCACCGCCACGACCGAGTTCGTTGTCCCCAGGTCGATTCCAATAATCTTGCTCATGACTTTACTTCCTCCCTCAATCACAAACGTCTTTGGCGACCACCGAGCGGCCTGCTCACCTTTTGTTTGGCTACTGCGAGGTGAATGCGGCTCAGTCTCCTAAACCCAACTCACAAGCAAATATACAACTTGAGTGTCTCTTTGTCAAGTTTTCTGATTGCCTTTATAAGTTGATTATTTCCAGTTACTTATAAGCGGTTTGGGGTTCGAGCGAGCTGCTATTGGGTTCCGAACGCATGAACGCGAACGCAAGAATAAAAGAAAGCTCCACAGCTTACAAACGCCGGAACAAAACCGGCAGCGCCGACGACTAGGCGAGAGATATTGCCCATGGCGCTCCGGGGTCAGTGGGGCTGGGAGGAGTGGAGGAAGAGGGTGAGGTAGCGTTTGAGGTTTTCGGTGATGAGGAAGTTTTCCTTGACATGTTGATGGGCATGCTCGCCGAGCTTGGCGGCGATTTCCGGATGCGACAGTAGAAAGCGGATTTGATAGGCCGTGCCTTCGACGGAATGCGCGAGCAGGCCGGTGTGTTTGTGGATGACTTGAATGGGGATGCCGCCGACGGCGGAAGCGACGACGGGTTTTTTCTTCCAGAGCGCCTCGGAGACGGTGAGGCCAAAGCCTTCGCGCAAACTTTTCTGAATGACGATGGTTGAGGCGCGCTGGAGCGCGTTGACTTCGAGCGGAGCCCAGGCGGGCAACTGGATGACGTGGATGTCGGGATCGCCGTTGGCTTCGCGGAGCACTTCTTTCAGCACAACTTCGCCTTCGGGATCGTCGGTGGCGCCGCCGCCGGCGAGGACGAGTTGGCAATCGAAATAGCGCTTGACGATGCGGTAGGCGCGGATGACGCCGACCGGGTCTTTAAGCCGGTCGAAGCGGGAGATTTGCGTGAGCATGGGGCGGTGGGGATCGATCCTGTAACGCTCGAGGACCTGGGCCACAAAGCCGCCGTCCAAGCTGCGGTTTTTCTCGGAGAGAGGGTCGATTGAAGGATGAAAGAGATATTGGGGGATGGGAAGCTGGCGGGAGAATTCCGGCGAGGAAAAAATGGCGCCGTCGTAGCGGGAAACGAACTTTTCCAGAAAATCCCAGACGATGCGATTGGGATGCGAAAGATCGATGTGGCAGCGCCAGATCCAGTGATTGCCGTTTTTGTTCCGGCCGTCGATGAGCGCAGCGGGCTGGGGGTCGTGGATGACCATGAACTCGGCGTCGAGAGGCAAGCGGGCGCGATTGCGTTCGTTGTAGGCGAGGAAAGTTTCGAAATCCTTGGGATCAGCATGGTAGGGCGCGCCGTGGAGAGCGTTGTGGAAGGACTTGGTGACTTCGAAAAAGTCGTTGCCGCCGGTCATGACTTCCCAGCGGATTTTGAGGTCCAGCTCTTCGGCGAGAGGGACGAGGCGATTGAGAATTTCGGCGACCCCGCCGCCGACGGCGGTGGAGTTGATCATGGTGACGGTGCGGCCGCGCAAAGGCTTGGCGAGGACGCGAATTTCGTCGATTTCGCCTGTGCCGATGAGCGCGGCGTAGTCATCGAGGGGAATGCGGGTGGCGAGCTGGGCCTGAACCTCGCTCATGCTTTTCTCCGTTCGCGGTCGATGAGGCGGAGAAGCTTGGCGCGGGCGCTGTCCAGGGTGTTGGTGTAGATGTCGATGCGGTCGACGTTTTTGGCAAGGGCAGCAAGGCCGAGCCCGTCGGCAAGCCAGTGGGAGAAATCGTTGGTTTGGAGCTGGAGGCGGAGGCGGGAAGAGATGAAGTGAAAATAAAAAGAAGCGTGGCTGAGGTGCACGATGCCGTCACGAAATTCGTCCAGCGTGCTTGCGGCGAGGCCAAAGGGAACGGTCACTTCGACGCTTTCGCAGAAATAGAAACGCTCGAGCGAGGTCTGATTGGCGAATTCCGGATGCGCGGCGCAAAAATCGGCGACAAGCCTGCGCAGATCGGCGCGGAGTGCGGCGATAGAGAGATAGTCGCGAACGTCGAGGGCGGCTAGCTGCTCGGCGAGGTCTTCGCGATTGGCGTCGGCATAAACCCATTGGGCGAAGTCGTTGGAAAAACCTTCGGTGAGGAAGTGGTGAGTCCCAAGGGTCTGAAACGTGTGGTGGAAGATGGACGCGTCGCTGCATTGCTGCAATCCGGTGAGGAGTTCGGCGAGGGTGGTTGCGGACTGATTGCCTATGCGGGTCAAGTAGGAAACGGTGAAGAATTCGAAGGGCTTGTCGGCAGAAATCATGACGCTTGCGAGACCTCGGCGCGATCGGAGGTGTCGATGCGAATCTCGGTGAGATCGGAGAGGAGATGCGCGGCCCAGCGAAAGACGTTGTTCTGGCGGACAACTTGGCGCAGGCGCTCCATGCGGGCGGCTTGCTGTTCTTCGGGCATTTCAAGGGCGCGCTGGATGGCGTCGGCAAGCTGCTGAATATCGTAAGGATTGACGAGAAGCGCATCGGAAAGCTCATGGGCGGCGCCGGCAAAAGTGCTGAGGATGAGGACGCCGCGATTGTCTTCGCGCGCGGCCACGAATTCTTTTGCGACGAGATTCATGCCATCGTGAAGAGAAGTGACCAGGCAAACCGACGCGGCGCGGTAATAGCGGGCAATTTCCTCGTGGGAGTGATGCTTTTTGAGCAGCACGATGGGCTTCCAGCGGGTGGTCTGAAAGCGGGCGTTGATGCGGTCGGCTTCAGCGGTTACATCGTCAAGAAATTGGCGATAGCGAGCGATGTCCGTGCGGCTGGGCGCGCCAATCTGCACGAACGCAAAACGATGCTCGTAGGCGGGGTGAAGTTCGAGGAAGTGCTCGATGGCGCGGAAGCGCTCGATGATTCCTTTGGTATAGTCGACGCGGTCGACGCCGACGCCGAGGAGGCTGGCTTCGATGCCGAGTTCGGCGCAAAGAGCGGCGCGTTCTTCGCCGGAATTCGGCAATTCGTTGAAAGCCTGGGGGAATTCGGGAACGGCCACGCTGATGGGGTAAGGGCGCACGCGGGTAACGTGGCCCTGGCGGTTGACAGCGAAGCGGTCCCATTCGGTAAGGGCTTCGACGCCGCGGTCGACGGTTTCCAGAAAATTGTTGCAGTGCGACTGGATGTGGAAGCCGATGAGATCGGCGCCGAGGAGGCCGTCGAGAAGTTCACGCTGCCAGGGGCAGATGCCGAAAACTTCGGGATTGGGCCAGGGGATGTGCCAGAAAATCGCCACGCGCGCGTCGGGGCGAGCATCCTTAATCATGCGCGGGAGCAAAGCGAAGTGATAATCCTGCGCGAGAAGGATGGGCGAGTCCGTGCCTTCCATCTCGCTGAGGACGGCATCCGCGAAGCGGCGGTTGACGCGCTGGTAATGAAGCCAGTCCTCAGGACGGAAAATCGGGCGAGTGTGCGCGATGTGGCAGAGCGGCCACAAGCCTTCGTTCGAAAAGCCTTCGTAGTAGCCTTTTTCTTCTTCCGGGGTGAGCCAGACGCGACGTAGAGTGTAGCGCGGGAAGTCTGGAGGAACGCGAAGGTGGTCGTCGGCGTCTACGACGGCCTTGTCGGCACTGCCTGAGCCGTTGGCGATCCAGGTGCCATCGCAAGCGACAAGGACGGGCTCGAGCGCGGTGACCACGCCGCTGGCGGGAATGAGCATGCGGATGGATTTTTCCTTGCCTTCGAAGACGTGCATGTAGGGCTCGCGATTTGAAACCACGAAAAGTGGTTTGTTGTGGAGCTTGTTGCGGAGGCTGACGCGGAGGCGCTCGGCGGTCCAGATAGAAGAGTGGGAATCCCGGAGGCGCGCTTCTTCTTCGGCGGTGGCGCGAGCGGCATCGAGATCCTGTGCCAGGTGCCTGACCTCCTGATGGAGCTGGTCGAAGATTTCTCCTTGTGGGGGTATCGGAGCAGCGTGAGCCTGGCCCGTTCGCAAAGTGCGCAGCCATTTGGCGGTGCGCTGGATAGGGTCGGTAAATGTCCAGCGCACGAGAACGAGGGCGAGCGCGCTGATGAGGAGTGTCTGAAAGACGGCGTTCAGCAGAGAATCACGCAGGGTGAGAGCGACACGGTCATCGATATAACTCGTTTTGTAGTAAATGGCGATGGTCCCCGCTTTTTGGCCGTCCCATTCGAGAGGCAACGCGTAGACGTAGAGGTCCATTTCCTCGGCGCGGAGGAAGGCGCCGCTGCCAGCCGGTTGAGAGGACGCTTTTGTGACAGCTTCGGGGCGGGATTTAAGCTTCATTGGGAGGCCGTCGGTCATGGCGAGCGCGACGCCGGAGTCGTCGTAAACGGCAATGCCGGCCAGGTGCTCACGCTGGCCGAAGCGTTCAACCAGGCGTTGAAGGGAGCGAATCGAATTTCGGTCGAGGAGATGCTCGACGGTTTCTTGCATGCTCTCGCCGAGGCTCTCGGCTCTTCGGGCGAGATCGTTTTGGAGGTTTTTGCGCTCCGTGCGCACCTGATACGCGGCAAAAAGCAGAGACACGGAGGCTACGCTCAGCACCAGGGGCAGAACGATTTTCAGTGTCGTGCGCACTTGTGGGCCTCCGGGAATGAGAAGCGGCGGGAGATATCGCTACAACTTTTCTTTTGGCGCTTTCGGCGAATCTCCTGCGACTTCGCAGATCAAGTACGTTTCAGGCACCCGCGTTCCGATTTCGAGAATGCTGGAGGGGCTGGGTTCATCCAGCTGACAGGGATAACTTTCTCGTTTCCTCCTTATTATGTGGCAACCAAGAGTTGCGAGCCAAGAGCTAGTCGCCGGAGGATTGCTGCACGACGACGTGAACGGCCAGGTTCTTCCCACCGACAGAGTTGTATTCGACCGTGGCAGTGGCTCCGACAGTAAGCCTGCCCTCGACCTTCGTGTTTCCGTCAACCAGGAATTCCATGTGCTGGACGTCCTGATTCTTTTTCACGTCCAAGGCAAACGAGGCGTCACCGACCGAAGAGATCTGCCCGGCGACGGTTTGATGGACGGTGGCGCTGTGGGATGAGTCTGGCGAGGGCGGAGAGTTCACGGGCTTAGCCCACACAGCCACGGCGAACAACGTGAAGAATAGGCTGGCCAAGGAAACGACAGTGCGGAATCGCATAGAGTTCTTCTCCAACTCGATTTCGACTGGGAGACAACTTTGGGGCATTCGGGACGCCAAAGAACGGGCCTGTTGGTCCATGGCCATTAATGGCCATAAGAATCAGCCAGTTAGGCGGGGAAGAGGGGGACGCTTAGAAGATGAATGCAGTACTAGGCCAACGAAAATTTTCCCTCTAGGTCGGCTTTTTGCGTTCTCAGAATGATATCCTGTGCACTTCCGATGCGTGAACATGAAGATAGAGGGCCGAGCACTGGCGGCTCAAGGCAAAGGATTTGGCAAGCATGTTTGAGCGATACACAGAGAAGGCAAGACGGGTGATTTTCTTCGCTCGTTATGAGGCCAGCCAGTACGGCAGCCCCTACATCGAGACAGAGCATCTGCTGCTAGGGCTGCTGAGGGAGGACAGCGCCCTTACCAAGAAATTCTTGAGCCTCCGTAGCGGGATCGAGTCTATTCGGGAGGAAATTGAAGTCCAAATTACGCGCCGCGAGCGTATTTCAACTTCAGTTGAGGTTCCCCTAAGCGCCGAATGCAAGCGCATCCTAAACGAAGCTGCGGAGGAGGCGAGCCGGCTAGGGCATAAGCATGTGGGCACGGAACACCTGCTGCTCGGCATCCTTGCCGAAGAGAACTGCTTTGCGGCGCGTCTCCTTCGCGAACGTGGTTTGACGCTCGATTCGCTGAGGGAAGATCTGCGAAGACCGCTGGGGGAAAGCAGGCGACAAGCCGTTGAAATGGTCGACCTCAGCGAGGAAATCGTTTCCGTGGCAAGGCTCGTCGAGGTGTGGGGCAATGGAGAGACAGAGAGGTTTGCCAGGATGTTTGGAGAGGAAGGTCAGTTTGTGGATCCTAACGGGAATCTGGCCGTTGGACGAAAGGCAATTGAGGCGGCTGTGGACTTGATCTTTTCAGCGCCCGGTTGGGCCAAGACCTCTGGAAAGATAGAGGATGTCCAATTTGTGGGTAGCAGAGCGGTTGTAGTGACGATGGTGTGGGAAATCAAAGAACAAACAGCACAGCCCAATCCCGGATGCGTTCGGATGACCGTCATTCTAACTCAGAAGGTGGAAGGCTGGTCGATTACTCGGGCCCAGGCGACAGGACTGCAGCCGCAATCCCGTTCTGCGGCTGGCTAGGCACAGTTCCGTGCTGGTACTAGGCCGTTTACATGGCGAAATGAGAACATTCCCGCCTTTTACGGGGAGGCTGTTCCTTGACTTGGTGGTCTGCGGCCTCAATAATGAGAAAGCATGAACGTGAGCGCCGGAGGCGCAGAAGAGATGTTCCTGGACGTCAAGGATCTAGCTATCCGCAAGCTACGCATCCGGAAGGACTACGCGCCCGGAAGCATCGATTACCATTCTGCGGAGATCAAGCAGACCGTGCCGCTGGAGGTGACAGCCACGGCGGAACTGGTCGAGGGGCAGATTCGGGTCGAGGGCCATCTGGAGACCAAGATCGAGCTGGTGTGCGCACGCTGCCTGGAGCCGGTAGTGGAGGATGTCAGCCGAACCTTTGATCTCTTCTACGCGCCAATGCCGAAAGATACGAAGCATAAGGAAGATAGGCTGAAGGACGACGACACAGAAATCGGCTTTTTTGAAGGAGATGGGCTCTTTTTGGCGGATGTTCTGAGGGAACAGGTGCTTCTCGCACTGCCCGTGAAAGTAATTTGCCAGAGCGACTGCCGGGGATTGTGCCCGAACTGTGGCGCGAACCTGAACCACGAAGAGTGCCGCTGTGAGACCCATGCGACGGACCCGAGATTGGCTCCTCTCGCGCGCTTCAAGCAGGACTTGCTGAAAAAACAATAGTTTTCCGGGCCGAAAGCCCATACAATCCGCCCACTGAGGCGGGGAACGAGGAATACTACTATGCCTAACCCGAAACGCAGGCACTCGAAAAGAAGGACGAGTAACCGCCGGGCGCACGACTTTTTGCAAAAACCGACGCTCGGAGAGTGTCCCAACTGCCACGAGATGAAGCAGCCGCACCAGGCATGTCCGCATTGTGGCTACTATAAGGGCCGAGCCGTGCAAGACAAATCGGCCTGACGTCCTCCTCTCGACCAGGTCCCAATTGCGACCGCGCAGGCTAAAAGCGAATGATCACCATCGCTGTTGACGCCATGGGTGGGGACAATGCGCCCCGTCCCGAAGTTGAAGGCAGTGTGCTGGCCGCACGGGAACTGGAGGTCCGCGTCATCTTGGTGGGCCAGCCGCACGTGGTGCGCACCGAACTTGCCAAGCACGCCGCGCCAAACCTGCCCATCGAGATCGTGCCCGCGAGCGATGTGATCACCATGCATGATCATCCCGCGCAGGCGTTTCGGCGGAAGAGAGATAGCTCCGTACACGTGGCGGCGCGGCTGGTGCGCGAGGCCAAGGCGGATGGACTGGTCAGCGCGGGGAATACCGGCGCGGTGATGACGGTGGCGAAGTTTTTGCTCGGGACCCTCGAGTCCGTGGATCGCGTGGCGCTTGCCGCGCCGTTTCCGAACGCCAAGGGGGGCATCTCCGTGCTGCTGGACGTGGGAGCAAACGTCGATTCGCGCCCGGAACATCTGGTGCAGTTCGCGGTCATGGGCGAGATTTATTACCGGGCGACGTTCGGCAACAAGCGGCCGCGCGTGGGCTTGCTCTCGGTGGGCGAAGAAGAAATCAAGGGCAACGAGTTGACGCGCGAAGTGCATACGAGGCTGAAGAAGAGCTCGCTTCATTTTGTGGGGAACGTCGAGGGCGGGGACCTGTTTTCCGGGGACGTGGACGTGATCGTATGCGACGGATTTGTGGGAAACATCGCGCTGAAGATTTGCGAAGGGCTGGCGCTACAGATTTTCGGCCTGCTGAGGAAATCCATTCAGAGTTCCCTGGCGTCGCAGGTAGGATTTCTGTTTTCGCGCGGGGCATTGAAGAAGTTGAGCAAGACAATCGACTACACGGAATATGGCGGGGCGCCGCTGCTGGGTGTGCGGGGCGTGTGCGTGATTGGGCACGGACGGTCGAACGCCAACGCCGTGAAGAATGCCATACGCGTGGCCGCGGGACTCGCGCGCGCCAGCATGAACGAAAAAATCGAACAGGAGCTTTCGGCTGCCGGCGCACTGGCGTGACGGCAGAGGAGAAGAATTCGCGATGGGGAAAGTGGCGTTCGTGTTTCCGGGGCAGGCTTCGCAATACCCTGGAATGGGCAAAGAGCTAGCGGAAAAGCATGCGGCCGCCCGGGCAGTATTCGAAGAAGCCGACAGCGCGCTCGGCTTTTCCATTTCCAGAATCTGTTTTGATGGCTCGGAAGATGAACTGAAACTGACGGCGAATACGCAGCCGGCGATACTGACGGTTTCCGTCGCGGTCTATCGGGTGCTTGCGGAGAAGGGGCTTACACCGGATTTTGTTGCGGGACACAGTTTGGGCGAGTATTCGGCTCTAGTAGCAGCGGGGGCGCTGAATTTTTTCGACGCGGTGAAGCTGGTGAGGAAGCGGGGAACGTACATGCAGGAAGCAGTTCCTCACGGCGACGGCGCGATGGCCGCAATCCTGGGGTTGTCGCACGCGGTCGTGGCCGACGCTTGCAAGCGGGCCGCGGAAGGCGGGATTTGTTCAGCGGCGAATTTGAATTCGCCGGAGCAAACAGTGATTTCGGGGCATGGCAGCGCGGTGAAGCGGGCTGTGGAAGTCGCTTCACAGCTCGGCGCGAAGCGCGCCGTGATTCTTCCGGTGTCGGCGCCGTTTCATTCGGCTCTGATGATGCCGGCGCAGGAGCGATTGGCGGAAGATTTGAGGAAGACAACGTTTACAAACCTGCGCGTGCCGCTGGTTACCAATGTGGACGCAGATACGATTACGACGGGTGAGGAGGCACGGGAAGCGTTGATTCATCAGGTATCGATGCCGGTGCGCTGGGAAGAGTCGGTGCGCGCGCTCATCGATGAAGGCGTGAATACGTTTGTAGAAGTGGGCCCTGGACGCGTGCTCACCGGTTTGCTGAGGCAGATTGAGCGGTCGGTTTCGGCGCTGAACGTTGAGGATGAGAAGAGTCTGGCGTCGACGCTCGAAAAGATTGCGGCGGCAAAGTTTGATGCAGCGTAGTAGCACAGGCTTTAGCCTGTGTACGCTGGCCCAGCCGGCGAGGCTGGATTGCGCCTGGCAGGCGCTGTCGGTGGGAGACTGATGTTCAGTTTAAAGGACAAAGTGGCGTTGGTGACGGGCGCGTCGCAAGGCATTGGCCGCGACACGTCTCTCGCGTTGGCTCAGGCAGGCGCAAAAGTAGTAGCAGCCGCGCGAAACGAAGAAAAGCTGGCTGCGCTGGTGAGTGAGATTCGCGCGGCCAACGGAGAAGCGGTTGCGGTAAAGATGGATGTGGCCGATGCGGAGCAAATCAAAACCGGGTTCAAGAAGGTGCTCGAGAAATTCGGGCGGCTCGATATTCTCGTGAACAACGCCGCGATTACCCGCGACGGATTGATCGTTCGAATGAAACAGGAGGATTGGGACGCAGTGATTCGCACCAATCTGACCGGCGCGCATTTGTGCATCCAGCAGGCGCTCCTGACGATGATGCGCGCGCGCGCCGNCGCATCATCAACATCGCTTCGGTCGTGGCCGAGATGGGCAATCTCGGGCAGGCGAATTATGTCGCCGCGAAGGCCGGCCTCATCGGTCTGACCAAAGCTGTCGCCATCGAAATTGCTTCGCGCAACATCACCGTAAACGCCGTGGCTCCGGGCTTTATCGAGACGCCGATGACGGAAGTGTTGTCCGACAAAGTGAAGGAAGACTTGAAGACGCGAATTCCCCTGGGCCGCATGGGTTCAGCCCGCGACGTTGCCGCCGCTATCGTTTTCCTGGCCAGCGATGAAGCCGGATACATCACCGGTCACGTCCTCGATGTGAACGGCGGCCTGTATCTTGCTTAGTGAGCGAGGGCCGTGCGATATCAAGAGCCTTCCCGAATGTCACGGAGCGAGATCGAGAGTGCATTTGGGAGCGAAGATGGAGAAAAGATCAGCGCCGCGCTCATCAGCAGTGTCTATACGGAGAGTGGCCCCAGAATCCTAGATTGGTGTTTGAAATTCATCGAGCATCCTAATGGGGTAGTTCGCTATTGTGCTGTTCAGGTGTTGGGTATCATAGCGATCATCCATTGGAATAAAATTGACCTCGGGAAGTGCCGCGAGGCCATTGAAAAGACATGCGGCGACCCCGACCAAGAAGTAAGGATTGCGGCCCAGGATGCCCTTGAAGACGTTCAGAATGCGATGAAGCTCCGGGAAGCCTCGTGAAGTAGGACAGTCAAGTTGACCTTGTCCGGAGGCCTGACTAGAATGGGCAGGTTATCTGGGGAGAGACGAAACAGCCTGCAAGGCATCTGTAATACCAGCCCGAAGCTGAATTTTCTTGGGCCTTTTTGAACGAGAGTGGCGATAGCAAATCGCGGAGGATAGAGGCATGGCCAGCGTGGAAGAGCGCGTGAAGCAGATCATCGTCGAGCAACTGGGCGTGGATGAAGCCGAGGTGACGCCCACGGCGTCGTTTGTAGACGACTTGGGGGCCGATTCGCTCGACCAGGTGGAATTGGTGATGGCGTTCGAAGAGGCCTTCGGGATCGAAGTGCCCGACGAGGACGCCGAGAAGATGACCACGGTAAAGGACGCCGTCGATTACATCGAGAAGCACGCCTCGGCCAAGAAATAGTCCTCGGAATCATTCCGCACTAGGGAGCTAAGCACAGTTGACTCGCCGCGTTGTGGTCACGGGTGTAGGACTTGTCTGCGCGCTCGGCATCGGCACTGAGGAAAGCTGGAAAAACCTCGTCGCCGGCCAGAGCGGCATCGCCTGCATCACGCAATTCGACACCGCCGGTTTCGACTGCAAGTTCGCGGGCGAAGTGAAAAACTTCGACCCATTGGTGTGGATCGAAAAAAAAGAACTGAAAAAGATGGCCCGCTTCATCCAAATGGCCCTGGCTGGAGCGAACTTTGCGCTGAAATCGGCGAACTGGAAGCCGGAAGATTCGAATCTGGACGAAGTGGGCGTCTACGTTTCGTCGGGAATCGGCGGGTTCGACATCATCGAGCGGGAGCA
>OCOJ01066750.1_pt1 | contig 16254 bp, 16 predicted proteins | sample 1539251 | NCBI WGS metagenome assembly OCOJ01 (sample SAMN01911457, study PRJEB22624) | soil metagenome | biome: Soil | place: Malaysia | collected 2012-04-30 | depth RA_metagenome m | reverse complement strand
CTAGTGTCCTGTCCCAGTAGAAAGTGAAATAAGTAGCACTGCCCGTGCGTACTGCACTATAAGGAGGCGAACATGCGCACGGGACGCCCGAAGGTTATGTTGATGCTGACCACGGAGGAGCGCCAACGGCTGCAATCGCTGGCCCATCGCTCGCGGTCGGCACCGTTCTTGGCGCGTCGCGCGCGCATCGTGTTGCTGTGCGCGGAAGGGCGCGACAACAAAATCGTCGCACGAACGCTGCACGTGACACCCGCGACGGTGGGTAAGTGGCGGGGCCGATTCGTGCGCGACCGTCTCGAAGGTCTCTACGACGAACCGCGACCGGGGGCGCGGCGGACGATCACCGACGAACAGGTCGAGCAGGTGATTATTCGGACGCTGGAAACAACCCCGCGGGGAGCCACGCACTGGAGTGTGCGGGGAATGGCGAAAGCCACGGGCTTGAGTCGCATGGCCATCAGCCGGATCTGGCGTGCCTTCGGCCTGCAGCCGCATCGCAGTGAGACGTTCAAGCTGTCGCCCGACCCGCTGCTGGTGGAAAAGGTGCGGGATATCGTGGGGTTGTATCTGAACCCGCCGGAGCATGCGGCGGTGTTCTGCGTCGACGAAAAGCCGCAAATCCAAGCTCTGGATCGCACGCAACCACTGCTGCCGATGCAGCCCGGCCAAGTGCAGCGCCGCACGCATGACTACATGCGGCACGGGACCACATCGCTCTTCGCGGCGCTCAACGCAAAGACCAGTGAAGTGATCACGCAGTTTCATCGGCGGCACCGCTCGGTGCAGTTCCGCGAATTCCTCGATCTCATCGACGCCCGAGTTCCGCGGCACTTGGATGTTCACATCATCATGGACAACTATGGCACGCACAAGACGGCGCTCATCCGCAACTGGTTCGCCAAGCGCCCACGGTTTCACATTCATTTCACGCCCACCTATGGGTCGTGGCTGAGTCTGGTGGAGCGTTGGTTCGCGGAACTGACCAACAAACAACTGCGTCGCGGGGCGCATCATAGTGTGTCCCAACTGAAGGCCGCGATCCAGGCATTCATCGAGGCGCATCAGGCGAATCCGAAGCCCTTCGTGTGGACCAAGACCGCCGATCAAATCCTGGCGAGCATTGCGCGATTCGCGCAGCGCACCGTCGAGGTACAGGCCGCGCAACCGACACATAAGGCACGAACCATTGGGACAGGACACTAGTTTGGTACCAGCCCACGTGTCTGATTTGCCGACCTAGTAGGATCCAACGGATAGCGACACGTTATGTTCGTTCGGGCTACGCAACGTGACTTCGATCATAGATTTGAGCCGCTCTTTGGATTAACTTTAATCGCCTGTATTCTGCCCAACTGCGGTCGGGAGGCCGCCACGCCATCAGTAACGAATTGAACTAAGGTTTCCTGAGGAAACAGAAAAAGCGACCGGAGGCGAGCTCTATGCGCGGATTTCCAATACGAGTTTGCGCCAAAGTGCTATTTCTCTTGTCCGGCGTGCTCTCATGCGCTAGGTACGACGCACGGGCACAGGTAGTGGTTCAACAAAACATCATCGCAGTTCGGACGATTGTTCCTGCAGAATTTCGTGAGTCTCGCCGAGATTGGCTGACCGGCGGCTTGCCTCAGCAACTCCCCTTTCGCATGACGACAGACTCGCAAGGACGAATCCTAGTCACAGATCCATACCTCTCCTTGGTGCACGTGCTCGATGTGAAAGACGGCAATCGCTGGCAAATACGAGGAGATCGTAACCAGCGAATGGTCTTTCCTACCTACATTGCTGTGGATGGAGAAGACAACATTTACGTCAGTGAGCCGTTGCTGTTCGCGATTCTTGTTTTTCGGCCGGACGGCAAATTCCTCCGCACCATCAGAGGAGATCGGTTGATGGTGCCCTTTGGGCTGGCGGTGGATGAACGGAACGACAAGCTCTACGTTGTGGACAACTACCGTAACGAAATTCAGGTCTACACGCTCGATGGAAAACTATTGCAGGTAATAGCAAAGCAGGGGACTGGGCCGGGTGAATTGATGCACCCGTCCGATCTTGTAATTCGCCAGAGCATGATTTTTGTCCTGGACACCGGCAACAGGCGCTTTCAAGTCTTTGATTCGGCAGGAAACGTAGAAAAAATTTGGCCTTTTGGTCCGGACAGGTGGCCAGTGACGTTCACGCTCGACGCCGTGGGGAATCTTTATTACGTCGACCTCGAATCGTTGGGAATGCTGATCTCGGACCCGGCTGGCAGTCCGCTTGCTGCACTGGACATACAAGTACCCTACGGGCAGGTGGGCAGGCGTGGCGGACTCCCCAGTTTCTTGGCCATGGCCCCGAAGCGCGATGGTTCGATGCTCGCTCTTCGTCCGGGAGGGACTATCGAAATCGTGAAGCTGGAATAAGGTACATCTGGAGGGCTTGCCAGTGGCTCTGTGCCAGGTGACTTGTGTTGGATCCGCGCTGCGGCTGATTGGTTAGCGCGTGGAAGCCACGTTCGCTGCCGGCCGCCTGGCGTAGTAGCCTTTGCGGGCATAGACCTTGTAGCTTTTCTCCCCGGCGGAAATCTGGATCTTGCGGAACTTGCCGTCCCAATTCTTGTTTTCGGGGTAATAGGCCAGGCTGTACTGGTGGTGAAGTTCGTCGGAGATTTCATCGAGCGCAGCTTCGAGTTTGTCGATTCCCTTGACTTCAAGCATGCGGCCACCAGTAGCCTCGGCGAGTTTCTTAAGCACGGGCTCTCCGTTGCTGTCTTTTTCGTAGATGTGAAGAACGTCGCAATGATCGTGCTTAGAGGCATCGTAAATCTGCAGGACGTAGGCAATCACATCGTTTTCGAGCAGAGCGTCCAGGGCGTCTTGCATGGTGGACTCGCTGTGGGCATCACCGGAGAGGGCCACAATAACCACGGCCTTGCGTCCGACCTCGCCGGCAAGGTAGTGGTGTGTGGAGACACGGATGGCGTCGTAGAGGTGGGCAGAGCGGTTCTGGTCGATGCGTCGGCCGTTAATGCCGACCGTCCCTCCTCCGGGAAGAGAGATCCTCGGCTCTGTACCTGAGTCATGGTCGGGCAAGCCAATCGCCGCTCCTCCGCTTCCGATGCTATCGGCTGCCTCCTTCAGGAGCGAGATGTCCGACGTTGGCAACTGCACGGTTTCCACTCGCGAGGCGTAGCTCACAAGGAAGCCCAGGTCCGTGGGCCGCACCACGTGCCTCAGGAACATCTTGGAGGCCTCCGCCTCCTCTCCAAGAACCCAGGACATATTTGTGCCTGTATCCAGCAGCACGCCGACGTTGAGGACGACGTCACTATGGTGGGCGAAGAACTTGATGACCTGCGGCTGGCCTTCCTCCGAGACGCGGAAGCTGTCCTGCCCCAAGTCACTGACCAAGCGCTTCTTGTCGTCGCGCACGGTGAAGTAGACAGAGACCAGATCCACCTGGCTTTTGAAAGCAGTTCCCTGTCCGTCTTTATCCTGCGCGAAGGTCGAGGGGCGCCAAGCTAAACCGTTCAAGGCCAAAACCAGAACAACCAGGGACGCTCCGACTCGGATAGACATAAACACGCTCCTTGCGGATTGGCACGGACGCGCACAGTTGGATGCTAATGGATGGGGCAGAGTTGTTGTGGGCACGCCTCCCTCGTGCCTGACAGACGCGGGCTATTCTCGCAAGTGAGTACCATAAGGAACTTGCCCCGGAAGCGGACGAATGGGGCTTGAGATTTTCCGGCGACCGCTTGTCAACAGCCGGCGAGTTCCAGTTGTTGCGTCGTGTCAGCTTCTAATAGGGCTGCTGATTTCGCCGCCGGCCGGTTCATACTCCCAATTCTTCAAAACCCGAGGTTGGGGCACCCTGCATAATCTCCTGGCTCACCATTTCGTCACCTAAGGCCGCTTTCTTGCGCCAATTCCGATTCTCTCGATTAGTCTGGCAGTAGGCCCCAGGCTCTCTTCTCCGTCGGTCGTGTGCGGAGGCGGTAGAGGCTATGAGAAAAACTCTGTTATTCCTCGTCATCGCGGCAATCTGCTTGACGGTTGCCTTTCGCTACTTCGGCCCGGATCTCCCTTGGATCACGGACGCTTCTGATGAACCCAACGGGCCCATCGCGGACATGGACCGGCCTCTTCCGCACGCGGTGTTGCCTTCACTCTCGGGCGATTGGGTGGATCTGTCCACGTACAAGGGCCAGGTGGTGTTCATCGTTTTCTGGGCCACGTGGTGTCCCGGATGCGTCGACGAAGTTCCCACCCTCATTCATCTGCAACAAGAGTTTGCGGACAAGGGATTCACGGTCGTCGCTCTTGCCATAGATGATGAAGGGGAAGAATCCGTTGGAAGTTTTGTAAGTAAGCGGCGCTTCGACGTGAATGGAGATTCGGTGCCGATCAACTATCCGGTCATGGTGGGGAGCGTCGAAACCGCGGTCAAATTGGGCTTCGAGGGCGGGCTTCCTGCCGGTGTTCTGGTCAACCGCGAAGGCCGGGAGATGAAAATCGTGCGCGGGGTCGTCTCCGAAGCGGCTCTGTCGAAAGCCATCCAAAAACTCCTCAAGCGTTGACCGCTTCTACTCCGCGCTCCAGTGCGCGCATGTCCCGTAACGCGACTAACGGGGATTGAGCGCGTCAGAAGGCGGGTTACATGCCATCCGTGATGCTGGAGGCGAGCGTATTGACTTGAGTACGGCATTAGAGTAACAAAGGGCCATTGACCTCCAGGAAAGCAACACTCCCGAGCGGGCCGGCAGTTGCTTCCTGTCAGGCCATCGAGCGCCTCTCCGAAGAGCCAATCCGACGCAACACTCCCTGAGGTGAGGAATGCTCTAGCCGCAGAATCATGCAAACGACCGGAGCAAGGTGGAGTATGGAGATAACCCGCCGCGAGCAACACGGGTTCCGGTCGCCGGCCATGCTGGGCTCGAAAAGGGTGGTGCTATGCGCCTTGATAATTGCTCTATTACCCGCGCCTCTGTTGGCACAAAAAGCACGTAAGAGGCCAGCGGCACTTTCGACAACACCGCGGTCGTTCAGCATTCCGGCTACGCCGGCAGATGCCGGCAAGAAGGAAATGTGCTCAATCCAGCCGTTTCCAGGAATGCTCGACACGGTTAGCACTACGAGCTTGCAAATTCCTCCCAAAGCTCAAAAAGAGTACGAAGAAGCCTGCGCCGCCCTGAAGGACAACAAGCTGCCTGAGACTGAGAAGCACTTGCGCAAGGCCACCGAAATCTATCCGGATTACGCCGCTGGATGGGTTATGTTGGGTCAGGTCCTCGGCACAAGGCAGCAAACAGAAAAGGCCCGTGATGCTTGTTCGCGAGCGGCAAGCGCTGATCCAAATTACTGGCCGGCATATCTTTGCTTGGCGGAGATAGCGTTACTCGAGGAGAAATGGAATGAGGTTTTGAACCTGACGAGCCGCGCACTTGAGCTGGATCCGGTAAATGATGCCTTTGCCTATTTTTTCAGCGCGATCGCCTATTTCAAGCTTAACCAACTGCCCGAAGCAGAAACGAGAGCACTGAAAGCCGAAGTGATTGACAAGGCTCACTACCAGCCACTCATACAGCTTTTGCTTGCTCAGATTTACGAAGCAAAGCACGACTCAACTGCTGCTGCTTCGCACTTTCAGGAATATCAGAAAATTACACTGGATTCACAGGATTCAGATAACGGGAAGAAGAAATCGGGGAAGGCACGCAATCCAGAGTAAACTGATCACCCGCAGAAAGTGGATACGAGTACGATGATCTCCGGCTGGGAGTTTAAGCTCTTGCGCAGTCTGCGCGCTACAGCCTCCCTCCTGACTCGACGCCGGGGAGCCAGCCCATCGTTTTGAGGCATGTTTAGGTCGGAGGTCTTCAGTCCTCGGGGTGAAGCTCCGACCCCCAAAGAAGCTCACGTGTGTTTCATGGCGGGGAGTTCGCGTTCCCAGCGCGCCATGACCGCGCAGGCCAGACAATTGCCGATCACGTTTAGGGAAGTCCTCGGCATATCAATCAAGGCATCGATGCCGAGGATGAGAAAGATAGGCTCTGGCGGCAGGTGAAAGGTGGACGACGTGGCCAGCAGGACCACCAGCACGGCCCTGGGTACGCCGGCGATTCCTTTGCTCGTGAGCATCAGCGTAAAAACCATCACGGCTTGCTCGGTCCAGGACATGTGAATGCCCGCAGCCTGGGCGACGAAGACGGAGGCGAGCGCCAGGTAAAGCGTCGAGCCATCCAGATTGAAGCTGTATCCCGCGGGGATCACGAAGGCCACAATGCGTCGCGGAACGCCAAACGCCTCCATGGCTTCCATAGCGCGCGGGAGGGCCGCTTCCGAAGTGCTGGTGGCAAAGGCAATGGTGGCCGGCTCGGCGACCGCGTGCAGAAGGCGAGCGATGGGCAAGCGTGCCAGCCAGGCGATCGGCAATAGCACACACAGAACAAACGCCGTCAGCGCGCCGTAAGCGGTGAGGAGAAGTTTTCCTAAAGGCAAAAGCACGGAAATTCCCATGTGGCCGATGGTGTAGGCCATCGCTGCGCCCACACCCACGGGCGCGAAGTACATGACGATGTTGGTGAAGGAGAACATGGTTTGCGCAAGCGACTCGGCGAGTTGCAGCATGGGCGCGCGCTTCGGCGCTGGCAAGAGCGACAGGGCAATTCCGAAGAGCACGGCAAAAACCGCTACTTGCAGGATCTGGTTGTCGGCCACGGCCTTCGCGATATTTTCCGGGAAAATATGGATAAGAAAATCATCCCAGTGGGGCGGCGCGGCGCCGGCTTGCACGGGAGGCGCGGCCGCCGCAGGAACTGCGAGGCCGAGACCTGCGCCCGTCAGGTTGATGGCGACGATGCCGATCACGAGTGCCACCGTGGTCACAGCTTCGAAATAGACGAGGCTCTTCAGGCCGAGCCGGCCCACCGCCTTCAGATCGCCGTGGCCGGCAATGCCGGTGACGAGGGTGCCGAGGATGAGCGGAGCCACAATCACTTTGATGAGGCGAAGAAAAATGTTGCTGAGAAATTGCAGATGCTCGGCGAACTGCGGGCGGTCGATGCCGAGTTCCAGCCCAGCCAGCATGGCGAGAAAAATCCAGAAGGTGAGCGAAGGCCGACGAAGGCCCGCGAGGCCGAGGATGGCCAGGCCGAGCCAGCGCACCACGGCGGCGAATGGCAGCCAGACTATTGCAGGGAGCGCGGAGCCAACCGCAAAGAGCAGAAGCCCCCCCGCGATGGGAACGTAATTTTTGCGCGGAAGTTTTTGGTTGGTGGATTGGACCGTTGCCCTTGTGTTCATGCCCACACACGCTCGGGCATCATACCCCGTGCCCCCGGCGCGCGACTAGAAGTTGTCTCACAAATGGCAGGGCACAGAAAGAACGGATTCCACTCGGCGTTTGCAAAATTATGAAAACGAGTGGCGCGCCCGGTGAGATTCGAACTCACGACCCCATGCTCCGGAGGCATGTACTCTATCCATCTGAGCTACGGGCGCGCAGAGCAACTTCAGTGGACTTACTCTAAGAGTTTAGCCTTTCTCGCCACCCTCCGCCAGTGGCCTCTACTCTAACCGCGGCGCGACGCTCCACGGGCCTATCCCTTGGAACGATTCTTGATGTCTCGCGCCAGTCGCTCGATCTCCTCGGCTTTCTTCACCAAGTCCAAGCTCAACACTTTGCTGGAATCAGTCTTGTCGACTTGCTCCCTGAGTTCCGAAGCAAGTTGATACAGGCGCTCCACTTTTTTCTTCATGTCCTTGTCGTTGTCTTCCAGGATTCTTTTTTCCGGATTGGGGAGCGAGGGCCCCTCGGGCGAAGGCTCTTGGCCCGGTTTGGGCTCCTGGGCCGGTTTAGGCTCCTGCGGCCTGATGGGGGGCAATTGGCCGCTCAGCGAATGGCCGGTCATCCCCGAGGCGACGCCAGCCAGCGCCATTCCCACCAGAAATGTCCTTCTTGTTTTCATGAGGTGCACTCCTTCCGCAGCAAGCGGCTGGCGGTGGTCCTCGGCTGCACGCCGTCTCCACCAATGCTATACTCGCCCCGCGAATAGCCTATGTCCAGTCTTCTATCGGAAATTCCCGCGCTCTCTGTTTCGAATTTTTTGCACCTTGTCGGCATCATTGTCGCGGCCCTGCTCATCAACCGTCTTTTGCGCCTGGTCTCCAAACTGATTGTCAAGCCGGCCACCACGCAAACGCGCGCGGCCCAGGCGCGAGAACAACAGACACGCACGCTTTCGATGATTGTTTACAGCTCCGGGAGTAAGGTAGTTTGGGCGCTCGCCATTCTCACGGCGGCGCAGGAGTTCGGGGTAAACGTTACCCCGGTTGCCGCTATTGCCGGGCTCGCCAGCCTCGCTCTCGGTTTCGGCGCGCAAAACCTGATCCGTGACGTGATCACCGGTTTCTACATCATTCTGGAAGACCAGTATGCCGTCGGCGACACCATCCAGGTCAGTGACACGATTGGCCGCGTGGAACATCTAACGTTACGGCGGACTGTCGTGCGTGACGCACGAGGAGCGCTCGTGACCCTTTCGAACGGCGATATTCGCACCATTGGCAATCTCAGCCGCGACTGGTCCCAGGCTTTCGTGGATGTGGCTGTCTCCCCCCAGGTTTCGCAGGAACGCACGATTCAGGCACTCGATGCAGCGGCGGCGGCATTGCGGAGTGACCCTTCCTGGTCGCAGGCGCTGGTCGATGGGCCGCGCATTCTGGGGCTGCAATCGTACGATCAGAACGCCTCCACGGTCCGGCTTCAGGTGCGCACGGCACCTTCCCGCCAGGAGGACGTGGCGCGGGAGCTGCGCCGGCGCATTCAACTCGAGTTTCAACGCCAAGGAATTGCACTGTCCAACGTGCAGCGCGTGGAGCTGGTTAGTTCTCAGGGCTCGCAATTGCCCGAGCCACCTGCTTCATCTACCTGACCACCCCAGGAGAATCCACGATGACCCAAATCACGTATGAAGAAGTAAATCTCATGCTGCGGCTCTACGAACTTCGCCGTGAACCCCGCCTGCGCGAGGCGCGCGCCTGGTTCGTCGAGCATTTTCACGCCGCCACGCCTGAGGAAGTGATGAAGAATTATCCTCAGGGCAGCCAGGAAAATACCTATATCCGCATGGTGATCAGTTATTGGGACATGGTCGCCAGTATCGTCAACCGCGGTCTGATCAATGACGAACTTTTCTTCGAAAGCAATGGGGAAATCTGGGTAGTTTGGGACCGCATGCGCACGGTTGTCCCCACCTGGCGTGCTGCTTTCAAGAATCCCTATCTCTTTTCCGGCATTGAAGAAACCTGCAAGCGCCTGGAGGCATGGCGCGAAAAGCGCGCACCTGGTTCGACGTCTGCAATGCGTCAGATGATGGAACAGGCGCGCGGAAAGTTCAAATAACCAACGTTTTGCTCGAAATTGGCACTTCTCACACCTGGCGATTAGGTTTTTTCCAACATAGCGGCCTGTTCCGGTTCGCACACGTTGCCCGTCTCTTTTTGCGGACGCGCCAGGCGCACGCAATTGCGTCCCGCTTGCTTGGCTTCATACAGGGCAGTATCGGCTTTGTGGATAATCTCGTCCGCAGTTCGGTTCAGGAAGTCGATAGACAACGCCAGTCCGACGCTGAGCGTGACGGACAGCGTCGCCGAGCAGACCTGAATCGGCTTTCCGCAGATGGTGGTTCGGAGATCTTCGGCCCGGGCGGGGGCACTCGAAGGATCGCATCGATTCAAAACCACCAGGAATTCTTCTCCCCCGTAGCGACCAACCATGTCATAGGAACGCACGGAATGGTGCAACCGCCGCGCCACCTCGCGCAGCACGGCATCACCCGTGCTGTGGCCGTATTGGTCGTTCACGCGCTTGAAGTGGTCAATGTCACACATCATTACGACTGTGCAGGTCTTCTCTCGAAAGGACCGGAGAAGCTCGCGCGAGACAAGTTCCATGATGACTCCGCGGTTCCACAGCGAAGTCAACTGGTCGTGAGTCGCGCGGAATCTCATGCTCTCGCGCGCCTCCACCAACCGGTCCTCCAGTTCCAGGATGCGCTCACCGGCGCGCAAGCGAGCCTTCAGTTCTTCGACGTCGAATGGTTTCGTTAAGTAATCGTCCGCTCCCGACTCCAATCCCTCCACGATTTCCGCTTTGGACTCCTTCGAGGAAAGCAGAATCAGGTAGGTGTAGGCCCGTTCCGTGCTTTGCCGCACTTCGCGGCAGACCGTCACGCCATCCTTACCCGGCATGACCCAGTCGAGCAAGCCCAGCCGCGGCGGATCCTCACTCCGGAATTCCTTCAGCGCCCTCTCGCCGTCTTCCACAGCGATGACCTCATATCCGGCGCGTCGCAGCGTCTTTTCCAGCATCAGGCGCGAAAGCGGGTCATCTTCGGCGATCAGGATTTTCATGTCTTCAACTCCGCCAGGTGCGCGTCAACCTCCGGCAGAAGCCCAGCAACGGCTTGCTCCAATTGCGCCAGAATTTCTTCTGCCTCTTTGCCATCCCCCTGGCGTGAGGCACTTTCCAGAGCGAACGCCCTTTCTCCCGCGCGGTTCATGGAGAGATTCCTTAACATTCCCTTCAGCGTGTGGGCGACGCGCATCAATCCCGGCAAGTCTCCCTTTGCCAAGGCCGCTCTTGCTTTTTGCAGGTTGGCTTGGCTGTCTCCCCGGAAAATTCGCAGCAAATCGCAAAGCAACTCCTGATCTTCGTCCAGGCGATGGAGAAGTTCCCTGATGTTCCAATCCTCTTCGGAGAACCCGTTTTGCCGAGGGGCAACCCGTAGGCCTTTTGCAGGTTTGTTTTGCTCCGCCATGCCCGCCATGCCCTCCTTCAATCACTCCGGACCCCAATGGTCTGGTGCGTGGTGATGCCAGCCATACCCTGAACATTGGCTCACCACTAGCTTTCTATCGACACCTCTGCCTGCAATGATGCGAGGCCCCGCGGAAGCATCCCACTTATGCATGCAAGGCGCGCACCACTCTGCGTCCGTAGTTTTCTTCAACCCACACAAATTGCGGTACTTAAAGAGCTTGTTCTTTTCCCAAAACAGCGAGTGTTTCGCCCTGGAACAGGCCCCCTCATTCCGGTTCACTTCCGCTCATCCTTTTGCGCGGCGCCACAGTGGAGCGAAGTTCTCTTCCGCGTCGCAGTCCCTAGCGCAACTGCCTAGGTTTGACTTAGACTCTGACGCAACCAAAGAGGCCCAATGCGAAAGATCATGTTTGTCCCGAAAAATCGTGGTGGGCACCTCTAGCCATGCGGCGCATTTTCATGTCCGAAGGCGGCTTACGCGCAGGTTGGCGCTTCCTGATCTGGTTTGTCATCGGAACCGGTCTGCTCTTTGGGTTAGAGACTGCCCTGGTCAAAATCTTTCACCCGAACGAACGCGCGTTCCTTGATCCCGTCGGGCTCATCATGGGCGATCTCCTCACCCTGGTTGCGGCGGGCATTGCCACCATGGTGATGATGCGCATCGAGCGGCGTACCTTGCGCGACTATTATTGGCCGACAGGCGAGTTTTTCGGCCGCAACTTCTGGATGGGACTGCTGTGGGGAGTTGGTGCAATCTCCCTGTGTATCGCTCTGATTGCCGTTTTCGGGGGCTACCGCATTACCGGCGTGGCCCTGAGCGGACCAGCGCTCCTGAAGTTCATCCTGCTCTGGATCGCCGCCTCGTTTGCCATCGGGGCGGTGGAGGAGTTCGCTTTCCGCGCCTACCAGCTTCGCACCCTGGCGGATGGCATGGGCTTCTGGCCGGCGGCGGCCGTGCTCTCGTTTGTCTTTGGTGCGCTGCACTATTTTGGTAAGCCACATGAGCGCTGGGAAGACTTCGTTTCCACGGGCGTCTTGGCGTTTTTCATGTGCTTCACGGTGCGCCGCACGGGGACGCTGGCGTTCGCCATTGGCTGGCACATCGCTTTCGACTGGGGTGCGATTTTTCTTTACTCGGGACGCAATGCCGGCGAGTTCGCCGTCGGAAAACTTTTTGAAACGCAGTGGTCCGGCCCTGACTGGCTGACGGGCGGCCTGCTCGGCCCCGAGGCAAGCTGGATGATGGCCATCGTAATCGGTGCTCTCTTTTTCGGTTTCGACCGCGTGTACAGGCGCAAAACACTGGATTCGCCCAAGTGAGGCACATGGGGGCGGATCGACAAAAACCGCCCTCGTAACCGATTCATTTCAAAGTGGGAAATTTGGAGGCGCGGGTGGGAATCGAACCCACGCATAAAGGTTTTGCAGACCTCTCCCTTACCACTTGGGTACCGCGCCTCACTCCTATTAGTATAACGAAGTTTCCAAACGGCTGTCAGCGACGCCGCTCTCCTCTTGCGTCATCGCGCACCTAGAAAATCCGGAAGCTACCAAAAAGCGCCCGTTCTTTTGCCCAACCAATTGCAGGCCTACTTTACTTTCGCTGGTTCTTCGATCTGCGCTTCGCGCAGGAATCGCGCGGACTCTTCCGGAGGCGTCGGATTGATGTAGAAGCCGGTTCCCCACTCAAAACCAGCGACTTTGGTCAGCTTTGGAATAATCTCGATGTGCCAATGATAGTGATCGTTGATCTCTTCCCCAATCGGCGAGGTGTGAATCATGAAGTTGAACGGGGGACGGTCCAGCACCGCGTCCATGCGCATCAGGGAATCCTTCAGCATTTGCGCCAAGCCCGCATACATCGAGCTTTGGTTGTTTTCGTACGCGGACCCGTGCACTTTGGGCAGTAGCCACATCTCAAATGGGAACCTGGGCGCGTAGGGCGCCAGGGTGATGAAGTGGTCGTTTTCGCCGATCACGCGTTCCCCGGTGTCCCGTTCCTGGCGCACGATGTCGCAGAAGATGCAGCGTTCTTTTTCGTCGTAATAGTGCCAGCAATTGTCCACTTCTTCGCGGACCCGTCGCGGCACAATCGGCAGGGCAATCAGTTGGGAATGGGGATGTTCGACCGACGCGCCGGCCGCCTCCCCATGATTCTTGAAAATCAGCACGTACCGGAAACGCTTGTCATTCTTCAAATCCAGCATGCGGTCGCGGTAGGCCCACAGAACATCTTCAATGGACTTCTGCGGCAACTGCGCCAGGGTGGTCTGGTGCTGCGGGGTCTCGACGATGACCTCGTGCGCGCCGATGCCGTTCATCTTGTCGAACAACCCTTCACCCTCGCGGTCCAGCTCTCCCTCGATTCCCAGGGCGGGAAAGCGGTTCGGCACCACTCGGATGCTCCATCCCGCGGTATTTGACCCCGTCCCATTCCGGCCATATGCCAGAATCTCCGGCGGGGTCTTGCCTTCATTGCCTGGGCAAAACGGACAGTTACGCGGCGGCCCTGGGAAAACGCTTTCTCGCAGAAAATCCATCGGACGTTTTCCGCGCTCCGTGGAAATGATCACCCATCGTCCGGTAATGGGGTCCTTTCGTAGTTCCGGCAAAGCACACCCTCCCGGCTTGCACGTTCAGTCCGCTCTGAACGGAAAGCCCTCTCAATTCTTGTATTGTACGCTTCCCGGCCATGAATGGAAGCCAGCATCGCCGTAAGTGCTACTTTCCCCGTTACCACTCACTGCCCAAAGGTCTCCCCCCGGCTCCTCATGGAGCCACGGTGGTGAAAAAGGAGTTCTTCCCCGAGCGTAGGTCCCTCCCGTATCCCAACACAAACTCGAACGACCCCAGCACCCGGATTCTGATCTGCACCCCGGTATCCCACATCCACTTCGGGACGCCAAAATACCCTGACGGGTCACAAACCTTGCCGCTGTCCAGAAAGGGCCCCACGCGAAAGGTCACAAACGGCGCACGGTACACAATCTTCTCGAACTCGCTGTTCACCAAAACATACTCCCTTCCCAGCGGCGCATTTCCCTTTTGCCCAGAGAGCAGGCCCGGGTGGCCGCGCATCCACAGTTCCGTGTCGCGGTCGAATCCCAAAACGTACAGCTCGTCGAATGGCGCATCCCCAAATGTTCCGCCGGAGCGCAACCGCACGCGCGTCTCGTAATCGTCTCCACGCGCCTGTGGGAGCCAGTGCGAATCCAGGTCACCATTGACCTTGCTGTAGCGCCCGAGCGGCTGGTGGAAGAAGGTTCCGGCTTCTCCGCTTGCTCTTCCCTCCACCGTGAACCTTCGTTCCGGGTACTGCACCAGCGCGCGAGAGACAGTCCCCTCCAAGCCTAGATTCGAGCCTCCGGTGAAAAACGGCTCGGCTGCCGCGGGCAATCCGATGGGATTGCGCATCCTCCGGTAAGAATAGACTGGGCCCACACTCCAGCTCCACCTCCCGCTTGCAATGGATTCAACCTGCACGCCTGCTGCACCTTTTTCGAGGTTTACGGCTACGGCTCCTGGCGTTGCGGGCAGAAGCGTATTCGTCAGGTTCCAATTTTCATTCCGCAGGTCCGCGTACGCGCGGTAGCGCCACGCGGGATTGTCTTTCAGAGGTCCGGTAAGTTCCGAGCTGATGCGCCGCTTCTGGTCGTCCCAGCGGAACAGCGAATTCCAGTTCGTAGCGGTGCCATGGATGTTGGGGAATTCCGGATAGACCGTTAAATAAGGCAGCCCGCTCAGCAAATTCGCCGCCGCAATCCACGGCGAACCGCGCCAGTCTGGCTTCGTCATCCCTTCGAACACCAGGTCAAACGTGTCATCCCCTCTTGCTTCCAGATCAAACCGTTGCGCCTGAAACACGCCGAGGTTATCCAGTCGCGCACGGGTCGTCAGATATTGTTCGCGCTCCCAGACACTGCCGCGCTGAAACGCAAACGCATCATCCAGCAGAACGGGCTTTAGCGGAAGTTCCGGCTGGAACGTAAGATCGGAGAGCCATGGCTTCCCGATGCGATTCCAGTATTTCAGCGCCGCTTCCAGATTGCCTTCGAGAAGGTAGATAGAAGCCAGCAGGTTATTCGCGTAATCATCCGCGGGCTCGATGGCCAGTGCGCGTCGCAGGTAGGCTTTAGCGCCCCTAAACGCTCTCTTGCGGTAGTCCAGCCCTGCCAATTCCACCATCAGCCGCGCGTCGCGGGGATTCCGCGCCAGGCTTGTTTCGAACGCCTTTTGCGCCTCGTCCCAGCGCTTCAGACGAGCCAGGGCCAGTCCGCGGTACAGGCCGAAATCACCGGGTGTCTCCGGCGCGTCCTTTGTGGCCGCAACCACCTCTTCCCAGCGCCTGTTCTCGTAAAGTGTCTTGATGACTGCGATTTTTTCTGGAACGGAAGCTTCGTTTGCCCAGGCGGGAACAGCCAGCACCTTCAACAGCAGAACGACGGCAATCAATGTTCTCCAACCGGGACGGCCAGAAGCGTCCAGTTCTTTGCGGCATCCCATTCCGATTGGAACCCCTGGCGCGACATCCGGAGCATTTTGCCCTTGGCCGGGTCGTTCAGGAACACGTAGCCACGGGCCGCGTCCATTCCCACTACAACGGCATAATGCAACGGCCCACGTGTACCGCTCGCTTGCAACGAAACGATTAACGGCCGCCCTTTCTCCAGGTGATTCTGCAGGTCACTCCATTCCCCACGGAAGGCAAAGGTGCGATACCCTTCCTGCCTAAAATACGTTTCCATGGCACTTGCGGGAATCCCCTTTTGCCGTGGGGAATAGAGCAATCCCTGAATCTTTGTCGCATCCATTTGGGGCAAAGCCCCCTGCCCCTTCTGCTTCGCCCAGTATTGCATCACCATCGAGATGGCCGCGGAACCGCAACCTTCCTTCGTTTGTGGCACATACGGCACATCGATCCAGAGGGCCGGCGGATCGGTGGCTGACACCGTTGCTCCGCCGGCCATCCAGAATCCCAGACAAACGAAAAGCGCAACTGCTTTCACTGTTTCATCGCACCGCGACGATAATGAGAATCAGCAACGCAACCGCAACAAGAATAATCAGCAGGTCGCGATCGGACAAATCTCCCGCCGCAAAATCCTTCTGCGCCTGGTCCGCCCGTGCCGCTATGCGCGCCAGGTCTTCGTCGCTGAGCGATTGCACGGCTGCGTGCACCTGCTGGTAATCGATATGTGCCTCGGCAAGCGCCTTTTTGGCCTCGCTTGTCCCCAAGAAACCGTCAACTTTGGCGACTTGCTCTTTGCGGTGATCTGCCGCGGCCTGCAGGTCCTTGGCCACTTCCGATGAGGAAACCACGTGATCTTGCGCGATTGCGCCCTTTGGAACTGCCATCAGGGCACTTAGCCCGACTGCCAAAACTACAGTAATGCCTCGCGGACAGTAAAAACTCATTATTCCTCCATGGGAAATGATTCAGGCTGGACCTTCAGT
>OCOJ01033658.1_pt13 | contig 16275 bp, 19 predicted proteins | sample 1539251 | NCBI WGS metagenome assembly OCOJ01 (sample SAMN01911457, study PRJEB22624) | soil metagenome | biome: Soil | place: Malaysia | collected 2012-04-30 | depth RA_metagenome m | reverse complement strand
CTTGGCGGTGGCCTGAAGCACGGGGGCGACAGTCTCTGACATCCAGTGCAGCCTGTCCAGCACCTCCTTGCTGAAGGCGCCGTATCTCAGCACCTTGCCTATTCCCTCATTCATGTTCGAGTACGTCTTATTGCCAAACCTCCTGTCTTCAAGCTCGTAGACGGGCATGCTCGGGGAGATGACGCCGGCCATCGGCCCCGCTGCATTGTGGTGGTGGTCGCAATCCAGCCTGATTTCCCCCTCTTCCGCGAGCCGCACCGCCTGCCTTTCAGATTCAGCCCAACCCTCATAAATCGCCGCGCCTATTATTGCTCCCTTCATCGGGCCGCTGGCGTCCTTCCAGTGCAGAGGGGGCCCGGCATGCAGGAGCGTCTTCCCCCTGAGGCCCATCTTCTTGGACGCCGGGGCCAAGTCGACCCACACGGGGTCCGAGTCCATCATCCTTTCGACTGCTTTCCGGTTCGCTTCTTCGACAGCTTCCTTTGAAACAGTCAACGGGAATTTCGCCCCGTCTGACATGTTAAAGGTTTGCGACACGGAAACGCTTAACACGAATGGTGTCTCACTCAGGCCTCGTTGCCTCTAGTAAACGTCGTCAGGCGCAACCTCTTCCGCGACTCGATTCAACTCATGCGCCTGTCTGAGGATGTGAAGAGGCTAGACGGCGTTGACGATGCGGTCGTCTCGATGGGAACGGACACCAACCGAAGGCTCATGAAGGAACTCGGACTCCTCGGCAGCGAAAGCAGGACAGCGGGAGACGGCGACCTCATAATCGCCGTCCGCGTGCGCGTCGGGTCAGACGTCCGGGAGGTCATGGCCAGGGTCGAGCAACTCGTGATGGCTCCACCGGTCCCTCCCGGCGGGACTAGGACCAGGGTCCTCCACGGCGTCGAGTCCGCCCTCGAAGCGTTACAGGGGGCGAACCTCGCAATCGTCTCCCTCCCCGGGAAGCAGGCCTTCGACCCTGCCATGGAACTCCTCAGGAGAGGCGTGAACGTTCACCTCTTCAGCGATCACGTCCCGGTGGAGCAGGAATTGAAACTCAAACGGTACGCGAGCTCAAAGGGCCTCTTGGTCATGGGACCGGGGGCGGGGACATCCATAATCAATGGTGTGGGACTGTGTTTCGCCAACTCAGTCAGGAGGGGCGACGTGGGCATCGTGGCCTCGGCGGGTACAGGGATTCAGGAGGTCTCCACAATGCTCGACAGGATAGGGCTCGGCGTGTCTGCCGCGCTGGGGGTCGGAGGGACAGACGTCAGCGAGCAGGTGGGAGGGCTGATGATGAAGGACTGTCTAGGGCTCCTCGAGAAGGACAGGGGGACCCGCACCATCATGATAGTTGCGAAGACGCCCAGGGCGAAGGTGATCAGAGAAGTCATGGAGTATGTGGAGAAGAGGATATCGAAGCAAGTGGTCGCCTGTTTCCTGGGGCTCGACCTTCCGAAGGCCCCAGACAAGAGGGTGACCTATGCCAAGACGCTCCACTCCGCGGTCCACGCTGCCGCGAGCTGTTCCGGGAGCGAAGCGGAGAACGAATTCGACACCAAGATGTCGACGAGCTTCGGCCAGCTTTCGAAAGCGGCGAATGATCTGAGGGCGGGCATGAGAGCCGAAAGGAAGTTCGTTCGTGGCCTTTACAGCGGGGGCACCCTCGCCCACGAGACTCTCTTGATTCTCAGAGAGCTGGTGGGAGAGGCCTACAGTAACACACCGCTATCCGAGAAGTTCCGACTCGCCGATCCAAACGTCAGCAGAGAAAACTCAATCGTCGATCTCGGAGACGAGTCCTTCACGGCTGGCAGGGCCCACCCAATGATCGACCCGACTCTGAGGAAGCTCCGCATCGCCCAGGAGGCTAAAGACCCGAGAGTGGCTCTAATTCTTCTCGACATCGTGCTCGGCTATGGCTCATCCCCCGATCCCGGCGGAGCCCTGGTCGGCGTCGTCGAAGATGCAGAGCGCGGACCGGGGAGGAGCGGGCTGGCGGTGTTGGCCCACGTCTGCGGGACAGAGTCCGACCCTCAGTCGTTGAGGGCACAGAGCGAGAAACTTTCCGGCGCGGATGCAGTCCTCTTCCCCAGCAACGCCCTCCTCTCGGCAGAGGCGGCCCTGGTGGTAGGCGGGGGCTCGGCGTCAGCGCGTCTGAAGCAGAAATGGAGTGAACTCTTTGGCTAAGAAGGTGGCCCGTCAGGATCTGCTTAATTCCGAGCTCGCAGTGCTGAACATAGGCCTCGACATATTCAGGCAAGCCCTCGAAAGCCAGAAGGTGAAGTGCGTCCAGGTGGACCTGACCCAGGCTCCCAGACTCGAAAAGAAGCTGGCCGACGCCCTGGACAGGCTACTGTAGGCGTCGGCCACCGATTCTCCTAAAACTCGATCTCGATGGATTGTGTTTGCTTCAGTGGCTTGGTCGCGGCGAGCACGCTCTTCGGGACCGGTCTCGTCCCGAACCAATCCTTCCCCTGGGCAAATGGCTTTACGTACTGCTCCCACTGCTGCCTGTTGATGTAGAAGATCCGGGCGCCTCCCAGCTCATGCTGCATCTCCGGCCAGGGCTTCGTGACGTGATTGAACCTAAAGCCCAGCCTGAACCCGAAGGGACTTTCGAAGGTCGCCCACCATTCGTTCACTCCGACGACGTCGAAGGCGTGTTCCATCTTCGACACGTACAGCAGCACCCCGACCCGTTCGGCCCTCCTCAGCACAAGCGTGTGGAGGCTGATGGCGACGTTCTTGTCCCAGAACCTGTGGTCCGCAACGCCCACCAGTTCACCGTTCTTCCTCGTCGCAACAATCACGTATGTGTCCTTGAGCCTGTTCTGCTGCCAGGCGAGGACTTCGGCATAGGTTCTGACGCCGACGAGGTGGTAGAAGTCCTTGTTGTATTTTTCGTCTATAAGGGGCTTCAGGGACTTCAGGATCGCCGGGGCCTCGCTCTTCTCTGCGGGGCGGATGACGAGCTGTTCTCCGCTTTTCATGGTGTATGTCTTCGGGGCGAAGGGCTTCTGAAATGCCGGTTCGTCCGGGATACCCCCGAGGTACCCCTCTATCTCCTCAACCGAGAAGTTGAAGGAGTCGAACGAGATTGGAACCGCTGGCTTTACCATGGAATTCCGGCATTCGTCGCGGTTTTAATCGTTGTCCCAAAATGAGCGATTTCACGGTGGCTAGGTCCGGGCCAGGTTCTCCTTCGGGCGATGGAGCGGCTTCGATGATTCCGAAACCTCGGCCACTGCCTCCCTGATTTGGTTGTAAGTCCCGCAGCGGCAGACCAGCCCGCTCGTAGCTTCGACCAGATCGGCGTCCGAGGGGCGGGGGTTCGCGTTCAGGAGCTCGTGGGTGGCCAACACCCAGGCAGGCGTGCAAAAACCGCACTGGGCGGCGCCGTGGTTAACGAATGCCTTCTGGATGGGTACAAGCTCTCCGTCTTCCGCTATTCCCTCGACGGTCTTCACCTCGAGGCCGTCCGCCTCCACGGCCAGCACAAGGCAGGACTTTACGAGATGGCCGTCGAGCATGACGGTGCAGAGCCCGCACTCTCCCCTCCAGCAGGCGGCCTTCACACTCCGGACCTCCAGTCTCTCCCTCAGGAAGTCCAGGAGAATCTCATTGTCCTTTATCATCCTCCGCCTGATCCTACCGTTGACCGTTACAGAGATCTCTCTCATCGGTTCATCATCCTCCTGAGTACCTTCGTGGTAATCACTCTGAGCAGGTGCTTCCTGTAGGCCCCACTCGCGAGTACGTCGTCGACGCAGTCCACCTTCTCCGAGGCGATGTCTGAAGCCCTCCTGATACTCCCGGGCGTAATCCCGTCCCGGATCGCGTCCTCCACATCGGCAGAGCGGACTGGGGTCGAGTTGACGGCTCCGTAGACGACCTTCGCCCTCCTGTTCCTCCCCGAGTTCGAAAGCGCAACTGCTACGCTTGCCAGCGAGAACTCTGATCCTCCGGTGAACTTCTCGAAGGCGCTCTCCACTCCCTTCGCATGTGGAATCTCCACGGCCGTGACTATCTCCGACGGGCTCAAGTCTATGTCCACGGGGCCGCGGATGAAGCTTCCCACTGGAACGGTTCTCTTGCCCTCGGGGCCCACGATGGCGACGCTCGCGTCAAGGGCGATGAGTGCGGGTGGGCTGTCGACCCATGGGATTGCTTCGCAGAGGTTCCCGACGAGGGTAGCCCTCCGCCGTATCATGGGATCTGCGACCCTTGCGAGCGCCTCGTGCAGCACTGCGAAGTCCTTCTTCAGCACTCCTCCCTCGAGGAGTTCCGCGAGTGTCACCGCTGCTCCGATACTCAGCGCCTTGCCGGGCGTATTGTCGAGACGCTTGAGCTCCTTCACCTCCTTGACATCGATGACGTGCGCTGGGGACATGAGGCGTTCCTTCATGAAAGCGATGAGCCCCACCCCGCCCCCCATCAGCTTTGCTTCGTCCCCGTACTGCCTGAGCATCCCCAGCACTTCATCGAGGCTGGTAGGTTTGTGGTATTCGAAGTCAGGCAGGGTCGTGTATGGAGAGCCGAAGCTCATGGCCTAACCCTCACTTCGGCCTTGACGCTCCCGTAGCTCTCCATGGCCTTGGCCAAGAGGTCCGGCCTCTGCTCCGAAATTGCCTTCCAGACCTCTTCCGGGCTCATCGGAAGGCTGTTCAGCTTGATCCCGATGCTCCTGTATATGGCGTTAGAGATGGCGGAAGCAACTGATATCATGCTCAGCTCTCCAATGCCTCTCGCGCCAAGCGGCCCGTCGAACTGCGGCGTCTCGACGAACCTGGCAACAATGTCCTTCGGGGTGTCCTTCATCCTTGCTATGTAGTAGCTCGTGAAGTTCGGGTTTGTGACCCAGCCCTGCTCGTCGAACTTTATCTTCTCGAACAGGGCTATGCTCATGCCCATCACGAAACCGCCATCCAGCTGCATCTTCAGGAGCAGGGGATTGATCGCCTTTCCAACGTCGAACACCTGAACCGCCTTGGATACCTCAATCGCCCCCGTCACCAGGTCCAGCTCTATCTCGACAGCTGTCCCGCCAAAAGTGTGGAATATTGTGGGGACCCCCTGACCGGTCTGGGGGTCGAGGAAGCTGTTCAGGCTGGATGTGTAGTGCCCTCGGCCTATCACCGGACCCCCGATCGTGTTCCCGTTGGGGTAGACGTACCCGAAGACCAAGTCCTTTAGCGAAAGCGTGACCCAGGGTGTTCCCTTCGCCTTTACGGTCCCGTCGGTCAGCTCGAGCTCGGAAGCCGGAAGCCTGAGCACCTGCCCTGCGAGGTCCAGGATCTGGCTCTTCGCATCCTCGCAGGCCCTTATGGTGGCTACCCCGTCCGTAAAGAGCCCCCTGCTCCCCACGGTCTGCCAGGTGTAAGCTGACTTTCCAGTATCCCTGGTGGGATCCACCCTGACTTTCTCGACGGGTACCCCGAACTGGTCGGCTACTATCTGCGAAAGCGCCGTAGCCGTCCCCTGGCCGAAGTTGCCTGTGCCTACAACAAGGTCGATGGTGGTATCCTCGTTGAACTTCACAATGGCCGAGGAGGAGGCGTTGGGTGGCTGCGACGGGCCTTTGACACAGAGCGCGAAGCCCCTCGCTCTTACCTTCCAGGGCTCCGATGCCGGCGGCACCTTCCCTTCCCAATCAATGGTCTCCGTCACCGTCTGCAAAACCTTCCTTGGATCGCCTGCGTCTTCCCTGACCCTCTCACCGGTGGCAGTGTGGGACTCGCCGGGCCTTAACAGGTTGATCCTCCTGAGCTTTGCAGAGTCCATCCCGAGCTTCTTCGCCGCCCTCTCGAAGACCTGCTCCAGCACCCAGTTGCTCTCAGAGTAGCCGAAGCCCCTCATCGCAGTCGTAGGGATTTTGTTCGTGTATACCGCAAGAGACTCGCAGTATACGTTAGGAATCTCGTAGACGCCTTCCGCCGAATATCCCATGGCCCTGGAGACATTTACCGTGTAGTCCGCGTAGGCGCCCGCATCGAGGACGAACCTCACTTTGTAGGCAAGGCACTTGCCGTCCCTGGTAAACCCTGCCTTGACGTTCGCCACCACGCCTTCTCTTGATGCGCCCGACGCGAAATTCTCCTTCCTTGAGAGCACGAGCTTCACCGGCCTGTACCCCACCGCCTTCGACGCCAGGGCGATGAGTGCCTCCCAACCCAGTCCCGCTTTGCCCCCGAACCCACCCCCTACGAAGGGCACCTTCACCGTCACCCTGTTGTAGGGAATATTCAGGGCCTCGGATACTATCTGCCTGACTACGAATGGGGACTGGCAGCTCGTCCAGATCTCATAGGTGCCATCCCTGAATGCTTGGGCGACGGTGCACTGGGTCTCCATGTAGGCGTGGCTCACATGGCTTACCTTCAGCTCCTCCTCGACGAACTCTTCAGAATCCTCGAAACCCTTCTCCGTGTCTCCGTGGACAAGCCTGAACCTGTTTGCAATGTTCGTCCCCGGCACCGGATAGAAGACGGAACCGTGCTTGTACTCCTGCATTCTCTCGTGAAGTATCGGCGCATCGGGGCTGAGCGCCTGTACAGGATCGAAGACCGCTGGGAGCGCTTCATACTCCACGTCGACGAGCTCGGACGCCCTTTCAGCCGCCTCCAGCGTCTCCGCAACAACAAGCGCGACCGGATGCCCAGCCCACCTGACCTTCTCGACCGCCAGCAGGTCCCTGTCCCCGGCATACATTCCCACCCGAAACGGCATGTCCCTGCCCGTCAGGATGGCTGCGACGCCTGACACCCCCTTCGCTCTGTCGAGGCTGATGCTGACGATCTTCGCGTGGGGCATCGTGCTTGTAACCAGCTTCGCGTGGAGCGTTCCCGGAAGATCCCAATCGAACGTATACAGAGCGGTGCCCGTGACTTTGCGTACTGTGTCCTCCGGAGGTAGGGCCCTTCCTACTGAGGTATCGCCTGTCAAGATAAGGGGCTAGGCTGCGGCGATGAATAAACCTAACGCCGAAGGCGGTCTGAGAAGACACCCAAGAACGGGGAAGGCTTCCAGGAATTTGAAGGCCAAGGCGGAATCGAGTTCAAAGATCAGGTTCTGAATGCGAAGCGTGTTCGGGAAGCGCCGCCGATCCTCGACGGGTGTCGCCCAGACGCCCAATCCTGGCCTCTTCGGCCTTTCTCAATCAGTTATATCACCGCCGTTGAAGCGGAGGCCCGTGGCGAAGAAGACCATTCACCATATCGACTTCGAGACCCTGCTAGGGGTGAACATGGCGGTGGTCGACCTCACCAAGGAGAAGCACGAGTATTCCCCGGCGGACGGCCGGAAACTGAGGAGCCTTGTCACCGAGGTTGAGCAGAGGGCCGACAACCAGGAGTTCGAGGAGGCGGTGGCCGAGAAGGCCGCGCTGCTCACCTATGACATCGCGCGGGGCCAGTACTTCCACGCCGGGAACAAGCGGACCGCCCTGGTGGCGGGTCTCGCCTTCCTGTCGAAGAACGGCCACTCCATTGACATCGAGAACGAGGAATTCGTAGCCACGGTGGACAAGGCAGGCATCGCCGCCGCGAACCTGGACGACCTCTACGCCGTGATGAGAGGTCTCATATCGAAGAGGAAGGCGGAGCGTAGAGGCTGGGATGCCGTGGTGAAGCGGTCGGTCGAGGAGCACAGGGAGTTCCTGACCAAGCTCGCATCCTAGCTCACACGATTCTCAGCCATAAGAAACGTCCCATCCTTTTATCTCCGTTAGGAGTCGGCCGACTAATCGACCTAAATTGCGTCTCTCGGATGCGGAGGTCGATTCAATGCCAGACGGCTCCCCGAATGGAGACGCAAGAGAATCCGCCTGCACTCCGAATTGGCGTGAAAGCCTCAGGGAGACCATCGCGGATAGGCGGACGCCGGTCCATCTGATGGGGGTGGGAAACGAGCTCAGAAAGGACGACGCTGCCGGCCTGGAGATCGCATCGTCCCTTCGGAGAAGGCTTGGCGCGGCCCCGGCGCCCGGCGTGAAGATCTACGCGAGCACCCTCATGCCGGAAAGGCTACTTTCGAGGCTTGCTTCGGCCGGGGGGCGGATTGTGGTTTTCGACGCCGTTGAGGCGTCGGCAATGCCGGGAGAGGTTGTCTTCCGCCGCATGGCCGACACGAAACACGGTTTCTTCGGGACCCACAACATTCCACTGAAGCTCGTCCCCGGACTTGAGGGGCGCCTCGATGACGTTTTCCTTGTCGGCGTCCAACCCGCCTCCCTTGAGGTGGGTTCGGGGCTGAGCGAGACCGTGCGCGAGTCGATCATGGAGATCGTGGGTGTGGTCGCCCAGGGGGTGGCGCAGCGATCATGACAGACTTCACGGACGTCATCCTGGGACCTCTGATCATCGTGGTCGCAGACCTGGTCGCCTTCCTACTCGTCGGCAGCCTCGGAAAACGGACCCGGGGACGGGGAGTGAAGTACGAGCCCTTCTCTGGTGGGGAGAAGTCTGTGGCGCCGAGAGGGCTCTACCAGTCGAGCCTGTTCGTCTTCGCCGCCCTCTTCCTCGTAGTCGAAGCCTTCGCCCTCATCCTCGCAAGCTCATTCGAAGCCTCGGGCTCGTTCTACCCCCTACTGTTCCTGGTGGGGGGAGGAAGCGTCGGGACAATCACGATCTACTGGTTCCTTTCGTCAGGAGGTGGGACCTTTTAGCCCCTCGTTGACCGACTGGGCCAGAAAGAGGTCCATCTGGGTCTTCCACGTCAACGCCGCCTCCTGCAACGGCTGCGACATCGAGATCCTCGACGCCCTCACGCCGCGCTTTGATGCCGAGAGGCTCGGCGTCGTCCTCGTCCCGAGTCCGAGGCATGCGGACGTGCTGCTCGTTACGGGTGTAGCGAATCCGATGATGCGCGAGCGGCTGCGGACGGTCTACGAGCAGATGCCCGAGCCGAGGCACGTAGTGGCCATAGGCGCCTGCGCCCTGGGAGGGGGAGTGATGAAGGACTGCTACAGCGCAGGGAGCGGCATAGACTCTGTGGTCCCGGTGGACCTGTACATACCCGGGTGCCCGCCCAGGCCAGAAGCGATAATCTACGGGATCCTGAAGCTGGTGACCGGGATTCCCGACCCGGTCCCCGAGGGTGAGGCAATTGTCAAGTGAAGAGCTTGCTCCTCTTGCCTCCCGGTTGGGGGGCGCCGTGGCCACCGGCCCGAGGACAACGGTCATTTCAGTGCCGCCGGACAAGGTCATTGACGCGTGCAGGGGTGTGTCTTCGCTCCCGGGATGGTATCACCTCAGCGCCATAACTGGAATCGACCTCGGTCAGGACATCGCCATCCTCTACCACTTCTGGCAGGGGAGGAGGTTCATCCAGGTGCGGACTCAGGTCCCCAAGTCGGCACCGAGCCTCAGGTCAATCTCAGCCGACGTTCCGGCCGGGGTTCTCTACGAGGCAGAAATTCAGGATCTGCTCGGCGTATCCTTCGAGGGGAACCCGTTCCTCGGGAAGAAGCTGATGCTTCCTGACGCCTACCCGCCAGACGCGCCGCCCCCCCTGAGGAAGGACGCGGACCCCCACAAGATCAAGAAGATGATGGAGCTTGAGTGACCAGACAAGGGCAGAGAATCGAAGGGAAGCCGGGGCGGGGCTCATGCAGTACTCGACCGAGGGAATGATGCCCTTCGGTCCTGTTCATCCGTCATTGAAGGAACCAGAGTACTTCAAACTGTTTCTGGAGGGGGAGAAGATAGTCCACGTGGAGCCCCGAATAGGTTACGTCCACAGGGGGATCGAGAGGGCCGCCCAGGAGAGGACCTGGATCAAGAACATCTACCTCTTCGAGAGGATCTGCGGAATCTGCAGCTTCCATCACAGCCTGGCGTATACCGAAGGCGTGGAGGCGCTGGCTCCCTTCGAGATTCCCAAGCGTGCGAAGTATCTCAGGGAGCTCGTCGCAGAACTCGAAAGGATACACTCACACCTCCTCTGGCTCGGGCTCCTGGGGCACTGGTCGGGATTCGACACGCTGTTCATGTGGATCTGGAAGGACCGCGAGCACATACTCGACCTCGAAGAAGCCATCTCGGGGAACAGGGTGAACAAGTCCTACACCACCCTGGGGGGCGTCAGGAACGACCTACCCGACGGCCTGGCTGACAAAATCAGGACAGAGATGGCATACATCGAGAAGAGGGCCGAGTACTACAAAGGACTGGTACAGAGCGAGGAGACCCTGGTGGTAAGGACGAAGGGGCGGGGCAGAATCAACCAGGACGTCGCGAGGAAGCTCTGTCCTGTCGGCCCACTTCTACGCTGCACAGGGATAGCCAGGGATGTGAGGGCCGAGGACCTCTACGCATCCTACGGCGATATCCCCCCTCGGGTCCAGACGTCCAACGAAGGGGACATAGCTTCGCTGATGACCCTCCGCCTGAACGAGATAACAGACTCCTGCCGAATGGTAAAGGAGACGCTGGAGAAGATGCCATCGGGCCCGTACAGGGTGAATTTCCCGAGGAGCGTGCCCGCGGGAGAGGCGACCTATCACGTCGAGGCGCCGAGGGGGGAGCTCTTCTACTTCGTGAAGTCCTCCGGCGGCAGTACCCCAGAGAGGGTGAAGGTCCGCACCTCGACTCTCGCCAACATACTCACGGCCACGGAGATGCTCAAGGGGCACGCGCTGGCTGACGTGCCGGTGGTCCTCACCGGCATGGACCCGTGCTTCGGCTGCATGGACAGGATATCAGTGGTCGATGTCGACAAGTCGAAGGAGTGGACCGTCGGAGGGGAGTCACTCCGCAGGTACGGCATCGAGTACTACAGGAGGAAATAGCGTTGGACCCGTTACAAGTCATCGAGCTCCTGATATTCCCCGGTCTCACTTTCTTCGTGTTTCTGGCGTTCTTCTTCGAGTGGCTCGAGCGCAAGACGTCGGCGCGCATGCAGGGGAGGAGGGGACCCGTGGTCGCCGGGCCCTTCGGACTCCTGCAGCCCGTGGCCGACTTCTTCAAGCTTGCAGCCAAGGAGGAGATCATACCCGCCGAAGCTGACGCCTTCGTGTTTCGTTGGGGGCCGGCCCTTTACTTCGCCGCGCCCGCAATAGGGATAGCCTTCATACCGGTCTTGGGGTTCCACTCTATCATCAGCAATCCGCTCGACCTTCTCTTCATGCTCTTCGTCCTGACTTTCTCGACTTTGATGGCGACCCTCCTCGGCTATGCGTCCGCGGGGAGGTACTCCACCATAGCCATCGGGAGGCTCGTGATCCAGTACACGAGCTACGAGGTGCCCCTGCTACTCGCAATGGTCACTCCGGCCCTCCTAGCAGGGAGCCTTTCCATCGAGGGGGTGGTCGCGGGGCAGGGGTCTGTGTGGTACATCCTCCTCGCTCCCATAGCATTCGCCGTCTTCGTCGTCGCCGCCCTTGCGGAGCNTAGAGAAGCCGCCCTTCGACATCCCGGAAGCCAGCACCGAGATCGTGGGTGGGTGGATGACCGAGTACTCGGGGAACGCCCTGGCGTACATCAAGCTCACGAAGAACCTGACCTACGTGTTCCTGTCTNGCCCTCGCCGTCAGCCTCTTCCTCGGTGGGGCAGGGGGGCCGGTCCTCTTCTCCGACGCCAACCTCCAGGCGGTGGTCTATGCCTGTTACTTCCTTGTGAAGCTCTTCGCCGTGGGGTTCCTGATTTTCGCCATCAAGACAGCCCTGGCAAGGGTCAGGATAGACCAGGCAGCCAGGCTCTTCTGGACGGTCCTGACTCCCCTTAGCCTCGCTCAGTTGGCGGTGGTGGTGCTGCTAAGATGACCGAGGAGCCAAAGCGGAAGGTCGCCGGAGCGGCGCTGGGGGAGATGTTCAGGACCATGCTGGAGCACCCAGTCACCGCCCAGTACCCCTTTGGAAAGACCACGCTGCCACAGAGGTTCAGAGGAAAGCTCGACGTGGACCCGGTAAAGTGCACTGGGTGCAGCATATGCGAGATAGTCTGCCCGGCGGGAGTGATCACCATGGTCCCGGTTGGGAAGAAGACCATAGGGGCGAGGCAGGTGGACATCAAGAGGCCCACCTTTGACCTGTACACCTGCATCTCATGCGGGCAGTGCGTGGACGACTGCAAGTTCGGGGCCCTCGCCCTAACCCATGACTTCGAACTCGCTGTGTTCAAGAAGAAATCGCTGATAATGGACAAGGCGCTCAAGGTTGGAAAGTGAGCTCGTGGCGCTCCTGATTTCTGGGGCGCTCTTCGTGACCGTTGCGGCGTCCCTGCTGTCCAGCAAGGTCTCGAATTCCCTCATAGCGCTCTTCTACGCGTCCATCGTGCTGGGCGTAGGATTCACCGTCTACGGGGACGGTTTGCTGGGGCTCCTCACAATGATTACCTTCGCGGGGGCAATCTCAGTGCTGCTCCTATCCGTCGTGCTGATAACGGGCGAATCGAAACTCGACCTCGGCGCGCGGAAGCTCGCGCTGGGGGCTGTCCCCCTGATAGCAGCCATCGCCGGGGTGTCTCTCCTGGCCGTCTTCTCGGGACAGGCGGGGGGCCTTGCCACCTCCGACTCCTCCCTGGCGGTCCTCAGCTTCCTCTGGACCCTTCGGCAGTGGGACCTGCTCATCCTGATAGTGGTTTTCGGAGCGGCCATGGTCGGAATAGTCAGCCTGCTGGGGAGGGAAGATTAGCTTGGCCCTCGACCAGACAATACTCATCGCCACGGGAACGGTGCTGCTGTTCACGGGGATCGCGTCGATAACGATTTCGAAGAATCTGCTGAAGAGCATCATGTCTTTCCAGGTCGCCGTCTTTGGTGCCAACCTCGCCCTTTTCGCTTCCGGGCTGGCCTACGGTCCCAGGCTCCTTTCCGACGCCTTCGTCGTACTCTCGGTCCTTGTTGGGGCTGCGGTGGAGGCCATGGGGCTCGCAATCATCGTGGTCGTCTACCACAGGTACGGGACCCTCAACCCTGATGAGATAAGGAGGCTCCGCAGATGATATACTGGGCCTGGCTGTCCTGGGTCGTTCCGCTCCTGGGCGTCCCGCTTGTCCCCCTGGTGTCCAAGATCGACGGAAGGCTCCGGGGATGGCTGGCGGTTGCTTTCTCCGCCCTGGGCATGGTCGCCGCACTCTACGGCGCCATAAGCTTCGTAGGTCCTGCGACCGAAGGGTACACCCTTTGGTTCCCGCCGCTCAGCGTGACGCTGCAAGTGAAGGTGGATCAGCTTTCGTCCCTGGTGGGCGCCTTCGTCTCCTTCGTGTCCTTCCTCGTCGTCTTCTACTCTCTCGGCTACATGAAGGAAGAGCCGGGCCAGAGCCGCTACTACTCCCTCGTCCTCCTCTTCGTGGGCTCCATGATGGGGCTCGTCATGGCTGGAAACCTCATCCAGTTCTACTTCTTCTGGGAGCTCGTCGGGGTCTGTTCGGCCCTGCTCATTGCCTTCTGGACAGACAGACCCGCCGCCAGGAAGGCCGGGCTGAAGGCGTTCGTCGTCACGCGCCTCGGGGACGCCTCTCTGCTCATCGCAGTCATCTTCATCGCAGTGACGTTCCGGTCGACCAGCTTCGACACCATCCTCGGGCCGGGCGGCATTGCGACCCTCGCGACGGGGACGATCTTCGCGGTGGGCCTGCTGATGTTCATAGGCTCCATGGGCAAGTCGGCCCAGGTCCCGCTTCACGCGTGGTTGCCGGACGCCATGGAAGGCCCCAACACAGTCTCGGCGCTCATCCACGCCGCCACCATGGTCAATGCCGGAGTCTACCTCATGCTCCGAATGTATCCCGTTATCACGCTCCCGCAACTCTCCGGGTCGCTCACCGGCGTCATACTCGTGATTGGCCTGCTCAGCGCCATCGTGGGTGGCGCCTGTGCGTTCACGGCCGACGACCTCAAGCGGGTGCTCGCCTACTCCACCATAAGCCAGCTCGGCCTGATGTTTGCTGCCATCGGGCTTGGGAGCATGCAGGCGGCGGCCTATCAAATGATCAGCCAAGGCCTCTTCAAGGCTCTCGCCTTCCTCGCCGCGGGCTCCGTCATTACGGCCCTGGGCACAAGGAGCATCAACGACATGGGAGGGCTCGCTCGGGTCATGAAGTACACCTATGCAGGCTTCCTGATCGCCATGCTCGGCATGGCCGGTCTCCCGCCCCTGGTCGGCTTCTGGAGCAAGGACGCCATCCTGGCCTCGGCCGTCAGCGCAGGGACGCCCCAGACCCTACTAGTCGTGTTAGCATTCGCACTTACCGCCCTGTACAGCTTCAGGGCCCTATTCCGGGTCTTCCACGGGAAGGCTGCGTGGACCACGGCACCGAAGGAGTCGCCCCCGACGATGGTCGGCCCAATACTCGTCCTCGCGTTCTCGGTGCTCGCAGCCTGGGCAATCCTTCAGGCGACGCCCCTCCTCTCATCGGTGTCCTGGTTGCCAAGCGCAACGACCCTTGGGACATCACTGTCGGTGCTCGCCCTGTGCGCCGCGCTGGATTACGTCGTGTTCATCCCCAACTACCAGAAGGTCTTGGCTGCAGTCCAGTCCAGCAGGGCGCTCCTCGGATTGAGGGACTACCTGCACGAGGGTATCGGGTTTGACATGCTTTACCAGTGGATCTACAGCGGAATCATGCGCCCGCTATCCGTGGCGGTGTCCTACATCCAGACCGGCCTCATTAGGGTCAACATGGGCCTCCTGCTCCTCGCCGCAGCCCTCCTGTTTGTCCTGTTCGCCGTGGGGGTGCTCTGAGAATGTGGCCCACAACCGTCATGGAAATCCTGTTCGCGGGAGGGATGCTGTCGCTGCTGGCGGACGTCGGGGGCAGGGTATCGGAGCCACTCCGGCGCTACGGTGCGGCGGCCGTCGGCGCTCTCGCCATCGCGCTCTCGCTTCTCGCACTTGCCTACGACTGGGCGGGGTCGCTGGGCTCCGTGGTGAAGCTTCAGCCCGTTTCCGATCCCTTGGCAAGCCTATATGTGGTCGACAAATACACAACGTTCACCGCCTTCACTGTCCTCGTTATCGGGCTCGCCGTCATCGTCTACTCCATGAGGTACTTCGACACGGGCAGGCGGGGGCCGTTCTATGCCCTCTTCTCTATCCTGATGTGCAGCCTCGTAGGCGTCGTCTCCGCAGGTGACCTGCTGACCCTGTTCCTGTTCTGGGAGGGGATGGCCGTGTCTGCCTACGGATTGGTGACCTACGGCCGCTCCCACCTGACCATGGAGGCAGGCATCAAGTACTTCCTGATGGCCGGCGTGGGGAGTCTGCTGGCGCTATTTGGGATCGGCGCCATCTACTTCACCTCCGGGTCCATCCAGATTTCTTCCATCGGCGTGGCCCTACAGAGCAACTTCGGGCTCCTCGGCCTGCTTGTGCTAATCCTAGGCCTTGGCGTGGAGGCCGCCATCGTCCCGCTGCACACCTGGCTTCCTGACGTCTACTCCGGGTCCTCAATTCCGACCGCCTCTGTAATCTCAGGGGCGGTGACCGGGGTAGGAGTATTCGCGCTGCTCAAGGTCCTTGAGCCCCTGGTCCCTGGAAACGGGTACGCGTCGATCACTGCGGCCTCAGTTGGGCCAAGCGACCTGCAGCTGGTGCTTATCGGCCTGGCCTTGGCTACAATGCTCCTGGGGAACCTCTCCGCCCTGACCCAGGGGAACCTCCGACGGATACTCGCCTTCAGCTCAATTGCCCAGACTGGATATATGGTCGCCGCTCTCTCCACGTTAAACCTCGCTGGCATCGTAGCCGTCGTGTTCACGATTTGGAACCATGGCCTGCTGAAGTCCAACTTCTTCATGGTCCTGGGGAAGAAGCACGCCTCCATGGAAGAGTCACAGCTCGAGAAGCTAAGGGGCGTGGGAAGAGGGAACAGGGTCCTCGGGTTCCTCTACGCCTCGTCGTCCATGGCAATGATGGGCGCCCCACCCTTCGGCATGTTCTGGAGCGAGATACTGGTGGTCCAGTCTCTTCTTCTCGCCGGCCAGACGACGGGCAGCATCTTCTATGCCATGGCCGCAGCAGTGGTGCTGAACATAGTCATGTCCATAGGCTACTATTACAAGATCATCAATACAGTAGTATTTGGGGACGAGCAGGGCGAGAGGGACACGCGCCCGCTCGCTGACATGGTTCCTCCCGCTACGCTGCTGGCCATCAGCGTCCTGACGGGGATTGCCCCATTCCTCATACTGGGGAAGGTGCTCTAGAGCACCCAGCGACTCTAGATTCGGCACTGCCTTATTATGCCGCGCCGGTCGGACGGAACGCCGGGAGAGCATGACGCGCACCAGAGTCCTGAAGGAATTCAGCTCCACCGAAGACGCCAGGAAAGTAGAGGAGACTG
>OCOJ01033172.1_pt4 | contig 16282 bp, 18 predicted proteins | sample 1539251 | NCBI WGS metagenome assembly OCOJ01 (sample SAMN01911457, study PRJEB22624) | soil metagenome | biome: Soil | place: Malaysia | collected 2012-04-30 | depth RA_metagenome m | reverse complement strand
ACCTTCGCCTCCAGTTCAGTAATCTCCAACTCACTTCACTCCTGAAGGCCCCAGCTGGCCTTCCTGGTGGGTGTGATCTTCACGCCGATGTTTGCGCCGTTCCTGAAGGGCTCCGCATATCCCCTCACTTCTATTCCACGGGGTTTCCAAGGATCTGCGGACAGGACGTCGTCCACTACGAAGGCTACTGAGTTGTTTCGCATGATGTTCCTGAATTTGAGCGAACGGCCCAGGTTGAAACCCCCGAAGTAGATGCACGACCCATCGAACCTGTAGGCCACGGGCACAACATGAGGCTCCCTATCCTGAGAGACGGTGGCGAGCCTCCCGATTATGTTCTCGACGAGGTACTCTGCTTCCGCTTCGCTGAAAGTCACCGGACGTACTGCTCTCTTCGTCGCTCCGTTGTCCTCCGACTCGAGGCCTTCCATGCCGAGCTCCTTAGTGGTCAGGTTTATATTACTGGTAGTCTGACGCTACTAAGTAGGTAACGCAAAGTTGAGTAAGTCAACGCAGCTTGACCAAGAGGTGCTGGACTCGTGTAAGCTTGTACACGCAGCATGGAATGAGCTCACCCGGACCTGGACGCTGCCGACGATTCACTCGCTCGGCCTCAAGGAACCCGCCCGGTTCAACGAGCTCAAGAAGAGGATTGGGGGAATAAGCGCTACGTCGCTGGCCGAGAGGCTGACCCAGCTCGAGAAGTTCGGAATCGTGCAACGGAAGGTCTTCCCAGAGACTCCGCCACGCGTGGAGTATTCGCTCACTGTCAAGGGTCACGAGCTTCAAATGGTGCTGGAGGAGTTGGCCGATTGGGTCAAGAGATGGGCCGGCAAAGAACCCAACAGCAAGGAATTCGTAATCCCCAGGTAAAATGCGCCGCCGAATCCTGAGAATCTCCCCCGCAGGGGGCAAGGGCGATGGGGTGTTCGCGCTGGCGGAGATCCCAGCGGGCACAGTGGTCGTCAACTTCGGGGGAAAGGAGAGGTGGATCTGGGATATCCCGAAACACCTGTGGAAACGCTGTTTCCAGGTGGGTTATGACAGGTACGTGGTGCCTTCGAGGGGGTCCTTCGGCTGGTACCTGAACCACTCCTGCGAGCCCAACTGCGCAATCCGAGGCGAGAGGCAAATCGTCACCCTTCGGTCGATTCTCCCTGGCGAAGAACTCACGTTCGACTATTCTACGAACGTCGGGTGGAACGGGTACTCGATGGATTGCAGCTGCGGGGCCAGAGCATGCAGGGAGAGCATAGGCAGCTACTGGAGTCTCGACGAGGGCACGAGACGGAAGTACGGTAGGTCTGTGTCTGCGTACCTGCTTGCGCCCGAGCCGGACGAGAAAGGCTCCGGTGGACGATCTCAGTCCCGAGGGGCGGCCGCCCGGTACAGCAGCAGCCCAAGAAGGACGGCCACGAGGACGGGAAGGAGCAGAAGTGCCGACTGAGCAGGTTGCCCCGCGAAGCTAGAAACGCTCGAGGGAGAAGCGGTCGTGGCCCCACGCGGCACAGAACTCGGCGAGAACACGCCGAAGACGTTGGACAGGAGGTCCTTGGGCAGGGCGGCAGTGGTCTGAGTCGGAGACGTCGCTCCAGTCAGCGACTGCTGAGGTGTGCTCGAGGAGCTTGTTGTGGATGAAGTGGCGGCCGTCAGGTTGGAAAGTCCAGCGGCCTGAGTATTCGTCGTTGTCGTCGAATATGCCGGGACCGGAGGCGCTGGAGCTGAAGCGCCAGTTGTGGTGGTGCTTGTAACCACAGAGGTGCTGGTGAACGTCGCGGTCGTCGTAGCAGAAGCCGCACTGGACACCGTGCTGGTTGCAACGGCGTTTCCCTCGGCTCCGTTGTACGCAACGGGCTGCGCGGGCGCGAGGACTGTCGAGTAGTTCGTGGAGGCGACTATGGCCAGGGCAAAGACTAGCCCGGCGACAATCCCAAGCACGAAGCGACCTCTTTGCATGGTCATTGAGAGAGTACATCTCCCACGTAATTAGTTCTAGTCATTAGAACGGCTTCCTTCTCCAGACCCGCCATGCTTCATACCAGAAGACGCCAGCCCCCCCTACGCAACCTATGAGGGCGTACAAGTCCAGGAATCCCCAATCAGTGAGAAGATAGGCGACGGCTATGGTCGTGAAGAAAGCGGCGTAGAAACCGAGCCGAGGCAGGGTCAACCCAGCGACATTGACGAATGAATGAAGTATGCCGCTGTCGACCTTCCGGGTAAGAACGTACCTCTCGAACTGGTCCTTCTCCACAATGCCGAGGCTGATCAGCTTGTCGAGGTGATGAAACGCCACGCTCGGGCTTGAGAATCCGAGCTCCTTCTGGATCTCCCTCACGCCCATTGCCCTTCCCTTGCGAAGGAGGTAGAGGTAGACCTGAAGCGTCTTCCCCCGAAGCTCGTAATCGATGCGCTCCCTGCTCGCTGCCCCTGCCAACCACGCTCACCCCCTCCTTGGCCAGTCAAGGGCTATAGTCCTTCGCCCTCGGAAGCTGTTCGCGAATCTAGAACTATAAGCGGAGAGACACGAACTGCGGCCATGAGCTGGCTCCTTCGCGGGTCGTACAGGCAGCTGGTAGTAGTGATCGCGGTCCTCGTAGTCTTGGGAGGCGCAGTCCTCGGGGTCATCTCTTGGAGTCAGGGAGCAACTCCGGCCCTGCCCGGTTTTTCCACAAACATGGGGGCTGTGGGGGGTCTGAACTCAGCTCTTGCAGGCCTGAGCAGCGCTGGTTCCGCATTCACGCCCGGCGGCCAGAGCTACGTCATAACTCAGACGAGCACGGAAACCGCCATGGCGACCACGACATTGGTGAATGCCTACCCAGCCCCGCCTGAGCCTGCTCCAGCCACTCCCGCCTCCCCGCAGCAGGCGGCCACGTCCAGCAACAGCAACAGGGAGAGCGGGTCGATCGAGTACTTCAGCAACGTAACGATGGTCTCCTCCAGCCCACCTAGGACCACGTCTGCAATAGTCACAGTCGCCTACGCGGAAGGCGGCTACGTTGCCTACAGCTCCTCCAACGCCAACTACTCGTTCGTCGTTGTCAGGGTCCCCGCAGCCAATTTCCAGGACGCCTTGTCGCAGATCCAGTCGCTGGGGAACGTGACGAACACCGCCAGGTGGAGCAACGACGTGACAGTTCAGTACACCGACCTCAATGCGACCCTTGCATCGCTGGAGACGGAGCAGACGGCCCTACTGAAGATCTTGAACTCCTCGAGCACTGTCAACAACACCCTCGCCATAGAATCACAGATTCAGATCGTGAATCAACAGATTGACGAGACAGAGAGCCAAATCCTTCAGACCCAGCGGTTAATTTCGTACTCAACGATAAGCGTCAGCATCACGATCTCGAGCAAGGCCATCAAGCCGGCACCACTCTCCTTGAAGCTCAGCGACACGCCGGCATCAGGAATCAGCCCACTGGGCGTGACATTCAGCGCAATCGTGCAGGGAGGAACGTCGCCCTACGTCGTCAACTACAATTTCGGAGATGGCACTTCGCAGCAGGGACAGGTGGTGATTCACCAGTACTACCAGTCCGGAGACTTCAACGCCACGGTGACTGTGACCGACGCCTCTGGGAACGTGGCCATGGCCTCTAGCATGATTCATGTGAAGAGCCCGCCGAGCACATCGCCACTGGCCGGATTCGGAGGAACGGTAGAGAACCTGTTCGTGAGTGTGATAGAGGACATAGCGGAAGTGGCTGTGGTCGTGATTCCTATCGGCCTGGTTCTGCTGGTAATCCTGATACCACTCAGAAGAAGGGCGCACGTTCAGAAACAGGTCAAGCCGAGCTAGGCACAACAGGAGCTAGGGCTTCCTCTTTCTTGTGCCTCCTGTGGTACACGTAGATGATGAGCGCCCCACAGACCAGAAACAGGATGATCAGTACCAGCTCGATGTAGGCCAAGATGGTGGCCGTTCCCAAGCTCACGGCCAGGGCCTGTAGAAGACCCGCAGGGGAAAGTGTCAACCCGCGGCCGTTCTGGCATGGTTTATAGAAACATTGCGGCATCAGCGCGTTAATTCATATTAACCTCCGCAGGCTGTCTCGTAACATGGGGAGCTCCGACGTTTCACCAATCGAAGTGATGGAAAGGTACCATGTGATCGCAGTGGTCGGCGCGTCCAAGAACCCCGAGAAGGAGGCCTACACTGTACCACAGTACCTGAAGAAGCATGGTTACACCGTGATACCAATCAACCCAACGGCAGACACGATACTGGGAGAGAAGGCGTACGGAAGTCTGGCCGACCTGCCCCGGGATGTCGCCTCGACGGTCGACGTCGTCGAGGTCTTCAGGCCCAGCGAGGAACTCCCCTCGGTTGCCCAGCAGGTTGTGGAACTGAAGAAGCGGTCCGGAAGGCCCTTCGTCTTCTGGGCACAGCTGGGTCTCGAGAACGAAGAAGCGAAGCGACTCCTCGAAGCCAACGGGGTGCGGTACGTGATGAACGCGTGCATGCGCGTCGTGTACCAGATGCGCCGCGAATGATCTTTCGGGCAGAATCAGCCCCTCGCCAAGCGAGCGGTGGAAGGCGGACGATTGGCGGGTGCTCTTGCGGCGAGTGATCGCAGTTGACGAACCCCCTCTTCGCTCTGATACCCGCCGTAATATGGGCGTTCAGTCCGATATACTACCGGGTCTTCCTCGGGAAGTTTGACTTTCTGTCACTGAACCTCATTCGCACGTCTTTGGCTTCGGTTGTGCTCCTGGTTCCGGCGCTGTACTTCGGCTTCAACCAGAGCATCTACTATGCCCTCCTGAGCGGAAGCGTGACTCTCGCGGTGGGCGACTCCTTGTTCTTGCTCTCCATTCGCGAAACGGGGGCGTCCGTGGCCGCCCCAGTAATCTACACCTACGTTCTGTTCGTGCAGCTGACCGCGAGCTTTGTCGGGGAAAACGTGCCTCTCGTGAACTTCGCCAGTGCAGGCCTGGTAATCCTGGGAGTCTACGTCCTGTCGCGCGGCGGAGGCAACAAGCCGAGGGCCAAGGGAATAGCTCTTGCCTTTGCCGGGGGGCTGGCCTGGACTGCTGGCCAAGACCTGATTGCTCTGGCGACGGGAGCTGGTGGCAACGTCGTATCGGTTGCCTTCCTGAGGAACTTCGCCGCGGCCCTTGCGCTGGCCGTGGCCGTGCTTGCGACCAGGCGCTACAAGAATTGGCCCCGACTTGCACTGAGGGAGTTCTCGTTCGTGGCCTTCATCGCAATAACAGACCTGGTGGTGGGCTCGCTCGTCTTCATCTACTCGGTAGCCACTTCTGGCGTGGCGCTAACGGTGATAGTGACGAGCGTATCGCCGTTCCTGACCCAGGTCTTCTCGCGCGCCATGGGGAAGGAATCCCCGTCCAACATGGACTTCGCGGGAGGCGCCCTCATCGTGGCCGCACTGATTCTCGCGGTGGCGTTCGGTTGACGGGAAGGGTTCCTATGGCCGGCGCTTCTGCAGGTACTCGGCCACGCGGCTTTCGTTGTTCTCTGTCTTCAGGAAGACGGGCACGTTCCTTTGCTTTGCCGCCTTGAACGAAACGAATAGCCACTCTCCGGTCTCGAGCTGTGCGGACCTTTCAAGCACCTCGTAGGGAAGCGCAAACGCGTCGGCTATCACCATCCTGTCGTACATGCGCGGAAGGGTGCTAACAAAGTAGCTGTGGAGTTGCTGAAGCGCGTTGACGTTCAGCCGTGCCACCCTCTGGGTGGCCATCCAGCAGTGGACCCTGTACTTCCGTCCCTGCCTCAGAAGCTGCTCCACTGCGCGGTTCGATTGGGTCGTGAAGTCCTTCGGTGAATGCTCGTCGGGGATGTACTCCTGCGCCTCGTCGAGGACGACCAACACGCGCTGCTTGTTGCCGTGCTTCTTCTTCATGAACAACAGCCTGCTGATCATTCTGTGGGCCGCCGCTCTGGCGTCCAGGGGCTCGGGTGCATACAGGATGTTCAATCTCGGTGCCACCCCCCGCGCCAGCTGCTCCGCGAGCCGCTCGGGGTCGAGCCCGGTGCTCGGGGAGGGACCGTATTCGCCCGTCTGCAGTTGTCTGACGATTAGATCGATGTCTTTGNACAAGGCCCGACATCTGGTGGATGCCCTCATGAAGCTCGGTCAGCAGCCCGACCAGATCCTTTGAGGCCACTTCGTCAAGATCCGCGAGCCTCGTGCTGGGCTTGAGCCCCCTGCCCTCGTAGAACTGAGCGGTCAACTGCACCAGCGCCATCTTGGCAGCCGTCCCACCGGGCTTGCCGCTTTCCATTGCGTTCTCGAGAAGTTCCTGAATCCAGGCGAGGTCCAGGCCGCCGCCCTCCTGCAGCGAGAGCCTCTGAATCCCGCGAGCGTAGACCTTTGACAGGGCGTTTTCGATTGCCTCCCTGCCCACGGATTCCTCCAGGCTCTCGGGAATGGCCTGGGAGCTGAAGAACTCCTCCGCGCTCTCGATGGACTCGGTTGTGATTACCCGGGAACCTTCTCCGAGCTGGTCAAGCAGGTGCACGGAATACTCTCCCGCGATGTCCAGAACGACTACGGAGAGGCTTGGATCGCGCTTCAGGGCCTTCCTCACGAGAGCGCTCGTCAGGTTGGACTTGCCGCTGCCGGTGAACGCGAAGAATCCGCAGTGGTAGCGGATCAGATTCTCCATGTTTACGGTGAACGGGAGGCCGAAACCGGTCATCGTTCCTATGGTATCGCCACCCTCTTCACACAGGAAGCGCCCGACTGCTTCTCTCGAAAGCAGGTGCGCAGCAGATCCAGGAAGCGGAGCGTAGGGGGCCCTGGAGAATTCCAGCTCGCCATCTTGAATCGCTGCCACGTACGAAGTCGGAATGGCGTACAGGTCTATCCACGTCTCCTGCGACTTTCCCCAGCTCTCCTTGATTGTGTCGAGGTACTCTTTGCGCAGAAGCGTCGGCATGGACGCGTCAACCCCGGGGAGCTGATAGTGGGTCGGGGCAACCTGGACCACCTCGTGCACGAGGAACCTCGTTGAATCGCCTATCCGCCGCTCGATCGCTATGAAACTCGGGAAGTAAAGCCGGTCCAGAACCTTGTAGCTGAACCTGGCTTCCACTATCGCGACTGGATTGGAGACCGTGAGCTCCCTCCCGTCACTGGAAGAGGTCCTGGTCTGCACCGTTGTCCTTCTTAGCCTGGCTTCGAACTCCCCGTCCATGTCGTCGAAGACGCTGCTGTCGGTGGTTGTCATTTGCCCCTCCCAGCGGATCGCATGCGCCCGTGTTCGGCCTCCGCACGCTGCTCCCTGAACGACGTGACGAGACCGAAGATCTTCTTCCTTCTCGATACGCCTCCCACTCTGAGATCAGCTACCCCCCTGAGTGAACTTCTGAGCAAGCGCACGTCGGCCTTTACGGCCTTGTCTGCCAGGTAAAGAAGTTGATTGTGGCCGAAGGCCTCGAAGACTTCCGGATTGTCCATGAGCGAGAGCACCTCGAGAATGGCGTTCGACAGGGGGCTCCCTTCGTTCTCCTCGAAGTAGGGCTGGATCTGCGTGGTCACCCTGCCTTCCCTTGCCCGCAGCCTGCGGACGGATCCCGCGTCGTACCTTTCGTCGTAGATCCTGTCGAAGAGAAAGACCTGCGACCTTATCGAGGGGTCGGTCTTCAGGGTCCTCAGCTGAAAGAATGACCTCACGAACAGCCTCTCGCGAGACACAGTCTTCCTTGCGGCAATGAAGTCACCACCGAAGCTGATGACGGTCGAGAATGCAGAGTCGTAGCCGATTGTCCTCCAAGGCGTCTTGAGCGAGGGGTTCTCTGAACTGAGTATGGTCAGAAAAGCTCTGTCGTTCTTCAGGCGTGGAGCTGGCGCGCCGAGGGTGATGGTGCCTTCGGTGACCGAGAAAGGTAAAACGGCCCGCGAGATGTCCGTCGCCGTTGTGTCCTTTGCGACCCCCACCAACAGCATTCGTCTCTCGCTTGCCCTTTGGTGAAGGAGATCGAGAAGGAAGAGGGAGATCGTGTTGACGTCGAGCACAGTGAGGTAATCGTCTCCGCCAAGCGCGAGCGGGTGCCGCCTGGCTTCGAACACTTCCGCGGCGTAACCGAGGGCGAGCGCGGTTATCCGTTCCCAGTAACCCCGCACTTTCTCATCCAGGGCGAGCCTCGACTGTGTGTAGTCAGCGAGCAGCAGGCCGCCGTACTGCTTGTTCAGTTCGAGGAGGCGTCGCCTGGCATTGAGGACCTCCTTCTCAGTTACCTTCAAGGCCGCGGCCAGCTCGGAGTTGGTCTTCGGGCCCCCCATCAGTTCACGAATCAGAGACGCGGTAAGGAACCTGCTCCGGGCGGGCACCGGCATTTCGGGGGAACCTATGCTTATCCCAAGGTAGAGGTCCAACAGCGACACCCTCCCACTGCCCCACTGGACGAGTTTGCTCTCCCCGCGCTTCAGCAGGTTCCGAGAATCCCTCGAGAGGGTCGAGAAGGTTCCGGACATTGGTCGGTCGAGCAGGATTATTGCGGACTTCTCACTGGCCTTGGTGGCCAGGTACAGCTCGCCCAGCGTCATGAAGGAGTTAGGAATGCGCTCCATTGAATGCTCGAGATCGAGGTCGATCTCGGGCTCGAGCGAGAATACCGTTCCCAGGTCTTCTGCCCAGAGCGGTACGGCTGCGCTTGCCGTGAGCCGAGACTCCCTCGTGGCCGAGGCGAGATCGAAATCGAGTTTCTCCCCTATTCGAAACGGGCAACTGTAGGCGGCGGCGTTCGCATAGAACAGCATCATCTGCAGTCTTTCGTCGAAGTCCATCGAGCCGTCGATTCCAGTAACGGTGTGTTCGCCCTCCCCCAAGAGGCCGAGGAGGAAGCGGTCTGCAGAACGCTCGACGAGAGGGCGTATCAGCCCTTTCAGGTCCTCCCTTCCTACGAAGGAGTCAGCGCGCTCTTCAAAACGAGACACGAGGTCTCGGGTCTGCGCCGAGAGCTCCTCAGCCACGTCGCTCGACATGCTCTCCTCTCTACCAGGCCGGGGGCGTTAAAAGTCACCCTGCAGCGGAAGGACGAGATTCTCGGTCGGGAATATCTTAATAAGCGAACGGAGAGTTTTCTCACTCGATGAAGCTAAGGCTCGAGCACGCGCTGCCCAGGAAACTCAGGTACGCCAAGGTCTACTTCGAGGCGGGCGCAGCCTCGCTGTTCTTCTCGATGGACGGGTCAACCGCGAACTGGCAGGCAAGCATAGGCCGGAAGAGGGCGGAACACGTCGGGCTTTCGGACAAGGAGTACGCCCGGTTCAGAGCGTCAGTACCGGCCGTGGAGACGCTTGACGACAATGGGCAGGTCGTCGTACTCAAGAATGCAAGCGGCTACGAGGAGCAGTGGATGAAACCTCAGTGGGTGCTAATGGGCCTTCGAAAACCGGCGAGTGCAGAGGAATCTGCTCACCTGGACCCCTAGCTCTTCCTTAGCACATCTGTGCTAATCGACACTCTCTTGCAAACACACCTTAAATCGCGTAGAGGAGGTTTTTGACAACGGATGGAAAGTGTGCTTCTGCTTCCAGCCGATGGGCTTGATGCCGCAGGCAAGATAATCGACTCGGCAGAGGGCAAAGGCGTTTCGCTGAGACTCCTGGGAGGGCTCGCAGTCAAGTACCTGTGTCCGAGCAGCCGAGAGCCACGGTTCTACAGGAAGAACAAGGACATCGACCTCGCTGGGAAGCACGAAGATGTGGGCGAGATAATGAAGGTCATGGAGGCTCTCGGTTACAAGCCGAGGGAGATATTCAACAAGTTGAGCATGGGGCGGAGGTTGATCTACTATGATATGGTCAACAGGCGGAGGGTCGACATATTCCTTGACGAGTTCGCAATGTGTCACAAGCTGGACCTCCGGCAGTGCCTCTTGCCCGGTTCGTACTCGATCCCCATAACAGACCTCGTTATGACGAAGTTGCAGGTGGTCGAAATGACAGAGAAGGAGCACCTGGACCTAATCGCGGCTTTTCGAGATTTCGACGTCTCTCGGGGCGAAGCGAAAATCGACGGAGAGAGGATCGCGCGTGCATGCGGGAAAGATTGGGGCCTGTACACGACCTTCTCGAAGAGTCTGGGGAAGATCTTGGAGAAGGCCAAGAGCCTACAGCCCGAGGACCGGGACGTAATCGTTGAACGGGCGGAGAGGCTGAGGAGCATGATGGATGCCGAGCCCAAGAGCCTCGCCTGGAGAGTGAGGGCGCGAATTGGGGAGAAGGCTCGATGGTACGACCTTCCCGATTCTGACGTCGACGTGATGCCAGACTAGGCCTTCGTTATCCTGAGTATGGCACCGCCCAGCCTCCCGATCAGGAAGTACAGTTTGGAATCCGAAAAACGGATCTTGTCGCCGATCCCTTTCAGGGAGCTATTCAGGGCGGATATCTCCCCTCCATCTTCGACGTAGACCACGACAGCGGAGCCTCTCCTCAACAGGGCTCTCTCGCACATCGCCCTAGACAGAGTTAGGCCTTCGTCGGCATCGTCGAATTCGATCTCGATCCGCCTCCCCTCGAACAGGGAGGAGCACATGAAGCCTTTCTCGGCTATCGAGTCTATGTTTACGACGAGGATGAGGCCTTCGTTCCGCGACTGCGGACCGCCAGACTCGACTCTATTCGTCTTCCTCGGAGTCGTCCTCGAGGTCGACCTCAATCTCTTCCTCCACTAACTTCTCCCCGCCCTCTCCAATAAGGTCGTCGATGGGGTACCAGTGCTTCTTCTTGTCGAGTGAAGGCATGTCCACCTCACAAAAACCGGCGAGTGTAACGCCCGTAAGAACTCCGTCTCTGAAACCTTCGGGAATGGAGACGCTGTGGACGGTTACTGACTCCTCGCCAAATACGGCTTCGCGCTTTGCGTCAACCCGAACCTTCAACCCCTTCGAAGGTCTTGCTTCCAAACGCGTTCCTGCTTCCTCTCGATGGGATACTTAAAGTCTCAAGGACTGAATCTCGCGAACGAGTCTTCTGGTCTCTTGATCGAGGCGGGACAGATTTGCTGGTTCTCTTCTCTTCATGACAAGAGATGAGGCAAGGAGCGCCAGCGCCGGAATGTCGGATATCGGGTCTGGCGAGGCCATCAAGACGGCTCCAACCTTCCTCATCCCCCCGGACATCGTCCGAGGCTTTACCACCTGCTCGACCGAGCGTCGGAGAGGTGTGGAGCTTAGCACTCCTGTCACGACGGCCCTGGTCTTCGCAACTCTGGAAAGCGAACCGGCGGACGACCTGACGAGCGCTAGGCCTCGCTTAGCTTGCAAGCCTGCTAGCCAATCGTGCGCTGGCAGGTTAATCAGGGAGGTCAAAAGTGGTTGTTGCTCGACTAAAACTTGCGGTCTTGACGCCCTCAGTGAGGCCTGCCCAAACTTAATAGCGGCAGCGGCAGAGAAGCGGATGTGCCAAGTCTCCTCACTCAAAAGCAGATCAAAGAGGCGATTCGGGGGCTCGACGGCTGGAAGCTGAGCGGAAGGTTCTTGCGCAAGAGTTTCCAATTCCACGAATTCACTGACGCCATGAGGTTTGTGAACTCCGTGGCCGAGGTCGCTGAGAAGCTAGAGCATCATCCGGACATACGCATCCGGTACACAACGGTGACCCTTGCCCTGCAAACCCACTCGGCCGGAGGGGTAACGCGATGGGACATACAGTTGGCGAGAGCCCTGGATAGACTCGTGAGGCGCAGGACGTACCAGCCCACAGGGTAGAGCGCAGGTAGCTTCAGGGCACAGCACGGACTCACGCTCCAATACGAGCCCTCCTACCCGCCGGCCTCATTCAATCCTGGAAAATTTATATACAACACGGAGTTGTATACCCGCCAGTGTATTATTGTGTCAACAACTGCTATTCCAGCCGTTACACAATCGGGCCAACCAGTGTTGATATTGAAGGAAGGTTCAACACAGAACAGGGGCAAGGAAGCACAGAGGAACAACATCGCCGCAGCCAAGCTGATTGCGGAGATCGTGAAGAGCTCTCTGGGTCCCAGGGGTATGGACAAGATGCTCGTCGACTCCCTTGGGGATGTCACGATCACCAACGACGGGGCAACGATGCTGAAGGAGATAGACGTCCAGCATCCAGCCGGGAAGATGCTGGTAGAAGTGGCGAAGACCACAGACAATGAAGTGGGCGATGGAACGACCTCTGCAGTCGTGCTCGCAGGGGCCCTGCTAGAGAAAGCCGAAGAGCTGCTCGACCAGGACGTTCACCCCTCCATCATAGTGGATGGTTACACGAAAGCCGCGAGGAAGGCCTCCGAGGCTTTGGAGGAAGCGGCAGAGAAAATCAAGCCAGAGGATCGAGAATGGCTCATCAAAGTGGCCAGGACAAGCATGCAGACGAAGCTCGTATCCAGAGAGGCGGAGGAGTTGGCCGAGCTCGTGGTGGACTCGGTTCTCGCCATCTCCGAGAAGGCTGAGCGAGGGTTCCGTGTGGACATCGACAACGTGAAAGTGGAGAAGAAGCCGGGCGGATCCCTGAAGGACACGAAGCTGGTGAAGGGCATAGTGCTAGACAAGGAGGTCGTCCACTCTGGGATGCCCAAGCGCGTCGAAGAGGCCAAGATAGCACTCATCAGTGCGCCGTTCGAGATAGAAAAGACTGAGTTCGATGCAAAACTGAACATCAACGACCCGTCCATGATGAAGAAGTTCTTGGACGAGGAGACCAAGATCCTGCGCGGAATGGCCAGCAAGGTGACAGACGCTGGCGCAACGGTGGTGGTCTGTCAGAAGGGGATCGATGACATCGCCCAGCACTACCTGGCGAAGGCGGGTGTTCTTGCTGTTAGAAGGGCCAAGGAGAGCGACATGACCAAGCTGGCGAAGGCCACCGGCGCTCGCGTGGTCAACAACTTCGAGGACTTGTCCTCGAAAGACCTGGGCTACGCGGCCCTGGTCGAGGAAAGGAAGGTTGAGGAGGACAAGTGGGTGTTCGTTGAAGGCTGCAAGAACCCCAAGGCCGTCACCATCCTGATTCGCGGCGGCACGCAGAGGATAGTAGACGAAGGTGAGCGCTCGCTCCACGACGCACTGTCTGTCGTGAAGGACGTCGTGGAATGGCCGGCCGTCCTGGCAGGGGGAGGAGCGGCCGAAGCAGAAGCGTCCTACCACGTGCTGAAGTGGGCTGAGAAGCTGTCGGGACGGGAGCAGCTCGCCGCTCAGAAGTTTGCGGAGGCACTGGAATCGATACCCATAGCGCTCGCAGAGAACGCGGGACTANGACCCCATAGACGCGCAGGTGGAGTTCAGAGCCAAGCACGCCGAGGACGGCAAGTGGTTCGGAATAGACGCTGCTTCTGGCAAGATACGCGACATGTACCAGCGCGAGGTGTTTGAGCCCCTCGCTGTGAAAGAACAGATGATCAAGTCGGCAACGGAAGCCGCCTCGATGCTCCTGCGCATTGATGACGTCATCGCGGCCGGGAAGACAAAGGAGACCAGGCCACCGGGTGGCCCAGGCGGCATGGGCGAAGGCGGAGAACCGGGCGAATTCGACTAGTTACGAGCTCCGACACGAGACGTCTGGGCGAATGCGCCGCCGTTGGGGGCACGCCGTGTCTGCCCGACGAGATCATTCATGGGGGCGTGTGCGACTGGCGGGACCTGCGTCAGCCTAGCTTCTTCGCGTAATCCTCGAGTCTGCGCCTGTACATGCTTCGCGGAGGGAAGCCGATGCTGCACAGGTAGGTTGAGAACCTGATTCTCTTCTTGTCGTCTTTGATCTTTCTTTCGATCTCCCTTATCTCCTGACCCACAACCGCGTAGTTGGTCGCGTAGCCAGGGAACGTCCCCTCGTGGGCCGGAAACAGCTGGAAGTAGACGCTGCTTCTGGGCACGCCCGTGTACTTGTTGGCCCAGTCGACAAATTCCAGCAGGCCCTGCTTGCCGGAGTTCACCCTCACGTCGCCGACCACCCTGAGGAACCTGATCAACCTCCAGCGCCTCGTCCAGAATTCCAGTTCCATGTTGATGAGCTTCAATCCGCCGTAGTCCTCCAGGAGGACCACGTAGTCGCGCTCCGTCTTCGTGAGCCTGGGTTTCGTCTCCAGCTTCCTGGAGGCCTCAAGGAACTCCAGCTCGCGATTGAATGAGAGGCCCTCGGTGATGGGCCCAGCAAGAAGCGACGTGTGCAGCAGTTCAAGCGGGTCCACCTTTCCCACAAACCCGTAGACGCTGTTGGAGTGGTGGACGCAGTGGCCATACTCTTCGTGAACCAGCAGGTTGATGAGCGCTGAGACCGATCGGTCTGGGTCACGCTTCGGGTCGGTGGTCTGGAAGAATATCTGAAACGGCCTCGAGGTGAAAGTGTTGAAGAATTGCGCAGCCCCAGACGGCATGGTCCCGGTGAGGTAGCCCGGAGTCTCGATCACCCGGGTCCGGTACTTTGGGTTTATTCCATGCACATCCTCGTTTACAAACCTCTGGACGACCTTTCGGATGGCCTTGGTGGTCCTCACCAGGTGTTTCAGGTCGAGCTGCATCCGGGTGTTCAGGCGCTTCTCGACTTCCTCGGGCACGGGCTTGCACCCGTAGCGCTTCGCCAGCCGTCCCGTTATCTTCCTGTAGCGCGGGAGCTCGTCGTCGAGCCACGCGATGGCCTTCCGCTCGAGCTGAGTTGGGGACTCGTCGTAGTCCATCCCTTCGCGCAAGGCCCTTGAGTAGAACCTCTCCCTGCCGAGGCCGAACCCGTACTTCNCCCTGCCGAGGCCGAAGCCGTACTTCGCGAATGCCCTTTCGGCGTTCTTGAACTCGCCGTGGCCGAAGCCTTTGACCTCGAAGAACTTCTCCATGGAAGTGCACTTGGCCTTCAGCCTATCGCATTCGCTTCTGAGCTCCCTGTTCTTCACTTCTTTCTTGACCGCGTCGAGGATTCCCTTAACACCGTCAAGCCTGTAGAGCGCCAACGCCTTGACACCGGTGGGCACCTTCTTGCCCTGAAATCTGGCCTTCGTTGCGTCCAGGGCGTCACATCCCATCCTGACGAGGGACAGCAGGTGCTCTTCGTTGATTCCCTCCTTGGCCAGATGGACGAATATCGCCCCCAAGATGTCGTCCATCACCGGCTGAGGTTCGGGAAACTCGATTCTGGTGAGCATGGCAGAGAGTAGTTTGCGTTCGAGCTCGGTGCTCGCTCGCGACCTGAGCGCCCTGATCTTCCGCCCGGCCGCAGCCAGGTTCGCCTCAGATGGGACGAAGAGGGTCCCGGCCTTTTCTTCGAAGCCCATCGTGTACGCGTCGTAGGGCCACACGTCCTTGTACAGGTTGATTATCTCAGTCTCTAGTACGGTAGGCACGGGGCCGGGACGACCCCTGGGATTATATTAACTCGCCACGTCCAGCGGCTTGAACTTCTCCACGGTCTCTGCCAGCTCGACCTGAAGCCTCTTCTTCCACGCCTCGAAGCCNCTTCCACGCCTCGAAGCCATCGGGGGAATCTGGATACTCCAGGTTTATGCTGACCAGCCTGGAGCTCATCTCGACGGTGTACTGCAGGCCACGGGCGAGTGAATACTGGCTTAGAATCCGGAACCACATCATCGGGCTGGCTAGCCTGGTCCTGCCGAACTCCGGGTGTTTCCTCTCGGTGATGGCGAGTACGTCCTCCTCCGACAAGAAATGCTTCATGCCGTAGTTGATCTGCTCGTTGGTGACCGTCTGCAGGTATCGCCTGAGGACCTCGAAGCTCGCCATGGGGTATCCGTGGGTCTTCATGTAGTCCACGTTGTACTTCCACAGGCCTGCCTCGCTGGTGTCNGCCGGCTTCCAGGGCTTCGGCCACGACCCTGCCCAGAATCGTCCCGCCATAGATTGAGGGACTTATGCCGCCCGCATCTATGGGGCGTGGCATCCAGGCTGCGTCGCCCACGATCGCGAACCCGTCGCCGACCATGCAGTCGTTGTGGCGTCTTACCGGCACCTGCCAGTTCCCCTTTGTGTTGCCCGAATCCGCGTCTTCGGTGGGCTGCCTTGCGTTCTTGATGACAGGGTTGTCCGCCACGTACTTGTCAATCAGCGACTGAAGGTTGTCGTTTAGGCCGAACCTCCTGTTCCTCCTATCGAGCCCGGACTTCGAGACCCCGAGCCCAATGTTGGTCTTGGTCCTCCCCTTGGGGAAAACCCAGGCGTAGCCCGCCGGGGCGATGAACTGGTCCAGGTGGATGATGCAATAGTCGGGTGAGAAGTAGGCCGGGTCATCCATCGCTGGTTCGAACTCGAGGATGTAGCGGCCCGTGCCGACGACATCGTCCATGTCGATCTCCTTCTCAATCTTCGAGCTGACCTCCAGGA
>OCOJ01038099.1_pt5 | contig 16293 bp, 16 predicted proteins | sample 1539251 | NCBI WGS metagenome assembly OCOJ01 (sample SAMN01911457, study PRJEB22624) | soil metagenome | biome: Soil | place: Malaysia | collected 2012-04-30 | depth RA_metagenome m | reverse complement strand
GCTCATCACAAACTTCTGTCGGTGACAACTCCCGCAGGTATTAGGAATGTTGCTGTGATAGACCTTCGAAGCCGGGTCGCTGGGCGGCAGAATTGCATGCGGCTCTCCGTGGCAACTGGTGCAACGGGCGGCTTCGGTGTTCCCCGCGAGCACGGCCTTGCCGTGAACGCTTTGTATGTATGCGGCCTGCTCGTCGCCATGGCAAGAACCGCATGAAGGCTTTGCCAGTCCGGGCTGGTGAGGGACTGATTTGACGTCCGTGTGGCAGTCCGTGCAGTTCAAAACGCCATGCACCGAGTGTTGGAAAGTTTGTTGTGGGATGTACAGGCTGACTGACTTGCCTTGAACAGTCGTCTTCAAATCCTGGTCGTTGTGACAGGCCAGACAGTCGGCGCTTTCAATCTGCGAGGCCGCAGCACTGAGCGTTCCGGCCCACAGAATCAGCCACCAGAGGACGAGTTCCCGGAACCGCATGCGAAAACAACTCCAGTACGGCGCATCGACGCTCGCACCAAGTCTCGGCGCGTGTTCTCGGAGGAAGAGTGTAACCGAAGATTGACCTGCCTGCTCCGACGGTGAGCAAACCGGTTCGGCATCCGCAAAATGAATCCCGCTCCTTCAGCAATCACAAATCGTTGAGTGAATGACAATCCAGGCAGAGGTTTTCTGTCCTCGTTGTCCCTGTGATCAACAGGCCCTTGCCTCCTCCGTGCGGAACGTGACAGGTGACACACGTGATGGTTCGCTTAGTATCTCTGGGGTCGGGCAATCCTTCGGTATGGGCCTGATGAAGCGAGACCTTCTCGATCTGCAGCAGATAACTCCGCGAAATCGCAATCTTGCCTCCAAACACCGGGATGTTCTTGCTCGCGCTTCGGGTCAATGCCAGATCAGTGTGGCAAACGAGGCAGGTCTGGGCTGCCGGTTCGCGGAGCAAATTAACCACCACCCCGCCATGCGACGTATGGCAAATGGTGCAGCCTTTGTGTATGTCGAAGACCGGCGCGTGTGCAACCTGAGCGGTCATCTCAAGCCGCTGCTGAGCCTGGTGGCAGCTCTCGCACGCCCGTACCGGATCGGGAGTGATGAGCGCCGCATTTCGGCTCGCGTGCGGATTGTGACACCGGGTGCAGCTATCGGTAAAGGTAAGCGCGGCATGCTGCACTAGAGTATTTTGCACTTGCTGCTGGGTCTGTTGATGGCATCCGAAGCACAGTGCGGAGCCCCCACCACTGGCGAATGTCAGCTCGCTTCCGGAGGAACCCGTATGGCAGCTCTCGCACTTTCCTGCACCATAGGGCGGATGAACGTTCTTCTGCGCAAGACCTGAAGCACTGGACGAATGTGGATCGTGGCAGTTTGTGCAATTCGCAGTGGCAAATGGAAGATTATGGTGAGCTGACTGAAGCTTGGGCGATGACGCTTGGTGACAATCCGTGCATAACTGTGAAACCGTTTTGGTCAGGTGGAACAAGAACTCATCGGCAATCGGGCTACCTTGCTTGTGCAAGACGTGACAGGTGTCGCAACCTGAGTCGATGGCCACGTGTCGGCTGCCGCCGGTAGGAACATTGGTCCCAGTGGTGTGACAGTCGAGGCAGAGATTCTGACCCTTGCCTCCGGATTCCGCTTTCGTCAAAAGATGGGCGAACCGCGAGACGTGCGGGTTGTGACAAGCCGTGCAGGACAAGAATCTGGGTTCCAGCGTCCCAGCCAATGGTGGAAGATTGAAGGTCAAGGGGTGTGCCGCCAGATGCGGACCGGCTTTCTTGTCTGCGTGGCATTCAAGACAGAGGGCTGGCGGACCGCCTCCTTCCATTTCGACATAGCTGATGCCCTTGCGATCCAGCACTCGATGACAGGTAGTGCAGCCCATCTGCACCGCGGGGTGAACGTTCTTGCCCTGGGTCTTATCCTGATGGCAGGCTGTGCAGTCGGTGGTCGCGGTTATGGGCACTGGGTGTACTTTGGCTTCGAGCGACATGCCGACGCCGTAAATAAGCATTACGACCACTAGGGAAGAGATCGGAACCGGACGCATACCGCTCATCCTCCTCTCTGTCACACCGGTGACGTGCGCATTTTCTTAATGTCAAGGTTCTCTGTCAAACTGGCTGGCCTTTGCTCGTGCGAGAACGACGTCCGCACTGTGATGGCCTGCCTTTCCAATTCGACATAGAAGTAGCCGACTCCACGGAACTAATCAACGCGAACACTCTTGGCCAGTACTGCACCAGCTTCTGCTTCCCGTGAATAGGCCCAATCCGCGCACGAGGGGAGAACGCTCGGGCAGGATTTCGTTTGTTTCACCACCGCGAAGCCGCATTGTCCTGCGATGGCATCTAAGTTAAAGAGAAAAGGTAATGAGGCAGTTGGTGGCCTGGCCCCTTCCCAACTCCGCGGTCTCGGGCAGCGCCGAGATTCCTCTCCACTGCGTGGGTTGGTTGTGTCGGAGAGAAACATGAGCAAAGCCATTCTGTATGACGCCACGCTCTGCATCGACTGCAAGGCCTGTGAGGAGGCCTGCGCAGAGCGCAAGAAACTGCCATACAACGACGCCATCGCCGCCGAGGAAGTCCAATCGGCCCACAAGTACACCGTGGTCCTGGCTAAGGGCGACAAGTTCATGCGCCGCCTGTGCATGAATTGCGACGACCCCACTTGCGCCTCAGTGTGTCCGGTGGGGGCGATGCGCAAAACCGAGGAAGGGCCGGTGATTTACGAAGAAGGTCGCTGCATGGGTTGCCGTTACTGCATGGTGGCCTGTCCGTTCGGCGTGCCTAAGTATCAGTGGAGCAAGGTGCTGCCTGCGGTCTGCAAGTGCGATATGTGCGCGGACCGAGTACTGGCAGGTAAGATGACGGCCTGCGCCGAAGTGTGCCCCACAGGCGCCACCAAGTTCGGCGAGCGCGACGAGTTGATCGCCGAGGCCAAGCAGCGCCTGCATCGCAGTCCCGGCAAGTACGTCAACCACATTTACGGCCTGGACGAGGTAGGCGGGACCAGCGTGCTGCTGCTTTCCTCAGTGCCGTTCGAGACCCTCGGCTATCGCACCGACCTGGTGCGCGAGCCGCTGCCGCTGTTTACCTTCCGCGTGCTGTCGCGCATCCCCGACCTGGTTGGACTGGGCGGGGTGCTGCTGGGGGGTATCTGGTGGATCACCAACCGCCGTGCCGAAGTCGCCGCCGTCGAAGGCAAGAACGAAACTACCGCAGCGCGCGTTGACGACCCACGCCGGAGGCCCGTGGGTGAGAAGGGGAAGTGACGTGAAGCAGACGCTGATGCGGTTCAGCTTCTGGAAGGTGGTGTTCTTTGCGATTATGGCGGCCGGTCTCTACGCTACGGTGCTGCGCTTCACCCAGGGTCTGGGGGCCTCCACCAACTTGAGCGACCGCTTCCCCTGGGGCATCTGGGTAGGCTTCGACGTGCTGTGCGGCGTGATGCTGGCCGCTGGCGGATTCACCTTGACAGCCGCTGTGCATATCTTCCACATCGAGCGCTTCAAGCCCATCATTCGCCCCACCGTGCTGACGGCCTTCCTCGGATACCTGCTAGTGTGCGTGGCGCTGATGTTCGACCTGGGCCGTCCCTACCGCATCTGGCACCCGCTCGTCATGCGCAACCCGCATTCGGTGATGTTTGAGGTAGCTTGGTGCGTGATGCTTTACACCACGGTGCTGGCCCTGGAGTTCGCCCCAATTGTCTTCGAGCGGCTGCGAATGCAGAAGCCGTTGCGTATTCTGCGCGGGGTGTCGATTCCGATCGTGATCCTGGGCGTGATTCTCTCCACCCTGCACCAGTCGTCGCTGGGCACGCTCTATCTGATCATGCCCGAGAAGCTATATCCCTTCTGGTACTCGCCGCTGCTGCCGGTGTTCTTCTTTATTTCCGCCATTGGCATCGGCTTGGCGATGACGATCTTCGAGTCTTACATGAGCTGGAAGTACTTTCGCCGCCAACTGGAACTGCCGCTGTTGACCGATCTGGGGCGGATCCTGGCAGTGGTGCTGTCGGTCTATGCCGTGCTGAAGTTCGAAGACCTCTACCACCGCGGCGTGCTCAAGCTGGTGTTAGTCCCGCGCTATGAAACTTGGCTCTTCCTGCTGGAGGTGGTGGCGGGCCTGCTGTTGCCCATCGCGATGCTCTTCACGCGCCGCATCCGTGAAAGCACAGGGGGGCTCTACCTGGCGGCGGTGCTGACGGTGCTTGGATTCATCACCAACCGCCTGAATGTGAGCATCACCGGGATGGAAAGCGCGGCCGGAATGCACTACGTGCCGAAGTGGACGGAAATGGCGGTGACCGCCATGATGATCGCCATCGGCTTCGCGCTGTTTGGCCTGGCCACCAAATACCTGCCCATCTTCCCCGAAAGTGAAGACGCCAGACCGGCGGCAGTCGCGGTCCACGCTCGTACCACGGAGCAGCCGGTCGCTGGAGATTGAGCTCATGGCGGCAAGCGTTTTCGGCTTCGGCAAGCGAGTGATGCTGCGATGCCGCCGCGGAGGCTCCGCGCGCGGCTCCGTGGAGCAGGGGTGGGAGACATGAAAGACCGGATTCCGCCCCACGACAGATTTCTTGCCAAGCTTTTTCCAACGGCTCGGGCGAAGGTGCTTTCGTTAGCGGAATCGGTTCATTACTCCGCGGGAGAGACGATTTATCGCGCGGGCGAAGCCAGCCTCCACTTTTACCTCGTGCGGGAGGGTCAAGTTGCGGTTGAAGTTGCCCTGTCGTCGAAGGCGCGGGAGACCTTGATGACCATCGGACCGGGAGGTGTCTTCGGTTGGCCTGCGCTCGCGGAAGCGGGCACCACCGCCGCCTCTGCCAGGGCAGTGGACGAGGTCGAAGTCCTGCGAATTGAGGGACGCGCGCTGCGTGATCTTTGTGCCAAGGACCTTCAACTTGGTCGGGAACTCTATCGCGCCGTGAGCAACGCTTTGTCCGTGCGTCTGGACGCTGCCGGCGGCCCGGCTACGCCAGTCACGGCGCCGGCGCGTTCGGCGGAAAGGCAATCACGGAGAAAATGATTCGTGGCCTCCGGAGGCGATTCCGGGTACGCAGTGCGCTGGCGGCATCTGGGGAACACCCTGAGCGCGCGCAGCTGATCGTGCTGCTGGCGGGATTGGTGATCCTCGCCCTCCTGCGATATCTAAACATCCGGCTGCGCCGCCAGAATCTGGAGGCGGCCGCGCGGCGCCGAGCGCATGAGCGACGCGATCAAGCGCGCTACCACCTACCACTGCCGCGCAATCACCGCGAGGTGCTCTATCGCTCTACCAACGAATCGTGCTAGTGACGNCGAATCGTGCTAGTGACGGTGGCTCTGGCGCCGTGGGTAGGTCTCCAAAAAGTGATAACTTTGTGAATAGTAATCCAGTTTTCGCCGGAGGCAGGCATGCATTCTGCCCGGTGGCAAAGCGTCGTTGATTTCGTGGTATTGGGATTCGCGCTTTATGCCTTGCTTCGATGGTCGGAGCAAGCGCGGGCTTTTCGCATCGCTCTGGGGATCGTGGGACTTCTTACCGGCGCGCTTCTTGCTCGCCATTTGGACTTAATAATAACCAGTTGGGTCTTGGAAGCAGCCGGCCTGGTAACAGTTCTATTGCTGCTGATGGTTTTCCAGGCAGAACTACGCCGCGAGCTTATGCGTCTCGATAGAGTCTTGCGGTTTGGACTGCGGCGATCATCGGTGTTGGCGCTTGACTCTCGTACGATCGGAAAAGCAGCGTTCATCCTGGCCAAGGCGCGCCTCGGTGCTTTGATCGTTATCGTCCGCCACGACCCAGTCTCAGAATTGGTCGATGCAGGGATCGCCCTCGGAGCGGAAATCTCCGTGGAAACTCTGGAGGCGATCTTCCAAAAGGACTCTCCTCTTCACGACGGCGCGGCAATTATCGAAGACGATCGCATCTCCAGGGTCAATGCAGTTCTCCCATTGACGCAACGGGCTGACGTGCCGAATTTTTACGGGACCCGGCACCGCGCCGCCATGGGTTTGGCTGAGCGCTGCGATGCACTCGTCATCACCGTTTCGGAGGAGCGCGGCGAAGTAACCCTTATGCAAGGCCGCGACAGCAGGCGGATTCCGGATCAAGAGGAACTAGTCCATGTGTTACATGCTCTCCAAAAACCGGCAAAGATAAGCCTCTCGGCCAGAGTACGACGCGCCCTTGTTTCGAATTTGCGTTTGAAACTGGTTGCCGCCGGGCTGGCTGCCGTAATCTGGATAGTTTCATTCCTAGCGACAGCCACAACGGTGCGAATCGTCGGTGTGCCAGTACAGTTTAGCAACGTCCCACCCGGCCTGGAGATCTCCGAGCAATCCGCCACCCGGCTGGAAGTGCAACTCCGAGGAAATCCGTGGCTCATGGAATCCAGCAGCATTACCAACCTCGTTGCAAACTTTGACCTGAGAGGGGTGCGGCAGGGGTGGATGACTTTACGTGTATCGCCTGAGGATCTAGACCTTCCGCCAGGCGTAACCGTGGAGCGTGCATTCCCCAAAACGCTGTCGATCCATCTTGTAGCCCGAGCATCAAGCAGCAGCTCCTGAGCCCTTCACGTTTCCCTGAAGATCGATCCTTACTCTGAAAGGTGATATGCAATTCGTTTGACATAACTTCCAGGAGATGGGGCACCGCTGCAATTGGTAAAGTGAATGAGAAAGCCGCGCCAAGCGCAACCCGGTGTTGGGAACGGATCGGGCGGCCGTATTCGGAGTCACAACTTTTTTTCCCTGTCTGCACTAGCTGTAGGTCGATTCGTTACTTTTGGGCTGATCAGCTTAACAGTGTGTCTAGCGATCATAAGGTCTTCGTCGGTTGGTATAACCCAACCGGAGACCCGGCTGGCGCGAGTCGTAATGCAAGGTCCGCCGCTTGCATTCGTATTGAGATCAAGCATGACGCCGAGCCAAGCAGCATCTTTGCAGACCTGCTCCCGAATCTTGGCAGCGTGTTCGCCGATGCCACCAGTGAACACCAAAGCATCCAATCCGCCGAGCGCCGCCGCCAGAGAGCCAAGTTCGCGTCCGATACGGTACACGAAGAGTTCGATGGCTTCCGCGGCTCGGCGATCATTGCTCGCCAGCAACGTGCGCATGTCGTCGCTAATGCCCGACACACCCAACAGCCCCGAACGCTCATAGAGAAGATCAGTAATGGCTACGGCATCCATTTTTTTCTCGCTCATCAGATAAAGCAATACTCCGGGATCAATGTTGCCGCAGCGGCGGCCCATCGCGAGGCCGTCAAGGGCGGTAAATCCCATGGTGGTTGCAACACTCCGGCGCGCATCCATGGCACACATGCTGGCGCCGTGGCCGAGGTGGGCTACAACTACTTTGCCTTCGGCGGCCGGACCCACATAATCTGGCAGAACCGAGGCGATGTACTCGTAGGAAAGCCCGTGAAAGCCGTAGCGCCGGATGCCCTCATCGGTAAGCTGACGCGGAAGCGCAAAGGTGGTGGCGACTTGGGGTTGGGTGCAATGAAATGCCGTGTCGAAGCAGGCCACCTGTGGCAGTTTCGCGTGCAGAGTGGCGAGCGCCGTGATGGCTGCCAGATTGTGAGGCTGATGAAGAGGCGCCAAGGGCACCAGACGCTCCAAATCCGCAACCACGGCGGAGTTCACTAGCACCGGCGCAGCATAGACGGTACCGCCATGGACGACGCGATGCCCGGCGCCAACTAGGCGATGATCGGTGTATTGCCGGTCCAGCCAACGCAATAAAAGGTCGAGTGCAGCTTCATGAGTTGTCCCTTCTCGAAGGCGCTCACTTGCAATCTGATGCCTCGCGGTATCCACAGCGACGAAGCACACTTCATCGCCGATGCCATCGATCTGCCCTTCGCACAGAACTGTCCGGCGGCTGATTTCCCCTCTGGCTGGGAACAGCGCGAATTTGATACTGGACGAGCCGGAATTGAGTACGAGAATCATGCTGCCTACGCCTTTGCCGCCGCGCGAATCCTCCTTCGGCCCCAATCAGAACAGGGTAATCAAATTTGCCTCGCCAACCTCCACAGCTCCAAGCAGCGAAACCGTATCCGACGAACTCAACTGCGCTCGCCACGTCCAAGCGTGCGGATACCCCCCAACCCACGATAGAGTTCCACACCAGCGGTTGCCTCCGAGCACGTACCCGGTTTCTATCGCGATTTGACTATCGCTTTTGACCTGCCGGATCCCGGGAGGGTGGCATCATACAAGAGTGCCTTGCTTACGGAATTCTCCACGCGGTGACGATCTGTCACTCTCATCACCTGTGCTCAACTGGGCGTGGCCACCATCATCTGGCGCTCGGTCGAGGTCGGCAACGCCGACTGGCGGGCAGCCCGCTTCGGCATGCTCCCTTAAATGGCCACAATACCAGCAGGGAAATGTCACTACAATAGTACTGCACGCAGCACTTGCAGGAATCTCTGGAGGTCGGCATGGATCCCAAGTCGCAGTCGCAGGCCGAAACTGGTTCCCGCCCGCAACCGGTTCACGAGTCGCCCGTAGAGGTTTTCGGCACGAAAGAGGATTCCGAAGCCCTCGTGGTGCAGGGACTGCTTGATTCCGCAGGCATCGATTCAGTGATCGTTTCTCTGGACGCGCCCCAGGAAGTGCTGCCCGGCGTCGGTGGCGTGGTGATCCGCGTCGCGGCGGAGGATGCAGAGGCGGCGCGCCGACTGATCGAGGAATACCGCAGCTCGGCCGAGCAGGCCACGGACGACGAGGCGGAAGACGTCAGCGGCCCGGCAACCTAGAGTCGACGGGGCAAGCAGCCCGAAACTCGGTGCGTCGCGTCGTGTACGTGCTCAGTAGGCCTCATCTGCCCCCTCAAGTGAGACCTTGCCCCGGAACTTGCGATAGATGAAGACAAAGTAGCCGAGCGCCAAGATCATGCCGACGCTCCACCAAGCGACCCCAACGATCAAGCCGTGGCGACCAGCGGCCGTGTTGTGGATCGTGAGGCCATACGCTGGATTGGTAGTCGCGGGCAGCACATTCGGATACAGCCCCAGAGCCGCCCCCATCAGCATCCCGGCGAGGTACAAGCTGGACGCAGCAAAGGCCAGCTTGTCCTTTCCCTTGCGTGCAGCCCACAACATTGCACCAAGACATCCGAAAACAATAATCGGTATCAACAAACTGATGGGATAGGCCTTGTAATTGTCGAGGACCTGGGGGCGTGCGGAGACGGTAGCCGCCAAGCTCGCGCACGTCAACACCACGAGCATTGGCAACAGCAACCAAGCAACCCCGCGAGCGCGGGCGTTCAAGACACCGTCCGTCTTGCTGGCCACATAGAGACCGCCGTGGACGCCCAGCGCAACCAAAGCGACGACTCCCGCAATGACGGTATACCAGTCGAGAATGCCGGGATGAGGCCCGATCCTCCAGTTGGTCCACAGGGGCTCGAAAAAGTATCCGTCGGGAGCAAGCGGCACGCCGCGGATCACGTTGCTCAGAGCAGTACCGAAGAAGATAGCCAGCAGCATGCTGGACACAGAGAAGACACCATCGAAGAAGCTTCGCCACACTGGGTTGTCGATGTGAGCGCGGAACTCGATCCCGATGGCGCGCAGAATGAGCAGCCACAACACCATCATCAGAGGAAGGTAGAAGCCACTGAAGCTCGAAGCGTAGAGCAGGGGGAATGCGAAGTAGAGCGTGCCGCCAGCCGCCAGCAGCCAGACTTCGTTGCCGTCCCATACAGGCCCGATCGTTCGCAACACCAACCGGCGCTCCCGGGTTGTCCTGCCAATCAGCAAATAGATGATTCCCACGCCGATGTCGAAACCGTCCAGAACCACATAGCCCGTCAGCATCAGGGCGACGAGAATGAACCATAGCGTCTCCATCAGACCCTCTGCTTGACCGGCANCGATACTCGGCTGCTCGGCTGGAGCCGGCTCGGGGCCATGTTCGATCTCGCGCCGCAGCAGGAAAAAGAAGAGAATTCCCAGCACGGTGTACATCCCCATGAACCCCAACAGGGTAAACAGTCCATTGCCCGCGGAGACGGTCCGCGAGTAACCCTGGTCCGTCCGCAGCAGGCCATAGATCAGCCACGGCTGGCGTCCCAGCTCTGCCGTGAACCAGCCGGCAGTGTTCGCGATGTAAGGGAAAGGCACGCTGAGCAGCAGCACCCACAGCATCCAGCGTGCGTCAAACAGCTTGCCACGCCACATGAGAAATGCCGCCACCACCATGATGGCGATGAAGATCGTGCCTAGGCCCACCATGATGTGGTAGCTGTAGTAAAGCAACGGTATGTTCTGCGGCCAGGCCGCTGGGGGGAACGCGTCCAGCCCCTGAACTTGCGCTCGNCCACCGCCGATAGGTGAGGAAGCTGAGCATTTCGGGGATGATGATGGGGTTGTCGATGTTCTGCGCGGCCGTGTTGGGCTGACCGATGAGAACCAGGGGCGCGCCGGGCTGGCTCTTGAAGAGCGCTTCCATGGCCGCCAGCGTTACCAGCTGATGGTGGGCTATCATCCGTCCCTGGCCNGTCGCCGGTGGGGAACAACTGCACAAGACTCGACAGGACTCCCGCCAGCACCCCCACCTTCACGAAGATCCGAGCATGCTTTTCGTGCCGACCGCACAGCAGGTAAAACGCGCCCACCGCAGCCATGACAAACGAGCCAGTGATCAGAGCGCCGCTCATGTTGTGGGCGTACTGCCACCAGGCCCAGGGGTTCAGGACCAATCCCCAGAAACTTCCGAGTTGGAATGAGCCATCGGGAGTACGGCTATAGGCTACCGGGTGCTGCATCCATGCGTTGGTCGCAATGATGAAAAAGCCGGACAGCCATGAGCCCACAAACACCGCGAAAGCTGACCACCAATGTCCTTTGGGGCTGAGACGCTTCTCGCCGTACAGGAACAGGCCCAGGAACGCCGATTCCAGGAAAAACGCAAACATGCCTTCCATGGCCAGCGTTTGTCCAATCACCCCACCGGCGAAGCGGGAGAAATGCGACCAGTTCGTGCCGAACTGGAATTCCATGGGGATGCCGGTCACTACCCCAAGTACGAAATTGATGCCGAAGATTTTCGCCCAAAAGCGGGCAGCCCGGTTGAAGGTCTCATCGTTTTTGCGGAAGGCCAGGGTCTTCAGGACCACAATCAGCGGCGCCAGCCCCATGGTCAACTGAGGAAACAAGTAGTGAAAAGTAACCGTGAAGGCAAAGTGCAAGCGATGAATCAGGAGCGCGCTATCCATCCTCCAACCCCTGGCAACCGGCAGTGCTGGCGGGGATTCCTCCCGAAGAAGTATACGCCGGGCGACGTGTCACCTTTGCTGCAGCCCACGTCGCGCTGCTCTGTAAGCCGGCGCCGTAGGCACCGATTCGGCGAAGCGATGTGAAGAGACCCGGACGGCGGTTTCCGCAACCGTGAGCAACTTCAGCAGGAGGTCTTTCATCACAATCCAAAGGGCTCCAAGGAGTTGAAGGGGAGGTTTCACCAGCGTGTGGCGTGCTGACCAGATGGTGGCTTCCTTCACACGCAATTCAGGTCTGAGCAAATGGATGGTTCATTTCCCGATCAGGATGTAGGCTGTCCGGGGGCCGGGTCTGGGAAGGGGCCTTCACAAACGGAGGACATGTGATGTCAAGAGCTGCTCTGAGGTTTTTGCTTATCGTGGCCGTGACGGCTGCGGTGCCGGCATTGGCTCTGCAACACGCGACCGAAGGCGTCATCACCCGTGTTGATTCGACGGCAAAGAAGATCGCCGTGAAGACCGCCGACGGCACCGAAGAGGTGTTCAAGTTCACGGGGACGACCGCCATGCATGCGGCCAAGGGCGTCAGGACGGGCGCAGTAGACACCTACCTAGCGGGCAAAGAAGGAACCCATGTAGTGGTCCACTACACGGGAGAAGGAGCCGATAAGACTGCGGTGGCTGTCGATGACTTCGGCAAAGATACGATGAAAGTCGGCAAAGGTACGGTCACTGACCTCGACAAGGCCGGCCACACGGTGACGGTAAAGACCGAGGCTGGCTCTGAGGAAACCTACCACATCGCCAAAGATGCTGCCGTCGATACGGAACACGGAGCTGTCAAGGGCACAGAATACACAGCCAAAAAGGGCGAGAAGGTCTCAGTACACTACACGGAGGAGGCAGGGAAGAAGGTAGCGCACTTCATCAAACACCTGTGACCTAACGTTAGGAGAAAGTGGCAAGGATCTGCGCCAGCAACGGATCAGGATATAGTGCAATTCTTGCGACCAAGTGGTCCAGCTGTGGTGGTGTAAGAGCCGAGCCCGCGGGTGGCGGGGGCGTACCGCTGAGCCGTTGCCTGAAGAGCAAGCAGCGCGGCGAGCGAAACGACGACCGTCAGTGTGGCAAACAGATTTTTGTGAATCGAATTGTGGCACAGGCTTGAATGCAAACCGACGCGCGGATGACTCCGGGCGATGCCGCGATTGAAAGGGAGCGCGCTTAAAACGTTTCTCGTTGCGATGTCCCTTGTTCTATCGAAGAATTCCCACGGTGTCCCCTTGGGAACCCACACAATACTAGATGCTAAGAGCATCTAACCTGAGTTACCAGAAATCCCTCCGATCTATCCCCAACGAGTGAAACAGCGTACGTCCGGAGCGCCCACATATTCGAGCTGCTTTGCCAGCAGGTTGTTCTGCGTCCTCGGTGCGTGTACTCTCGAGACTCGTGAAAACCGTTAAGGAATGATCACCGAGGCGTGCCCATCCAATGAAGATCAACACCAAGGATTTTCGTTTTCGCGAAGGTGAAACGGTCAAGCTCAAGAAGTGGCCAACGAAAGTGACCCCCGTTTACAAGTCGAAGGGGCAGTATGAAGAACTCCTGGCGGACCACATTCGACATCTGAGCGCCATGCAGAGCCTCCTCTACGCATCCAATCGCTACGCCGTGTTGCTGATTTTTCAAGCCATGGATGCCGCTGGAAAGGACGGTGCCATCAGGCACGTCATGTCCGGGGTCAATCCACAAGGTTGCCAGGTCTTCAGTTTCAAGCACCCCAGCGCCGAGGAACTGGAACATGATTTTCTGTGGCGCACCACCTGCCGCCTGCCCGAGCGCGGGAAGATCGGCATCTTCAATCGCTCCTATTACGAGGAAGTTTTGATCGTACGCGTGCATTCGGAGATCCTCCGCAGCCAGGGACTGCCGGAGGAGTTGCTCGACATGGAGACGATCTGGCAGGAGCGGTATAGGTCCATCGTGGACTTGGAGGACCACCTCTATCGTAATGGGACCCGAATCATCAAGTTCTTTCTCCATCTTTCAAAGGAAGAACAGCGAAAACGCTTCCTCAAGCGCATCGATGAACTGGAGAAGAACTGGAAGTTCAGCCTAGCCGACATGGCGGAGAGAAAATTCTGGAAGCATTATATGAAGGCCTATGAGGAATGCCTGAGCGCGACCAGCACGCGCAACGCGCCCTGGTATGTGGTTCCGGCGGACGACAAAGAGAACGCCCGGCTTATCATTTCCCAGGTTGTCCTCGACACGCTGCGAGACCTCAAAATGTCGTACCCTAGGCCCAGCGCAACATTCCGGCAGGAATTGCAGTCGATTCGCAAGCTGCTCGCGAAGTGACATTTCGCGTGCGAGGGTGAATTGGATGTGCCCTCAGTCACGAGGCGCCGTCACGGCCCACCCGGGATACTCCCGCAGCATCGAGCTGGAGCTCCGTGACCTGAACCAGCTCTTCAATTCGATGGACCCATCCCCCTTCAACGCCAAGGATCTCGACCACGATGCAGAGGAGTTTATCGTCAGTTGGGCGTATGAGTACCCGCCTAACCAACCGGTGACGCTGCGTATTCATCTGGAACTGTGGCCAGCCGAAGATCCCACGAAGCTGATTCAGGAAGCCGTGCACAACTACTTCGCTTACCGCACCAAGCTTAATGAGCTGGAGTTCACGCGCTTGCTGAAACAGGGCCGGACCAGTCTGCTCATCGGCCTTCCGATTCTGGGCGGCTGTCTTCTTATCAGCAAGATGTTGCTGGGCTGCGAGGCGGGTACATGGGCGGCGGTTTTGCAGGAGAGTCTGACGATCGCAGGCTGGGTCGCCATGTGGCGTCCCATGCAGATATACCTCTACGATTGGTGGCCCGTGCGCCGGCGGGGCCGTATCTACGCCAAGCTGAGCCAGATGCCGGTGGAAGTCATTCGCAACGGAAAGAGCTGAGAGCGAAGAAAGCGTAAATTCCCATCGCCGTCAAGAACCAAGGAGTCCACTAATGCGGCCTTCCAGCATGCACTACTTCCCTCTGTCATGGCCATTTCTGCTGATCCTCTTTGTCCTCTTCATTGTTGTGGTCGCGCTGATCGAATTAGGCATCCTGAAATACGCCTATGAACGGTTGGGCATCCCTCCTCGTTATGCCATGGCGATACTTCTGCTCTCACTTCTGGGGAGCGCTATCAACATCCCGGTCGCTGAATTACCCGCGGAACAGGTGGTCTCCGGCAGATTGGTTGAATTCTACGGTGTTCGCTATGTCATACCGGTAGTCCGGGAGTGGCCGGGAACCATCATTGCCATCAACGTTGGTGGCGCCCTGATCCCGGTAATCCTTTCGCTCTACCTGCTGATCAAGAACAAAATCTACGTGCGCGGCGTTCTGGCCGTCGCGGTAGTGGCGGTAGTCGCCCACCTGCTGGCTGTTCCCGTTCACGGCTTGGGCATCAGCCTCCCGGCGTTTATTCCTCCGATCGTCGCGGCGTTGGCCGCGATGGCCCTTGGCTGGCGGCAGGCTGCGCCACTGGCATACATTGCGGGAAGCTTAGGAACATTGATTGGCGCGGACCTTCTGAATCTCGACAAGGTCCAGGGCCTCGGCGCACCTGTCGCCTCGATCGGGGGAGCCGGCACATTTGACGGCGTTTTCCTGGCGGGAATTGTAGCTGTTCTGCTATCACCGGCGACGCAACCGCGTCGAGGTGAGCCACAACAGACCTCGTAAGCGCTCAACTGACCTCCACTTGGTCTCGCCACAAGTCCGCGTTTCTGCACTCAAGTGATGGACAACCAATTCTCTGGCGATTGCAACTAAATGTTTAGTTGCAGCGACTGGTGGCCACCGTTACCTGGTCGCTGAGTGGAGGGATCGTGCCACGGAAGAAGTCGGCAATTCTGACCGAAGCAGAACTGCGGCTGATGGATGTGCTGTGGACACACGGTCCCTCCACGGTTCAGCAGGTTCTCGAGGTGCTTCCGCAAAGGCCGGCTCTGGCCTACAACTCGGTGCTGACAACGATACGCATCCTGGAAAAGAAAGGTTACCTGAAGCATATCAAGGATGGGCGTGCGTACGTCTACACTCCGCTGGTGCCGCGGGAAGAAGCATCCCGCTCCGAAATCCGGCGGCTGGTGAGCCGGTTCTTTCAGGATTCTCAAGAACTGCTCGTTCTTAACATTCTCGAAGACCGAGGCATCGACGCCGCGGAACTGAAGCGTCTGCGTGACCTACTTGAGCGGGCGGAATCATGAGTTGGCCCGCAATTGCCGAGATGCAGTGGCTCACCTGGTTCGCTGCTGGGCGCATATTGAATGGTGTTGCAGAGGGGACCGCGCTGGCGGCAGGCGCATGGATGCTATTGCGAGTGGTGCGCCGCCCCAACGCAAGTACTCGTTTTGCGGTGTGGTTCGCAGTGCTACTCGTGATGGCGGCGCTGCCGTTTTTGGGCGCCCTGATAGGAAGCGGCGCCTCGGCCGCGAGCTCAACCTCCCTGATCACGTTGCCCGCGCCGTGGGCGACTTGGGGATTGGCCGTCTGGGCTGCGCTGGCCGGTGTGGGACTGGCGCGGCTCGGACTTAGCTTCCGGCAGTTGCGGCGGCTGAGGCGGGATTGCACGGCGGTCGATGTCAGCCGCCTCAATCCGGCCCTGCGGCAAGCGCTCGAGAAATTCCGCCGCGTCCGTCCGGTAGAAGTGTGCACTTCGGACCGGGTCAAGGTCCCGACTGCGATCGGGTTCTTTCACCCGGCGGTGATCGTGCCGGCGTGGACTTTGCGCGAACTCTCCGCCGACGAATTGCACTCGGTGTTGCTGCACGAACTGGCACACCTCCGCCGTTGGGATGATTGGACCACGCTTGTCCAGGAGCTGCTGCGCGCGTTGTTCTGCATTCATCCGGCGGTGTGGTGGATCGCGGGCCGGCTCTCGCTTGAGCGCGAGATGGCGTGTGACGACCTGGTTGTAGCGCAGACCGCCAATCCTCGCGCCTATGCGCAATGCCTGGTGTCCGTGGCCGAGAAGAGCTTCTTGCGGCGCGGAGTGGCGCTGGCCCAAGCAGCGGT
>OCOJ01053556.1_pt3 | contig 16294 bp, 12 predicted proteins | sample 1539251 | NCBI WGS metagenome assembly OCOJ01 (sample SAMN01911457, study PRJEB22624) | soil metagenome | biome: Soil | place: Malaysia | collected 2012-04-30 | depth RA_metagenome m | reverse complement strand
GCCAACGCTCCGAAGATGCAGCACATCAAGCTGGTAAATTCGAGCGGCGGCACATTGAACGGCTCGACGCACTACGACGTGACCAATTATTACGAAACGGTGCCATCCAACGCTCTGGAGCGGGTTCTTTGGCTCGAAGCCGACCGCATGCGCGCTCTCAAAGTGGATGACGAGAATCTGTGCAACCAGCGCGACGTGGTGAAAGAAGAGGTGCGCGTCAATGTGTTGAACCAGCCTTATGGCGGTTTTCCCTGGCTCGATCTGCCCCCTGTCGCGTTTCGCAACTGGGCCAACTCGCATAATTTTTATGGTGACTTCGCCGATTTGGACGCAGCAAACCTTGCGGACGTGCAGGCTTTCTTCAAAACCTACTATGTGCCGAACAACGCTGTGCTGCTGATTCTCGGCGACGTCAAGCCTGAGGAAGGATTTGCTCTGGCCAGAAAACTCTTTGCGGATATTCCGGCGGGGCCAGCGCCACAGTTTGCAGACTCCAACGAGCCCGAACAAACCGAAGAGCGGCGCGGCGAAGTGGAAGAGAAATTCGGAACGCTTCCCGCGATGGCCATCGGATACGTCGTACCAAAGCGGAGAACCGCCGATTGGTACGCGATGGGGCTTCTGGATCAAGCGCTGCACGGCGGCCGCGCCGGGAAACTCTACCGCGAACTCGTTCTTGAAAAGCAGATCGCCGTGGAACTCGATGGCGGAATCGAAGACATTTTCGGATACAACGGACCGACACAGATGGTGACGCGCATTCTCCACAAACCCGAGTACACCAGCGAGGCTACACTCGCCGCGTTTGATGCGACGATTCGCGAATCGCAAAACATCGGAGTCACCGAAGACGAACTCGCGCAATTGAAAGTGAAATGGCAATCGGACTATTTCTCGTTGCTGGAAGGTGGCCACGGTGGCGTGCCGCGCTTTGGGCTAATGCATTTGCTCGCCTGCTTCACGTTGTTTGATGGCGAACCACAGCTGGTGAATACCATTCTTGATGGGTTCCTTGCTGTGACGCGCGCGGAAATTCTCGCCGCGGCCAAGAAATATTTGCGAAACGAAAATCGCGCCATCGTTTTCCGGCGGCCAGCGAAGGGCATTGCGCCCGCTTCCGCGGATAAAAAGGAGGCGGCGTAAATGGCCACGCGAGCTGTGGAGGCGAGCAAAGCGGTTCCGGCTCTTTCGCCCGAGCGCGAAGTGACTTGGCCAAAGCGCACGAAAGCGCGGCTTTCCAACGGGCTCGAAGTGATTTTGGTGGAATCGCATACGATTCCCAAGTTTCACGGAGAATTGTTTTTTCGCTCCGGCAACGCCGCAGCTATCGATCGCGGACCGGGCCTTGCGGAGATGACGGCATCCGTGGTGCGCACGGGCACGGCGAAGCGCGCGAGCCGCCAAATCGAAGAGGACTTGCGGCGCATTGGCGCGGATCTCGCGTCTAGCGCAGGAGCCGATACAAGCGCAATTTCCTTCGCGGGGCTTTCCGAATTTGTGGAACCGCTTTTGCGAATGGTGAATGAGCTGGGGCGAGAAGCATCGTTTCCCCAAGCGGAGTTCGAGCGTGAACGGCGCCAAAAGCTGGAAGAAATGAAGCTAGCTCGAACAGAGCCCGAGTTCCTGGCGAGGGAACGTCTCCGAAAGGTTCTGTTCGGAGCGCATCCCTATGCCCAAGTTGCGCCGACGGAGGAGCAAGTAGCCGCGTACAAGCGCGACGATTTGATCGCCATCTATCGTGAGTTTTACGCTCCCGAAAATGCACTGTTGGTTTTGGTCGGCGATTTTCAGCCGGACTCCATGCTGAAATCCATTGAGAATGTTTTTGGCTCCTGGCAAGGGAAAAAGCCCGAGACAAAAACTGCGGCAGCGCCAGCGAACCCGCGCGGGCGCCGCGTCTATTTGGTGCATGTGCCGGGTGCGGTGCAGGCGCAGATTCTCGCCGGATGCCATGCCATCACACGCAAGCATCCCGATTGGGTGCGGCTCGGCTTGACCAACAGTTTGTACGGCGGGGCGTTCAATTCGCGATTGGTGATGAACATTCGCGAAGACAAGGGCTACACGTACAGCCCGCGCAGCGGTGTGACTCCCTTCCGGCAGCACGGATATTTTTCGGTTTCCGCGGCGGTGCGCAATGACGTCGTAGCCGCATCGCTGACCGAAATTTTCTATGAAATCGACAAACTGCGCTCGCTTCCCGTTCCCGCGGAAGAACTGGCCGATGCCCAAAACTATCTGAGTGGAGTGTTTTCGCTTGGACTTGCCACGCAAGATGGTTTGTTGTCGCAACTCTCCGTGGTGGCCCTAAACGAGCTGCCCGACGATTACCTGGAAACCTACCGCGACAAAGTGCGCGCGCTGACNNACGGCGCGAAAATATTTTGACTCCGCGAACATGCAAATCGTCGTCGTAGGCGACCGCGCGCAAATCGAATCGCAAGCTGCCCTCTTCGGCGACCTGGAAATCTACGACACTCAGGGCCAGCACCTGGAGTAAGCCGCCGCGTATCTGATTATTGATTTGTGTAACTACCGGATGCATAATTCCAGGTATGTTGTGGCGTTCTCTCCCCGTTGGCATCGGTCTCTGCATTCTTTTGCTAAGTTGTGGCCTCTCTGAAATCGCTATCGCCGCGAAGAAAAAGCCGCCGGAAAAACCGGTCAACATTAATACGGCAACGGCGGAAGAATTGCAGCAGGTTCCTGGAATCGGGCCGGCGACGGCCGCAAAAATCCTGCAAATGCGTAAATCCTACGGCGCGTTCAAAAACGTTGGCGACCTCAAAGCCATTAAGGGCATCGGCCCGAAACGCCTCGAAAAAATGCGCAAGTATCTCACCGTCGGCAAGACATCGGAGTCTAAGAACAAGGGTGCTGCTCAAGGCGATGCAGGCTCCAAGGTTCCGGCGAGGCAGCCTCCACCTGTAACGTAGCCATAAATAGACGCCTGTCTATTGGTCTGCACGCGAGATCTTAGCTGACGTCAATGTTATTGGTTCATAAGAGTGAGGAAATAGATTCGCAACTCATTGGTAGGGATAAAATCCTTTTTTTGCGCAATATAGTGACGTTCATCGATTTTCTTGACTGCGCCATCCCAGCAAAAGCTGACGTACCAAGGATATGGCGAACCCTCTCTTTCTGGTTTTTCCAAAACGAGACTGAAATCCTTGATCGGAGTTTTCCAGTTGTTCGCGGTTGTAAGAATGTAGTCTACCCAGTACGCTTGCACGTAATCGTCAATACTCTGGTTGTCGGGGCCAAATTTTCTATTTGCCCGAAAGGCCTGATTGTCGGCGAGGAGTTTTGTGTCCAGACGTGGATCCATGCACAGGTCAGGATGTGCTTGAGACAGCTCGGGTTGCATGTACGCCTGATATCCGACGGCAGGACGGTATTCGTGCCGGATACGCGTGATTTGTTTCGAGGGGAATCTTTGATTCCAGTGATAAATCTCTTGTACGTTCCAGTTGGGAGCGTAGTCCGCTTTATCAATGAGGCCCAATTCAATCAATTTTGTGCGATTACTCTCCGAGAGTTTCATTACATCGTAGTTGGGACCATTGTCATCGCGCACGAAATGCCAGTGCCCGTAACTGCCAATATCAATTCCCATGCCTTGCAGTACCGATGAGTAGTCATGGTCATTCAGAATGGCAATAGCTTCGACGGCGTACTTCACTTCCACGCCGTCAATCCAGACACGAAAGTCGGCGAAGGGAGGTGGGCCACATTCTCCTTCAAAGCAAAAGTGTTTGACCGGAAATGCCATCTCCGCGGTGATGTCGGAAGCCGTCTCGTTGAGGAATTCATATTCCACGACCACCTTGTTCTTGCCGATGGTTAGACGCTCCTTCTCCATGGAGATGCGAGGATCTCTTGCCATTTGAATGCCACCCGCAGCGATGGAAACTTCCGTGTCATTGGCCAGAATGCGAGCAGTGCCGCAGAAGAACAGGCAGGCAAGAGATAAGAGACGCGAGAATTTCGGGGTTTGTTTGATCGGTCTCATAGATTCTGGTGCGTAATGCGCGTGGTGGATTCGAGGTGAAGAGGAACCTGGTCTGCGATGCGGATGCCGTAGCCTTCGAGGGCAACAACTTTTTTCGGATGATTGGTGAGGATGCGAATGTCTTTGAGTCCGAGGTCGATGAGGATTTGCGCGCCGATGCCGCTTTCGTGCTGGACCAGACGCTGGCGCGCAGGCTCGAGGTCGAGTTGGCCGCGCGAATGAAAATGAATCTGCGGCAGCGCCCCCGGCTCTCCTGCGGACTCAATGGTGAAGCCGCGGCCAGTGTGGTGTAGATAGAGAAATACGCCGCGATTTTCGGCGGCTATGGCTTCGAGAGAGCGGGCAACAAGCTCACTGCAATCGCACGCGCTTGAGCCAAAGACATCGCCGGTGAGGCAGTGAGAGTGGACGCGCACAAGCGCAGGCGTTGCTCCTTCCGAGCTGCCACGCACTAGAGCAATGTGCTNGGTCGTGATCGACGTCGCTCGAATAGGCGACCATCCGAAACTCGCCGTAGCGCGTGGGAAGAACGGCTTCAGCAACGCGGCGGACGTAGCGCTCGTGCTGCATGCGGTAGCGGATGAGGTCCGCGACCGTGAGCATTTTCAAATTGTGTTCCTTGCAAAACTCGATGAGCTGCGGCACGCGCGACATCGTGCCGTCTTCGTTCATGATTTCGCAGATGACGCCTGCGGGGCTGAGGCCGGCAATACGCGCGAGATCGACACTGGCTTCAGTCTGGCCGGCCCGAACAAGGACGCCTCCCGTACGCGCGCGAAGCGGGAAAACATGGCCGGGACGCGCGAGGTCTTGGGGTTTCGTTTTTGGATCGATGGCGGTGAGGATCGTGATGGCGCGGTCGGAAGCGCTGATGCCTGTAGTGACGCCGACGCGCGCGTCAATGGCTTCAGTGAACGCGGTACCATGAACAGAAGTGTTGATAGGTGACATCAGGGGAAGATGCAGGTCGTCGCAGCGCTCCTCAGTGAGTGGGAGGCAGATGAGGCCGCGGCCGTGCTTGGCCATGAAATTGATGGCTTCGGGAGTGATTTTCTCGGCGGCCATGGCGAGGTCGCCTTCGTTTTCGCGGTCCTCATCGTCGACCAGGACCATCATGCGGCCCTGGCGAATTTCTTCGACAGCTTCCTCTACAGTAGCAAATGGGTTGGGCCGACCGGTCATGCGAACCTCAAGCGTGCTGATGAATTTGCAGAGGACAGACTGAAGTCTGTCGCACTGAACCTCACGGTATAGTTTACTGATTCTGGCGAATCTAAGGCTATCAAAGTTAGCGCCACGGCCACCCCGCGGGAAGAACTACGGGAAAGAATTTTTCTTGGCCCCCCGCCCTGTACAACAAGATTATTTTTTGGCGGCAAGCAGGAGGCGGGCGATGGCGTCGACGCTGTCGATAAAGGATTGGTCAAAACCGATTTCCGCGAAGTCGACGCCGAAGTTTTCTTCGAGGAACACGACGATTTCGACGGCGTCGACAGATTCGAGGCGGCCGCTGAGGAAGAGGGAGTCATGGTCGGAGAAGGGCTGGCGGTCCCCCTTGCGTTCGAGCAGGTTTTTGACGAACCGACGAAGGTGGGCCAACTGATCCATGATGTCCTCTCANCGAAAAAAATGGAAACAAGTGGGCGAAAAACCGGAAATGTTCCCGGATGGGATAGTCACGTCCAAGATAGGCGAAGATATTGATCAAAATGTAGAAGAAAACGACGGAGACGGCAGGCAAAACGCGCGCGCGCAAAAAACCGGTGGGTTTGGCCCGGCCGGCGCGGAGCTGCGAAACCGAGATTCCGGACGCCAGAAGGAAGCAGTAGAAAACATAAACGTGGAAACCGGCTAGGGAGTGCCAGAAACCAAGCTGGACAATGAAGTCAAGGCGCTGGAAGAAATGATAGAAAATATTTCCGAAAAAGGCCGCCGCAAACGTAGCGAAGACTAAACGCAGCTTGCGGCGCTTTTTGAAGAAGCGCAAGAAGGCCGGATAGAAGAAGAATTCCACAAGGAGTTCTTTGAAGTAGTAATAGTAGCGATTCCAGAATTCGGCGATGCTGCGGGAAGAAAGAGGGCGGTAGGTGTTGCGCAAGGCGTTGAATCCGGCCATGCGGACACAAGCAACGATGCGATGGCCGATAATGGAAATGAAAAGCAAATCCTCAAGGAAACTGACAATCAGGCTGGCCCAACAGGTGTACCAGGGATAGGGAGTGCGGTGGACGCTGCGAAAAAACGCTTCGCTGAAAGTGGGAATAAGCAGTGTGCCGTGAACGAACATAGCGAAATACTTGGAGAAGTACATCAGCAGAATGGACCAGAGGAGCAGTTTGAGGCCTTTGAGCTGCGTGACGGCAAGTTGCTGGCCGTCGCGCGCTTCGATGCGGCGCAGATAGGCGGCGCCTTTCACAAAAGGAACATTAGGCGATCCCCAGAACGGCCGGAATGTGCCGACTTGGCGGGCGAAATCGTCGCGCTCGGGCGCGCGGCGATCGAGCAAACAGTATGCGATGAACCAGAGATACATGCCGAAGACATTCAAGAAATCCCAGATGGTGTGATAAGCCGGCGAGGTTTGCGGCAAATAGGAAGAGAGAAAAACGACCAGGGCAAATGTACCAAGCAGAAAGAATATAGGACGGCGGCCGAAGAGCGAGTGCGGCAGCTCGATGGAAAGCCAAAAAAACAGAGCGGCGGTGGAAATCATAAAAACGAGGAGGGTGACGGAGTAGAAAGGATTGACGAATTTGGACCAGGGGAGGACGAAGGCAAAGACCAGCGTGGCGAGGGTGAGAAGCAGCCTGCGGTGGGTTGGGAAGAAAGCTATAACAGTGAGAGCGAGCGAAAGGGGCAACCAATCTTGGATGGCCAAACGCAGACCAACGGCGAAGAGAACTAGGATCAGTAACTTGCCAGCCGCCGTTTGTGCGTAATGCAAAACGACGGGGTAGGTTTCAATGCGCGGGATAAGGCGAAAACTTGCTAGGCCTGGGATTCGGCGCGCAGGCAGGGTTTCGATAGTTGCTTCCATAGGCGCGATCAACAACGTCCGTCAGGCAAGGACTCGCAGGCTCCAATAGAATTCACAGCGTTCGCGAAGGCTTTGGCCAGAATAGCATCGGAGAATTGAGCGTATCGTTTCGAACTCCTGTTCCGTATGGAAAGAGATAACTTTTTCGAGACGTAGCCGCGCCGCACCTTCGTGGCTGCTCGAACGAACTAGCCGCCGGCGTCATCGGGCCGGGGTAATGCTTCGAGATCGATTTCCCCGCTGTGAGTGAGCGGAAGGGAGTCGAGTAGAACGAAGCTCAACGGCGCGGTGCTCTGAGGACACTCTTGCGCGCACTGGCCGCGCAATTCTTGGAGGAGCCGCTCGCGCAGTGCTGTTTTCCCGGGAATGTTCGTGTACTTGCCAAGATCGTCGCCAAGATTGGAGAGTTGAGGCCAAGCAACCGCCTCCCGGATTGGTTCGCCGCTCGGAGGGAGCTGCCGAAAGACGAGATCGTAGCAGCCATCAGGCCGCGAGTTGGCCCAGCTTAGGTCGACCTGATAGCCCAACTCTTCACCCAACGAGCAGGCGTCTTCGGGATGGATGCCCGCGGACTTCGTGTTCTGGAGCGCTGCTTTAAAGGCGCCGACAGTGCCGGTAGGTTCGGCGGTAGAAAGTTCAGCCAGGGCACGAATTTCTTGGTCGATGCGAGCATTGGGAATGTTTTTGATGGCAAGGTTCTTAGGCCTGCGTTCTTGCAGCAAGGCTGGAATCGATTGCGACGTGAAGCGTTGTTGATTCCAATCTTGCCAATTGGGGGTGAACAAGGATTCGTGCTTGGAATCCAGATAAAGGACGGCGTTGAAGCGAAAGCGAGTCATTTCGTTTTCGAAACGGCCGCGCTTGGGGTGGACATGGACTCTTGCGATTTTCGCAAAACGTTTTTCCAAGGCCAAAAAGAAAGCTGGTGAGATGAGCAGCTCTTCCTGCTGTCCGATGCGTCGAGCTATGCGCCGACGCAATTCCATCAGAGTCATGGCGGGCGGCGCCTGATAGAGCTCGACAGAGATAGCGTAAGCTTCGAGAAGCGGCAGACTACGCGCGTCGCCGATGAAGATTCTTCCCCCGGGGCGGACAACTCGGACGAGGCCTTCGAGGACTCTTTCTAAATAAGAGGCGCTGGGGAAGTACTGCACCAGCGAATTCATGATGGCGGTATCAAAGCGATTTTCTTCAAGACCTTCGAGATTGTCAGCAGATCTTTCCTGGAGAGTTACGACCTCCCAGGGCCCTTCTAATTGCTCCAGCTGCTTTCTGAGCTTCGCCAAAACCGCGGGAGAAAAATCGGCGGCGAAGTAGCGCCTGCAATTAGGTGCGATGCGCGAAAGAAGAAGACCGGTACCGCAGCCAACCTCGAGAGTTTCTTCAGGTTGAAACGACAAAATGTCTTTCACGGTGCATTCAACCCATTCGCGCATCTCTTGGGCAGGAATGGGTTGCCGAGTGTAGCTGCTGTTCCAACCGGCGATGTTGAAACCTGGTTCGGCGGACTTCGCTTCTTTTGCAAACTGTGTAAGGTCGAACGTTTTGCGCCATTTTTGAAGGCGGCTGCGCTCTTCTTCGTTCACGGCCGCCACGCTTTCGAGATAGCCGTCATTCGGCACGATATAGCCGACGAGCCGTTCTTGCCCTTCTGGCGTTCGACAGGAAATAACCGCAGCATTGCGGACTCCGGGATGAGCGCGCAACAGCTTTTCAAGGTCGCACAATTGCATCGCACTTTCCCTCCGCGAGTAGCTGCGCGAGCTCCTTGCGATTGACTTTGCCATTCGGGTTTAGAGGGATGGAATCGAGGTGATGAATGACGGAAGGGACCATGTAGCTTGGAAGGCGTTTCTTGAGCAGAGTTTTCAGGGCGGAATCGTCGGCGCTGAAGCGCCCGCTGACGAAAGCGACGATTCCGCTGGCCGAGCCGTGCTCGACAGGCCAGGCGACGGCGGCGACCGAATCGGTTTGGTAAACCTCGCGGAGATGCGCTTCGATTTCTTCAAGCTCGACGCGAAGGCCGAGGACTTTGACTTGATTGTCGATGCGGCCGAGGTGATGGAAGATGCCGGAAGAATCGCGATACGCCAGGTCGCCGGTACGGTACCAGCGCTTGCCAGCGAGCATGGGGAAACGCTCGCGAGTTTGCTCGGGATCGCCGAAATAGCCGGAACTCAGTTGGGGACCGGAGAGAAGAAGTTCGCCGTGATAGCCGTCGGGAGCGAATTGCAAGGCGTCATCGACGATGGCGGCTTCCATGCCAGGGAAGGCAGTCCCGGTAGCAACGACACCGCGCGAGGGAGTGGAGTTTTCCGCGCCGTGGAAACGCTGGCCAATGCAAACGCAGGCGGCTTCGGTGGGGCCGAAGAGATTGTCGACGACGCTGTTGGGCGCAGCGGCTTTCCACGCGGAAGCGGAGGCGACGGGCAGGGGCTCTCCAGCAAAGAGAGAATACCGAAGGCTGGGCATGGAATTGGGAACGAGGAGCTTCATGCGGAGCATGCCGGCAGCAATCGAAGGGACAGTGAAAATCACCGAAGGGTGATTGCGCTGCACGAAGGCGGAAGGAGCCAGGACTTGCGTGGAAGGAACGACAAGGAGAGCGGCGCCCTGGCTCCAAGCTCCGAACATATCGAAGACAGAAAGGTCGAAAGTAATTTCGGTGATGGCGGCGAAGCGATCGGAGGGCTGAATCGCGTATCGATCTTGCATCGCTGAGAGGAAATGGGCCACGGCGCTTGCTGGAATCATTACGCCTTTAGGGATTCCCGTAGTTCCCGAAGTAAAGATGATGTAAGCGGTGTGATCTGGCGGAACGACGACTGGCTGCTCCGATGGGTCATGTGCGGGCAAAGCATCTTTACCGGAGAGAATAACTTTGGCGCGGTTAGCCAAGACGCGTTCGGAAGATTGAGACAGCGAGGGAGCGAGGATATGGCGCGGGCCGCGGGCGAGGACACGATCCGTTAGAAGTGGCATACCATTCGAGTCGACGACCAGCGCGTCCAACGCGATGCGCTCGAAGTGTTGTAAGAGACGATCCTCTGGATATTTTGGACTAAGAGGAATGTAGGTGCCTCCAGCCCAACAGGCGCCGAGAATTCCCAGATATGTTTCGAGACTGCGAGAGGTAAGAATGCCAACACGAGGTGCGTTCGATTGGGAATGGAGGCGCAACCAGCGGGCGACGGGCTGGACCAAGGCGCACAACTCGGAATAGGTGAATTCTGAGTCCGCTACGGAAAGGGCAAGATTCCCCGGGTGAGAGAGCGAAGTTTCATAGAAGGGATGGGCGAGGTTGAAGTGCACGCGCGATGTCTCAGGTTGAGGAAATGAGGAAACAAGGATAGCAGCGGGCGGGCTTGCCGGAGACTGGGAACGGAAGGATTGTGTTGGAAAGGGCAACGGGAAATGGCGGCGCACTGCATTGCCGACTCGGCATTCGTCTTAAAGTGTCTCAAATTGTGTCCGACCGTGGGACGGGCAATCCCAGATTCGGCCAGATAGAGGGAGTTCGCCCCACTCGGGCAGGCCGTAAGCCATTGACAAAGTGGGGGTTTAGGCGAATTCTGATGGGGAAAGCGAGTTGCGCCTTAGAAAGGCGGCAGAACTATGGATATTCAAAGACCATCCAACGCCAGGGCTAAGAAAATAAAGCGGATTACGTATGGAACAGTGGCGGTCATGTTGATCGGCGGCGTCACGTTTGGCCTGTCGCGGCTGAAGCCGGCAGCCCCTTCGGTTGATGCTGGGACGATCTGGACGGACACAGTCAAACGGGGGCCGATGCTGCGGGAAGTTCGCGGGTTGGGAACCCTCGTGCCTGAAGACATTCGCTGGATTGCAGCGCAGACCAACGCGCGCGTGGACCGGTTCATATTGCGCCCCGGTGCCATTGTCAAGCCGGACTCCATCATCATGGAACTGAGTGACCCGACGCTCCAGCGAGACACGGTTGACGCGGAATACCAACTCAAAGGCGCTGAAGCCGACTACGCAAATTTGAAGGTGCAGGTAGACAGCGATTTGATGAACCAGAAGGCCACAGAAGCTTCCGTCAGGAGCGATTACGAACAAGCGAAGATTCAGCACGACGTGGACGTAAAACTGGTCAAGGAAGGCCTGACCTCGCAAGTGATAGAAGAGAAGTCGAAGGTGACAGTGGAGCAACTAGCGATCCGGCTGCAGCTGGAATCCGAGCGGACGAAAATCGCGACAGATGCCGCGAATGCGAAGCTCGCCGCGCAGCAAGCAAAGGTGGAGCAGATGAAGGCGCTCTACCAATTGAAGAAAAGCCAGTTGGACGCGCTGCATGTGCGCGCTGGCATCGATGGCGTGCTACAGCTCGAGCCCGTGGAAATCGGGCAGAACGTGGCGCCCGGAACGAACCTAGCGCGCGTGGCAGATCCGAAAAAGCTGAAGGCGGAGATCAAGATCGCCGAGACGCAGGCGAAGGATGTCCGAGAGTTGCAAAAGGCAGTCATCGATACGCGAAACGGACTCGTCCATGGACATGTGTCGCGCATCGATCCCTCGGTCATAAATGGGACGGTTACGGTCGACGTGTCGATGGATGAACCTTTTCCGCCAGGATCCGGCGCGAGGGCGGACTTGAGCGTGGACGGCACGATCGAAATTGAAAACTTGAAAGACGTCCTCTATGTAGGCCGGCCGGTGCATGGGCAGTCGGATAGCACGATTGGACTTTTCAAAGTGATCGATGACGGCTCGGAAGCGGTGCGTGTAAATGTGAAGCTAGGACGGAGCTCGGTGAACACCATCGAGGTTCTCGACGGGTTGAAGGTTGGCGACAAGGTGATCCTGTCCGACATGTCGGCCTGGGACAATTTCGACCGCATCCGGCTGAAGTAGCGACAGCAATTTCTGCGAGGCGAGCGCGCGGAGCTTGGTTTAGCCGATCTCGACAGAGCAATTTGCGTTTTTCTTGCGGGGTCCTCGTGAACACTCTTTGGCAAGACCTTCGCTTCGGCCTCCGGATGCTGGTGAAGAAGCCGGGCTTCACCTTAGTGGCAGTGCTGACGGTGGCGCTGGGCATCGGGTCGACCTCGGCCGTGTTCAGCGTTGTGGACCGCATTTTGTTTCGCAGTCTTCCCTACCCTCACGATGAGCGGCTGGTGTCCTTCGGGCTCATCGCTCCCATTGAACCCCGAGAATTCATGATGGCGGATGATTATGTCGACTGGCGCGCCGAACAAAAGCCGTTCGAATCAGTGACCACGTTTTGGCCCGGCGGGGCCGATTGCGATTTGACGGAGCAAAATCCGGTGCGGCTGAGTTGCGCGCTGGTGGAATCAACATTTCTCCCCGCTTTCCACATTCAGCCCATCCTGGGTCGAAATTTCACGAAGGAAGAGGACATGCCGCATGGCCCGCGTGTGGCATTGCTTTCTTTCGGATTGTGGAAGTCGCGATTTGCGAGCGACGGCGGAGTAGTAGGGAAGACCGTCTCGTTAGACGGTCAGCCGACCATGGTGATCGGAGTTCTGCCGGCGGATTTCGAGATGCCGACGTTAAGTAAGGCGGACGTTGTTCTGCCACAACGGCTCGACGAGGCGGGACTGCGCCGGGACGGCCCACAACCGGTGCTGCGGGCATTCGGGCGACTGAAACCGGGAGTAACGATTGCGGCCGCTCAAGCCGCGCTCCAACCATTATTTGAGAAATCTCTCCAATTTGTTCCTCCGCAATTCCGGAAAGAGGTTCGATTGAGTGTGCGTTCGCTGCGCGACAGGCAGGTAGCGGACTCAAAATTGGCGTCGTGGATTCTGCTGGGTTCTGTGTTGGCGGTGCTGCTGGTGGCGTGCACCAACGTGGCGAACCTGCTGCTGGCGCGGGCGAGCGGGCGCGAAAGAGAGTTGGCGGTGCGGGCAGCTCTCGGTGCCAGCCAATGGCGGCTTGTCCGGCAGACACTGACTGAGAGCCTCGTGTTAGGGGTCATTGGGGGAACCGCAGGGTGCTGGGTCGCGTATCTACTACTGCAAGTGTTTGAATCCATTGGCCCGGAAGGGATTCCGCGTTTGCAGCAAGCCAGCCTGGATTTGCGAGTGGTTTTGTTCACTTTGGGGGTGTCGCTGGTATCAGGGATTCTGTTTGGGCTGGCGCCTGCGCTGCGCAAGCCCTCGGCAGAGGCGCTTAGCGGCAAAGAAGCCAGGCTGACAACACGAGGCGTGTTACGTCCAATACTCGTGGCCTCGCAAATCGCGGTGTCGGTGGTCTTGTTGACGGGCGCGGGACTGCTGCTGCGCAGCCTGTGGAAGCTGCAGAGCGTGCCTTTGGGGATGGATGCCCAAAGTGTGGTGACTGCCCAGATTGCTCTGGCGGATTACCGCTATCCTAAGCCGGAGCAACAAGTTGCGTTCTTCAATGAGCTGGAAACGCGGTTGCGTGGGGTCCCAGGGATAAGCGCTCTAGCTATCAGTGACACATTGCCACCTTCGGGCGGCATGCAGGCCACTATCTATTCGCAGATAGAAATCCCCGGAAGGCCGCGGCCTGCGGAGGGTACGGGAGGTATGGTGGGTTGGCGGTCAGTTTCACCGGGCTATTTTTCTGCGCTGGGCGTTCCCATCGTTCGTGGTAGGGCTTTCCAAGAGCAGGATCGCAGCCAGGGCATGAATCCAGTGATTCTGAGCGCGGGCTTGGCGCAGAAGCTTTTCCCAAACGAAGACCCTCTGGGCAAGAACCTGCGGTTTGGTCTCACGGGGCCGTGGCGAACTATCGTCGGGATTGCCGCAGACGTGCGAAACAACGGGCTCGCGGCACCGGCTGACCCGGAATTCTACGTTCCATGGAAATTGGACGCCGAGGGGTACTTCCGCGTGGCGCATGTGATTCTGCGCACGCCAATGAATCCGGAGACCGTGGCGAATTGGCTTCGGGCGGAAACCGCGAGCCTGGATGCGACCGTGCCGCTGAGCATCGAGACGATGAATCAGCGGGTTGGCAAGCTGTCGCAAAGGCCGCACTTCAATGCGGTTCTTCTTTCTCTTTTTGCAGGAATGGGCGTTTTGCTGGCGGCGATTGGAATGTATGGCGTCGTTGGGTTTCTTGTGACGCAGCGAACGCAGGAAATTGGAGTGCGGATGGCGCTGGGGGCATCGCCGCCGGCCATTTTGAAAATGGTGATGATGGGCGTGGCGCGGTGGACCGTGGCGGGGGCAATGATCGGCGTGCTGGGGAGCTGGTACGCCGTGCGATTGCTCCAGTCACTGCTGTTCCAGGTTTCGGTGCGTGATCCTTGGCCGTTGGGTGTTGCGCTTGCGTTGTTGTTCGCTGCAGGGTTTGCGGCGGCCCTGCTACCGGCACGGCGGGCAATGCGCGTCGACCCGATTCAGGCGCTTCGTTATGAATGATTGGGCCAATGAACGAGGAATGAAGCCATGACGAATCTCTGGCAGGACATTCGTTTCGGGCTGCGCCTGCTGGCGAAGAATCCCGGCTTCACCGCCATTGCCGTCCTCACTTTGGCCCTGGGAATAGGCGCGAATACGGCGATTTTCTCGCTGTTCAACCAGGTCTTGCTGAAGCGTCTTCCGGTACGCAATCCAGAACAGCTCGTGATTCTGAAATCACCGGGACCAAAGCGCGGGCATACCTGGAGCGACGGCGACGCCTCGGAAATTTTTTCCTATCCGTTGTACAAAGGCCTAGCGAAAAACACATCGGTCTTCGACGGAGTGATAGCGCGATACGAATTTGGGGCGAGTATCGCTAGTCACGGGCAAACGGATATGGGCTCGGGCGAGCTCGTCACAGGGAATTATTTCGATGTGCTTGGAGTGCGGCCTGCGCTGGGTCGTGTATTGAGCCCTGCAGATGACGATGTGCAAGGGGCTCATCCCGTTGTGGTGTTGAGCCACGGCTATTGGACGCAGCATTTTGGCGGCGATCCAGGCGTGTTGAATCAGACGATCCTTGTAAACAACACGGTGATGACCATTGTCGGAGTGGCGCAAGCGGGGTTCACTGGGATCGAGGTTGGACAGACACCGGACATCTTCGTGCCCATGACCATGAAGGGGCAGATGACCCCGGTGCGCAACGGACTGGACGACTGGAACGACTCATTTCTGGCGGTGCTGGCGCGGTTGAAGCCTGGGGTTTCCGTCCGGCAAGCTCAGGCAGGCATCAATGTGGACTATGGTCCGCTGCTTGAGCAACAAATCGCTCCCATCAAGCACCTGGATGCAAAAGAGCGGCTGGAATTCCTGAGCAAGAAAATCGTGCTCTATCCGGGAGCGCAGGGAAGGACGACCACGCAGCGCGACGCAGGTCCTGGCCTGATAGCCTCGTTTGTTATGGTGGCGCTGGTGCTGCTGATTGCGTGTACTAACGTTGCGAACCTGCTTCTGGCCAAAGGAGCCGCGCGTCAGAGGGAGTTCGCGATTCGCTCGGCCCTGGGCGCCACCCGCGGCCAGCTCATGAGGCAATTGATTGTGGAGAGCTTCCTTTGCGCCTTGGGAGGCGGCGGTTTGGGGCTGGTTTTGGGCGTCTGGCTGATGAACATTTTGACCCAGGCTGTCGTTTCTGAAGGTGGGGTGCAAGGAATAACCACGAGAGTTGACGGGAGCATCCTGGGATTTGCAGTGGTGGCGACGTTGGTTTCCGCCCTTTTGTTTGGACTTATCCCGGCGTGGCGGGTGGCGCGAAGTGGTGTCTCGCAGATGCTTAAGGATCAGGGGTCCACGACTTCCGCAGGAACTGGGCATGTGCGGTTTCGCAAATTCCTTGTGGCCGGCCAGGTGGCCTTTACGTTGTTGCTGTTGGCTGGAGCGGGGCTGTTTACGCGAACCTTGTGGAACCTTCGGCAGCAGAATCTAGGGCTGAACACGGAGAATCTGATTACGTTCACGATTGCCCCGCAGTTGAGCGGGTATGACACGCCCAAAACGGTCGCGCTCATCGATCAACTGAGAGAGCGACTGAGTGCGGTCCCAGGCGTGAGGGGAGTGGGCTCTTCCCAGATTGCCGTACTGACCGGCACGGATATGGGAGGAAACATCACGGTCGAAGGCCGCGAGAGCGTGAACACCGACGAGGACCACGTCAATTACGACGCGGTAAGTCCGAACTATTTTGCCACCATGAACGTACCATTGTTAGCGGGTCGCGAGTTCAACGAGGCTGACACGGCAAGCAGCCCCAAGGTGGCGGTCATCAACGAAGCGATGGAGAAGAAATATTTCCCCACGCGCAATCCGATCGGAGTGCACTTTGCG
>OCOJ01032872.1_pt1 | contig 16294 bp, 8 predicted proteins | sample 1539251 | NCBI WGS metagenome assembly OCOJ01 (sample SAMN01911457, study PRJEB22624) | soil metagenome | biome: Soil | place: Malaysia | collected 2012-04-30 | depth RA_metagenome m | reverse complement strand
AACGCGACAAATTAGCACGAACGTTCGTTTTTGTGCTATGCTTCCCGGCCTGAGGTACTCGGCCATGGGAAACCGCCTGAAGCACCACTCGTCCTGGCATCCATTTCTCTTCCTTGCGATGCTGTTTGCCGTTGGAACCGTTCCGCGCGTATCTTTCGCGCAGGAGATTCCCCTGCAGCATTGCGATGCTCTGCCGGTGATCGAGGTGCGAGTCGGGGAGCGGCAAAGCTGGTTTTTGGTGGATACGGCGGCGACGTCCATGCTGAATCTCGATTCCTTTGCGGAAGGGGCGGCGCGGGATGTTCGCGTGACGTCCTGGAGCGGGACGCTGGCCACGAGCGCCAAAGAAGTAACCTTGCCGGAGCTGATCGTGGGCAAAACGAAATTGTTGCAGTTGAAGCTGCCGGCGATCGACCTGTCGGCGATTGGCAAGGCGTGTGGGCGGAAGATTGACGGCATTTTGGGCGTGGACCTGTTGGGGAAACTGGGAGCAAGCATTGACTTGAAGCAGCAGACCCTGCACGTGGCCACCGCCGACGAGGCGCACGGAGCCGAGTTAGTGGCGGCGATGCAGCACGACACGCACAGATGCATCGACGCTTTCAATGATTCGGACGAGCGTACGTTCGGGGAGTGCCTAGACCCGAAGATAGTTCTGTTTACCACTGACGCGGAATTTTATGGGCGGGAGCAAGTGGTCGGCTACTTTCGGAAACGATACTTCCACCAGCGGCCCGCGGCCCGGCTGGAGATTCACGAAAGTGCGTTCCATACGGTCGGCGAGGCGGTGTGGTACGAGTATGAGTTCACCATCGATTCGCTGCATGGGCGGCTGCACGGGCGAGGGATGGCCATGTGCCGCAAGTCCGGGGGCCACTGGCGGATGGCGAGCATGCATCACTCGGTTGTGGAGATGGAATCCGCGGCGCTGCCGTCCGGGAATCCCTGAGGAGGGGGGTAAGTCGACTCAAGTGGGCATCACTGGGCTTCGGTTTCGGGCGTAACCCTGGTCAGAGTGAGCCGCCGGAAGCCTGGCCGCGGGAATGGCTGTGCTAAAATTTAGCGACATTTTTGGGGCTTGGGGGATTGGGGACAAACCGTGAAGATCAGCCGGGAAGAAGTGTTGCGGGTGGCGGAGCTGGCTTATCTTGACTTGAGCGAGCAAGAGCTGGAGACCTACCGTGCGCAAATCGACGAAATCCTTGAATACATCGGCAAGTTGAAGGAGCTGGATACGGCCCATGTCGAGCCGATGGCCCAAGTCCTTGCCGATGACCAAACCGCCGACGCGACCCTGCGCGAGGATGTGGTGGTACCCTGCACGGTGGCAGGGGATGTTCTGAAGCAGGCACCGGATCCGGAGCCTCCGTTTTTCCGAGTGCCCAAAGTCATTGAGAGGTAGGACGGGCATTCTTGTCTGTCGGTCAAGAAGAGACAGGCAGGAAAGCCTGTCCTACTAGAAGTGCAAAAGTCATTGAGAGGTAGGACAGGGATTCTTCTCTGCCGGTCGGGGCGGGCCGGGAAGGCAAGAGAGGAAGAGGAGACAGGCTGAACGCCTGTCCTACTAGAACGGTGAAAGATGGCGAAGTGGACAATTGATGGCATACAGGAAGCGCTGGCGGCGAAGAAAGTATCGGCGCGGGAGCTGGCAGGCGAGTTCTACAAACGGATCGAAGCGCGGAATGCGGAGCTGAACGCCTACCTCACGCTTTGTAAGGAACGCGCTTACGCGCAAGCGGACCGAATCGACGTTCTAGTGGCCTCCGGGGAGGCCTTGCCGCCGCTAGCCGGCGTGCCGATTGCCATTAAGGACGTAATCAGCACGCGGGGTGTGCGCACCACCTGCGGGTCCAAAATTCTCGAGAATTACGTTCCGCCCTACGACGCGACCGCTGTTGAGCGCCTGGAAGCCGCCGGCGCGGTCATTCTGGGCAAAACCAACTGCGATGAATTTGCCATGGGCAGCTCGAACGAAAACTCCGCCTATGGCCCGGTGCGCAACCCTGAGGCGACCGATCGCGTGCCGGGCGGCTCAAGCGGTGGTTCGGCGGCAGCGGTTGCCGCGGGACTGGCGGTAGCGGCCTTGGGAACGGACACGGGAGGCTCGATTCGGCAGCCAGGGTCGTTCTGCGGGATTCCGGCAATGATGGGGAGCTATGGGCGCGTGTCGCGCTACGGGCTGATCGCGTTTGCGTCGTCGCTTGACCGAATCGGACCGTTCGCGACCAAAACGGCTGACGTCGCCGCCATCCTGAAGGTGATCGCGGGACGAGATGCAAACGATTCCACGTCCACAACGGCACCCGTTCCCGATTACCGGGCCGAAATTGGGAAGCCGGTGAAGGGCATGCGCGTCGGCATTCCGAAAGATTACTTCGGCGAGGGGATGGACGAAGGCGTCCGGAAGAAAATCGAGGCTGGCATTGAGCTACTGAAGAAACTTGGGTGCGAATTGCGAGAAATCCGGATGCCGCACACGGATTACGCCATCGCCACTTACTACATCATTGCCACGGCGGAAGCGAGCTCCAACCTAGCGCGCTATGATGGCGTTCGCTACGGGCTGCGCGTGGAGGACGATTCCCTGATTTCCATGTACCGCAGAACTCGCGGCGCCGGGTTTGGTGCCGAAGTGAAGCGGCGAATCGTGCTCGGGACGTACGTGTTGTCGGCAGGCTACTACGATGCGTATTACCTCAAGGGGCAAAAGGTGCGGGCGTTGATTGCGCAGGATTTTCGGGATGCATATACGAAGGTGGACGTGATTGTGACCCCGACCTCCCCGGTTCCGGCCTTCAAGCTGGGAGAGCGGACCGCCGATCCCCTCCAGATGTATCTTGCTGATATTTATACAGTTACGGGATCCCTCGCGGGCGTTCCGGGCATGTCGGTCCCTTGCGGAAAGATTTGCGGGAAGCTGCCTGTGGGCTTGCAAATCTTCGGGCCAGCGTTTGGGGAAACAAACGTTCTGCGGCTGGCTCACGCCTTCGAGGAAGCGGGCGGCGCTTCGGTCTGACTGGAGAGCTTAAGACAGTGATGGGGGCGAAGCTCGAACCAATCCTTAATAATCTATCCCGGGCCCAGGCCGGGCTTTTGCGCGCCGCGGACGCGATTTCCCCGGAGCAGTGGAAGACAAATCCAGCCGAGGGAGCATGGTCTGCGGCGGAAGTCGTCGGGCACCTCATCATGGTCGAGCGGGCGGTTATCGCGGGGGCGGACCGGGTGTTGCAGAAGCCGCCGAAGGCCACACCTCTGCTGAAAAGGTTTCATTTGCCGATGGCGTTGGTGGAGGCACGCTTAATCCGCCGCAAATCACCGATTCCCGTCGACCCGCAATTGATCCACGAGAAGGAAGAGATGCTGGCGGAACTGCGCGGCGTGCGCGAGCGCTCCCTCGCATTCATTAGCGAAACCAAGACTCGCGATTTGAGCGGCTATGGGTGGCGTCATCCCTTCCTTGGCAGGCTGAATATCTATGGATGGTTTCAGATGATTGCGTCGCACGAGAACCGACATACAAAACAGATGCAGCAAATTGCAGCGCGCCTACCGAATTGCGTAGCAAGATCGCAAAAGTAAGACAATTTTTCCCATGCGATGACGTTCGTTTTCTCTTCGTACTGAGAATTCCTTTGCAAAACAAAAACGAATAACGCCTTTTTTCACAGGCCTTTGGAACAAAAGTACTAGCCGCTTCGTTTCTGTCCGAGAGAACGGCACGTCTATTGCTCTAAAGATTGTGCATCGCTTATTCTTCGTGAAGCATCATACGAAATGGAAAGGCGATGGACGACGCAGAGTCTTGGGGACACGGTCATGGTCACGGTCAAATCGAGCCAGAAGATTTTCACGGACGCGGAAGTTGCCAGCTTGACAGGGATTTGCCTCGAGCACCTGCGTAACTTTGCGAAGAGCCGCCATTTGGGCTTCATCGCGCGCGCCGCAGAAGTTGCCGGGAAGCAGGCGGACCAGTGGCTCTTCACTCTATCGGACCTCATGGTCCTGGTAACGCTTTTCCCTCGCTGCACGCACTGACGTCAACACAAGGGACTTCCTCCGCTTTGGCCCTTTTCGGTAAGACCGGAAAGGGCCTTTGGCTTTTCCGGGAGAGTTGCAGGCATGCTCTGTGCGAGTTATGCTCGCCAAAGAGGCAAAAAGAACTGCGCTTTTGGCATCCCATTGTTAGACGCCAGCCATGAAAGACAGGCCAATTCTCGCCATTCTGACCTCAGTGGCTCTGGCCACCCTGGGCCTAGCGCTTTGGGAAGGCTTACGCTGTGGCCCCAGTTACGGGCAGGAGCAGTCCCCCAAGACAAAGGCTGACAAAGCCACCTCGAAGCCCGGGGGAGAGCAACAAACACTCCCGCGCGGCAAGAAACTCGTGTTGAAGGACGGCAGCTTCCAACTCGTCCGCTCGTACGAGAGAAATGGGGACCGGGTGCGCTACCTGAGCGCAGAAAGAGGGGATTGGGAGGAGCTTCCCGCGGCGATGGTGGACTGGGAGGCGACCGCGAAAGCGGAGGCAGAAGCAAAAAAACAGGAGGAAGCGCTGCTGACCAAGGTTCACATTCAGGAAGAAGCAGCCAAGGCGGAAACCCCCATAGACATAGACGCCAGCCTGCCCGTGGCGCCGGGCGTGTTTCTGCCGCCGGGAGAGGGCTTATTTGTGCTGGAGGGGAAATCGGTCATATCCCTCGAACAAGTAGGTTCGCAAGTGAAGACGGATAAGAAGACGTTTCTCAAGCAGGTGCTTTCGCCAATACCGATTGTGCCGTCTAAGCAAAACATCGAAATCCCGGGCGCCAAAGCGACGATAAGAATTACCAGCAATCCGGAATTCTATCTGCGCGAGGCGCCGCCGGATCCGGATCGCGTGACTCCCATCCGGAAAAGCAGCCGGCCGGGGGAATCGGGGCCGGAAGTGGAGCTGGTGCGCGCGAAAGTAAAAGGAAATAAGCGCGTGCTGGAGTCCATCCGCAGCTATTTTGGAACCGAAGTTTCCGAAGAGCGCGATTCCATCTCGATGCAGCGGTGGGATGTGGCGGCCTCCGTCTATCGGTTCACGCTAAGCGAGCCGCTACCCCCTGGGGAATATGCGATTGCCGAGATTCTGCCCGACGGAATGAATTTATACGTCTGGGATTTTGGTGTCGATGGCCCATCGAAATCGAATGCGGCTAAGCACTAGGTCGCTCGGGCAGGGGGCGAGACCAGCACCAGCAAAAGCAAACGGAGAGCAAATCGCAGGGTTCAGTTTGGGGTTTTCTCGACCTGGGCTTCCGCGAAGATTTCCTGGAGTACAGCCAAGACATCGGAAATGCGAAAAGGCTTTTGCAAGCGTCTGGGCTCATCCGGGGCGGTTGGTCCTTCCGTTTTCTCCAGCAAATTTCCAGTCATATAGACGACTACCGGTTTGTGGCCCCCTGATCCAGTGAGGATGCGGTCGGCAGCGGTCTTCCCGCTCAGGTGGCCTCCCCCCTTGGAGAGGTTCAAGTCGCAAAGGAGAACGTCGTAGGGGCGCTGCGCGAAAAAGGCCAGGGCTTCCTCAGGCGTGGCAGCGCAGTCGACGTGCAAGCCGTGGGCAGAAAGCCCTTCGGAAAGGAGCATTCGGAGGCTTTCCTCATCATCCAGAACAAGCACGGAATGGCCCTTAAGAACCTCGAGTGAAGCGGACGGTTCTTCGCTGGCGGGAGAAGGAAGGACTGCAGATGCGGAGGCCTTCGGCTCGACGGCAACAGGCAGGTACACCGTAAAGGCGGAGCCGCCAGCGGGGAGGGGGGTGGCTTCAATCGTGCCGCCGTGCTCGCGAACAATTGACATGCAAATGCTCAGGCCAAGGCCCGTGCCGCCGCCGGGACGCTTGGTGGTGTAAAAGGGATCGAAAAGCCGCGGCAACATTTCCGGCCGGATCCCTACGCCGTCGTCCTGCACGGTGATGGAAATGCGGTCCCCGGAGCGGGCGAGGCGGATTTGAATTCGGCCAGACTCGCGAACCTCGCGAATAGCCTGTTCGGCGTTGGTGACGAGATTCAACAAGACCTGGATGAGTTGGTTGGCATCGCCAATGACGCCAGGCAACTCCGGCTGAGGGCGAAAATCCACCGAGACGTTATTCCGGCGAAGGGAATGCTCGTGGAGTTGAAGCGTCCGGTCGATAATGCTGTTCAGATCCATGGGCTTTTTCTGCGGGGAAGCGGGACGCGAGAATTCCAGCAGGTTCTGCACGATGCGGGCGGCGCGACGCGCCTGGCGGTGTGTCAATTCCAGCTGGCGTTTGGCGCCTTCCTCCACGCCTTGCCGTTCGCGCAACATTTCCGTTACCCCGAGGATGGCGGTGAGCGGGTTGTTCAATTCGTGGGCGACCCCCGCGAGCATCTGGCCCATAGCCGCGAGCTTTTCGGCCTGGATAAGCTGTTCTTCCAGGCGCTTGAGTTCCGTCACGTCGCGGCCAGAGAGGACAACGCCTTCAATCTTTCCGTTTTCATCGAATAGCGGGCTGAAATTGAAGCGGATGAGCCGCCAATCCCCGAGTTTGTGCCGGACGCGCACCTCGAGGGAGGCAAAACTCTGGCGGCCTTCGAGAATGTCGGAATACAAGGAAAGGACAGCGGACAAATCCTCGGGGTGAGTGCGGCCGCCGAACTCCATGCCCTTGGTTTCTTCGAGCTCGTAGCCCAGGATGTCCTTGCAGCGGGGACTGATGAAAGTGTAGTGGGCCGTGGAGTCGAGGACCAAGATGAGGTCGGGAAAGCTGTCGACCAGGCGCCGGGCGAATTCCTGCTGTTTATAAAGCTGACGCTCGATTTCGCGGCGCGCGGTGATATCCATGAGGGCGCCCTGATAGCGGACCACTTTGCCGGAAGCGTCGCGCACGGCAGCGGCGGTGTTGAGGCAAATGATGCGCGTGCCATCTTTTCGCAAGAGGGTCAGTTCCCGGCTCTGCGGAGTCGATTGGCGCTCCACTTCCTCCTGCATCAACTTTCTCTCGGAGGGATCGGCAAACACATCCGGGACTTTTCTCTCCAGAAATTCCGCTTTCGAGCCGTACCCCAGCATGTTTACGAGCGCGGGATTGGCGTCGAGGATGTCGCCTTCCGGCGTGGTGATATAAATGCCTTCCTGGAGAGTCTCAAAAAGCTCAGTAAAGCGGGCTTCGTTTTTACGAAGAGCAGTGACGTCGCGCCCGAGAACGGTGAGCCCGTGGACTTTGTCATCCCGGGTCATGGCGTGGGCCACGCAATCAAAATAGCAGACGGAATTCTGTTTCTTCAGGCGGACCTGCATGATGCCGGACCAATGACGGCGTTCGAGGAACCGGGGCATCGCGCGGCGGATTAATTCGAGGCCCTCGCCGCTGCCCTCTTCCACAAAATCGGTGATCTGGCGCCCGATAATTTGCTGGTAGGTGGCGCCAACGAGATCAGCAAAGCTGCGATTGACGGCGCGGATTTGGCCCTCGAGCGAGAGAGCGATAAGAACGTCATCGAAGGAGTCGATCAAATCGCGATAGCCCTGCTGCGAGCGGGAAATGACTGCGAAGAGCTGGTCGAGCTGCCTGTCGCTGGGCGGAGCCGACTCGTGGTGTTCGAGAGCGCGAACCATGCCGCGCAACTCGGAAATTTCGTTGTTCCGGCGCCAGGCGTAGGCGATGAAGAGAATAACGATGACCACCAGGCCGGGAAGGAGCGGTTCGAGACGCTGGGTGAGAGAACGGATGGTGCCCCAGGAAACGACCGCGAAGCCAATGGAAATCAAGAGAAGCAGAAAAAAGGTGATGCGCCAGAGCTCGCTCTGGCGCTTTTCGAATTGTTCGAAGCGCGAGGCGATCGCCGAGCGGTTCGCGGAACCCGAAGCAGAATCTTTAGCTGGGGTTGTGGAAGGTTTGGCGTTCGTTGGCATGAAAGTAAACGGCGTCCGGCCACCGGGCCAAGAAACGCCAAGGAGCTTGCTCAAATCATTGTAGGAACTGCCACTAAGTCTCGGCAATGAAAGGCACGGGGCAAAGTTCCTTAACGATACCTGTACGGGTTACTGATTAAGAAAAACGGCGTTCCATGGGACGCCGTTTTGTCAATCAAGACACCGCTGCACCGATGAACCCTTCCCGAAAAGGATTTAGCCTTCGGCGGCTTCCGCTTCCGTATCCTTCTGGAGGAAGTCCAGGGCCGCAGCCTCCTCGGCGGTAAGCTCGGCTGCCTCCGGAATCTCCTCGACTGGCGGAGGTGCGGGCATCTCCGTCAGCAGCTGGATGTTGCGGTAGTGCTCGAGCCCCGTTCCCGCGGGAATGAGGCGGCCCATGATCACGTTTTCCTTCAGGCCGCGCAGGTAGTCGACCTTCCCAGCCACGGCCGCTTCGGTGAGGACGCGGGTGGTCTCCTGGAAGCTCGCTGCCGAAATGAAGGAGTCGGTAGACAAAGAGGCCTTGGTAATCCCGAGGAGCAAAGGACGGCCCGTCGCGGGGCGCCCACCGCGCTTGATGGCTTCATCGTTCTCCTCGCGGAAGCGGAACTTGTCTACCTGCTCTTCGAGCAGGAAGTTGGTATCGCCAACCTCTTCGACCTTGACCCAGCGCATCATCTGGCGCGAGATAGTCTCGATGTGCTTGTCATTGATGTTGACGCCCTGGAGGCGGTAGACCTCTTGAATGGCGTTGACCAGATAGGATTGCGTGAATTTCTCGCCGAGAACGGCAAGCAAGTCATGCAAGTTCAGCGGGCCGTCGATAAGCGCTTCGCCGGCGCGCACGTGGTCGCCTTCCTGAACGTTGATGTGCACGCCGCGCGGGATGGAATATTCCTTAGTGGTTTTGCCATCCTCGCTCTCGACGTAGATTTTGCGCATGCCCTTGGCGATGTCACCATAACGCACCACGCCATCGATTTCGCTGATGACGGCCGGGTCCTTGGGCTTGCGGGTCTCAAAGAGTTCCACGACGCGAGGCAGACCGCCAGTGATGTCCTTGGTCTTCGTGGTCTCGCGCGGGATCTTGGCCAGCACGTCGCCCGCTTGGACATCATCGCCGTCCTGCACCATCAAGTGGGCGCGCGACGGCATGAGGTACTTCTTGCGGACTTTGCCGGAGCTGTCGCGGATCAAGATAGCAGGTTGATGTTTTTCATCGCCGGGCGGCAGCATGACCACCAACTGCGAAAGGCCGGTGACTTCGTCCACCTGCTCTTCGATGGTCAGACCGCCCTTCAAATCCTCAAACTTAACCGAGCCGCTGGTTTCGGTGAGGATCGAGAAAGTGAACGGATCCCATTCGGCGAGAATCTGGCCGTGGGTAACGTGTTCGCCGTCCTGAACGCGCAGCCGCGCGCCGTAAACGACGTGGTAGCGCTCCTTTTCGCGGCCCTTGTCGTCGACGATGGCGATGAGGCCGGAGCGGTTCATAGCGATAAGTGCGCCGCCGCGGCCTTCGACGTATTTCAGGTCGATGAATTTGATAAGGCCGTTGTTGCGCGCTTCGAGTGTGGAACGCTCGGAAACGCGGGTGGCAGTACCGCCGATGTGGAACGTACGCATCGTGAGCTGCGTGCCCGGTTCGCCGATGGACTGCGCAGCAATCACACCGACAGCTTCGCCGAGCTCGACCATGCGGCCCGTGGCCAAGTTGCGCCCGTAGCACAGCGCGCATACGCCGCGCCGGGATTCGCAGGTGAGCACGGAGCGAATCTTGACACGCTCGATGCCCGCGGCTTGCACGGCGTTGGCTAGATCTTCGGTGATTTCCTGGTTGACCTCGACGATCACGTTGCCCTCGAAGTCCTTGATCTTGTCGAGGGACACGCGGCCGACGATGCGGTCGCGCAGCGGCTCGACTTCGACGCCGGCTTCGATGATGGGCTCGACGTAAATCCCATCCGAGGTGCCGCAATCTTGCTCATTGATGATGACGTCTTGGGCCACGTCCACAAGCCGCCGCGTCAGGTAACCGGAGTCGGCCGTCTTCAAGGCGGTATCTGCCAAGCCTTTGCGCGCGCCGTGCGTGGAGATGAAGTATTCCAGCACGTTGAGGCCTTCACGGAAGTTCGAAGTGATGGGCGTCTCCATAACCTCGCCAGAGGGCTTGGCCATCAGGCCGCGCATCCCGGAGAGCTGGCGGATTTGCTGCTTCGAGCCGCGGGCGCCGGAGTCCGCCATGATGTAGACGGGATTGATGACGCCTTCTTTGTCCTGCCGTTCCAGCGCTTTGAACATCTCGTCGGCAACCTTTTCCGTAACGTCGCCCCACATCGAGATGATTTTGTTGTAGCGTTCGCCGTGCGTGATGGCGCCGTCCAGGTATTGCTGCTGCACCTTGACGACTTCTTTTTCGGCGGCCTCCACGAGCTTGCTCTTATCGCCGGGGATGAGCATGTCGTCGATGCCAATGGAAATGCCCGAGCGCGTGGCGTAGGTGAAGCCCAGCTCCTTCAAGTGATCGAGCAGGGCTACCGTGCTTTCCAGGCCAAACCGCAAGTAGGCGTAATAGACAAGCTGCTGCACGCCTTTCTTCTTCAGCAGGCCGTTGATGAACGGCATCTCCTTAGGCAGGTGCGAATTGAAAATCACACGCCCGACCGTGGTCTGGATGAATTGCCGCTCCATGTGCACCGGCTCGGTGTGCGGGACGTCCTGGTCGTCGTAAGCCGTGGTTAGGTCGATGACTTCGCCGCTGTAGCGCAAGCGAATGGGCGTAAGCAGTTCGACTTCGCCAGCTTCGAGAGCGAGGAGGACTTCCTCGGCGGTGCCAAAGACGCGGCCTTCACCCTTCGCCCCAGGCTTGGACTTGGTCAAGTAATAGATGCCGAGAACCATGTCCTGCGACGGAACCGCCAATGGCAGTCCGTGCGCCGGAGACAGGATGTTGCGCGAACTGAGCATGAGCACAGAAGCTTCCACTTGCGATTCCGGCGAAAGCGGGATGTGCACCGCCATCTGGTCGCCGTCGAAGTCTGCGTTGAACGCGGTGCAAACGAGCGGGTGGATGCGAATGGCTTTGCCTTCGACCAGGGTTGGCTCGAACGCCTGAATGCCGAGGCGGTGAAGCGTCGGAGCGCGATTGAGCAGGACGGGATGTTCGCGAATGACTTCTTCCAGAATGTCCCAAACCACGGACTCCTGCTGCTCGACCATTTCCTTGGCTTGCTTGATGGTGGTGCAGTGACCCTGCGCTTCGAGCTTGTGATAGATGAAAGGCTTGAAGAGCTCGAGCGCCATCTTCTTCGGCAAGCCACACTGGTTGAGTTTTAGTTCAGGGCCCACCACGATGACGGACCGGCCGGAGTAGTCCACGCGCTTACCGAGGAGGTTCTGGCGGAAACGACCCTGCTTGCCCTTGAGCGTATCGGACAAGGACTTGAGCGGACGATTGTTGGTTCCGCGAAGAACGCGGCCGCGGCGGCCGTTATCAAAGAGCGCATCGACGGCTTCCTGAAGCATGCGCTTTTCATTGCGCACGATGACGTCGGGCGCGCGCAGCTCCATGAGCTTCTTCAGCCGGTTGTTGCGGTTGATGACGCGGCGATAGAGGTCGTTGAGGTCCGAAGTAGCAAAGCGGCCACCGTCGAGAGGAACGAGCGGACGCAGTTCCGGAGGAAGAACCGGGATGACATCCAGGATCATCCATTCCGGCTTGTTGCCGCTCTTGCGAAACGCTTCGAGCACTTTGAGGCGCTTCGCGTATTTGATGCGCTTCTGCAGCGACGGATCGGCCTTCATTTTTTCGCGGAGCTCATCGGCGAGCTTGTCGACTTCCACGCGACGGAGAAGTTCTTTGATGGCTTCTGCGCCCATTTTGGCGTTGAACTGGCCGGGATATTCCTTTTGCAGCTCCCGGAATTTCTCTTCCGGCAACACTTCGCGCTCGCGAAGAACAGCAACTTCGCCGGCATCCACGACCACGAAGGCTTCGAAGTACAGGATGCGCTCCAGGTCGCGCATGGAAATGTCGAGCAAGTAGCCAATGCGGCTGGGCAAGCCCTTGAAAAACCAGACGTGCGAACAGGGCGAAGCCAGCTCGATGTGGCCGAGGCGCTCGCGGCGGACTTTGCTGAGGGTCACTTCGACGCCGCACTTATCGCAGATAACGCCGCGATGCTTCATCCGCTTGTACTTGCCGCACAAGCATTCCCAGTCGGTGACGGGGCCGAAAATCTTGGCGCAAAAGAGGCCGTCCCGCTCGGGCTTGAAAGTGCGGTAGTTGATGGTCTCGGGCTTGGTGACTTCGCCGTGGGACCACGAACGGATTTTTTCTGGACTAGCCAGGCTGATGCGAATGGAATCGAAATCGGCGATCAAACTGGCGCGATCATAAGGGCTGCTGCGATACAAGGTTGTTTCCTCCCTCCCTGGCTTTCGCCGGGGATGCGATCCGGTGTTTGGCACCGGACCGGCTAGAACCCAACAACAAAACTACAAACTCAAGACGCCCTGCTGAACTGGNTTCGCGAGGCTCAGGGTAAAGCTGTGCCCCTACAAGACGCTAATCCGCTGCTTTTTCTGCCTGCGGCTTTTGCCGCTTCATTAATTCGACGTCGAGGCAGAGCGACTGCAGCTCGCGCACCAGCACGTTGAACGACTCGGGCACGCCCGGCTCGATTCCCGGCTCGCCCTTGACGATGGCCTCGTAAATCTTCGCGCGGCCATAGACGTCGTCGGACTTTGCCGTGAGCAACTCCTGGAGAATATGCGCGGCGCCATACGCTTCGAGCGCCCANCACTTCCATTTCGCCGAAGCGCTGGCCGCCGAACTGCGCCTTGCCGCCCAGCGGCTGCTGCGTGATGAGCGAGTACGGGCCAATGGAGCGCGCGTGAATCTTGTCGTCGACCAGGTGCGACAACTTCAGCATGTAGATATATCCGACCGTCACCGGCTGATCGAACTGATCGCCGGTCATTCCGTCGAACAGGTTGATCTTGCCGGCGTTCGGCAGGCCCGCGACTTCGAGCAAGTGGCGGATTTCCGGCTCGCGCGCGCCGTCGAAGACCGGCGTCGAGAACGGAATGCCGTCCTTGAAGCCTTCGGCGTATTCGAGCAATTCGTCATCGCTGAACTTCGAAAGCATTCTCCAGATCGCGGTGTCTCCAAAGACCTCGCGGAACCAGCGCCGCAAGGCTTCGGCCCGCGTCTCTTTGCTGAGCAAACGTTTCAGGCTGTTTCCCAACTCTTTGGCGGCCCAGCCGAGGTGCGTCTCGAGAATCTGCCCGACGTTCATACGCGAAGGAACGCCGAGCGGGTTGAGGACGATCTCGACCGGAGTGCCGTCCGGCAGGTAGGGCATGTCTTCCAGCGGAACAATCCGCGCGATGACGCCCTTGTTGCCGTGCCGGCCGGCCATCTTGTCGCCGATGGAGAGCTTGCGCTTCATGGCGATGTAGGCCTTGACCAGCTTGATGACGCCGGGCGGCAGCTCATCACCCTTCTTGAGCTTTTCTTTGCGCTCTTCGGTGATCTTGCGGAGCACGTCGATCTGCCGCGAGGTCATCTCCTCGATCTCTTCGATCTTCTCGATGAGCAACGGGTCTTTTTCGTTGAGCTTGAGGCGCTTGAGGTTGCGCGTGGAAATCTTTTCGATCAGTTCGCGCGTCAGTTCCGTGCCCTTGTTCAACAAGCGCTTGTTGGTCTTTTCGTCGTGCAGGTCGGCCTGAAGAACTTTTCCCCCGAGCAGGTCCGTAAGGCGCTTCAGCCGCTCGTCCGTGAGAATGCGGATTTCGTCCGCCAGGTTCTTTTCCAGTTTGAAGACTTGCGTGGCTTCGATGGCCTTGTGGCGTTCGTCTTTTTCTCCGCCTTTGCGAGTGAAGATTTTGACGTCCACAATGGTGCCCTCGATGCCCGGCGGGCAATAGAGCGAAGCGTCACGCACATCGCCGGCTTTTTCGCCGAAGATGGCGCGCAGGAGCTTTTCTTCCGGCGTCAGCGTGGTCTCGCCCTTAGGCGTAACCTTGCCAACGAGGATGTCGCCCGGCTTCACAACCGCGCCGATGCGGATGACGCCGCTCTCGTCCAGGTTGCGCAGAAACGACTCGCTGATGTTGGGAATGTCGCGCGTGACTTCTTCGGGGCCGAGTTTGGTGTCGCGTGCTTCGATTTCGTACTCTTCGATGTGAATCGAAGTGTAGTAGTCGTCTTTGACCAGCTTTTCGCTGACCAGAATGGCGTCCTCAAAGTTGTAGCCACGCCAGGGAAGAAAGGCCACCAGCACGTTGCGGCCGAGAGCCAGCTCGCCGCGGTCGGTGCAAGGCCCGTCGGCAAGCACCTGGCCTTTCTTGACGCGGTCGCCGACGCGCACCAGCGGCTTCTGGTTGATGCAGGTGTTCTGATTCGAACGCTTGAATTTGATGAGCTGGTAGATGTCCGCGCCCACTTCGCGGCTGAGCACGCCGGAGTGGTCGGACTCCACGCGCACGATGATGCGCTCGGAGTCGACCTGATCGACAATGCCTTCGCGCTTGCACAGCACCACCGCGCCAGAATCGCGCGCAGTGACGCGCTCCATGCCCGTGCCCACCAGCGGCGCTTCGCCGCGAATGAGCGGGACGGCCTGGCGCTGCATGTTCGAACCCATCAGCGCGCGGTTAGCGTCGTCGTTTTCGAGGAATGGAATCAAGCTGGCAGCCACGGAAACAAGCTGCTTGGGCGAAACGTCAACGTAGTCGACTTCATCGCGGTGTTTGAGCACGAAGTTGCCGGCCTGCCGGCAGTTGACCAACTCCGTAGTGATCCTGCCCCGGTCGTCGAGGGCGACATTCGCCTGTGCCACAACATACTTGTCTTCTTCCCAGGCCGACAGATAGAAGCAATAGGGTTCGTACACCACTTTGCGGCGCTTGAGCTCTTCGTTCAGCTCTTCGACTTTGTCCCTTTCAACGATTTCCCCGGCCTTGAACTCGCTGTCACCGGCGTTGACGATTTGCACGTAGTCGATAATGCGGCCGCCCTTGACCTTACGATAGGGCGATTCGATGAAGCCGTAGTCGTTGATGCGCGCAAAGCAACTCAGCGAGCTAATCAACCCGATGTTCGGACCTTCGGGAGTTTCAATCGGGCAAATGCGGCCATAGTGCGTCGGGTGCACGTCGCGCACTTCGAAACCGGCGCGCTCGCGCGAAAGACCGCCCGGCCCAAGAGCCGACAGGCGCCGCTTGTGCGTGATTTCGCTCAGCGGATTGGTCTGGTCCATGAACTGGCTGAGCTGCGACGAGCCGAAAAATTCCCGGATCGCCGCCATAACCGGCTTGGCATTGACCAAATCATGCGGCATGGCCGTGGACATTTCCTGGTACACGCTCATCTTTTCCTTGATNTTGATGGCGCGCTCCATGCGGACCAAGCCGATGCGGAACTGGTTTTCGAGCAGTTCGCCGACGGCGCGCACGCGGCGGTTCCCGAGATGGTCGATGTCATCGACAACCCCGATGTTCTTGCGCAGCTTGAAAAGATACTTGATGGCCGAAACGAAGTCCGGCGTATCGAGGGTGCGGTTATCGAGCGGCGTATCCAACCCCATTTTGATGTTGAACTTGAGGCGGCCAACGCGGCTGAAATCGTATTTGCGCGGATCGAAGAACATGCCGCGGAAAAGGTTCGTAGCCGTCTCGAGCGTCGGCGGATCGCCGGGCCGCAGCTTGCGGTAGATTTCGATGAGCGCTTCCTTGGAGGAGCGAATGGCGTCCTTGTCGAGGGTGCGCGAGAGCACCAAGCCGATGTCGTCGCGCTCTGGGAAAAAGACGTCGACTTCGGTGATGCCCGCCTCAGCAAATGCCTGCCACAAATCGGCGGTCAGCGGTTTGTTGGCTTCAAGCAGCACTTCGCCCGTCTGGCGGTTGACCACGTCGGCGACGCTGTATGCGCCCTCGAGGTCGGCAAGAGTGGCGCGCACCTGCGTAATCTTGGCCTTGATCAGCTCCTTGAAAAGGGTTTCGGTAATGCGCTTGTGCGCGCCGACGATAACCTCTTCGGAACGCGGGTTCCGGATTTCATGGGTGAGTTTGCGGTCCGCCAGACCCGGCGAGACGTTCCACAAGAGGTCTTTGTCGCGCAACGAAATGCGCTCGACCTGATAGAAGGTGCGCAGAATCTCTTCGTTGGACTTCATGCCCAGGGCACGAAGGAAGATCGAACCCAGGAACTTGCGCTTGCGGTCGATTCGCACGTACAGAATATTTTTTGTGTCGTATTCGAATTCCACCCAAGAACCGCGGTAGGGAATGATTTTCCCCAGGAAGTAGGTGCGATTGTTGGCGCTCTCGAAGAAAACGCCGGGCGAGCGGTGCAACTGGCTGACGATGACGCGCTCGGTTCCATTGATGA